>Ga0247764_1000198_pt1 | contig 22204 bp, 20 predicted proteins | sample UWRJL051202B4_FD_179932 | JGI IMG/M metagenome (GOLD analysis project Ga0247764, IMG submission 179932) | Plant litter microbial communities from Arlington Agricultural Research Station in Wisconsin, United States - UWRJ-L051-202B-4 | ecosystem: Environmental > Terrestrial > Plant litter >...
CAGCGCGGCGATGATTCTGTCGACCGCTCCGCAGCTGTCCGCTGATTTTTCCGTCGAGGTCTCGCCCGCTTCCGGCAATCAGCCGTTGACGGCCACCGTGAGGGCGCCGTTTCACTGTTTTGCGGGCTGGGTGAGTCTGGTGTGTGGCGGAGCTTCCCGCACGCTGCAGGCCTCGGCGCGCCAAGTGTATCAGGGCGCGCCGTTCGATTACGCATTCAAAGCCCTGGAACCCCCCGTTCCCGGTGGCGGTGGTGGTGGCATCTCGTGGTGAGCAATGACGACTGAATCGAACAAGACTCCGTTGGCAGTCGGCTTGCGGCAGGACACGCGCGGCGCCGTGCTGGTGATCGGTGCCTTGATGGGTGCGCTGTTGGTGTCTGCGCTGTGGCACATCGCTAGCGTCGGAGACGCGATCATTTGGCGTGATCGTATTCAAGACGCGGCGGACGCCAGCGCGTTCGAGAGCGCGGTTTGGCACGCGCGCGGCATGAATGCGCTCGCCGCCATCAACATCGCGATGTCGATGGTGTTGGCGGTGCTGGTGGTCTGGCGCATCGCGCTGATCATGGTGACCGTCGCGTTGCTGGTGAGCGGCGTCTTCTGCGTGCTGTCACTCGGTGCGACGTGTCCGGTCACCGGCGCATTGTTCAATATCCAGACGCAGATGGTGAACAACGACAACAAGATTGCGACTACGGTGGTGCGCATCGTTGGCGCGACGCGCGCAATCGAGACGGTGGTGGCGTCCGTGACTCCGCTGCTCGCCGCCGAACAGGCCACCAGCAACACGCATGCCGCGTACGCCGTGGACGGCGTCCGCGTGCTGAGCGCGTCGCTGATTCCTGCGATCAATCCGAGCGGCATCGGCGACCTGGCGGCTTGCGTCGCCACGGGTAAACCGAAGGCAAAGCCCGAAGCTCCTGCTACTACGGGCGCCGACGCCGGCGGAGAGCCCGCGAAGAAGGGCGCGCTGGCCAAGGCAGGCGGCTTTCTGTCGGACAATTTCGGCCATCCTCGCATCGGACACGGCGTGAGCTTGCCAGTGGAGGAAGACAGCTACGACACCTTGTGCGGCAAAGCTGGTGAGTTCTTCCTGAACCAATACGCGGGGCTGTTCGAGCGCATCGGTGCGCCCGCTCCGCTGGTCAAGGCGATGGACAAGGTGAAGGGCATGATGGGCGAAGTCGTGTCGAAGTTTCCGACGGCGTTCTGCAAGCCGGTCGGCGACGGCATTCCACCGGAGCTCTTGGAGCTGTTCAGCAAGCAAGCGAAGCAATCCTGCGCCGAAAAGGCCGAGAACTTGGAAAAGGAAGGCAAGCGCGGCCTCGTCGGATCCCCTGACGGCCTGGAGGCTGGTTACGAGGATCCAGAGGACGGCAGAATCAAGACGGTCGACCAATTCAAGAAGGACTGTCACGCGTCGCTGACCAAGAAAGCCAAGAAGGAAGCGGGCGACAAGATCCGGGAAACCGCCAAGTCGATGACCGACTGCGCCAAGCCCGCCCAGGTTTGGGAGTACGCCATGAACGGCAACGTGTTCATGCGCAGTTTTGCGCGGGTAGATCACGCAGCTGCCCTCGCCCGCCGCGACGCTCGCGGCATTTCGGTGGCGCCCGGAGCTGGCCAGGCGGCGGTGCCCGGCGTGGACGGAGTGCTGGCGCACGCAGAGGTCTACTTGGATTGCAAGGGAGACTGGCAAGCGTGCAAGGGCGACGCGATGTGGCAGTTGCGCTGGCGGGCGCGACTGCGTCGGGTACAGCCGCTGCGCAACCTGCTCGCGACCGCCGTTCAGCCCGCGCTAGCCACCTGGTTGAACAGCGCGATCACTCTGATCGAATCACCCCTCGGCGAGATCAAGGAAACCGACGAATACAAAGAGGCCAAGGGCGCTGCCAAGAATGACCTGTATCGGAGCTCCACGTTCCGCCACGCGGGTTCCTGGTTGCTCACCAACCCCTCCAGCAGTCCGGTGGTGCACTGATGATGCGCGCCTACAAATTCGGTGCCCGCTCGCGTAGTCGGCGCTCGAGTCAGCGCGGAGCCATCCTGATCGAATCTTTGATCGTGTGTTCGCTGTTGATCACGGTCATGATCTGCGGGCTGTTTTTGCACCGCCTGTACGCGGCGAAGCTGCGTGCAGTTCGGGAGGCGCGCCTTCGGGTGTGGCAAGCCGCAGATTCAGCTGGCTGTGGAGGCACGCCCATCGATCTGCGAGCGATCGCAGAGGAGGCCGTGACGGGGCTGGGTACTCCCTTCGGCGCCGGGTCTGGCTCCGTTGGAGCGGGACTGAGACTGGGACGAGCGGGTGGCTCTACGTCCGCGCCGGCTTTTCTCGGCGCCATCGCGCACCGCAACCAAACGAGCACCGCGTCAGCCAGCTCGCATCCGCGCATCGGTGGCGGCACTTATCGGCTCAGCGTCAGCAATCAGTTGGCCTGCAATGAGCAAGTCGCGGCTCCCCGCGGGGATGTGCTCAGCGTGTTCGGGTTCGCTGCCAGAAACGTGATTGGACCCGTGTGGAGTGGACTATGATACCCAGGCTTCGCGCAATCGCCCGCGTGGGAGCGCTGCTAACCTGCATGAACCTGCTCGGTGCGGCGCTGTACTTGCCGCGCGCGCGTGCGGCGGCCGAGCAGTTCGCGGTCGCACGCGGCTTGCAGGTGCTGAAGCAGCTTGGCCCGGTGTTGATGGACACCGAACAAGCCATGACCATCAACGGCCAGCGCATGTTTCTGGCGGCACGTACGACCCCGATGCCGATGAAGGAGGTGCTGGGCGTGTTCGAACGCGACTGTCACGAGAACTCCGGAGGCATCGCCGAGCAGCTTGGTCAACTACCGCAAGAAATCCGCGGCACGCCGATCCCGGAACAGCTGCGGGACCCGGCGCGTTGGTTCACGCTGCGGGAAGAGGACGAGCAGGCGGGGCAGGTCACGTGCTTCGTACGCCAATCGAGCGAGGGTGGCCTGAGCGGACTCATCGCGCGGCTCTCGGCCTTTGCCAAGAGCGGCGACCTCGGAGAGCTGGGCGACGCACGCTACGTCGTCGCGCGCCACGACGCGAGCACTGGCCTCACCCGCGTGATGGCGCTGTGGACCGAAGGCAGTTTCAAAGTGCTGGAGCTGTTTCCAAAACAAGGTGACGCGCCCGGCAGCGACTCGTCGACCGTGCCGCGTCCGCCCAATTCCGTGCGTGTACTGAGCGCGCAGGTGCCCGACAAGCCGTACGCGCTGCGGCTGTACGACAGCGACGAAACCCCCACCGAGATCTTGGATCACTACCAAAGGATGCTGCCAGCGCAGGGCTGGTCGCAATTGCCCGTGCCAACCACGCCCGATATCGACATCAACGACTTCTCTCGCACCTTCACCAAGCAAGGACGCGCCGCCATCGTGGTCGTCAACACCACGCCCCAGCAGAAGAGCGGCGTGAGCTTGATTGAGCTCGGCAATACCGGCTTCGCCAACGTCAAACTGGAGAGTGCGCCGTGAACGCGAGGCCGCTGGTAGTGGCGTCGGTTTGCTCTGCTATGGCAGTGATCCTGCTGTTTGCTTACCTGCACCGTTTCGAAGAAGAGGTCTCGGGTGGCGAGCGCGTGGAGCTGCTATTCGCGGTCAAGCCGATCGAACGCGGGCAGCTGATTCGAGAGGAGATGTTGGCAACGCGTTCGGTTCCTCTCGCCTACGTGGAGGGCCGTGCCATCAAGGCCATCGAGCGCGCGCGCATCGTCGGCGTCCCGAGCGCTGCCAGCGTGGCACCGCAAGAAACCTTGATGTGGACGGACCTGGCCATTACCACCGAAGACCGCAGCTTGAGCTCGCTAGTTCAACCCGGCCGGCGTGGCATGACCGTGCGCGCCTCCGGCGGCTTCGACGACACCCAGGGCAATGCCTTGATTCGACCCGGTGACTACGTCGACGTCGTCCATACCAGTGAGCGCACCTTGGACTCGGGCGATGCGAGCTCCGGCGTGCTGTTGCAGCGGGTGCTGGTCCTGGCCGTTGGGCAACAGACTCGCTCTCGCGGCAGCGACGCCAAGAGCAACGAGTACGCGCCGCCGGAAGAGAAGGCGCTGACGCTGAGCCTGACGCTGGAGGAGATTCAGCTGGTGTCGTTGGCGCTGGAGCGCGGTCGGCTCTCCGTCGCCGTGCGCAATCCGCAAGACCCGGGCGTGCAAAACGACATCCCAGACATGAAGGCCTCCGCCTTGCTCGAGGCCAAAACGCGCCTGCAAGCCCGGGCCCGCACGCGTGCCGCCTCCCAAGCCCCAGTTCGCATCGAGGAGGCGCGTCTACCATGAAGCGCGTTCTCGGTTACTCCTTGCTGCTCGCCTGCAGCTTGGCCCCCACGTTGAGCGGGGCACAGCCCTCCAAGGCGCGTGGCGACAAGACTGATGCCGGCGACCCCGTGCGCGTCGAGTCTGCCGACCGCGCGCCGCTGCGCCAGACGGAAGAGCTTAACCTTTCCGTTGGCGAGAACAAGACGCTATCAGCCCAGGGCGTGCGCAGCTTTTCGGAGGGCGCGAAGGGTGTCGCGGATGTACGACTGACGCCGGACTCGACCCAGTTCGTGATCGTCGGACAACGCCCGGGTTCGACGACGCTGCTGTTGCTACGCAAGGACGGCAGCGAGCTGAGCGTGAATATCAACGTCTTTCAGCGCTCGATCCAGAGCGTCGAGCACGAATTGCTGCAGTTGTTGTCGGGCACGGTCGGCGTGCGTGTCCGGCGCGTCGGGGCGCGCTTCTTCATCGAAGGTGGCGTGAGTACGGAGCCGGAGCTCAAGCGCATCGAACACATTGCCGCGCTTTTTCCCGATCAGGTGGAGTCACTGGTGGTCCTGGGGGGGGCCGCTGCCGAGCGGAAGCTCAATCTGCGCATCGACTTCATCTTCGTGCAGTATGATCGCACCAAGAACTATCAGGTGGGCGTGAACATGCCGGGGTCCATCGGCGGTCCCGGTATCGGGCGCCTGGACGCGACGTTCGATCTGGTTGCGGGCGCGGTGGGTGGTGCGCAGGCTCAGATCATCAGTCAAGCCTTGCCCGGCCTGGATCTGGCTGCGACGCGCGGCTGGGCCAAGGTGATGAAGCACTCCACGGTCATCACCGCGAACGGTTCGGAAGCGAAGTTCTCTGCCGGCGGAGAACAGAACTACCTGATCTCGACCGGTCTCGCCGCCAGCCTCACGCAAATCAGCTTCGGCACCGACGTTACGGTGCTGCCTCGCTTCGATCCCGTCAGTCGCGAACTCGAAATTGGGCTGCAGTCCGTGGTGAGCGATCTCACCCCCACGCTGGCGAGCGGCACCAATCTACCGGGGCGCAACGTGTCCAAGCTGAACACGGTGGTTTCGTTGAAGCTCGGTCAATCTATCGTGCTGAGCGGCATCCGCTCCAGCTCACAACGTCACAGCGTCACGGGTCTGCCGTTACTGAGCGAGATCCCGCTGCTCGGTATCCTGTTTGGCAGCCACGCCGACGCGCAAGACGAAGTCGAAGGCGCCATCTACGTGGTGCCGAGCGTGATCGAATCCATTCCACGTGGTGCCCAGGAAATTTTGGATGAGGCGCTGGCCCAGTACAAGGAGTTCGATGGCGACATCAACTCCGTGAAGGCCTGGGAAAAGGACCCAACGCGCGCGCCGGGCTTCGTGCCTCCGCCCGCTCGCGTGCAAGAGGCGCCTGGAAGAGCGAGGACGCCATGAATGCCGGATTTTTTGCCGCAAATGGCGCCGCGCGGGAACTCTCGTTCGAAGCTCCCATCCAGTCACAGGGCGTGTTTCAGCTCAGCGTTCGTCGCGACGGCGAGGCCGCGCGCGTGCTGCACTTACCCACCGCGTTGCCGCTGACCGTCGGGCGTGACGTGGACTGCGACGTGCGCCTCGACGATCAGCACGTCTCGCGCAAACATCTGCGGATTACGGCTCAGCCTGCGCATCTCACGGTGGAGGATCTGTCCAGCAACGGGACGTTGGCGGGGGATCGCTTGCTACGTCGACAAGCCGTCGATGTCCCGTTCGGTACGCCGATTTTCGTCGGCGCGCACACGTTGAGCGCCGACATCGTCGCGGAGCGCCGCGCTGAAGAGCCCGCCAAGCCCGAACCTGCCCGGGTGGAGCCGGAACCCGTTGCTCGCGTCTCGCTCGAAGCGCGCGAGGCCGAGGCGGCGCTTCGTCGCGAGATTCACGGTCGCCTGGTGCAGCACCTCGATCTAGCCAATCTCGACGCCAAGCGCCTGGACGATCCGTCGTTCCGGCCGCGCGTACTCACGGCTCTGCGCCGCATCGTGGCAGTGCTGGAACTCCCGCCGGGCGTGGCTGCGGACCGACTGGTTGGCGAGATGGCCGACGAGGCGCTTGGCCTCGGTCCCCTCGAATCGCTGCTGGCCGATCCAGAGGTCACAGAAGTGATGGTGGTGGACGCCAACACCATCTACGTGGAAAAACACGGCAAACTGCAGCTGACCGCCGTGCGCTTCACGGACGAAACGCGCGTGCGCGCCGTGATCGAGCGCATCGTGACACCGCTCGGCCGTCGTATCGACGAATCGAGTCCGCTCGTTGACGCGCGGCTTGCCGACGGATCGCGCGTCAACGCAATCATTCGCCCGCTGGCCGTGCGCGGCTCCTGCATCACCATTCGTAGGTTCGCCGCGTTACCGATCACGCTGTCGCGCTTGCAGGAGCTAGGGTCGCTCGATCGAGCGATGGGTCGCTTCCTTTCGCGTTGTGTGGTGGCCAAACGCAACGTGCTGGTATCTGGCGGAACGGGCAGCGGCAAAACCACGCTGCTGAACGTGTTGTCCGCGTCGATCCCAGAGGACGAACGCATCGTGACGATCGAGGACTCCGCTGAGCTCCGGCTCGAGCAATCCCACGTCGTCGCGCTGGAGACGCGCTCCGCCAACATGGAGGGCAAAGGCCAATATTCCATGCGCGATCTCGTGCGCAACGCGCTGCGCATGCGTCCCGACCGCATCGTGGTGGGCGAGTGCCGGGGCGGGGAGACCATCGACATGCTGCAGGCCATGAACAGCGGTCACTCGGGTTCGCTGACGACCACCCACGCCAACTCCCCGAGCGAGGCGCTGTCGCGGCTGGAGACCCTCGCGCTGATGGCCGGTCTCGATTTGCCGGCGCGCGCGATCCGCGAGCAGATTGCCTCCGCCATCGACATCATCGTGCAGCAGGCGCGCCTCACGGATGGCACTCGCAAGATCCTATCCATCACGGAGCTGGTGCGGCTGAACGGCAACGGCGCGTTCGTGCTGCGCCCAATCTACGAGTACGTTCGCACCGGGACAGCGGCCAACGGAGAAGTCCTCGGTGAGTTCGCGGCCACCGGATTTTTGCCGAGCTTCTTGGATCAGTTCATCGTGCGCGGGCTGATTCGACCGGGAGAGCCGTACCTATGATGCCGTCACTCGCATGGCTCAAGTATGGCGGTATCGTGGCCGCGTGTCTGGCCACGCTGACACTCGTCTGGGGTCTGGGCACGGACCGGGACGGTGTGTTTCAGCGACTGTGGCTGGCGTACGTCGCTTACCTGGATCGCAGCCTCAAGATCCTGTTCTTACCCACGCGCGGGCGCACGCTGGCCGTGCTGCAGTTGATGACGGCCACGTCCTGCTTGGCGCTGGGATTGCTGCTGAAGGCGACGCTGCTGTTCGTCATAGCTGGGCTTTCGCTGGGCGGCCCCCCGCTGGTGTTGGCGCAGCAGCTTCGTCGACGCTCGCGCGCGATCGAGGCGCGCATCGAGGGCTTCTTGATGTCGCTGGCCAACGCGCTGCGCGCCACGCCCAGCGTTGGCAGCGCCCTGAGCTACACTCAGCCGCTCGTGTCCGCTCCCTTGGATCAGGAGCTGGAGCTGGCCCTAAAGGAGCTGCGCGTTGGCAGCAGCCTGGAGCAGTCGCTGCTCAACTTGGCGGCTCGTGCGCGAAGTCCCAAGCTGGACGCGGCGCTCGCTAGTCTGCTGATTGGTCGACAAGTTGGCGGAAATTTGCCGCAGATTTTGGAGAACACGGCCAGCACGCTGCGCGAGATGTCTCGGCTCGAGGGTGTCGTGCGCTCGAAGACGGCGGAAGGCAAGTCCCAGCTCTTCGTGCTGGCACTGTTTCCCGCGTTGCTCGTGTTCCTATTCGATTGGATCAAACCAAACTACTTCGCCCCGCTGACAGACAGTGCGATGGGCGCGCTGTTGGGCGGGTTTGCGCTACTTTTGTGGGTCGCGTCGGTTCTGCTCGCGCGCAAAGTACTGATGGTGAACCTATGAGCTTGGCCAGCGCCGTGCTCCGCGGTGCCGGCCTCGCGCTGGCTGGCGCCGCCGTCTTCGCCTTCGCCTTGACCATCGCGCGAGCGCCCAGCACGTTGCCCAACTTGCATGGAGTCCGCGGCGCGCGGCGCTTGCGCGCGCTGCGTGCAAGCCTGCTATTTTCCGAGCTCGAGCCGCTGATTCGTTGGTTGGCAGTGCGCGTGCGGCCGCTGCTGCCCGAGCGCGCTCAGGCCCAGCTCAGTCGGCAATTGATGCTGGCTGGCGACTTCTTGGGCCTGTTGCCAGAAGAGTTCGTGGCGCTCACGCTGCTCAGCGGCGGAGCAGGCGCCGGTCTGGGCCTAGGCTACGCAGCTTTGCTGGGTAAGTCGGTGCTTTATCCATTTCTGCTCGGTTTGATTGGAGCGGCGCTGCCGTTCCTCGAACTCAGCGGTCGGGAGCACGAGCGTCGCCGCAGCGTGATCAACGAGTTGCCCCACGCCGTCGACCTGATCACGCTCGGCCTGTCCGCGGGCCTCGATTTTCCTGGCGCTGTTCGGCAACTGGTAGAGAAGTCGAGCCGCCCGGACGACCCATTGACGGAAGAGCTCGCGCTGCTGCTGCAAACCTTGGAGCTCGGCAAGACACGACAGGATGCGCTGCGCGAGCTGGTGGAGCGCTTACCTGCAGAGTCGGTGAAGGAGTTCGCGTTTGCGATCATCCAGGCTGAAGAGCGAGGCAACCCGCTCCAGCAGGTGTTGGCGATTCAAGCGCAGGTTTCACGCCAGCAACGTTCGCAGCGCGCTGAAGAGGCCGCGGCGCGCGCCAGCGTGAAGATCATGGGACCGTTGGTGTTGATGTTCGCCGCCATCTTGCTGCTGATGGTCGCGCCCATGGTGTTCGAGCTGAAGCACGCGTTCATCACGGAGTAACGAATGGAGCACTACTTACTTACCTTCGTGGTCCGCGACGAAGGCACGGGCAAGCGCACTGAGCTCACGGTGGACTCGGAGCTTGCTCGCGTCGGCAGCGGCGCGCACTGTGAAATTCGGCTACCGATCGAGCAAGCCGCGATCGAACAACTGCGCGTAGAGGTCCGCTCCGGTGCGGTGTTCGCGGAGACACGAGCGGTCCAACCTCCGACGTTGCTCAACGGCTCACCGTTCACTCAGGGCCGCCTGCTGCCTGACTCGGTGCTCGAGGTAGGATCGCTCAAGCTCTCCGTGGTAGCGCGCCGCGCGACGCACGTTGCGAACCAGGCGGCCGTGGCCAAATCATCGCGTAGCAAGTTCGTCTACGTGCTTGGCGCCGTGGGCTTTCCGCTGGGCTTCTGGGCGCTGTGGGTGACCGAACCCAACGCCGCCTCGCAAGAGACGGCGCCGGTGCCGGCACCGGAGCTGTTTGCTCAAGCCGTCAGCACCTGCAAAGAGACTTCCCCAGACGCCGCCCGAGCGCTGGCTCTGCTCGATCTGGCGCGCGCCTCGAGCGCTCACGAGCGAGCGCCGTTCGACGCGGCCGAAGGCGTGAGCGCCGTCGCGCTGTATGCGCGCGCCGCCGCATGTTTTCGCGCGGCTGGGGACGAAGAAGCCGCGTCGGCGGCAACGCTGTCGGCGGACGCACTGAAGCGCGACATGACTCAGGACTTTCGACTGCACCAGGTTCGGCTCGAGTGGGCCCAGGCCACCGAACACTTCGACGCTGCGCGGACGGAGATCAGCTACTTATCGTCGTTCGTCGCTGGGCTGAGCGACCGCGAATACGCCAACTGGTTATCGACGTTGGATCGTAGAATTCAGCTCAAATTTACGGCGAAGAAGGAATGAACGTCATGACACGCGCGCGCATTTCATGGGGATTGACCACGCTTTTGCTGGGTGTTGGCTGTGTGCGAGGTGCAGGCTCCGAGGTCGGCTCGCGCTTGGCCGTTGCGGAGCAGGCCAGCCGCCCCGAGGTCGCGATCAGGAAGGCGCACGCCTTCGCCAGAATCGGTGACTTCGCACGCGCGGAGCAATACTACCGTCTAGCCCTGGACGGCGGGGCCGACGAGCGCGAGCTGACGCCGTTGGTAGTGGAGGCGTGCGTTCGTGACCAGCGTTACCAGGACGCCGTGCAACACGTAGAGAACTATCTGCGCCGCCATCCCGAAGACGGTCGCCTCCGCTTCGTGCTGGCCTCGCTGGAGGCAGCGATCGGCGGACACCAACGCGCGCAGCGCGAGTACGAGAAGGTGCTGCAAGCCGAGCCGAACAACCCCGACGCCCACTATGCGCTGGCCGTGTTGCTGCGCGATCGTATGGCCAACCTTTCAGCAGCGGACGCGCACTTCCGCGAGTACCTGCGTCTGCGCCCTGGTGGCCGCCACGCCGAGGAAGCACGCGCTGCGCTCTTGGAGGTCGTGCCATGATCCCGCGCGAAGTGTTCGCCGAGACGCTGCTCGGCTTTCTGGCACCAGTGCGCGCCTACCTGGAGGATCCTCAGGTCAGCGAAATTATGATCAACGGCCCGGGCAAGGTCTACATCGAGCGGCGAGGCAGGATCGAGCTGACTTCTGCTCGCTTCAACAACCAGGAAGCCGTGCTGTGTGCGCTCAGGAACGCCGCGCAGTTCGTGGGCAAACCGCTGGATGCTCAGAACCCACTGCTGGAGGCTCGGCTACCGGATGGCTCTCGGCTGCAAGCGGCCATCGCGCCCATCGCGCCGGAGGGCCCTTGTGTCAGCATTCGACGCTTCCTCAAACACGCGCTGAGCCTCGACGCGTTGATGGCGGGCGGCGCATTGACGGAGCCGGCCGCCGCCACGCTGGAGACGCTGGTGCGTGGTCGACTGAACATCCTGATCGGCGGTGGCACCGGCAGCGGCAAGACTTCGTTACTGAACGTGCTCACCGGCTTCATCCCGGAAGCGGAGCGCACGCTGGTGCTGGAGGACTCGAAAGAGATCGTGGTGCAGCACCCACACGTGGTGTACCTGGAGGCGCGCACACAAACCACGGACGGGGAAGCACCCGTGTCGATCCGTGATCTGTTCCGCGCCAGTCTGCGTATGCGCCCGGATCGCGTGGTGATCGGCGAGATCCGCGGCGGCGAAGCGCTCGACATCGTGCAAGCCATGGTCAGCGGTCACGGTGGCTGCTTGAGCACCCTGCACGCAACGTATCCACGTGACACACTGACACGGCTCGAGACCATGGCGCTCATGAGCGACGTCGAGTTGCCCTTGACGGCGCTGCGCGCGCAGATCGCTTCGGGCGTCAACGTCATCGTGCAGGTCGCGCGCACGTCCGACGGCGCGCGGCACATCACGCACATTACCGAGGTGCTGGAGCTTTCGCCGACCGGCCGTTATGAGCTGCGCGATCTGTTCGCACGTACGTACCGCGGCACGGACGCGTCCGGCAAGCAACGATCGGAGCTGCTGCCCAGCGGACACTTGCCGAACTTCTTGCCTGCTTTGCACAGTCTAGGGCTGGATCTGCCACGAGCCGTGTACCTGGCCAGAGACCAGTTGGCGGCGATGCAATGACGGCGCAGCGCAACAGCGGAAAACCTGGTTTTGCGGTGGTCGAACAGTCGCGTAAGACTTTGCTGTTCGGCCCGGCACCAACTCCCGCGTCAACTCCGGCGCCAACTGCGACCGCGAAAGAACGATTCACCGGCGCCGGCACGTTGATCCTGTCGGCGGCGGAGGGCACCAAGTCGCAGGCTCCCATGACGCAGCACTTCCCAGTGGATGCGCTGTTTTCTCGTCGCGCCGAGCTCGAACAGTCGCTGCAGGCGGAGTTGACGCAGGACTTCGAGCTGCTCGATCAAGCCCAGCCGCCGGCAGAGGACGTTGCCGTTCCCAAGAAGCCGTCACGGATCTGGTTGCGCTTACTCCAGCTCGCCCTGCTGGGCTCCAGCGTTTGGCTACTCACGTTGAAGCCGGACGATCCGGCCACAACGCGCGACCCCAAGGTCGTGCCTGTCAGCAGCGTGAGTGTGCCCGCGACCTCTTCACGAACTGCGGAGCTGCCGGTCCCGCTGCCCAGAGTCAGCGTCGACCCGCGTGTGACCTTGCAGCGGGCCGCTGCAGACGTGCTCGCGGAGGGGCGGTATTCCGAAGCTCTCGTCCTCTATCGTCAGCTGCTCGAAGCCGAGCCGAAAAATCAAAACTACGCAGAGGTCGTGCGGCTTTTGGAGCAGCGCCTCAAAACGCGGTAGTTGCGACCACGCGGAAGGCCGAGAGATCCGGGTTCGTTGCGACTCGAACGGCTACTTGACTGGCGGTCGTGTTGGAGCTGGACGGGCTGAGTAAGAAGTACGTTCCGAGACCCAGCGACGCCACGGCGACACCGAGCGAAATGTCGCCGATCAGGTAACTGCGACGCATCGAATCCACGCCCGAGCGCGAGCAAGTCGGAGCGCAATCTTCCAAAGCGCTCTCTTTGCTCCTGCCGTCGAGCGCGAAGTACGTGAACGAGCCAGCTGCGAGCAAACCGACGCCGCCGAACACGTAAACCAACGGCGATACGCCCCGCTTGCCGGCTTCTACCGGCGGATCTCCGGCTTTCGTCTGCGGCTCCACCGGCAGCGTCACCGCGACGCGCCGATACTTTTCGCCTTCGCGGAGCACCACGGTCACCGAGGCTTGTTTGCCTTCGGGCGTCACGACCGTAAAGGCATGGCTACCTGGGTCCAGGTACAGCGCGCGACCATCCACCGGCAGCTTCTCCGGGCCGCCGTCCACGCGCACGAAGGTCTGGCTGACTTCACGTCCAGCCCCAGTTTGCGCGCTGACGATCACCGTTGGTAACGTGTTTTCCACGGCGACGCCAAACTGCGTACAATCTTGCCGAATCAAATCCGGACAACCGACGGCGGCGCAGATGGCGAAGGCATTCTTGGCCTCCAACAGCCGACCCTGACCACGCGCGACCTGACCGTTGGCATGGGCGTCGATGCATTCATTCGTGCTCAGTCCTTCCGCCTGCGCGCGGTGTACAGTGAGCGTCGCGCAAAGCAAGACGGCAGCGCTCAGGGGCGCCTTCCAGCGCGGCCGATTCGAAGTTTGCCGATTCCCGAGACATACCTGGGTGAACATCAAAAGCACTCCGTCTTGAAACGTTTGACGCCGTTTTGGTCGATCGTATAGGGCACTGCGCAATTCGGTCGAGGCGCGACGCCGCTCGCTGGAGTGGGACGCGCCTCGCTGCGTTCGGACGTTGGAACAACAGGGCGCTGCTCCTTGCGTTTGCGTGGAGCGGGCTTCGCTAGTTCGGTTGCAGCCGTTGCGGCACTGGCGGGGGGGGCAGCTACCTGCGCCGTGGCGACGGTCGGTGGGGCAGAGTCTGCTGAAAGCGCGCGGGGCGGCGGCAGCACCGGTGTGGTGGCAGCGATGGCGGACGCGGCGGACTGGGTCCCGGCGCCCGTTGGTTTAGGCTTCTCGATAGTGGCGCTCGGGTCACTCGCGGTTTCGCGCAACTGAGCCCAAATGACCACGGCCGCAACGCCAAGAGCGACTAGGATCAAGCCCGCTGGCAGCAAACTGCGACGCCGGCGGGCGCCCTCCAGCTCGGGCGCAACACCCAAATCACGACTCAGCGGCGCGGCAGAAAGCCCGACGCCAACTGGCGGCAAAGAAGCTTCCGACGCCACGCGCTCCGTTGCCATCGGCGAGATAACCGTGACGTCGGCCGTCACGTCATCCAGTTCTCGATCGGGAACGACAACCTGCTGCGGCTTGATCCGCGGCAAATCCCGCGTCAGCTGCGTGATGTCCACGGCTTCCAGCTCACTGATGCGCTGCGCGCGCGCGAGCAAAGCGGGACCACTCAAGCTCTCCACCCATTCGCTCACCTCCAGCGTGCTGGCCGGCGCGATCGCTCGCTGCAATTCGAGCGCCATTTCTCGAGCGGTAGCGACGCGCTTGGCCGGATCGAGCGTGATGGCTCGCGCGAACACTTGGTCGAGCTCGGGCGGCAGGTCAGGCACGAGCTCACTCGGCGCCTGCGCCGTCGTATTCTCCAGCCTGTCGAACAAGGCGGGCACGTTGTCAGCCGCGTACAGGCGGCCGCCGGTCAGCGCTTCCCAGAGCACGATGCCCGTGGTGAAGAGGTCCGTTCGGCGATCCACTCGCTGATTGCGCAGCTGCTCCGGCGCCATGTAGCCGAGCTTGCCTTTGAGCGAACCGTCCCCGGTCGTGCGCGCGCGTGACTGCGCTTTGGCAATGCCGAAATCCACCACGCGCGCGATGCCGTCCTCACCCACCAAGATATTCTGCGGCGAAACGTCGCGATGCACGATCGACAACGGCTCACCATTCTCGGACGTCGCCTCGTGCGCGGCGTGCAGCCCAAGCAAAGTCTGTCCGATGATCGCGCTCACGATGCGCGGCGGTATCGGCGCTGCGCTGGCGTCCAGCAACTCCGCCAGCGAGACGCCGTGCACATACTCCATGACGATGAACAGCTCGCCATCCAGCACGATCACGTCCAGCGGTGCCACCACGTGCGGATGTCGGATTCTGGACAGGATGCGCGCCTCGTCCAGAAACATGGTCACGAACTCCTGGGACCGCGCGAAGTGCTGATACAGCTGCTTGATCGCGACCGTTCGCGAAAACCCCTCCGCTCCCACCAAGCGGCCCAAGTGCACCGTGGCCATCCCTCCCGATGCGATCAAGTCACACAGTAAGTAGCGCCCGATCAGGCGCAGCTGACTGGTCGACGGGAAAGCAAAGGGAGGGGGGACTGAACCCATGTCATCCGCGGCGCCGAATGCAGTTCGACCAACTCGCCGCCACAGGGGTCATTTAGCCGAACGATCAGTCGAGATCAATCGAGCTATGTGTTCAGAATGTCACGGGAACCTTTTTGAAACTGCAGCATCGGAATTAGAGTACCGAAGCTGCCCGACCTTCACGCGAAGGTGCGCAAAAGCCTAGCTGCGGGTAATTAGATCCAGCCGCCGATGGTCAGGCGTCCCGCGATGATGGTGCTCTTCGGATCTCCGGTGAGGCTTTGGTCCAGCGCCGGCCCGAAGCCGAGGAAAAAGTGCGGAACGGGGTGGAACATGACCGGCACGAACAGGTTCAGCGCAAGTCCACTGCTGGAGTCGTTCGTGGTCACTGTCGGCCCGGAGCCGGGCGGACTCAGGTCCTCGCTAACGCTGGTGGTCGTGTAAGAGAAGCCCAGCTTCGGCCAAACCGAGAAGCGCTCCGAGAACGTCAAGTTGTAACCAACACGCGGTCCGATCGAGAACGTCGTGGTGTGCCCTCCAGAACTCGAAGCGTAGTCGACGCCGACGAAACCACCGACTGAGAGGTTGTCGACGACGAAGTAGTCGAGCGCGGGACGCAGCTCCAAACGGGTAGTCGAGCCGCTCGTTCCGCTGACGGACGTATTACTGATCGAGAACCCCGCGTCACTGGAGATTGTCAGTTGGCGTTTTGCACCGAATATCCCGGCAGGCGAACCGCGCTCTACTTCAGGCAAAGCAGGATCTCGGCGCACCTCGACGTCGCGGCGCGCCGTCTGCGCGGCCGCAGCACCCGCAGTTAAGATCGTGAACGCGGCGGCGGACGTGAATGCTAATAATTGAAGGCTTTTCATTGGGGTCTCCAGCAAATGTACAGAGGACGTCTCTGCACCATGCGTGCCGGCGTTCAGCGACTGCCGATCTCGGACGCGCTTTGCTAGCTGCAGAAGCGGAGGATCAGCGACCCTGACGCGTAAAGCCGTGCGCACGCGCAGACGCGACTTCTCCAACCGGACGTGGCTGAGCACGGCGTTCGCGAGAGCGCGAATCGTTCAGATCTCACGAGCAACATGCGGATTCCCGCGCGCGCGAAGCCACGCTCTGCAGGCGCAGAGCCCGAACCCTCCGACGTCACCGGGCCCTGTGCCTGGGAAGAACATCGGGAAGCAAGCTTGACGAGAGCGCACACCGGCGACGCCATTCGCCACAGACTGCTGCGCTGAAATTGCCGCGTGTTGCGCAGCAAACGCGAGCCCTTTATGTCTCAGCGCCACAAAAGGCCCGAGGCGCCTGAACGGCGACAGCCGCGCGAGCAGAGCGCCTATTGCTCCATGTTCTTTTGCTGGATCTTCCAGCCCGCATCGGTGCACAGCTTGCAGGACGCACCGTAGAACCAGGGGCGCAGCGCTGCATCGTCCATCAAGTGAAGGCGCATCCAGGCCGTTACGGCGGCGTACACGGCGTTCGGTTGGCCGCGGCGCCCGATCCAGCTGCCGTGATCCACGCTCAGGTACTCAGCGTACATCGCCGGGAGCGTGGTCACCGCGTTGAGCGCGTTCTGCGCCCCAGTACACGGCACGATCTCGTCCATACCGCCGCAGAAGAACATCGCCGGACCGTGGAGGTTACGCTGCGCCATGGCACCTTCGATCGGCACGTTGGTCGTGATGTGGCTGTCGCCCGAAGCTTGACTCGTGGCCATCGCTCCTTGCGAATGTCCGGTCGCGCCGATGTGCGTGGTATCGATGTGATGATACAACGGGCTGGCTGGATCCTCGTTTTGCGCCAGTAGCCACTCGACGCCAACGAGCATCGGCCTCGGCGTGCCGCGCGCCACGTTTTTGCTGTTCGACCCGATCACGATGAAGCCGTGTGACGCAAACAGATTGAGCAATGAAGAGTAAAGGTTCGGCGTCGAACCCGTCCCGTTACCCCACGTGATCACCGGATGGCACAGGCCATTGGGACTCAGCTCCTTCGGCCTGAACAGCGTGAACTTCGGCACGACACCGTCCTCCGCTTCACCCGCCTCCGGCCCCACTTCGTTTTCCGTCACCGTCGCATAAGGACCCATCGCTGCAGGATCCGCCGCTGGCCAAGCTCCCACCGTGCAGTTGCCCGTCGCGGTGCCGGAGCCGCCTTGCGCACTGGCTCCGCCGCTTTGAGCGGCAGTGCTGCCGCCTGAGGCCGGTGCACCGCCCCGGCTCGTCGCTCCTCCGCGGGAGGTCGCTGGCTGCCCGCCAGACTGGGCTGCTCCGCCATTCGTGGCCGCTCCGCCATTCGCGGAGGCGCCTCCACTCGTTGCTGCTCCGCCACTCGCTGTGGTGGCGCCTCCCATCGACGTGGGGCTCGGGACATCATCATCTGCGTCGGAGCCACATGCCGAAAGCCCGAAAGCAGCACCAAGCGTGAGAACGAGCGCAGCAGAATTTTTCAACGATTGCATGAGTGCCTCTGAACGTGGACTGGACGCACTGTGGAAGTGGACGAACCCTCGCCAGAATGGTCCACAAAACGTTCGAGGCGTTTAATTTAATGATCAGCGCCAATCGTGCGCCTAAGGTGCGACTCAAAGTGCCGGCATTTGCCCTGGGGCCAGCGACCTCGCTCACGAGCTAGCTGCGTTCGAGGGTCAGCGCGATGTGGCTCTTTCGTCGAGCCAACTCAAGATGTCCGACATCACTTCTTCTTTCCCCAAGTCGTTGAGCGGATCGTGGAAACGTCCTTCGTAGAATTTGAGCGTCTTGTCCTTGGATCCCGTGCGCTCGTAGAAGTGCCGGCTTCCGACCGGTTTGGTCGCCTTGTCCGCAGTTCCGTGAATGATCAGGACCGGGACTTGGATGTTCGCAAAGTTTTGCGCCAGACGTTCGTCGGCGCGCACGATCGCGGCGGCCGTCGCGAATGGCTGTGATTCGTGGGCGATCAGCGGGTCGCTGGACATCGCCTGCAGCACGGCCGCATCACGGGTGAAGTCCGCGCTTTTTAAGGTCAGCGCGTGCGCGTGCGGTGCGAAGTGACTGACGCCCTTCAACACCGCCAGCGCGAAGTCCGGCGCCGGCAGCTCGAACGCGAAGTCCTCGCAAATGAGGCCAGCGATGTCGTTGGCATGCTCCAACACGTACAAACAACTGATGACACCGCCCGCGCTGTGCCCCAGCAAGAAGACCGGAAGCTGAGGATGGCGCGTTTTGGCGAAGCGCACGAGCGCGTGCAAATCGGCGACGTATTGATCGAATGTCTCGACGAAGAAGCGTTCCCCTTCGGAGCGACCGCGCCCACGCAGGTCGATCGCGTAGGTCGCGTATCCGGCTGCCGCGCTCTCTGCTCCAACCCAAGCGTAGTAACCGCTGTGTGAGTTGAACCCCGGGCAAATCACCAACAGCGCCCGTGGTTGCGTGCTTGAATCTCGCCAGGCTCTGGCGAATAAAAGCCCCGCGTCGCCCCGCAAATTCTCTTCGGTTGCTTCGAACATCTGAATGAACTCGCTGACAACGTCACTGTCGCTTGACGGGTTGCGTGGTTGGGGGCGCCGCCGCGCCCACGTAGCGGGTGTCCGTCGGGCCCTGGCCGGTGATGAAGACGACGGCGGGTGCGTCGCCGGTGAAGGCAAAGTGAGCGACGTCAGCGGGTTCGGTGTAGAAGCTGCCCGGTGGCAGGGTCTTGCTCGCGGCTTCGGTCGCGGTGCTTCCGTAGCCGAAGTGCCATTCCCCCGAAACGACGAGCGCCGTGCGATTGTCCCGGTGCGTGTGCGCTGCGATGCGCGTGCGCGGTGGAACCCGTATCTCGAAGGCATAGGGTCCCGGCGCGTTCGGATCACCGGATAGAACCGTCGTCTGCACTCCGGCCAACCCGGACGTACCGGCACCGCCTCGTTCGCGCGCCAGCGCGTCGACCTCGGCCGCGGTGAGCCGGGCCTGCGGCAGCGCAGAGGATAGGAAAGCGCGAATGGCAGCCACGGTTGCCGTGGGTTGCTCCTCCATCAGCCAATGGCCAGCGTTCGCGATCACGACCTGACGTACGTCGTCCGCTGCGAAGCGCATGACGTGTGCCATGGTCGTGCCGAACGAATGGTCGCCGCCCACGGCCAGCACGGGCATCTTGAGTCGGGATTTGGCCACGAGCGCTCGATTGTCGATCGCGTCTTGGTCGAAGGCCGCAAACTGTAGAAAGCCAGCGTGCATGCGACCTGGTCGCGCGTAGAGAGCTGCATAGTGGCTGCGCGCGGCTTCCGTGAAACGCGTCCGATCGGCGGAGAATTCGTTCCAAAACCGATCGAGGTAGACGCGCTCTCGGCCCGCGACGAGTCGCTCCATGTCGGGGCCGCCGAAGCGGAAATGCCAGAGCAGCGGGCTCTTCAAGATCTCATCCCACGGCCCGACTCCCGGCACTGGTGCATCCATCATCACCAGCCGCGTCGTGCGCTCCGGGTGGGTTGCGGCGAACGCGAACGCCACCATGTTGCCGATATCGTGCCCGACCACGTCGGCACTACGAACCTTCAGCGCGTCGAGCACGAGCGCGACATCTTCGGCTTGGTTCTTCTTGGTAAAACCGTCCGTTGCGACGGCCGACAAGCCCATACCGCGCAGATCCGGAACGATCACGGTATGGTCGCGCGCGAGCTCGGTCGCGAGCGGCGCCCACATATCGCCGGTATCCCCATAGCCGTGCAACAACACGACGGCGGGGCCGGCACCTCCAACGCGCGCGTGAATCGTCGTACGATTCACCTGCACCTCCTTGTTCTGAAAAGAGGCTGGGAACGTGAAGCCCGGCGCTGCGGTCGGCGTTTGTGCCGATGCTGAAACGCAACATAGCGTCACCGTTAGCGCCGCAACCAAAAAGTGAACTTTCATTTTCTCCTCCGCGCTCGCATGTCCTGCGCGTTTCCTGCAACACTCTGATGAGTGGCAAGCTGAACGGTGGACAGGAGCCAGCTGTACCGTGAGAATGCCGCGCATGGGCAGACCGGAAACTCACAACCAACCGTACGGAGCTTCCGAACGATGACGCTCGACGGTCTCGTAGCCTTCGTCGCCGTCGCCAATACTGGTTCCATCAGCGAAGCTGCGCGTCAGCTCCGGCTCTCCAAGTCGGCAGTCAGCGAACGGCTGACGGAATTGGAGCGCGCAGTTGGAACGAACCTGCTTCACCGCAACAGCCGCCAGCTTGCGCTGACGGAGGACGGCGTTGCGTTTCTGGAACGTGCCAAGCGCATCGTCGCGGAAGCCGGACAAGCCGCGGAAGAGCTCGCGCAGCGCCGCGGCGAAGTTGCGGGCCCGCTACGTATTGCGGCACCGCGTGGCTTTGGCGACACCCATCTGGGGCCAGCGCTTTACTCGTTCATGGAGCGCTTTCCTGACGTCTCCATCACCGCGGAGTTCGACGACCGCGTCGGCGACGTGGCCGCGGGATACGACGCCATCATCCGCATCGCCCCCGGCGACCTGCCGAAGATGCCGGTGCAGATCCTCACGACAAGCCGCCGCACGCTCGTCGCGGCGCCGGCCTACTTGGCGCGCTTCGGAAGGCCGCATACCATCGAAGATTTGGCGCAACACAAGGCGATCCACTACATGGATCGCAGTCCGGATGACTGGAGCTTCAAGAGCGGCAATGAATTGATCGTCGCGCGCGTCGCCCCGCGCCTCCGCGTCACGTCTTGTCTTGCGATGCGCGACGCGGCCATCGAAGGCTTGGGCATCGCCTCACTCCCCACGTTTCACAGCCATCTGGCGCTTCGCACCGGCGCGCTCGAAATCATCGACCTCGGGCTCGACCCGGACCTCACCCCGATTTCGCTCGCGTATCAGAACGGCGCCCCGCCAACCGCACGACTCGTCGCGCTGATCGAGCATCTGAAGCTCACCTTCGGAGATCCACCGTATTGGGACGCGGACATTCCGGTGTCGATGGTTCAGTTCGGCAGCGCGCAGGTCAGACATTGAGATTCCACGAATTGTCTGGTTTTTTCTGCCAATCCGTAGACCTGTAGCCGCTTGCGCCAGGGCCAAGTATAAGGGATCAGTGCCGAAGTCTCGCTGTCACATCAACCAACACAGCATGTCGCGAACGCTGAGACTTGGAACGTTCATCGGCGCCTTGTGCTGCTGTTGTGGCTTGACCTTGGCTTGTCTCGACCTCGACGAGCGCGAAGTCGGTGTGGAAGAGTCGCCGAGCAGAGGCGGAGCCGGCGGCACCGGCGGCAAGCAAGGGTTAGGGGACCCGTGCGCCTCCAACGACAATTGTCTATCGGGCAAATGCAGCGGCACGCCCGGCTGGTGCACGCAGACCTGCTCCGCCACCAACGCGGGCTGCAAAGGCAGCGGCAGCGACGGCTTCTCCAATTCACTCGGGCACGTGAACTGGTGCGTAGAAACGATCAGCGTCGGCAACTTCTGCTTTCCGGCTTGCTCCACCAACGCGGATTGCACTCCCTACGGCGTGAGCGCTCTCACATGCCAGAGCGGAACGTCCGTGACGGGCTTCGATATCGACGTTTGTAGTCTGTAGATTCAAGCTCTACTGCCAGAGATTTCTGGACGCCCGCCCGGAAAACAGCGATCTGCGGGCGGGAGTCCAAGGATTCACGACTTCATTTCTTGGTTCGACTGCAGCAACCGCAGCCGTTGCACGCGCACGGCGGCTGGCAGCCGCACTCGGGCGCGCACCTGCAGCCGCCCTTGCCCACGGCGCGGCAGGCGCAAACAGCGTGGTTGCAATCGGAACAGGCACAATCGGTGGGATTTTTCACGATTAGGTCTCGCTTTCTCGAGCACTCTCCGTGCTCACCCATACAGACGCAGGACCTTCGTCTCCATTACAGTCGTCCCTCGGCGACCGGCGTCACGCGGGCAAGAGGCCTAGAGCGAGACGGACCCCGAACCCCTCAAACCCGCCGATACAACAACCGATAAATCGGCACCCCATCCGCCATCGCGCGATGTTCCCGCGGACTGCGCGCCCCAAACGGGTTCTCTTCGATGCGCGCGCTGGCGTTCACGGGCGCGAAGAACTCCGGATAGTTGCCGAACTCTTCTTCGTACTCGTCGGCGCGCTCCGCGACGTCCGTCTGCACGAAGACCTGCCCGCCTTGTTTTAGAGTTCTAGCCAAGGGCGGGAGCAGGGTGCTTCCCACTACCAAGCGCTTGGCGTGGCGCTTCTTCCACCAGGGATCGGGGAAGTGAACGAAGACGGTATCCAGGCAGGCGTCGGGGAAGCG
>Ga0247764_1000199_pt1 | contig 22200 bp, 19 predicted proteins | sample UWRJL051202B4_FD_179932 | JGI IMG/M metagenome (GOLD analysis project Ga0247764, IMG submission 179932) | Plant litter microbial communities from Arlington Agricultural Research Station in Wisconsin, United States - UWRJ-L051-202B-4 | ecosystem: Environmental > Terrestrial > Plant litter >...
ACGGATGAAGTAGATGTCGGATGATCGTCTGAATGTCATCACAATGATAGAGATAGCGTACTGGTACACTACGAATTTGGCGCCTTGCGCAAGCTCTGTGCTGATCTGCTGGTGTGTCAGACCTTCAATGTTTTTGATGTTGGCCATGAGTATGGTTTTATGGTTCGAGGATAATCAAATGTACCCAGGTGATCTGTTAAAAGCAGGTTGGTGATGACCGTGGATGTACCTGCGTACTATATGCGCTCTGGTTTAATTTTTTAATCCTGTGACTGAGATTGTCTCGTATTGTATACAGGTCTCCATGAATCGTGTTCGGATGGCGGTGGGTGTGTCCAGGACGGGGTGTTGTGGTCGCTATCTAACCGGTGTGTCAGGATTGCGACAGTATTTCGCGGGATAATCACTGGTCAGGTTAACCGGCTCCCATTAACCAACCTTCTATACTTTATTCAAAGCGCCGCATAAGGCTTTTTCGTCAGGAATTCCATGTCATAAAGGACTAGTAATAGGTTTGTAAGTTTTTAAGATGTTATGAGAGATCCGGTGATGCGTTTTACGAAAAGCCGATGAAAAGCATGGTATGGGTGGGACGAGATGACTCCTGGAATGTGATGAAGCTCAGGTGGCTGGCCAGTAGTTGATGTGTAATTGATTGCGCGTATTAATATCGCGTTGAACTACATGTAGTATCCTGGCTGTTATAAAGGTGTTTGTGTCGTACTGCTCGTGTTGCAGTTGTGTTTGTTTATTGGCTTCTTGTTGTAAAAGTGTTGTGTTATTAAGGGGTATAGGTTGTGTGGATTATGTATTGCGTATAGCTACATCGTTATGTGTTATCTTTACTTATGAAGTTCTGATAATCTTGTTCGGTATCCAGATCAAGGGCTCCGTCCTGGAAGTGTATCGTGATAATATCGTTAGTGTTTTGTGTTATGATTTTCTTTGCGCCGTGCGCATCATCTATGGCGAGTAGTTTCGGGAAGATGCTCTTTTTAAAAAGCGCCGGTACGCCGAGCGTCTGCGCGTATTCGGTAGCGATGATGTTCTTGTTTGTGGGGTGATATCGTGATATAAGATCCAGTAGATGTTGACTGGTGATGAGAGGTTGGTCGCAGACCATCACAATTATAGCTTCGAGCTCTGTGTTGGTTTCAATGCAATGTCTTAGCCCGGTTTTGAGTGAGCTACCCATACCGCTTTGCCAGTTTTTGTTGATAATATGCTCTACCGGCAGTTGTTTGATGGCATCAAGGTGGGTTTCATGATTTGCTCCCAGTACTACAGTTACGGGTGTAACGCTTCGTGCGGTCTCTGCTGCATGATAGAGCAGAGTTTTGTTTCGGAACGTCAGTAATTGTTTTGATCGACCCATGCGCGCGGATTCGCCGGCGGCTAATAGAAGGGTTGTGATTTTGTCTGATGTGGGCATCGTGTATTAGTCTATCCCGGCGGCGGCGATGAAATCATTGGCGGATATCGAGTTCTTTTCAGAGGTATCGGAATCCATCACTATTTTCCAGACGCCTCCGTCTTTACGCAGCAGGACGGTGAATTTTCCGTAGAAGCTTTGAGGTTCCGTTTGAGGTTGTGTGACGGTGGTTTTATATATGCCTACCTCGAAAGCTTGTGTGGTGGTGGCGATTCGTTCGAGAAAACGCAGCTCGATAGTTCGTTTTGCGTTCTGATTTCGGGACCTCAGATCACCTTCTTCAAGTTGTTTTTTATATTGAGTGAAGGTGTAGATCTGTTTTGAGTCTCGCGGTACACGGGCCAGGTCTTTGTGATGTACGGCCATGAACGCATCGGTATTGTAGCTATTGAAGGCTTGTATAAAAGGAAGCCAGACTTGCTGATTTATTTCTTTTTGTTCCTTTTGTTCGTCCTGTGCCAGGACCTTGAATGACCACGCGGAGACTATTATCAATAAAATAAGGTGTTTCATGGCGGCTTTTTTATTGTTTTTGTTATCCGGCGCTGGCTTCAGACAGGTTTTCCGGCCCGATGTATACTTGTTTGAATACCTGGTTGCTGTTTGCGTCGCGGTTATGTATAGGCCCGGTGCGGTATTTGAGATATCCTCCGGAGCGGGCAGCGAACTTGCTTTGTATTTCGGAAATAATGGCAAGCGCGATTTCATCCGGGGTTTCAGCGCCGATGTCAAGGCCGATGGGTGAATGTATGCGGTGAAGATCGGTGGCGGTAAATGTAATCTGCAGGCCTTCGAACTCCGTTATCATTTTATCAAAACGCTTCCGTGGGCCGAGTATACCGATGTAGGGTGTCGGTGTTTTAAGTAGTGTACGTAGTACGTCCCGGTCGTATTCATAGTTGTGCGACATGAGAATGCAAGCGGTGTAGGGGCTTATCGGGAAGTCACGTTCTATAAACTGCCGGTTGCAAAGCGAGAGATTGTCGGCGGTAGGGAAGAAGAGCGGTGCTATGTGTGCTACGCATTCATCGGTTACCGTTACCTGCCAGCCCAGCGTTTTGGCAAGCTGGCTTACGGGTCTGGCGTCGAAGCCACCGCCGAAAATGATGAGCTCGATGGAGGGCTGTATGAGTTCCAGGAATACTTCTACCTGTATATCGTCTATTGTATATGTTTTTGCCTCCGATTTCCGGGATTGAAAGGTTGTCTTAAGATCTTTTTTTATGATTTCACTAACCTGATCGCTTTCAAAGTTACGCAGTGTATCGCCATCCGGTGTGATCAATAGTTTTTCGCCTGGTTGTGCGGGTAATGATGCGTTTTCGGATGCGTGAACAGCAAAAATAGTGGCAAGTGCTGCCGGTTGACGCGTATTAATAAAGTCTTTAAATGTTTCAATCGGGTTATTTTGTTGTGCCGTTTCGATGGGCTCGATCAGTACATCGATGATGCCGTTACAACCGAGACCGATACCGAGATTTTGGTTGCTTTCTTCGTGCGTATCGTACGTTACAGTAAGTGGTTTGCCGCTTGCCATCACCTGTCGTGCTTTACGAAGTGCGTCGCCTTCGAGACATCCACCACTGATAGATCCCGTCCATCGGCCATCGTCGGTTATTAACATGCGCGCGCCGGGACTGCGGTATGAAGAACCACTGACTTTGACTACCGTAGCAAGCGCTGCTTTTCGTTGCGAGAGATCTGTTCTGTCGAATTCGGCAAGTATGGTTCTAAATTCTTTCATGGCTTGGAGTGTTAATGATTTCGGAACGGGTTATCGTGCGCTTCAGTTCTTTATTGTCCGCATACTTACGTGGATACACGGATGTTTTCCGGGATTTTCTGCGTATGTACCTTAAAGATAGTGAATGTTGAGAGCAATGCATACCCATCTTACGCCGGCCGTAAGCGCGTATTTTGATCTGTTTTAACAAGTTTTAATGTATATAAGCCTTTTGATTCGCATTGATTGCCCGAGTTGTGTTGTTACTGATATGTTTTAACCGGTGTTGTTGTGTGAGAATGCGCTTCATCCGACTAACGTGTTGTGTTGTCGGCTCTTTTTTCTGTCAGTTGACGCTTCAGGTCGTTATATTTTTGCTTTCGGCGTGCAAAACATCTTCTTCATCGTGCGAAAACTTTTCTTCATGGATGTTTTTTACGGTCTGTAATATGTCCTGACAGGTGCTGAAGATGTTTTTTAGCGAAGATGACTGCTTCATCGGATGTATTGACGCGATGTTTGATGGTATGATCGGATGTTTGGAGGTACTTCAGGTGATGTTGCGCGGTATTTTTGTTGTCGGGATCGTCGTTGACGGTTCTTGAAGACAATTTTTTGCGTTGATGTGATGTCGATGAAGGTATCGGAGGTGTGATAGGCCCTAAGTTGGGTGCGTTGATGTATGTTGTATGTATGATGAGGTGGCTGAATGATGTAATTTGACGTTAAGTTGCAAACATATTGAAAGAATCTTTTTACGAACAGGCATAAGATTTTGTATCTTAATATTTAGTGCATTAAATTTACGCCTAGAGCTTTAGGTAAATGGTATCTATCTGATTGGCTAGAGAACTTTTATCAGGCTTAGATCTAAATTTTCATACTTTAAATTAAAAACGCTATGGCAAAAACAGCGAAGAAGACTGCAAAGAAAGCAGCAAAGAAAGCTCCTAAAAAGGCTGCAAAGAAAGTAGCAAAGAAAGCTGCTAAGAAGACAGCTAAGAAAGCCGCTAAGAAAGCAGCTAAGAAATAATGAGAGCGTGAATCACGCATCATTAAAAACAAAAAAAGCTACCTTGATCAGGTAGCTTTTTTTGATTTAAGGACTTTCGTAATTCGTGTTGGTAATGCTACGTAACTTTCGAAAATACAGCTACTTATGAAGTCAGACCAACGGTTCCGATAGAGCATTACAGACGTTGAGAAGGCGCCTCACGCAGTTCTTCAACACAAAAGGCAGCGTACATCAGTACACTGCCTTTTGTGTTGAAGAGCGGAGCGTGTTTTATTTCTGTGCGGACCGCGCCTGAGTTACTTCCTGCGGTGTTACAGCGTCGCCTTTGTTACCCCAGGTATTGCGTACATAGTTCAGTACGTCGCTTACCTGCTCGTCTGTAAGGTCTACAGCGGGCATTTCACTGCTATAGGTGATGCCGTTTACTTTCATTTCGCCGCTGGCACCATGAATGATCTGCAGGATGGACCGTTTTTTATCAGCCATCAGGTAATCCGACTTGGCGAGTGGCGGGAACACGCTTTCAAGGCCTTCGCCCTGCTCCATATGACAGGAAGTACACTGCGCAGCGTATACTTCTTTGCCGCGGGCAATGCTTGCCTTAAGGTCGATTGTCGGTTTTTTCTGAAATGATAGTGCTGTAACGGCTGCCGTCGCGATGATGATCAGGCTTGTTAGTCGGTTCGTGCGCTGCATATTGAATTTATGTTTTTTGTTTTTCGTATGGTTTTTTCCGCGTCGATCAGACCTCGTCAAGACTGAAGGGTAGCTTGCGGATACGCTTTGCTGTAAGGTCAAATATAGCGTTTGTAAGCGCAGGTGTGAACGGCGGCAGACCAGGTTCGCCGACGCCGCCAGCCTTTTCGTCGTTATTCATGATGTGCACTTCAATATCCGGTACGTCTGTTATGCGCGGCATTTTATACGTATCGAAGTTCTTTTCGACAGCTTTGCCTTCTTTAAAGTGCGTCGCGTGTTTGGTGGCGGCGCCGAGTGCCATAACGATGCTCCCTTCTACCTGGGCGCGGATTATATCGGGGTTAACGTACCATCCGCAATCCATCACCGCCCATACTTTGTCGATCTTTATCTTTCCATCAGGCTTTTTAGATACTTTGGTCACTTCACCGACGATGCTGGAGAAGCATTCGGTTATCGCAACGCCATAGCCTTCGTTTTTTTTCCTGTTTTTCCATCCGCTTACTTCCTCCAGCTTATCGATAAGCAGGTTGTATCGTTCATCGCCGAGATGTTCGCGCCGGAAATCGAGCGGATCCTTGCCCGCTTCGTGTGCGAGCTCATCCATAAAGCTCTCGAAAGCAAATCCGTTGGTCGATGCATATACAGATCGCCACCACATCACGGGTATTGTCGGTGTGTCGAGCGGTATGTCGGCAAAGCTGTAGTGTGGTATGCTGTTGAAGTACGGTTCGGGAAATCCTTCCGTGGTGCTGCCGTTGTAAGAATCTTTGCTCGCGCCGTGCCATTGATGATCCATGTCCTGGCCGGCCATTTTGAATTTGAACGCGCTTATATTTCCATTTTTAGTAAGGCCGGCAGCGCACCGGTATACCATTCCGGGGCGGAAGGGGCCTTGTGTCGTGTCGTCTTCGCGTGTCCATACAACTTGTACCGGGGCTTTGACGGCTTTGGAGATCACGGCAGCTTCGTGTGGATAGTCCATGAACGCTTTTCGTCCGAAGCCGCCGCCAAGGAACGTCATGTTTACCGTAATTTTTTCCGCCGGAATGTCGAGCAGCGGGCTTAGTAAGTCCTGTAACCAATCCGGCGCTTGTATCGGTCCCCAAACTTCGCATGTTCCGTCTTCTTTATAGTGTGCCGTACAGTTGAGCGGCTCCATGCAGCTGTGCGATTCATACGGTGTTTCATATACGGCATCCAGTTTCTTTTCGGCCTTTGTCAATGCAGTGGCCGCGTTGCCCTTGGTTTTGTATGATATGCCTTCTTTGTTCTCCAGGTCATTACGCATGCGACTGTAAAGGTCCTCCGTGCTGACGTGCTCGAAGCCGGTGTCGTCCCATTCTACCTTCAACGCTTTTCTTCCCTGCATAGCGGCCCATAGTGAATCAGCCACTACCGCTACGCCCTCGCGCGTCGTTGCAAAGACACTCATCTTAACCGGTATGACGTGCTTTACGCCGGCTACTTTTTTAGTCTCCGTATCGTCGAAGCTTTTTACCTTGCCCATAAAACGCGGATTACGTTCTACAACGGCGTAGAGCATTCCGGGTAGCTTTTTGTCCAGTCCGAATATAGCGGTGCCGTTGGTTTTTAGCGGAGTGTCCTGGCGCGGCAGCGGTTTGCGCAGGATCTTATAGTCTTCTGGTTTTTTGATCGTAACGTCTTTTGGGGGCGTGAGCCTGGCCGCTTCCTGTACCAGCTCGCCGTAATGAAATTTCCTGTTGCTCGGCTTGTGTATAACCTGCCCGTTTTCCGCGAAGCATTCTGTTTTGCTTACGTTCCATTTTTTTGCCCCGGCTTCTATCAGCATCTCGCGTGCAGATGCACCTACTTTAAGTAAGTGCTTGTATGCTCCACGTACGGTAGAGCTGCCGCCGGTAAGCTGGCTGCCGTATCGTTTTGCATTGCCGGACCCGAATACGATGTTTATGTTGTTCATGTCTACTTCGAGCTCTTCGGCAATGATCTGCGGTACCGTCTGAAATGCGCCCTGGCCCATTTCCGAGCGGTGGTTCACAATAGTTACTTTTCCGGAAGGATCTATCGATATAAATGCATTGAGCTCTATGCCCAGGTTTTCGGCAGTCTCTGCTTTGATGATCTCGGCTTCTTTGCCGGCCGCAGGAAAATAAAATCCCAGCGTAAGCGCGGCGCCGGTCACGCCGGACAATTTTATAAAATTACGGCGCGATATAGGCTTTGTTTCCATAATGGTTCGGAGTTAGTAGAGAGAGGATTACTTTACGGATGCTTTTTGTGTAGCCAGTTGCGCAGCGGTCTTGATGGCTTTGCGTATGCGCGGGTAAGTTCCACAGCGGCATATATGTCCCTGCATAGCAGTATCGATATCTTTATCCGCAGGATTGGGATTGCGCTTGATCAGCGCAGCAGCAGCCATGATCTGGCCGGACTGACAATAGCCGCACTGCGGCACCTGCTCGAGTATCCACGCCTGTTGTATAGGATGCGAGTTGCCTTCCGATAATCCTTCTATTGTGGTGATGTTCTTTCCTGCCACTGCCGATACAGGTATCGAGCAGGAGCGCACGGGCTGACCTTCGAGGTGAACGGTGCAGGCGCCACACTGCGCTATTCCGCAGCCATACTTGGTTCCGGTAAGTCCTACAGCATCGCGGATAGCCCATAACAGGGGCATCTTCGGATCGACATCTATCGTGCGATCCTGATTGTTGATCTTTAGCGTAAGGGAAGCCATGGTTTGATTTTTTAACGTTTGATAGACGGAATTTACGAAATAAGCGGTATATAGTTTTCAGGTATGCCGCTAACAACCTGATGAGGCCGTGCGGGAAGGTAATTTCCCTTTGCAGGCGGTGCCGTGCCCGACAAACAACGGTTTTGACGTGACGAATGTACGAAGTGAATTTGATGGACTGAACACTCAATATTATATGAAACGCGTATCTCTCTTTTGTTTTGTTGTATTGTTAAGCGGCCTACGGACGTACGGCCAGGGAACACTGGAAGTAACGGTAGACGGAATCCGGAAAACCGAAGGAACGATCTGGGTGGGTGTGTTTAATAATGAAGACGACTTTCCGGAGAAGGCAACCAATGGTAAGATCGTGGACGTAAAAGGGAATTCTGTCCGGGTGGTATTCGAGAATCTGAAAGCTGGTGATTATGCACTGAGTATTTTTCACGATGCCAATCATAATGGCAAGCTCGATAAAAATGCGGTCGGTATTCCCAAGGAGGGTTTTGGCTTTGGTAACAATGCGATGGGCACCTTTGGGCCGCCCTCATTTAACAAAGCTAAAGTAACGGTCGGCAGCAGCGGAGTTGTAAAGCAGGTGATTCATGTAAAGCACATGTAATATCAGACGGAACGGTATTTTTGTAAACAGAAAAGCCCCTGATCAATTCAGAGGCTTTTCTGTTTATCGGCTGTCCGCGTTTTTTATTTTGTAGTTGGCGTTTTGCCGGCGCCGGAGATAGACTGGCGCATGTCCGTATCGGCCTGTACGTTCTGCATCTTGTAATAGTCCATCACGCCCAGATTTCCTTTTACAAATGCTTCTGCAATAGCCTTGGGGATTTCTGCTTCGGCTTCAATTACTTTGGCGCGTGCTTCCTGTGCTTTTGCCTTCATTTCCTGCTCGAGCGCTACGGCCATTGCTCTTCTTTCTTCAGCTTTCGCTTCGGCTACTTTCAAATCGGCAGTAGCCTGGTCTATCTGCAGCTTTGCGCCGATATTCGCTCCTACATCCACGTCTGCAATATCGATCGAGAGAATTTCGAATGCCGTGCCTGAATCGAGACCCTTAGCCAATACAACCTTGGAGATCTTTTCAGGTGTTTCAAGTACTTCTTTATGCGACTTTGCTGTACCGATGGAGGTTACAATACCTTCGCCTACACGGGCAAGGATGGTGTCTTCACCGGCGCCACCCACGAGCTGCTGTATGTTGGCGCGTACGGTAACTTTAGCAAGCGCGATAAGCTGAATGCCATCAGCCGCCACGGCCGCTACCTTGGGCGTTGTAATAACTTTAGGATTTACCGAGATCTGCACGGCCTGAAATACATCGCGTCCGGCAAGGTCAATAGCGGTAGCTTGTTTGAACTCGAGGTGGATATTCGCCTTGTCGGCTGATATAAGCGCGCGTATTACATTCGGCACATTACCACCAGCCAGGTAGTGGGTTTCGAGTTCGCCGGTTGTAAGGTTGAGACCGGCCTTCGTAGAGGTGATCATCGACTCTATAATAACACGTGGTGGCACTTTCCGGATACGCATAAAGATAAGTTCCAGAAGACTCACCTTAACGCCCGAGAATCTTGCGGTAATCCAGAGGTTAACAGGTACAAAGTGAAAAAACAGAAAGAGTGCAATGATTCCTCCGAGAACAATAATAATCAGAATGGATGCTTCCATAAAGGGGGTTATAAATGATTAGTAGTAATAGGTTCGACTGTTATTTGATGTATACTGATGTTTGTGATCCTTACCCGGCATCCCTGCTCAAGGTAATATCCCAGGGTCTTCACTTCAACAGTTTTGTTATTGAACTCGGCCTTGCCCATGGGGCGTAATGTTGAGCTGGTTATTCCTTCATCGCCTACGTGGAGCGTTTCTGTAAGGCCATCATTGACTTTACTGCTGATCGTGTCTTTCAGCGCGAATTTGTTCCACGTTCCGTTTTTGAAGCAGATCACCAGCGCGATAAGTGTTATCGCTACAGTGCCACCGAGTGTATACAATCCGGCTTCCCGGCCAAAATGGCTATAGGTTATGCAAATCCCCACAATTGTAAAGATGGCGCCGAGCAATCCAACGAATGTGGTCCCGGGAATAAATATGATCTCCGCAACGAGAAGCAAAAGTCCCAGTACCAGTAACACCATTATGATTGTCCACATCACCATATATAAATGTGAGGATTATTTTCCGTAAAGACAATTTAGTATGCCCGGGCAAACAGCACGCGCTGCGTGGACGGCTTACCGGAGTAGATACATTTGCCGTTTTCAGCCTTTCCGTCAAGCGGAATACAGCGTATCGTAGCTTTTGTCTCTTCTTTAATACTTGCCTCGGTTTCTACCGTGCCGTCCCAGTGTGCGCTGATAAAACCACCTTTTTCGTCCAGCAATTTCTTGAACTCGTCGTAAGAGTCGGTTTCGGTAACAAGGTTGTTACGCGCCGTAAGCGCTTTCCGGTAAATATTCTCCTGGATCTTGTCAAGCAATACTGGAATTTCTGTCGCTACGCTGTCGAGGGCAATAACCTGTTTCTCTTTCGTGTCGCGGCGGGCAACTTCTACGGTTCCGTTTTCAATATCCCGTGGACCGATGGCGATGCGTACCGGCACGCCTTTCAGCTCCCACTCGGCGAACTTGAAGCCCGGCTTGTGTGTGTCGCGGTCGTCGAACTTTACGGAATAGCCTTGTTTACGCAGTGCTGCCGAAATTTCCGAGGCCTTTGCGCTGATCTTGGCGAGGTCTTCGTCGTTCCGGAAGATAGGCACGATCACTACGTGTATCGGCGCGAGCTTCGGCGGTAACACCAGGCCGTCGTCGTCAGAATGAGCCATGATCAGAGCGCCCATAAGGCGCGTGCTCACACCCCACGAAGTTCCCCAAACAAGCTCGAGCTTGCCTTCCTTGCTTGTGTACTGCACGTTGAATGCTTTAGCAAAGTTCTGTCCGAGGAAGTGCGAGGTGCCGGCCTGCAGGGCTTTGCCGTCCTGCATCATAGCCTCGATACAATATGTGTCCACCGCGCCGGGGAAGCGCTCGCCTTCAGACTTCCGCCCTTTTATTACGGGCATGGCCATAAAGTTCTCGGCGAACTCGGCATATACGTCAAGCATTTGTACGGTTTCGCGTACCGCTTCGTCTGCAGTGGCGTGCGCGGTATGACCTTCCTGCCAGAGGAATTCCGCTGTGCGAAGGAAGAGGCGTGTCCGCATTTCCCACCGCACCACGTTAGCCCATTGGTTCACCAGTATAGGCAGGTCGCGGTAGGATTGTATCCACTTACGATAGGTGTTCCATATAATAGCCTCGCTGGTAGGCCTAACCACAAGCTCTTCCTGCAGCTTAGCTTCCGGGTCTACGATCAGCTTGCCTTTGTTGTCGGGGTCGGTTTTCAGCCGGTAGTGCGTCACGATGGCACATTCCTTGGCAAATCCTTCGGCGTTCTTTTCTTCGGCTTCAAACAGGCTTTTGGGTACGAAGAGCGGGAAATAGGCGTTGCTGTGGCCGGTGTCTTTAAACATCTTGTCGAGGGCCTGCTGCATTTTTTCCCAGATGCTGTATCCATACGGTTTGATGACCATACAGCCTCTTACGTCGGAGTGTTCGGCAAGATCTGCCTTTTGAACTAAGTCGTTGTACCATTCAGAATAGTTTTCCTGACGACTCGTGATTTCCTTTCCCATGCCTTGGTATAATTATTGTAGTGTTAATTGTAGGTTTACAAACAAACGTTCGATCAACAATCCGATTGACCGGTAGTCAAAAAGGAGTATTTCGGCGGTTTCTGTGTTTTTATATTTGAACCGAAAGGCAAATATAATTTTACAGCCCCAAATCCTGATGAAATTTCGTAGGATTGTAAACTTATTTGCGCGTATTTGTCGTTTAATACATAGGCTAAAACCGAGACGAGTGCTATGAAAATCAAGATTATATTAAGTTTTCTCTCGATGGGCATCGCGCTGGCGGCAGCCGGCCAGAGCCTTGAGAATGATGATATCTATTTCTCATCAAAAGATCGTGCGAAGTTAAATGCGGCACGTACAAGCGATCTTTCATCGTCGTACAGCGCTTCTTCCAAAACGAACAGCAAGAAGAATCTCGAGGACGAGTCTGCCGGTAACCCTACCGATAGCTATTCGTCTACCAACTATTCGGCCCGTCAAACCAATCCGGAATTTGCTGCCCGTCAGAACGCACAAAGCGCTGCGGATGACAACGGCGACTATTTCGTAAATGATTATAAGTATAGTACATCCAGCAACCTGAATAATTTCAACAGCAACTATTCAAACTGGTATAACAACAGCTGGTATACACCTGCGTACTACGGTTCTTCTATCAACAGCTGGAACACTCCGTATTACGGATATAACAATCCTTACTACAGCCCCTGGTATGATCCATACTGGAACTACAATGGCTACTCCACAGCTTTCAGCTACTACAATGGCGGTAACCCTTACGGTTACGGTTGGGGTGGTTCTTACAACTACTGGAACCGTCCTTATGTAGGTTATAGTTCAGGTTGGGGCTGGAACCTCGGCTATGGTTACGGATACAGCAATTACTATTATGGATATCCGAGCACCGTTATCGTTGTGAACAATGGCGGCGAGCCAGGTGGTCGCAGAGTGGTGAATGGCGCACGTCCTACCCGCGGTTCTGTAATGTATAATAACAATGCAGTCGTGACTCGTCCCGGTCGTGGTACTTCCAATAATGGTGGTGGAATCGTTACAACACGTCCTACAGACGGTGGCCGTATCGGTAACATGAACAACAATAACAGCAACGGCAGCGGTGGTAACGTCGGTAACAATGCCCGTCGCTCCGATGAATACTATAATCGTTCATGGCGCTATAACAACAACGCACCGGCTAATAACAGCAATAACAGTAACAACGGCCGCACCAACTCTGACTGGAACAACGGTAACTCAAACACCCGCTCACGTTATAATAACGATTATAACAACAGCGGATGGTCGACTCCTTCCAACCAGGGCAGAACCAGCTCACCTTCGTTTAACAACGGTGGCGGTAACTTCGGTGGCGGAGGTACACGCGTGCATTCAGCACCAAGCGGAGGTAGTGGTGGCAGAGGTCGCGGACACTAAGTAAGTTCTTCTACCAGTAAATCTTTTTTATTATTCCGTATGTTGAGATTGAGGTATATTTTATCCCTCAGCGCTCTGGTATTGCTTATACAAACCAGCGCACTGGCGCAGGATTATGTTGAATCTGCATTAATATATAGTCGCTTCAGGCCCGGAGGCAGTGCGCGCGTTCAGGGGCTCGGCGGCGCTCAGGTAGGCTTAGGTGGAGATTACAGCTCCGCTGCCTCCAACCCCGCAGGTCTTGGTAAGTTCAATCGTTCCGAGATCAGCATTACCCCCAGTATCGGATCGTTCTCTTCTAAAGGCAGGTTCCTGAACCAGGATGCGTCGTTAGACAATACGCAAAAGCAATCGGCAACGAAATTCCAGCTGCCAGGCCTGAGCCTGGTGTTCAATGTGCCTGCCAATAATAGAGAGGGCGCTTACGTAGGCAGCACCTTTGCTATTACGCTGAGCCGTTCCAATGATTTTAATCACTCTACCAGGTATAAGCAGCCTAATTATGACGGCTCCATTATCGATTATTTTGTTGATGATGCGAACGGATATACGACTGATGCATTCCTGCAAGGTGGGGATTTATATAACGACCTGACGGGATTGTCTTACCACAACTACCTGATCGGTCCGGAGAGTGCTGTCTCACCGAATGGGCGTGACGATGTTTATTTTACGGATGTAACAACAAAACCCGACGTTCAGGAAGACATTAAGACAAAGGGCGGTACAAACCAATGGAACTTTGCGTATGGCGGCAACGTAAAGGACCGGTTCTACTTTGGTGTTGGAATAGGCCTTACCTCGCTGCACTATAAGTCGCAGAAGACCTATTCTGAAGTGTTTCCCTACGATACATTATTGAATAATCTGAAGGCAGTAGAAAACCTGGATATAAAAGGTAATGGGGTGAATGCTACATTTGGTGTGCTCGCAAGACCGTTAGACTTTCTGCAGATCGGGCTCTCGTATACTACGCCCACCTTCACACGTATATCGGAAACATACGATGCGAGCCTCGCTACCAGCTGGAATAACTTTGATTACAATGGCGACGGATCGGTAATTCTGCGTGATGAGGAAGCAGAAACTGATATAATAGAATCCAGTTATAACATAACGCTTCCGTCCAGGCTCAGCGCGGGTGTGGCGCTTATTTCAAAGTTTGGTTTTTTGACCGGCGATATCGAAATGTCTAATGCAGGCGGAGCACGCTATTCGGCAGGCACGCTGGATACCGACCTTACTGATAATAACGCCTATATAAAGTCTTCCTACAAGCGTACACTGAGCTATCGCGTTGGTGCCGAAGGCCGCGTCTCGATATTTCGTCTACGCGCAGGGTATGGCATTATAGGACGGGCATACAGAGATCACACCAATGATGGTAACGGTGCTACAACAGTTACCGGCGGCGGAAAGATCACCACCATCACCGGCGGCTTCGGTGTTAAGTTGAAGAAGTTCTATATCGACTTTGCGTTGGTAAGAAGCTCAGGTGACGATGTGGATTACCTGCCATATACATTTCCCAGCGATGGCACTGGTCCGGTGGTAAGAGTAACAAATGTAGCTTACAACGGTTTGCTCACTTTTGGGTTAACCTGGTAACCATAGCTCCGGATATACGCTATCGAACGGCGCTCTTTAAAAGGGGCGCCGTTTTTGTTTCAGCGTGTATGGATGCGTATGGCGTGCAGTACCTTCATAAAATCCGGGGAGCCAACAGTGATAGCAGCCTGGCTATAATATTGCAGACGTTTCTGGAGAAGTGTGGTCAGTCTCTCTTCTTTCTGTAGTCTGTCGTCGGCATTCAGAAGCGGCCTGTGGGCGTGATTCTCCGTACGGGCGAGCAGCTCGCTTACCGGTACGTTCAGAAATATGCTCACACCCGTGTCGTTTATTATGTCTATGCCTTTGTGGAAACAGGGAGCGCCGCCGCCGGTAGCCATCACAAAGGCTTGCTGCGCGGCAGCCCAATCGCGTAGCGCTTTTGACTCCGTGAGGCGGAAATAGTCTTCTCCGTTTTGAGTAAAGATGTCGGCTATCGATTTTTGTTCGCGGTCTTCAATCTCCTTATCCAGGTCCACAAAAGGAAGCAGCAATTCCGCGGCAAGCTTTACTCCAAGTGTGCTCTTGCCGGAGCCGGGCATGCCGATAAGATATATTTTAACCACGATCTGTCTGTGCTTTGTTATTGAGCCAACGACGAGCCCGCTGTATACAGGCTCGTCATTGGTGATGTTACTTTGCCAGTGCCGTTACTTCTGCAGCTTCCGGCGTATCGTTGTGATGCCACATGCCTTTTACTGTGCCGTCTACCCAAAGTGTGATGCCCGGGTTTGAGCGGACCATAGTCTTCAGTACCGTGGCGTCTACGAAATAATACGGTACAGCTAATTGATGCTCGTGACGGAACGCATCGATCTGAGCGGAAGGTGAAGCCGTAAGGATCATCATCTCTACCTTTCCTTCAAGCCCTTTGGTTAGTGCCTGCAGCTTTTCGATGTTCTTTGATGAGGCAATGCTCACGTCGTACAGTGTGATAAGCAGCTTTGTGCCTTCAAAGGTGTTTTGAGTAACATCATTACCGTCCACATCGGCCACGTTATAGTCCACTATTTTAGGCTGAGTCTTGTCGGCATTCAGTTGTTCTGCGCCGATGTATTTGTACTGCGTGGTGTCTGATAGGTATTGTTCTGACTTTACCTCTTTATCGTTCTTCTTATCGAGGAACGTGTACTGGAAGATGGCCTGCTCCTGCGGCTGCATTTGCTGCGGTATGTTGTTGCCGATCCTGTACGCGCGGAAGTCTATGAATGGCAGGTGTTGAATGGCATAGATGCCGAGCGCGAAGCTGATAACCGTGAACACAGCAATCGCAATATCGCCGATGGTCTTTGGTAATACTTCGTAATACTTCCGGCGATACCAGAACAGGTGCAGTACGAATATCATCAGGAATATGTCCTTGCCGAACGATTCCCAGGGTGTAAGCTTTATGGCATCGCCAAAGCAGCCGCAGTCGGTCACCTTGTTGAAGTATGCGGAGTAGAACGTAAGGAATGTAAAGAACACCATCAATACCAACAGTACGACAGAGGTTATGTACATACGGTACCACAGCAGCACGGCGATGCCGAGCACTACTTCCATAGCGATAAGAAAGAGGCCTATCTCCAGCGAGTAGGGCTTCAGGTAGAGAAAGAACGATCCGAACGATTCGGCAAATACTTCGAAGTATTCTTCCATCTTGTATTCTGTGCCGATAGGGTCGTTCAATTTGATGAGACCCGAGAATATAAAGAGCGGGCCTACAATGAAACGGGATAACTGGTCTGCAAATTTTCTGAACATAGGGGTATAACTTTGTTCTTAATTATTCAGTTTTATCATAGCGAATACAGCGTAATTTATCATGTCCTGATAGTTTGCCTTTACGCCTTCGCTTACCAGGGTTTTGCCCTGGTTGTCTTCTATTTGTTTTACGCGCAGCAGCTTCATGAGTATAATGTCGGTAATGGACGTTACACGCATGTCGCGCCATGCTTCTCCATAATCATGGTTCTTGTTTTGTAACAGGTCGAAAGTTTCCTGCACGGCTTTGTCGTAGAGCGGCTCGAGGGTTTCGAATGGCAGGTCCATACCGGCGGAACTGTCCAGTTGAAGCTGTATAAGGGCAATGATACCGTAATTGATAATCGCGATGAACTCGTCCTTTATGGGCTCGTCTATTTTTTGAACACCTTTTTCCTGGATGCTCCGGATGCGCTGGGCTTTTATAAAAATCTGGTCGGTAATAGAGGGTAGCCGCAGAATTCTCCAGGCAGTTCCGTAGTCACGGGTTTTTTTCTCGAAAAGCGTTTTGCACGTGCTGATGACGGCTTTGTACTCGGTGGCTGTTTTTTCGATCAAAGGGCTCTCGGTTTAACTCTCAAACTTCTTACTTTGGGTGTGAAAATGACACAGGATCTTATGAAATCTGCGGCCGAAAGTACAGGTTTTTCGACGAAGAAAATACTGAATGTACAAGGGAAACTGCACGACCTTGGCAAACCCCGCGTTATGGGCATTCTGAACGTTACCGCGGACAGTTTTTATGACGGCGGCCGCTACGTTACGGAAGCCGCTATTGCTGAGCGTGTTGGGCAAATGCTTGCTGAGGGCGCCTGGTGCATAGACATAGGTGCCTATTCTACCCGGCCGGGTGCTGCCGGGGTACCTGAGGCCGACGAGCTGCGGCAGGCCGTATTTGCCACAGATGTCATAATCCGGCACTTCCCGGGCGCGCTGATCTCCGTCGATACATTTCGCAGCAGCGTGGCGCGTGCCTGCGCGGACGCCGGCGCCGGTATGATTAACGATATTTCAGGCGGCGACCTGGATGCTGAGATGTTCACAACGGTGGCGCAGCTCGGTATTCCGTATATACTCATGCATAGCCGCGGCACGCCGGAAACCATGATGGGTCTTACCCAGTACGACGACCTGGTGAAGGATATTCTCGATTCTTTCCACGCCAAACTCTACACGCTGACACAGCTGGGTGTAAAGGATGTTGTCATCGATCCCGGCTTTGGGTTTGCCAAAACGGTAGATCAGAATTTTAACCTGTTGAACCGGTTGGTTGATTTTCATATCCTGGAGCGGCCGCTGCTGGTGGGGTTGTCGCGCAAGTCTACCATATGGCGCACGCTCGAGATCACACCGGCCGAGGCGCTAAACGGTTCTACGGTTTTGAATACGGTCGCCTTGCTGCGCGGAGCCAGTGTGCTGCGGGTGCATGATGTGAAAGAAGCCGTGGAAGCGGTGAAGCTGGTGAGCCGTTTGGGGGTTTTATCATGATAAAGTGCTTCTTATACCGAAGGGTGGTATAAGATTAATATCTTTGGTACGGATGATATTCTTGTTCAAAATAGGATTCCTCGAGGTTACGTGGGTCGATCTCATAGACATCGCGCTGGTAAGCGTGTTGCTTTACCAGGTCTATAAGCTGATCCGCGGTAGTATCGCGATGAATATCTTTTTGGGTATCCTGGCGCTGTACCTGATCTACCTGATCGTACACGCCGCGCAGATGGAGCTGCTCTCCAAGATCCTGGGACAGTTTATGGGCGTTGGTGTGCTGGCCATGATCATCCTTTTTCAACCCGAGATCCGGAAGTTTCTGCTGGTAATCGGGCGAGGCACCGAGTTTCGCGAGAATCTCTTCAAGGCCCTGTCCAGCTGGCGTAACGATTATCATGACGACTTCGATGTTCAGGAAGTTATCGAAGCGGCCAAGACGCTGAAGGCTTCGAAGACCGGAGCTTTGATAGTCTTTTCGCGTGACTCCGAGCTCAAGTTCTATGCGCAAACAGGCGACCAGCAGGAAGCTATTGTAAACAAACGGTTACTCATATCCATTTTTAACAAACATGCGCCGCTGCACGACGGCGCGGTCATTATCTATAAAGGCCGCATCAAGGCCGCGCGTTGTGTGCTGCCGGTAAGCGAAAACGATCACCTGCCGCCTTCTTTCGGCCTGCGCCACAGAGCGGCTGTCGGAATGTCAGAGCTAACGGATACGCTGATCCTGGCTATTTCAGAAGAAACCGGCCGCCTTATCCTGGCCCGTAATGGCAAATATCTCAAAGGCCTCAAGCTAAAACAGGTAGAACGCAAGATCCTGGAATATTTACATCGTAACGAGCCGGGCAGTTGGGAAGAGGTTCCGCACGAGGAAGAAATAGCGCCTACCCCTATTGGGTAATCCACCTTCCGCGCCACGATCCGGAGTGTTATCTTTGGGGTTTAACGCCCCTACTATGCGATCGATCTTTGCCCTTCTCGTCTTTGTGCTTTCCATCACCTTACTGGAGGCCCAATCGCTGGAGACTATTGTGCAGCGTGGCCATGAGCTGGCTGTAGTGTGCGTGGCTATAAGCCCCGATAGCAGCTTTGTAGCCACCGGCAGCAAAGACAAGTCGGTAAAGCTATGGGATGTAAGCACCGGGCGTGAGGTGCGCAGCTTTCTGGGGCACGAGGCCAGCGTAACAAGCATTGCTTTTACTGCCGATGGAAAACAACTGCTTACCGGCAGCAACGATCAAACCTACAGGATGTGGAGCGTGGCGACGGGCCGCGAGCTTTATTCTTTCACATCGCATGATTATATCACCGCCGTGGCGACCGATCCTAAAGGCCGCTTCTTTCTGGCCGCAGGTTATAACCGGTCGGGTTATGGAGATTCGATTACCGTGTATGACCTGGCGCGTCACAAACCTGTCGTGCACCTTTCTGCATCGGCTGATGCGGGATTGGGCAGCGGTATAGACATTGCCGTAAGCGACGACGGGCAATGGGTGGCACTGGGTGAAGACGACCGCGTAGCTACAGTATATCGTGCGTCCGACTGGAAGGTTGCTCACCGGTTCGAGTTTGGCGAAGGTTCGTGCGGCGGCTGTGGTACCCGCGTGGCATTCAGCCCCGGTAGTCGCTTCCTGTATATGGCTTCTGAAAATGGACCTTTGAAGAAATATGATCTCGCGTCGGGCGCTCTTGTAAAACGATATACGGAAGATCTCGATGATCTGGCGGGTCTTGCCGTAAGTGGCAATGGCAAGCTGGTGGCTATCGCTACCGAAAAGAATATTACCGTTTGGGACGAAGCTACCGGCGCGCAACGCGGCACGCTGGCGGCTGAAGAGCAGGGCAATTTTCACGAGATTACCTTCTATGGCAAGGGGCAGCAGCTCTTTGTTACGTCAGATAATTCTACATGTTTCTCGTGGGATGTTGCTACCGGTAAGCGTGCCGTTATATTGACGGGTTTCCTGAGCCAGCGTGATGCCGGTGGACTTAACTATGACCCCAACTTCTACTGGCAGTCGTCCATAGCGAAGTATATACGCTTCAAGAACGCTATGCTGATCTCACGCGATGGCAAGACGTTGCTCAAGGGTAAGTTCGGCACCAAAGTAAAACGCTGGAACATTACGGACGGTCAGGCTGTGATGGAATATGGCGGCCATAAGAAAGCCGTACTGTGCTACGATCTGTCGCGCGATGGCAAACGACTGCTTACCGGCGGCGGCGACGGCAAGGTCATGCTGTGGGATGTTGCTACCGGCGACTCTATAATGTCTATCGAAGCCTATCGCGAACCCATCTTCGATATCCACTTCAATGCCAATGAAACGCAGGTATACTCCAGCAGCTGGGATGCCTCGATGCAGATACACGATATACCTTCGGGGCAGCGGCTTACTTACCTCGATCTGAAAAATGCATCGGCCTATGTGTTCGCGGTGCATCCGAACGATTTGTATGTTATTACTTCAAGGCTCGACAATACACTCCAGATGTGGGAGCCGGATACACGCAGTGTTGTACGCACATTTACCGGCCATACAGATGTGGTAGGCTCGGTTCGCCTTACCCGCGATGGCCGCACGCTGCTCAGCGCCGGCTGGGATGGAACAATACGCCTCTGGGATGTAGGCACCGGCCTGATGACACAGAAGTTTAAAGCTCATCATGGTGCGGTACATACGGCTATCTTCAGCGCCGATGAGAAATTTGTATACTCTGCCGGCGCCGACCGTCAGATCCGTGTGTGGGATGTTGCCACCGGTCGCATCGTGCGCACATTCGATGGACACACCGCGGAGATAACCTCGCTGCTGTTCAGCCCCGATAATAAGATGCTCATCAGCCACAGTGTAGACGGCATTACAAAATTCTGGGATCTGGATAAAGGCAAAGAATTCTTTGAGCATATTCACCTGGGAGAGAACGATTGGCTGGCGAAGAGCCCCGATGGTTACTTCAGCGGTACGGATAATGCACGTCGCTATATTCACTTCGTAGATGGTATGAAGACATACTCCATCGATCAGTTCTTCGACGAGTTCTACCGGCCAGATCTGCTGCCCCGTCTGTTCGATAACCGTGGCGCCAAAACAGAAGGTAAAGGTGTTCGTGGACAGCTTCAGAAATCACCACCGCCCGTGATCAAGGTAGCAGTGGTACCTGCGGATGGCAACAAGGTTGAAGTGTATGTGCGTATCACCGATGCCGGCGGCGGTGCCCGCTCACTGCGCCTGCAGCACAATGGCAAGGGAATAGTGCTTAATCGCGATGAGCTTAAATTTCCCTCGGGAGCCGGCGAGTCTACTGTCTACAAACACGTGATAGAGCTGGTCGGTGGTACGAATACATTCTCGGCGGTGGCTACAAACCGTGATAATGTGGAGTCCGACATGCAGTCGGCAGAGATCTTTTCAGATACACCGGTAAAGAACGGTACGTGTTACATCGTGGCAGTCGGTATAAACCACTACACCAACAGCAAGCTCAATCTCAACTATGCGCAGCCAGACGCTGCCTCGTTCAGCGGACTGCTAGACTCGCTGAGCGGCCGTCTGTTTAAATCTATCGAGCTGCAGACGTTGTATGATGAAGACGCCACACGTCCGCATATATTGCGCATGCTGGACGACCTGGCCGCCAAAGTGTCACCAGAAGATGTGTTCATCTTTTACTATGCCGGCCACGGCAGTATGGTGGATAATCGTTTTTATTTCATTCCTACAGAAAGCTCACGTCTGTATGATGCGTCGTCGTTGTCGAAAGATGCGCTCGAGGCATCTTTGCTACAGGAGAAGTTTACCCGTATCAAGGCGTTGAAGCAGCTCATTATTATGGATGCCTGTCAGTCTGGCGGCTCGGTGGAGCTGCTGGCTACACGCGGCGCCAGCGAGGAAAAAGCTATCGCGCAACTCTCTCGCAGCGCGGGTGTGCACGTGATGGCTTCCGCCGGAAGCGAGCAGTTTGCGACGGAGTTCACATCGCTGGGCCACGGACTTTTTACGTACGTGCTCATCAAGGCCTTGCGTGGCGCGGCCGACGGTGCTCCGAAAGACGGAAAGGTTACCATCTATGAGCTAAAATCATACATAGACGATCAAATGCCGGAGATGACTCGTAAATTGAAGGGCAAACCTCAGTACCCGTATACTTTCAGTCGCGGACAGGATTTTCCATTGATCCTGAAAGAGTAAGTTGACTGAGAGGAAACTCGGGAGGCCCTGGCAACGTATAGGAAAAAAATGGCATAATCGTTGATCTCCTTTTTCCGAACGGAAGCGGTTGTTCCCGTGTTTGAAAAGTAATTGGAAAGTAGAGCAATGTTTATTAGTTTAAATAGAGAGATGGTAGAAGCTAATCCGGCTAAATATTATTTTGCGAAATACTTTTTCCTGGTATTCGCGCTGATCCAATGGGTTGTTGGAAGTGTGATACTCTTTGGGAAAAATTTCAGCGCCAAGACCTTCTTTGTGGCGTTGATCTTCTTTACGCTCGGACTTTTGTTAGTGGTGGTGTACTCGTATGTGAGCGATCGCATTCGTCGCGTAGCCGTAGGTAAGAACAAGCTGGTTATACTCGAAGGTCATCGCAACACGCGGCTCGAGTGGCCCGAAGTAAAGTCACTGCGCATCGTGCCTTT
>Ga0247764_1000200_pt1 | contig 22137 bp, 22 predicted proteins | sample UWRJL051202B4_FD_179932 | JGI IMG/M metagenome (GOLD analysis project Ga0247764, IMG submission 179932) | Plant litter microbial communities from Arlington Agricultural Research Station in Wisconsin, United States - UWRJ-L051-202B-4 | ecosystem: Environmental > Terrestrial > Plant litter >...
ATGGCGTCCGGCGCGCGGGTGATGGTGCCGGCGAACGGCGCCGTCAGCGTGTGGTTACCCAGGCTGACCTTGACCAGCCCAACCTGCGCGTTCGCCGCGTCCAGCTGCGCGGAGGCCAGCGCTTTCTGTTGAGTGGTCTGGACGCCCTGCGCCTCCGGGAGCGAGCCGCTGTTCACCATCTGCAAGGTGCGCCGTTCGGCGTCCGTTGCGAGCTCCAACTGCGCTTGGGCGGCGCGTACTTGTGCGGAGGCGGCGCGCAGCTGCGCGCCCGCTTCGTTCGAATCGAGCGAAGCCAGCAGCGCGCCGGCTTTCACCACGTCGCCAACCTTCGCCCGCACCAAGCCGATGCGACCACCTTGCTTGAAACCGAGCTCCGCGCTCTGCGTCGCGACCAACGTGCCCTCGAATTGCACCAGCGGCTGCCAGCTATCGGCTTTGCCCTGCACGACGCGAACAGCTTGGGGCGCGCCGACCTGCGCTGCCGAGCGCTTCGCTTCTTCGGTGCGCTTCACTTCGACGGCGGCCTGCCCGCTTTGAGCGCTGCGCACGCGCGCGGCAGTCCAACCACCCAAGCCGATCACGGTGACAAGACCTGCGATCACGCCGATCAGCGGCATTTTCGGGCGTGCCGACGATGCTCGCGGTTCGGAATCCGCTGCGTAAGGGTTCAGATGCGCCCGCTGCTCGCTCGTTTCCATGCGTCCTTCCAATCTGTAAAACTACTTCCCCACGACCAATTCGCCCTGCGGCGAGTGCGCGCGAACTTCGACAGCGCGCTCCGGAAAAAGTTCGGAGACGGTGTCGATGACGTCCGGAGTACCCACCCCGCGCACCACCAACGCTTGTAAGTCCGTCACGCAGCGTTCCAAGTCCGGCCGCACACTTTCGCGCACGAGTTGGCGAGCGAAACGGTCGTACCCACCGGAAATGAACGCGGCGGCGCAGTCGATATGAACGGAGCTGCGGTACATGCCTGCGTGGATTCCGATACGCAGCATCTCCGCCACATGTTTCTGCACACGCTCGGCAAAGTGGTCGACCATGTGCTGATAGTCAGCGGAGCGTCCGCCCTCCAACGTCAGCCGCACCAGCTGTCGGTTCTCCCAGACGTACTCGAAGATTCGCACGTCCACTTCCAGCCACTTGCGGAGGAAGTCTTCGGGACTGGGAGTCACGTCAGCGCGCAAGTTCGCAGCGTCCTCGTCCAGGAACTGCGCGAGCCTGGCGAGCACGCCCTGGACGACCTCGCGGAACGCTTCGTCCTTGCTCTCGAAGTGTAGGTAAAACGCCCCCTTCGAGAGGCCCGCCTGCTGAGCGATGTCCTCGACCTTGGCGCGGTCCAAACCGCGCTCGGCAAAAACCCGCTTGGCCGCCTCTAACAGTCGGTCGTGGGCAAAGGGGTCACTCGCGCGCGGCATCTATTCGATTTGACTCCGATTTTTGTCACTGACCAGTCGGTCAGTGACTCACGGGTCAGTGACCCGCAAGTCATGAATGCGCCGAACGGCCACGTCAAGCAGGGAAAGAACACAAAAACGTCCCGGCCACGCATTTCGTTCACACTGTATGTCCCGCCCGGTTTCGCGCCGCTCGTGACCCCTACGCGCGGCTTACCCTCCGCCCTCAAATCAGTTCGTGGCAGTGCGTGTCGCGGCGGAGTGCGTGACCGTCCGCCAACGATACCCGTCGCAGAAGCCGGATTTCCAGCTCGAGCCCTCTGGGCCGGCGATGCCGGTAAACCGGTCGCAATACAGAGGCTCGTCGCAACAGGTGTTCTCAATCACCGCTGGTCGGTGGCAATCCTGGTACGACGGCTTGCACGTGGAGGGGTCCTCCACTCTGTCCCACACACCGCCGGTACAGACCGAGAGCACGGGGTGTGTCGAGAAAGACTGCGGGTCGTCAGGGTCTGCTGAACACAGCCTAAATCCTTCATGCTGCGTCGGGCAGGCCGACCCGGGCGGCGGCGCCGATGAGCGAATCCCGTAGGCTCCCGCGAAGCCGAGTCCAGGGTCCTCGGAGCAGGCTCCGCCGGCGCCGCCTTGCGGCGAATTCATCCCACCTCTTCCGCCACTCCCCGCCACACCTTCAACACCACCGTTCGGCTCTGCGCTACAGCCGAAGAGCACGCAAACAACCAATATCCCCAAGTCGAACCGATGACTTCCCATGCGGCTCGGGATTGCACCAGCTATGCCCGCCCGCCCAGTCTAAGGATCCGCGCACTTGGTGCAGACAGGCACCAAACGGCGTGTGCCAAGCTGAGTCAGGAGTGAGTGGTTTGTCCTGCCAAACGGAACCGGTGTGCCAGGTCGAGCTGGTCAAACGACAATAGAAGACCGCGCCGCAACGGGCGTTGTCGCTGGCCTTTGCCTCCGTGGCCGAGCGCCGCTGACCAACCTCGCCCCGACCTGCAGCAGCAGCATCCCAAGGCACCTGCCGATCGTAAGCAGGTGGTGGACAAACACCAAAGGGGCGCCGACCATGAGGTGGCGCCCTTGTCGGCAGACTAAGCGAGAACGATCAGCCGCGGCGGCTGATCAAGGCGCGGCGCGCCTTGTTCTTCTGCTTCTTGGCGGCCTTGTCCCGAGCCGAGCGCTTGCGGTCCGTCTTACGGGGGGTCTTGGTCTTCGCGAGGTACATGGGGAGGGCAGCTTTAGTTCGAGTCTCGCGGTCAGGCAAGCGCACAACGACAGCGCCGCGCGTTATTCGGTCTTTGCGGTCAGCAGCTTTTCGATCAGGCGCTCTGAGTATTTGTTCAGGCGTTTGAACACGACGCCCATTCCGGGCGGGGAGGTCTCGATGCGCACGACTTCGCCCACGCCTTCGATGGTCTCGACGCCGTCGAGCACCACCGTGAAGCGCAGGTCCACCTCCGTGCCGATCGGCAGCGGCGTGCTGGTGCGGATGAACGCACCCGAACGCGAGAGGTTGGTGACGTATTCGCTGATGAACTGATCGAACGATTCGAACTCCTTGTTGATCGTGACTCGTTCGTTCTTTCTACCGTTCTCCATCGGCTCCTCCCTTCGCCGTACGGCTTGCCGCTACTTGCCCTGCAGGTCGAACTGTTCGATGTGATACTCGCGACGCGGATTGAACTCGATGCGGCGCATGTAACGGCGTTCCGCCTCCGTGACGGACTCGCGCTCTTCACCCGTCATCAGGTCGACGACCGCAGGATGCGCGTTCACCACCACCGAATAGCCGGGGAGGTTCGAGCGCTCACGCCGAATCTGCCGCAAGATCTCGTACGCGATGGTGGTGCGCGATTGGATTTGGCCCGTACCATCGCAATAGAAGCAGGTCTCGTGCATCGTGCGCGTGAGGCTCTCGCGCGTGCGCTTGCGGGTCATTTCGATCAACCCGAGCTCGCTGATGCGGTTGATCGTGGTCTTGGCCTTGTCCTTCGCGAGCCGTTGCTCCAGCGCGCGCCAGACCTTTTCACGATTGGACGGGCCGTCCATATCGATCAAATCCAAAATTACCAGGCCGCCGATGTTGCGGAAGCGCAGCTGGTACGCGATCTCTTCCACCGCTTCCAGGTTGGTCTTCAGCGCGGTTTCTTCGAGATCCTTGCTGCCCTTACCGACGAAGCGACCCGTGTTCACGTCGATCGCGGTGAGCGCCTCTGCCTGATCGATGATCAAGTAGCCGCCGCTGGGCAGCGGCACCTTACGGCTCAACGCGCGTGAGATCTCGTCTTCGATGCCGTAAGCGTCGAAGATCGGCTCGTCGCCGGAGTAGTAGTGGATGTCCTTGACGCGCGCGGGCAGAAACATCTCCACGAAGCGAACCAGCCGCGCGTACTCGGCCTTGTCGTCGATGACGATGCTCTCGATCTCGTCGGTGAACAGGTCGCGCGCCGTCTTCAACACCAAGTCGAGCTCGCTGTAGAGCATGGCTGGCGCTTTGGCGCCTTCGCGCTTCTTCAGCACGTCGTCCCACAGCCGCACCAGGTAGCCGATGTCGCCTTTGAGATCCTTCTTGGTCAGACCTTCCGCGACCGTACGCACGATCACGCCACCGCTCGGCGGCTTCAGCTGATCGACGACCTGACGTAGCCGCGCGCGCTCACGCGCGGAGCCAATACGCTTCGACACGCCGACGTGATCGACCGTGGGCAGGTACACCACGTAGCGGCCCGGCAGCGAGACGTGGCTCGTGACGCGCGCGCCCTTCGTGCCGATCGGCTCCTTCGACAACTGCACGATCACCTCGTCGCCCTCTTTGACGACCTCCGTGATCGGTACGGAGCGCGAAACGCGTGGGATGCCCTTGCTGCGACGCGCGTCACGCTCGGGCGATTTCGCTTCCTTGCTCACGCGTCGATCGCGATCGCGGTCGCGCCCGCTGCGCAGCTCGCGACCACTCCGCGCGTCCCGTCCCTCACGCGTCTCGCGAACTTCGCGAACTTCGCGAACTTCGCGCCGCGGCGCTTCGGGTTGCGGAGCGGGCACGGCAACTGCCGCGGTCGGAGCTGACGCATCCTTGCCGCGACGGCGCCTGCGACGGCGACGACGACGGGAAGCGAGCTCGGGTCGAGCCTCGGAAGGCTCTCCCACCGCGCCGTCCGTGCTCGCAGCAACGCCTTCGACTTCGGCGTCGTCCGCCTCTTCGTCGGCGTCGTCCGCCTCCTCGTCGAGCTCCTCTTCTTCGGGTTCCTCCGGGGTTACGCTCGCGTCGAGATCCGTGTCGGCCTCTTCTTCATCCGGGCGCTCCATGCGCACGGTGACAGGCCCCGGATCGATGCTGGGCGTCTCCACCGTCGGGCTGCGCAGCGACACGGCGGGGATCTCGAGTTCGAACGCGGCTTGCGCCTCCGAAGCTTTGGGCGGTCGCGCGCTCTGGCGACGTCGGCGCGGAGGAGGGGCCTCTTTCTCCACGACCGGGAGAGGCGCGACTTCGGCCACGTCTTCCTCGGCAGGATCGAGCTCCTTATCCTCGCCTTCCTCCTCTTCTTCTTCCTCTTCCTCCTCGTCGTCGTCCTCATCCTCGTCGACGGGGGTGACTTCGGGGCCTGGAGACGCGGCGACATCGTCGTCCTCATCGTCTTCGTCGTCCTCGTCGTCGTCTTCATCGTCCTCGGGCGCAGCTGCCGCCGCCGGCGCACCGCGTCGACGTCCGCCGTCCCCCTTCCAACTCTCCGCCTGCTCGTGACGGCGGGTGCCGGCGAGGTAAGCGTCGAAGTCGTCGGGGCGGATCAGATCCTCGACGTGCAGGAACGCAGCGCGCTCCATGCCGACATCGATGAAGGCCGCTTGCATGCCCGGCAACACGCGCGTGACGCGTCCGAGCACGATATTTCCAACCGTTCCGCGTGAACCGGCGCGCTCGATCTGAAGTTCGGCGATCACGCCGCCTTCGATCAGCGCAACGCGCGTTTCGCGAATATCGCAATTGATGACAAGAGTATTCCGAGGCATGGCGCTCGCCGTGGGGCCGCGGCCCTCCACCGTTCCGGCGGCCGGGCCAGCTCACCCGCTTACCACGGAGGCTAGCTGTGCCGGCCTACCGCGTTCGGCCACGTGACCATGCCCACTGCCATCTGTCAATGCCACTGAAATAATTCGAGATTTTACCGAGCGGCCGGCAGGTGCTCGAAGCGGCAAAGGCCAGCGCGCGCAGAATCCGAGGCGGCGCGGGCCTTCTGCCGCGAGCGGCTGGCGTTTGACCGACGGGCTCCACGTCGGAAAGCTTGGGCGCGCTTGGCCAACTCCTACCTGGTTCTGGACATCGAAACGGTGCTCGATCCGGAGCTACCCATCGCGCCCGCGGGCGAGGTGGAGCGCCTGCCGTCGGCGCCCCACCATCAGATCGTGGCGCTGGGAGCGCTTTGGTTCGACGGAGCCTACGAGGCGAAACGCATCGACGTCATCGGTGAGGCCAAGAACGAAGCGGGCATGCTGAGCGAGTTCGCGGAGCTGTTGGAGGACCAGCAGCCGGGCCTGATCAGCTTCAATGGGCGAGGCTTCGACCTGCCGGTGATCGCGATGCGCTGTCTGCGCTTCGGCGTTCCGTTGCGGCACTACTACCGTCAGCCCGAGGTGCGTCATCGCTACACCGCGGAAGGGCACATGGACTTGATGGACTACGTCGCCGACTTTGGTGCGACCAAACCGTCGCGGCTCGACGTCGTCGCCAAGTTGTGCGGCATGCCCGGCAAGGTAGGCATGGAGGGCAAAGACGTGGGACCCTTGGTCCATGCTGGGCGCATCACCGAAGTCAGGAACTATTGCTTGTGTGACGTGGCGCAAACGGCCGGCGTGTTCCTGCGCGTTCAGCTCCTTCGCGGTGAACTCGAGCGCGAAGCGTATCTGGTCGCGATGCGACGTTTGATCGAATTGATTTCGGGCGACGCGCGCCTTTCACCGGTCGCCGCCGCGCTCAACGCCAAGCGACTCTTGCTGGAAGAATGAGAGGGTTTCATGACCGATTTGGCTCGACGACACTGCACCCGCAAAACAACCAAGCTGAGCTCGGACCAAACCACCGAGCTGTTGGCGTTGGTCCCTGGCTTCAAGCCAACCAGCGACAGCACCAAGATCAGCAAAGCTTTCAAGTTCGACGACTTTCACGAGACCATGGCCTTCGTGAACGCGCTGGCCTTCATCGCACACAAGGAAGACCACCACCCGGATCTGGAGGTCAGCTTCGGCAGCTGCGTGGTCAGCTATGGCACCCACGACGTTGGCGGCCTCAGCGAAAACGACTTCATTTGCGCCGCGAAGATCAATGCCTTACTCGAGTGATCGCACGTCCCGCGTTCAAGGCTCGAGGCAACCCAACGGCCGATGAAGTTCGTTCACGCTGCTGATCTGCACATCGACAGTCCGCTGCGGGGGCTCGAGCGCTACGAAGGGGCGCCGGTCGAGCTGATCCGCGCGGCGACTCGGCGCGCCTTCGAGCACTTGGTGGACTTGTGCTTGGAAGAAGAAGCCGAGCTCTTGCTCTTGGCCGGCGACTTGTACGACGGCGACTGGAAAGATTACTCGACAGGGCTGTTCTTTTGCCAGCAGATGGCGCGCCTGCGCGAGGCAGGCACCTTGGTGGTGTGGATCCGCGGCAACCACGACGCCGCCAGTCGCCTGACCCAACATTTGCGTCCGCCAGAAAACGTGATCGAGCTCTCCCACGCGCGCGCCCATACGATCGAGCGCGATCTGGGCGGCGTCTCCGTCGCGATCCACGGCCAAGGTTTCCCAAAAGCCAAGGTGACGGAAGACTTGAGTGAACGTTACCCGGCGCCGATAGCCGGCGCCTTCAACATCGGGCTCTTGCACACGGCGCTGGATGGGCGTGAGGGTCACGACGCCTACGCGCCCTGCCGTGTGGAGTCCCTCCTCAACAAGGGTTACGACTACTGGGCGCTCGGTCACGTGCACCAACGCGAAGAGGTGCATCGCGAACCCTGGATCGTATTTCCAGGCAACCTGCAAGGTCGCCACGCCCGCGAAACAGGGAAAAAGGGCGCGTCGCTCGTGACGTTGCGCGGCACGCGCGTGGCGGAGGTGCAGCACCGCGCGCTGGATGAAGTGCGCTGGGCCCACGTCACGTTCGATGCGCGCGACGCGGCTTCGGTGGACGACGTGCTGGATGGTTTGCGTGAACGACTGAACGCCGAGGTGGCCGACGCCGAAGGTCGTTTGGTCGCGGCGCGCGTGAGTGTCGTGGGAGAGAGTCGGGCTCACGCTGGGCTCAGCGTGAATCGCGAACGCTTCGAGCACGAGTTGCGCTTGGCCGCGGAGGACTACGCGCGCGACGCCGCATGGCTCGAGAAAATTCAGATCCGCACGCGCCCGGTCGGAGACCCGCTCCTGCTGCGCGAACGCGCGGATTCGCTAGGCGCGCTGCTGCGCACCCTGGATGGTCTGCGCCAAGACGACGCCGAGCTCACCACGCTAGTGGAAGAACTCGGTGAGCTGCGCCGACGCTTGCCGCGTGAATTGCTGGATGGTCCAGACGCCGCGCGCATCAGCGACGCCGCGGGTGTGCGCAGCTTGCTGGACGACATCGAAGGTCTGTTGTTGCCGCTGCTCGCGGAAGAGGGGACCGAACGTTGAGGTTCGAGCGCTTGGATTTCGTCGCGTTCGGGCCGTTCACGGATCGTAGCTTGGTGCTCGGTGGCGCGCCGGGCGGCTTGCATTTGATTTATGGCCGCAACGCCGCCGGCAAGAGCTCGGCGTTGCGCGCAATATCCGACTTGTTATTTGGATTTCCGACGAAATCCAGCGACGACCACGTACATCCCTACGCCGCCTTGCGTGTGCGCGGCACGCTGAGCAACGCACAAGGCGACCCCGTCGTCGTTCAACGTTTGAAGCGCGCCAAAGATTCGCTGCGCGACGCGGAGGACGCGCCCCTCGACGAGGTCGTGCTGAAGCGCCTGCTCGGCAACGTGGATCGCGCCATGTTCGAGCGCGTGTTCGGCTTGGACCATGAGCGGCTGCGCGACGCCGGCGTGTCGTTGTTAGAGGGCGGCGGCGACGTCGGGGAGAGCTTGTTCGACGCCGGCACGGGCGGACAAGGCGTACGGCGCGTCCTCGTCCGCTTGCGCGAGGAAGCCGAGAAGCTTTTCAAACCGCGCGGCGCCAATCAAGAGATCCCGCAGCTGCTCGAGCGCTACAAGGCTGCTCGCGAGCACGTACGTAACACCACGAATTTGCCGGAGGCATACCTCGATCAGCAGCGCGAGCTCGAGCGTTACCAAGCGGAGCTGCTCGAGCTTTCGCGCGAGTTGTCCGAGCTGCGACTCGAACGCGAGCAGAGTCGCCTGCTGCAAACGACTTTGAAGGGTGTCGCCAAGCGCGCCAAATTGTTGAACGAGCTGTCGGCGCTGGGAGAATTACCAGAGCTGCCCGTGAACTTCGGCGAGCGGCGCGAGAAGGTGACCACCAGCCTCATCTCGTGCCAAGCCAACATCGAACGCGCCGAACGCGACGTCGCGCGGCTCACGCACAAGCGCAGCGAACTGAATCCGCCCGAGGGTCTGCTCTCCGTCGGGGAAGAGACCATCACGCTGCTACGCGAAGGCATCGGCAGCACCAAGAAGGCGCTGCAAGACTTGCCGTCGCGCGAAGCGCGCGTGCTGGAATTACGCGGGCAGGCGCTGGCCATGGAGCAACGCCTCGGCATCGACGCCGCGCGACTACCGCTGGAAGCGCTGCGCGCCAGAAGGCCGGAAGAAGCGCGGTTTCGACGGCTCTTGGCTGAACGCGCGGCGCTCTCCGAGCGACGTCGCGCCTTGAATGAGCGACTGGCACAGACCGAACTAGATCTGGCCACGCGCCAAGCGCGGCTGGCGGTGCTGCCGTTGCCGGGTGATGTGCAAGCGCTGGAACGCGCCGTGCAACTCGCTCGTCATTATGGCGACTTGGAAGGGACTCACAGCGCGATGACGCGTGAACGCGCCGAACTGGACGTCCAAGCGCGCGCAGAGCTCGCCACGCTTTCGCCGTTCGACGGCAGCCTGGCGGAGCTGTGCGCGCTGCGCGTCCCCGCGCGCGAAGTCATCACGCGTTTCGAGCAAAGCTTCCTCGACTTGACGCAGCGCGCGGAGCGCAACGCGCGCGAGATCGAACGCTTGCGTGGGCGCGCCGCCGAGCTCGTGCGCGAACTCAGCGTGGAGGAGCAAGCCGGCGCCGTCCCCAGCGAACAGGAACTCGACCGCGCCCGCGGTCACCGCGACGAACGCTTCGACGATCTCTGGAAAAATCCCCCGGAAAAGCCGAGCAAAGGCTTGTCTTTGTTCGAAGCTGCCCGCCTGCGCGACTACCGCGCCAGCGTCACCTCGGCCGATGCGCTGGCGGATCGCTTGCGGCGCGAAGCCGCGCGCGTGGCCGAGACCGCGCGCCGCCGCGCCGAACTCCAGCAAGTCACGAACGATCAGGCAGAGAAGGAACACCTCGGACGCGGGTTCGACGACGAAAAGCTCGAGCTCGAACAAGCCTGGGCCACGAGCTGGCAGGCGGCAGGCTTCGAACCGATCCGCCCCACGGAGATGCTGGCCTGGCTCGCCCGGCGTGAACGCGCCGTGGCGCTGGTGGTCAAAGAGACGACCCTGGCCGAGCAAGAACGCGAACTCTCGCGTAAACGCGAGGAACTGCGAAGCGCCTTGGGTCTCGCAGTGGGTGAGCTACCCGAGGCGCTTCCGCTCGGCGTCGCGGTGGCGCGCGCGCAGGAGCGCATGGACGCGGAGCGCGGCTTGGCCGCCGAGCGCAACGCGCTCAACCTTCAGCTAGCAGAGCTCTCCGTGCGCGTGGGCGCGGCGCGCAAAGAGGTCGAAACCAGCGAATCCGAGGCGCTCACGCGCGAGAGCGAGCTCACCCAAGTGATCGCCAGCATGGGCTTCGCGTCCACGCTCGCCGCGGAAGAAGTCGAAGCGCGACTGGAAGCGCTTTCGGACTTACTGCGGACCCGCGAACAACTCGCCGAGCTCGAACGACGCGTCAGCGGCATCAAGCGCGACGTCGCCGCATTCGAAGCCGAAGTCGTCGCCGTAGTCAGCGCCCACGCCAACGACTTGGCAGAACTCCCCAGCGCTCGCGCCGCCAGCGACCTCGTCGCGCGCTTCGACAAGGGCCGCCGCGACGCCGAAACCCTCACGCGTCTGCAAGACGAGCTCGCCGAACGCAGCGCCGAGCTCGAAGAACAACGCGCCTTGCTCAAGCGCAACCAAACCGAAGCCGAGACCCTGCTCTCTGCAGCGCGCGCCACGCAACTCGAGGACTTGCCTGCCATCGAAGCGCGCACGCGAAGCGCCCGCGAGCTCCGCGCGGAACTCGACGGCCTCGACGCAACCTTGACCGAAGCCGCCGGCCCGCGCGGGCTCAGCGCGCTGCTGCAAGAAGCCAACGCCACCAACCCGGCTCAACTCTCCGCCCGACTCGAGGACCTCGACGAACGCGTCGAGCGGCTGGAAGAGCGCCAGGCCGAGAGCATCCGCGGCCAACAGCGCATCCAGGCTGGCCTCGAGCTGTTCTCCAGCACCAGCGCCGTCGAATCCGCGGAAGAAGAACGCGCCCTGGCCGCCGCGCTCATCGCGCGCTCCGAACGCTGGGCGCAATTGAAGCTGTCCGAAGTGCTGCTCTCTCGCGAAATCGAACGCTACCGGGAACAAAACCAAGGCCCCGTGTTGCGCCGCGCCGCCAGCCTTTTCCAGCGCCTCACCCACGACGAATACCGCGGCCTGCGCCTTGGCCGCGAAGAGCGCACCCTCGTCGCTGTCCGCGCCAACGACTTGGAAGTGCCCGTTGAAGGCTTGAACGAAGCCGCGCGTTATCACTTGTACCTGGCGCTGCGCCTAGCCAGCCTCGAACGTTACTTGGAACACGCCGAGACGCTGCCGCTCGTGCTCGACGACGTGCTGATTCATTTCGATGAAGAAGGCGCGCGCTCGGCTCTTTCCGTGTTGGGCGACTTCGCAGAGCGCACGCAGGTGCTGTTATTCACGCATCATCGGCACAACGTGGCGCTGGCGGAAGCCGCAGTCCCCGCCGGGCGCTTGTTCGTTCACGAGTTGTAGACCAAGACTCAGCGAGCGCCCCGGATGTTGCCCGCGTATTCGCGCTCGGGCACCGGAAAACCGCAGCTCGTCCCGTCGACGACCTGCACTTCGTTTTCCCACGGCAAGTGATAATTGCCCGCGACCATATCGCGCATGAAGGTATACGGACAGTCGCGCGCGCCACCCTTCACCGCGACGTACGCGCGGTGTCCGAGTTGGTAAATGTTGTTCTCGACGCCCCAACCCAGGCGCGCTTCCCGCACCAGATCCGGTCGAACCTCTGCGGTGATGATCTCGTCCGGCACACCGGTCCCCTCCGCCAACGGCACGCCGTCGAAGTTCACGATCATGCCCTCCCCCATGGAGTTGAACGAGCCGTCACTTCCCGCCATGCACACGTTTGCAGTGACCATCAGATTGCAGAACGCATTGGCCTGATTGGTGATCTTCCACGCGTGACGAATCGGGCGGGTGTACCCCGCGGTCCGCAGCATGATCTCCGCCCCCTTGTAGGCGCACTCCCGCGCCATCTCGGGGAACATACCGTCGTGGCAGATGATCAAAGCCAGCTTACAGCCGTTGGGCCCTTCGCAAATCGGAATGCCCTTGTCGCCTGGCTCCCAAGGCTCCACCGGCACCCACGGATGAAGCTTGCGGTAATAGAGCTTGAGCTCCCCTTTGTCGTCAATCACGAGCCCGGTGTTGAACGGGTTGCCCTTGGGGTTGTGCTCCATGATCGAGAAGCAGCCCCAGATCGCGTTGTCGATGCACGCTTGCTTGAACGCTTGCACCTCCGGCCCGTCCACCCTGCACATGATCTCGGGGTTCGTATCCATCGACAACCCGTGCAGGCTGTACTCAGGAAACACCACCAAATCCATGCTGGCCAAGTTGCGCCGCGCCTTGCCGACCAACTCCACGATCACGCGCGTCTGCCGTTCGAGATCCGCAGCCGTCTTCACGTTGGGTAGCTGCGTTTGCACCATGCCCAGCACGACGCCGGCTTTGCTCTTGTTCAGTCCGCCCAATCCGCTCATGGGCAAGAGGGTGCGCGGCGCAGATCACGGCGACATGTCGCGAAGGTTTCGGCTCAGGACTGGCTGCGTTCGGCGCTGAACCGATGGCACTCCCCCTCCGCGCTCGTTCAAGAGACCCGGATCACGACCTTGCCCGTTGCCCGCCCTGATTCTGAATAGGCCAACGCCTCCTGCACTTGTTCGAGTGGGAACACCTTGTCCATCAACGGCTTCAGCGTGCCGTTCTCCACTAACTGGCTGATCTGCGTCAATTGGTCGCCATCGGGATGCATGAATAAGTATTCAAAGCGTGCCTGGCGAGCCCGGGCTGCGGCCGTCACCTTCCTGGACATCACGCCAATCGCAAAAACCAAGATCGGATTGAGTCCCCATGCTCGCGCAAACGCCTTCGACGGTGTGCTGCCGATGCTGACGACGACTCCGCCTGGTTTCACGCAGGCAAACGATCGGACGAGCGTCTCCCCGCCCGCGCTATCCAACACCAAATCACAGTTCTGCGCGACTTCCTCGAAGCGCGTCGCCCGGTAGTCGATAGCGACCTCAGCACCCAGTCGCTGGACCAAGTCGAGATTGCGTTCACCCACGGTCGTGAGCACGGTCGCGCCCAGATGACGGGCGAGCTGGATGGCGACGCTTCCCACCCCTCCGCTGCCTGCGTGGATGAGCACGCGTTGACCGGGCCCGACCTGACCAATCTCCACCAGCGCTTGCCACGCCGTCAGCGCAACCAGTGGCAAGGACGCGGCCTCCTCGAAACTCGTGTTGCGTGGCTTGATCGCCGCATCGCTCTCGCGAACCGCCGCGAGCTCCGCAAAAGCACCGATGCGAGCCTTGTCGAGCCGAGCATACACTTCGTCGCCGATCTTGAAACGGCTGACGTTTGCACCAACCCGCGTCACGACACCTGAAAGATCGTTCCCCATCACCATGGGCAGCCGGTACTTCAGTACGACCTTGACCTTGCCCTGGCGCGTCTTCACATCCAGCGGGTTCACACTGGCTGCGCGAACCTGGACCAACAGCTCCGTGTCGCCAATCGTTGGCGACGGAACGTCCTGTACGTGAACGTTGTTATTGTCGCCGTACCGCTCGAGCACCGCAGCTTTCATGAACCACCGTTAGTCGTCTTGGACTTGCCGTCCGAATCGCTCGGCTGCATCGAAAACGTGTTGTAAAGCACCCAGACTAGGCGCACCTGCTCGTCATAGTACAGCCGCCGAGCAGCATCGCGCAGAATGTCCGCGTCGACTTGCACCGTTTTCTGCAGAACGGCGAACGGCGAGGGCGGAGCCGGCGTGGCGGCCTCGGCACAAAGCGCTAATACCTCGTACCAGGCGAGATCAATCGCACCGATAATCCCGGCCTCTTCGAGCGCTGGAACGAGCTTCGGACAGAAAACCATCAGCAGCGCTTGGTCCATCCAGCTGACGATCTGTCGTAGATCGTAGGCCGTGTTGCGCAGCAGGCGCACTGGGTCGGCGAACGCCAACGAGTGCACGTCGTAGATGCCTTCCTGAGTGAGGCGCTCAATCACGGGGAGCGCGATTCCACGCAAGCTCGTCAGCGGGATCGCTCGCGCGGTCGACTGCGAAGCTTGCGACCGCAGCATCTGCTGCGCTACGGACGAAACGATATCCACGATGCGTCGCGGCGCGAAGCCGGCGAAAAACAAGACCACTCCTGGCTGCCAGACGGGCTCACCCTTCGCACCAATCGCCTCGAGCTTCAGGATAATCGCCACCAGCGCTCCCAGCAGCGGCCCCAGCACCAAGGTCACCGCGCACCACAGCACGCTGCCCGGCGTCAGATCTCGCCGAAAGCAGCGCTCAATCAGCTCGAACAATACCCAGACGTAGGCGCCCGCCGCGCCATAGTTGAGACCGGACAACAAACAGCGTGTCACGGTTTTGTGCGGCTCGTCGAAATTGAGGCTGCTGTGAAGCCAGGTGCCATCGGGCTGTCCGATCACGACCAGAAGTCCAGAACACGCCAACAGCAGCAAGCACGCGGGAGCAACCAGCCGCACCAGCAAGATCCCGGGATTGGAATAATTCTCGCCGATCGCAAAGCGCAGTTGTTCGGCGACGCGCTCGAATTGCTCGCGCAATTGCTTCACCCACGCCACGTCCTTGGCGGCTTCCACGCCTCCGGGATACGGCACATCCACCACCACGTTTTCGATCTTGCGAGAGCGCTGGAGCAGCAGCTGAAACAAGTGAAGCACCACCAACAACGGCGGCACCAACGCCAACACCCAGCGCAGCGCCAACCAGCGACAACCAAACCCCACTGCCGTCATCGTACACACGAAGGTGAGCATCACCGCCGCCGACAACTTCGCCCAGCGCAGACAGCTTCTCCGCGCGTCGGCACGCGAGTCGGCAGCAGACACTTCGTTCGACGGGGACATCCGCGTTCGCGGGCGCTGCTCGAGCAACCACTGCACGCCGCTGGCTCCCCACAGCACCGCCAGCACCAGCGCGATCATGCCGCAGGTGACCCACCACAGGTTCCCGTGCTGCGCCATGAAGCCGCAGAACGTTGCCGCGTCACACGTGCCCGCCGAAGACGTTTGAAGGTTCACTCTTCCACTTTCAGTGCCCACGGGAAACACTGCAATGGTTAGTTGTTCAAAAACGCAGCGCTGCGTTGCTCGATCGCCAGTTTCACATCAACTGGTGTCGTGATCGCGCTCCTTCACACCGCCCACAGTCATGGTATCGGAGAAATCACCTGGTGAAATGACTGGAGCGCGTCGTCCGAGCGGAGGTATTGTCGTACGTGTTGGAGTGTCTTGTCCGCTCCGACAGATACTCGTCAACATGAAAGCCGTCGGGGTAGTCGCGAGATTCGGGCCAGCTCGGGAGACGAGCTGTCGCGGCCTTGGCCGGCTCAGCCGAGTGGTATGGGTACTCGCGCTTTTCGCCAGTCACGGATGCAGCCGGCAACCCACGAGGCCGCGAGACGAGACCGCACGCGCGCACGTCCCGTCGGCGCCCGCTGTAGCGAGCGGAGCCTCGCTGGTCGTCGCGCCGTCTTCCGGTTCGACCGACGTGGCTTCGGGCGCAGAGAAGTCCGAGCCAAGCCTTGACGAGCTGAGCTTTGAGAGCTTGCCGCTGGCTCCCCCCACGCCATGCTCACACGGCGGGCAGGGAAAATTCATCGCAGTATCTCGGTCTCTTTGGACCCCTATCGTAGCGGCAGTCCAAAAAGCCTGGCCGGAAGGAGACGTCTATGGGCCACGCTTGTGCATCGGCGCGGTTCGCATGCGATGTGGCGCCGATTTCGACGGTAAACCTGGCGCGGAGGTCCTTGCTGAAATCAGCTATCGATTGCCGCAAGAGGGAGTGGCGGAAAGCGAGCATCCACTACGCCCGAGCTGCACGTCGAGCGAGCGAGTACCTCAAGCAGTAGTCGTAGCGCTTTCCACGCCTAGCTCTGAACGAAGCGAGTGGACGTCGCTCGGCATCGTTGGCTTCTCGGATAGGGGCGTTGGAGAGGGCGGAACCGTGATCAGAATAAAACGATTCGTGAAAATGCCAGATGGTACGATTGGGGTCTACGCACGCGCGTTTACTCCAGGCTTCAGCGCCCAAGCCGAAGTCATTCGTGTGTACGAAGAGGATGGCGGGACGTGGCGAACGGCAAGTACGCGCCATCTGCCCGATGCGTCCGACGAAGAGAGCGCCACGACCCACTGACAGGGTCAAGTCTGCCCGACGGAACAGAGGTCACCTGCCTTGCTCCAACCTGGATGGTGGCGACATCAGAAGCCCGTCGTGTCGACGGCCTACGCCGAACAGGTTCAATGCCCAACGTAGCAGAGTTCAGCTGCGGGGGCTGAGCGAAGCGACCCCACGTCAGCGGCAACTCGGAGTTGGGCGGCGCGAACGTGCTCGAATCGGCTATGCCACGAGTCGGGCCAGCGCCAAGTGCCTTCGTTCCGAAGGGTTAACGAGGCTCGAACATCAACGGATAGACCACCGTCACGATCCCGTACTTTGGCTTGGGAAAGGTACACTTCGCCATCTCTTCGCGAATGCACTTGGCTACTCGGCAGTCGTGCAGCTCGTTATGTTCAACGTGAGCGCTGGAGACGCCGCCGTCTCGACCTATTGTGAAGCGCGTGGTGATCTTTCCCTTGAGGTGCGGGTTCGAAGCAAGCCCAGACTCGTAGCAATTGCGGATGGCCGGATACCTCTCCCGAATGATGCGCTGGATCTGTTCAGGGGGGAGGCGCTCGCGCTCGATTTCACTCGGTAGTCCTTCCGGGTCCGTGCACGTCTGGCGCTCGGCGTCGCCTGGCGATGGTGTGCCATCGATGCGGCGCGGACGCGCGCGTGGCTGAAGCGCTAGATCGACGTTGAGCAAGCTCGGAAACTCCAGTTCGGCACCCGAGGTTCGTAGCCTCGAAAGGTGCTTTCTGATGCATTCGATTGCCAGACATTCTCGAACTGTCGATTTGGTGACGTACACGCCTTTCGGAACACCCGTTGCCTCGAAGAGCAGCGAGATGGCGACGGTGCCTGCCTTCGTGAGTTTCTGGGTGCACTCGTCGAGTTGAGGAAGAGCCGCGTCTACGAATGCCTGCTCCTTCGTCACCTCGGGCTGCGGGGGCGGTGCTTCGTCACACTCGGCCGGATCTACCGATCCAGCAACGAAAGGCGTCGACGCACCCGCCGCGGTCTGCTCAACCGACGGACTCAAGGCCTCAGGCGTGGACACGTGTGCGTCGCAACCCGCCAAAGCGACCAACCCCATGACCCAAGCGCCGTTCATTCGCCCAATGCTAGCTGAGGACACAGCAGCCAGACTGCGCCAATCGTTCCCATTAACGAAACGCCACCCTAGCGCGCTGCCTCGTTGTCGACAGGCCCACGTCTTTGGGCGTGCGGGCGACCCACGCTGCGACGCGAGCCGAAATGTCCGAGGCAGTTATATGTCGTCGTGAGTCTAAGGTTTCTAACGATTCCGAAGGCTTCAAGACCTTCTGGAAGAGCTGTGTAAACTGGGATGCCAGCATTCCGTCAACAGCCCGGAGCCGCCGAACGACGGCTTCGGCGTCGAAGCTGCCGCCCTCCACGATCGCGAGAGCCTCGTTGTGCAAAGCGTACGCGAGTGTGCCGCCTGTCGAACGCTGATGTCGGCATCGATCTGGCTACCGAGGTAGCCGCTGAGCAACACACGATCTGGTAAAGCACCAAAGCGACCGTCTTGGCATGAACATCGACTGCTCGGGTGGCATCCGTCCGCCCAACGTCGCGGAGGAGAACGTTCGGGAGCAATCGATTCTGAAGCGGTCCGACGTACATCTCAGCGTCGAACGGCCTCAGATGCCGGGAGGACTTCGATGTCTTTGGCGTCGGTCCTTGCGCGGTCAGGCTAACGTAGCAGGCCTAAGCTGCGTGGGTCGAGCGCAGCGAGATCCGCGTCTGCTTCAGTACGGAGTTAGTCGGCCCCAGCTCAGCGTGGCCTAGAGTGCGAGGATGCCGATGCGTGGAAACGGAGCGGCAAGGCGTTGCATGTCCCGAGGTTCACCCGTGGCGATGACGGCGGCGTCAAAGTGGAGAGCGCTGGCAACAACGAAGGCGTCTACGGCGTGGGCGGAAGACAACTTCAGGCGAGCGAGGAGGTGCCCCGCCTGCTGAGCAAGCGCGCGAGTAAGGTCGAAGACCTGCACACCTGGATTATTGAGCAAGAGGTTGATGGCCGCGTCCTGCTTGGTTCCGCGACAGACCTCTGCCAAAACGGGGGCCGGGATCCTGACGAGTGCGCGATTGTCGCGGGCAAGGCGGAGAATCGCAGACGCGCGCCGGGTCAAGACGGCACGCTCTGAGGGATATGCGAGGGCAGTGACGGCCTCGGAGTCGAGGATCAGCGCTTCGGCCATGCTCGGCGAGCCCGCGCGAGATCGGCTTTGGAGGGAGGCCCGACTTCAGCGCCGAGCTGGGCGATGAGGACGCTGATGCCCTCGCGCTCAAGCTCGTGAGCCACGGCGCGAGCGACAAACCCGGACAGCCCGCGGGCACCCACACGTTTGCGCACGGCCGCAGCGATCTCGCCGGGGATGCTGACAGACAATTTGGCTGCGGGCTGACCCACGGTAATTTCCTACCAGAGTATGAACCCAAGCGCAAGCGGCGTTCGAGCGGCCCGACGGCGAGCGCTAGGTCCGGCTAACGTAGTAGGTTTAACCTGCGGGGCCACCAGATCATGTTGAGATGACCGCCTACAAGACCGCGACCTTGGTACTCGACCACGGTCGCGAGGGAAGGGTGACAACATGGAACCCGCCAGGTTCAAACCAGAGTTGGGCAGCCTCTTCAGGCAATGCGCTTCAGTTCGCGAACAGCAATCAGGTCGCCATCTCCAACCGCTCGAACATCCGAGTGACGAACGCTGACGAGCGCCTGCGTCTTACCTGACGCCAGCACGAACTCCACTTCAAGGCCATCAGGCTCATGAAGATCGACCACCGCACCGAGATCACCGCGACGCAGGCCGTGCTCGGGAAGGTCCCGATCCAAAACGATGGTGTCGAGCAGTTTGAACATGGCTAACCGGGGTAGGCGGTGATGAAGTGGGGAAAATCCTGGCCGTTCGAAATCATCCAGATCGTCACGATGTCAGCCTGACGACCCGATGGTCCTCCAAGACTAGCACGGATTTCGAACTTGAGACCGAACGGGCTAGGCTGACCCGCGGTAGCGTCAGCCCGCGCAATCTCGAGCAGAGCTTCGCGAAGCAACTCTCATTGCGCGGCGGAGAAGCCAAGCGCCATGAAGAACACGGACTTGAAGCGTCCAACCGGATGAGTCGGTGACAGCAGATAGTCACGAACCTTCGCGTCGTCGACGACGGCACGGTCACCATTCGGAAGGCGCACTAACCATTAATACCTCGAAGTCGCGCTTGCCAGCAAGGAACCGTTGACTGGCCTGGATGAATGGTCGCCGCTGAGGTTCAGGCCGTGTTCGTTATTGATGCGCGAACGAACCAGTGCGCATCGCCGGGTCGGGCTGCCCAGTCATAATGGAACGACCGGCTCGAGTCACCAAGTCGTGGGTTACGCTTCTAGCTGCGAGGCAAGAAGAGCAGAGCCACATGATGAAAGGAGCCGGTCTATGGGCAAGAATACACGATTTGTAGGGCTGGATGTGCATGCAGAGACGATCGCTGTGGCAGTGGCGGAGGGGCGTAATCAGGTGAGGTCGCTCGGCACGATCGCCAATCGGGCGGAGGCCGTGCGACGGCTGGTAGGGAAGCTCGGCAAGCTGACGGAGGTCAAGGTCTGCTACGAAGCAGGGCCCACTGGCTACGCCTTGTACTGGCAACTGACGCAGCTCGGCGTGCATTGCGAGGTGATTGCGCCGTCCCTAGTACCGATGAAGTCCGGTGATCGGATCAAGACAGATCGCCGCGACGCAGAAAAACTGGCGCGGTCTTATCAAGCCGGGGATCTGACGGCAGTGTGGGTTCTGGATTCGAAGCACGAAGCGCTGCGCAACTTGGTTCGAGCAAGAGAAGCGACAAAGGAGGACCAGTTGCGTGCGAAGCATCGACTACTCAAGTACCTCTTGCGCTACGGGCAGCGACCTGTTGATGACGCCCGCTCGTGGACTGCAGCGTGGTGGCAGTGGGTGCGTTCTCTGCGGCTCCCGCATCCCGAGCAGAATGCGACGCTGCTCGAGTTGATCATCGAGGTCGACCACCAGGGCCAGCGCATCGACCGTTTCGATGCAGCGATTGATCAGGCTGTCGAGGCCGCGCCAGAGCAACTGAAAGCAATAGTCGACGCACTGCAAGCGCTACGTGGCGTTGCGAAAGTAAGCGCTGTCACGCTCGCTACCGAATTCGGCTGCTTCAGTCGGTTCGAGAAAGCCGGACAGGTGATGACCTACACCGGCATGGTGCCGAGCGAGCACTCGAGCGGACCAAAGACGCGACGCGGAGCTATCACCAAGACGGGCAACTCGCATCTTCGGCGCGTCCTCGTCGAGTCAGCCTGGCACTACCGGCATCAGCCGAAGCTGTGCAAGCGCCAGAAGGAGCTGCAGAGCTCGCTGTCGCCAAAGATTGCCGCCATCGCCTGGAGTGCCCAACTGCGACTGCATCGCCGCTATTGGGCGCTCCAGAACAAGAGCAAGCCCAGTGCGAAGATCGTCACTGCACTGGCGCGGGAGCTTGCAGGGTTCGTGTGGGCGATCGGCGTTGAAACCGAACGCACTCTCAAATTTAGCCAGGCCGCCTGACCACGCCTACCCAGCCCACACTCGACCAATCAATCTGGAGTGAACGAGTCAGCGGACGAGCCTGCCAACGGTGGAGAAACCTCGATTACGTTGTGCGGTTCCGACCCGCGAGCCCAGTGCGAGGCAGCTCCCGACGAATCGTGACCATGAAGGCGGCGAAAGCCGATCCTCGAATATCAGCATGATCAACCGTCGCAAAACCGCCCACCTCGCCCGCTGACTCGTTCACTTCCGGAGCTTCAGAGAAAGCAGAGCAACAAAATGATCAGAGAGTGAACGGAACCCGCGATTCGTGCTTGATGGGTCGTTCCATATCAACGTAGTGGTGTTCAGCTGCGAAAGCCCGAGCGAAGCGAGGGTTTCGTCTGCTGCAACACCGAGTTATGCAGCTTCTGGTCCGCCATGTCGTCCGAGGCCACCTCGAAACCATGGTGGTGACGCTGCGATCTCTCCAAACCATCCCCAGTCGTTGAGCGTCTCTTCGAAATGCGCTCGCTCATAGTATTCGTAGTACAGGGGGTTCAGTCCGGACGTGTAGTAGCCCTGTTCTTCGGCAAGACCTTCGGCGACCGAAGAAGAGAATCGGCCGAGAATCACCGTGCCCTTGGTGCCGCCAAAATCAGGCAAGAGACCGCAGCACCAAATTCCTGGTTGGTCCTGAGCGGAAAGCCGATAGGGCGACCGAAACCGGATATCGAGGTCCCGCGCGGCTGCGCGCCAGGCTAGCGCCAAAGGCGCCGCGTCGGCGCTTTCTTGGTCGTCTTCCGAGTAGCCGTCCAGCAGTTCCAGAACACGGCCTCGCTGATCCGTCGATGGACCGATAGGCCCTTCCAGATCGGCAAAAGCCGACGCGATTCGGTACTCGTCGCGGCTTTCAATACGGCCGCGCTCGACAACGCGGACAACTGTTTGCCGGTCGTCACGTCGCGAGTGAGACAGTGTGACGAAGCCCAGGGCGGCAAGGTCGCTATCTAGAAGCGCGAGCTTTTCGGATACAATCCCATTCGACCAGCCGATCAGCGTGGACAGCATCTGCTGAAGTGCTCGCGGAGAGTCTAAACGCTCCAGCGTTGCAGCGATCTCCGATCGCATGGGGTGTCGCGATGAGCCGCGCTGGCGAACACGTGCCGCAAGATGCAGGTGGCATGCTCGTGCAGCCTTTGCGTATTTCCGTCGGCCATGTCGTGTCCTTCGAAGGGCAACCGGGGGTCACCGTGAGCGTTCAAGCCCATCGTGTCACCGCCACCCGAACGCGTGCCGGGGGGCGCCTGCATAACGTAGCAGGCCTAAGCAGCGCGGGTCGAGCGTAGCGAGATCCGCGCCTGCTTCAGGCCGGAGTTAG
>Ga0247764_1000201_pt1 | contig 22115 bp, 21 predicted proteins | sample UWRJL051202B4_FD_179932 | JGI IMG/M metagenome (GOLD analysis project Ga0247764, IMG submission 179932) | Plant litter microbial communities from Arlington Agricultural Research Station in Wisconsin, United States - UWRJ-L051-202B-4 | ecosystem: Environmental > Terrestrial > Plant litter >...
TTGCGCGCGAGCGGACCCGCAGGGCCTAACAATTCTCGAACGCCAGCTGCGGTCACGGCCCGGTTCTACTCGAGCGCGCGATCCGGACCAGCGCTGTCTAGGATTCCCCGGTCGGTCCGGAGCGCGGTGGTACCGAAGCGTCGACGTCCAGATACTTCAAGCCAACGATTTGGCCATCCGACTGATTTTGCGACCAGACCAAGCGGACGTGGCGCGGCGTTGCTGCCTCGCCGACCAGAATTTCGTAGTGAACATCGAGGTCCAGCCGGTCCTCGACCACCGCGCGCAGCCCGCCGCGGCTGACATTCAGCGTCCAACCTGAAGTTTCGAACCCTTCGGCGCGCAGCACGACGCGCTCCGTACATTCCGTGCGGGCGCCGCCTTCCTGTCGTTTGGGAGTCCAAGCTGGGGTTGCAGGCTCGGACGGTGTGCGGGTCTTCACAATGAGTCCCCCTCGGAACGCCCGGCGGAACGCCAGGAAACAGTCAGAAGTGCTTAGTCTAGCGGCTTCCGTGGGTCTTCTGGCGCTAGTTGCCCGCGCACCCCCCAGATTTTTCGCCCGACGGGGAGGCCGGGTCGCCGGCGACACGCTATACAGCTAGCCCCCTTGCTTTTGTGGGGGCGGCTCCTACCACACCCTGCACCTCAGCTGCCCCCCGGGAAGACCCACTCTTGACGCCGCACGAGTTGAAGAAGCTTCTTCAGTCCAAAGGTCTGGAAATCTACAGGACGACTGCAGAAGAAGTGATTCTGGCGGACCGCGTTCGCGACAACTTGTTGATGGATAGCGGCGTCGCCGTGCGCGTGGCTCCCTTGGCAATTCGCTTGATTGTGCGAGCGCAGAGCTCGGTTTTTCCGGGCGAGGACGCGGACCGGTTGTTCACTCGCGTGCGCGCGACAGCGCAGGCGGCTTTCGCCGCGGGGTTTTCGGAGACCCAGACCAAGGTCGTGGCCATCCTCGACCCCGGCGACCGCAGCCGTACCCTCGACACCGCGCATGAGCTCTGGCTCGAGCGGTCGGTCAGCAGTTTGGATGCCTTGGAGCCGGAGGTCCGCGCGGCGCTCGCTCTCTCCAAGACCGCGACTTAGCGCTTTAGCCCGATAAGAGCGGCGTTGGCCGTTGCTGGATGCGCATGGTATGTCGCCGCCCTCGGTCGGTCCCATGCTCAAGTATTTTAGAGGTGGCGGAGTCGCCAACGTATTGGTGGGCGGCATCGTCTCCGCCATCATCATCGCGTTCATCGTCGAGTTCCGGGCCGGTCAAGGCTCGACCGGCTCGATCAAGATCCAGTGCGTGGTGGACTACGGCGGTGAGTGCGTCGACTCCAAGGACTACTTTGCCGCCTACGGTCTGATCGGTGGAAGGGTCGAGGCCGCCGCCGCCAAACGCATCGGTTTGCGCAAGCAAGTGCTGGACGGTTTGGTGGAGCGCACGCTGCTGGTGGATGCCGCCAAGCGATTGGGGCTTGGCGTGAGTGAAGAGGCCATCGACTCCGAACTGGAGTCGGGTCGAGCTCATGTATCCCTCCCAGCGGAGAAGCTGGAAGAGACCAGCGCGTACCTCGGGTTGTGTCGCCTGAGCGAGAGCCGCAACGGCTGTGAGCCCGGCGCCCAACGCGGCGTGCGGCAGCTGCGCGTGCGGCGTACGGACACGGAGCCCTTCGACTACAAGTTGTACGAGCGCGAGATTCGCATCCTGGCGAATCGCGGTCCGAAAGAGTTCAAGGCGGGGCAAGAAGAAGAGCTGGTCGCCGCTCGCTTGCGAGACCTGGTGCGCGCGCGCGCGCGCGTCAGCCAGGCGGAAGTCGAGTTCGCGACCGAGCGCGCCGTGATCCGCTCGGTGGTGATCTCGCGCGACTGGTTCTCGAAATACGTCGTCAACAACTCTCGGGAATCCGTGGAGAAATTCGCGGTCGAGCACCGCGCGCAGGTGGACTCGGCCTGGGACGCCGAGAAGGCGAACCACACCGGCGCCTGCCCCGTCATCCGCGAAATCGTGCTGCCGCTCTCGGCGATGGCGCTGGACGACGAGAAGAATCCGGTGCGCAAGAAGGCCGAAGAGGCGCGCGCCCGCATCGTGATGGGCGCGGACTTTGCGCAGGTCGCGCGCGAAGTGTCGCTCGGCAGCACGGCTGGGCTCGGCGGTGACGTCGGCTGTTTGTCGAAGTCGTACGGTCTGGGTGCGGACGAATTGCTCAAGGCGCTGGAGGGCTTGAAGCCCGGCGAGCTGTCGCAGGTGATCGATACCCCACGCGGCCTGCACGTAGTGCAGCTGATCGAGCGCGCGGACGGCGCGCGTCTGGAAGTGCTGGTGCGCGCTCAAATCGCGCGGCGCTTGCACGCGCAATTCGCCGCGGACGAGGCGGCGACCGGCTTCGCGCGCAACCTGATCGAGCGCGCCAAGAAGGGCCAAAAGCTCGAAGAAGCGGTGACGGAGCTCACGCGGGCGACCTTGCCAGAGGCGCCTGCCAGCAAGCCAAAGGGCACGCGTAAACCGGACGAGGCCGCCGCCGAGCCCGCCGCGCTCACGGCCGAAGATCGGCCGCGTTTCGAGATTTCTTCGCAGTTCGTGCGCACGAGCCCGCTGCTGGACGACGCGGAGCCGAAAGAGTCCATCGCGGCGTTGGCGTTCGAGCTCGACAAGCCAGACGCCGTGTACGATCGCCCGATCGACGCCAAGGTTGGCTTCGTGGTGTTCCAGCTGAAGGAGCGCTCCTTGCCCGACGCAGCGCAAGCCAAGGAGCTACGCGAGCGGCTGGAAGAGGCGAAGGCAGAAGACGCGCTGGTGCGTTACGTGGCCGACCTGCGCAGCCAAGCCGGTGCGAAGCTGAAGGTCGATCAAAGCTTCGGGGTCGACAAGACGTCGTCCGAGAATGAGTGAAGCGTCGCACAGCGCGGTCGCTTTGCAGCGCTTCGTGCTGAAGTCTGGCGTGCGCTTGATGTGCGCGCCGCTGCCCACGACACATCGTGTCGCGGTCAGCGTTCACGTCCACAGCGGCGCGCGCTTCGAGAGCGCGGAGCTGGGCGGAATCAGCCACTTTCACGAGCACATGCTGCATCGCGGGACCAGCTCGCACCCGTCGGCGCACGCGCTGGCCCTGGCGTTCGAGGAGCTGGGTAGCGAACTCGGCGCGGCGACCTACGTCGATCACACCTTGCTCAACGCGGTCACGCCGCTCGAAAGCCTGGGTCAGGTGCTGCAGCTGTTCGGTGAGCTGATAAGCGCGCCGGTGTTCACGGAGCTCGAGCTCGAGCGTGGCATCGTGCGCGAGGAGATTCTGGAGTCCGTCAACGAGGCCGGGCAGTCCGTGGACGCCGACGAGCTGGTGATGAGCTTGGCCTTCCCGGAGCACCCGCTCGGACGCCCCATCACGGGCACGCTTTCGACGCTGGAGCGCTTCGACATCCCGGCGCTGCAGCGTTTTCACGAGGAGCACTATCACGCGGGCGGTATCGTCGTGAGCGTATCGGGTCCGATTGAACCGGCCGCGGTGCTCGCGCTGTGTGAACAGGCGTTCGCGAATGTCCCGGCTGGCAAACGGCCGGCGCTGGTCACGCCCGAGCCGCTGAAGGGCCCGGTGTTCGCGTACACGGACGACACCGGCAGTCAGACCGCCCTGCGCTTGTCGTTCCGCGCACCGTCCGAAGCGGATCCGCGCGAGGCCGCGACCGAGCTATTGCTGCGCGTGCTCGACGACGGCATGTCGACGCGCCTCTACCATCAGGTCTGCGACGAGCGCGGCTTGGCGTACGACGTGTCCGCGACGTACGAAGCCTTCGCGGACACGGGTTTGTTCACGCTAGCGGGTGAGAGCGCACACCGCTCGATCGAGCAGCTGCTGAGCGCGTTCTTCGGAGTGATCCAAGCACTGTGCGATGAGGGGCCGACCGAAGCGGAGCTGATCAAGGCCAAGCGCCGTCAGCGCTTTCAGATGCAAGGCTTGCTCGACGATCCGGTCGAGTTGTCCGCCTTCGTGGGTCTGGGTGAGCTCACCGGGCTGGCGCGTACCCCGGAGCTGCGCGTGGCGTCGCTGGCTCAGCTGACGTGTGACGACGTGCGGCGAGCGGCCCAGGAGGTTTTCCAGCCTGCGGGCTTGGCTGTCGCCGTGGTCGGTCAGCTCAGTAAGAGTAAGCGGAAGGCGCTCGAGCAGATGGTCCGCGCCTTCCGTCAGGCTGCCCCCGCTCAACTGAATTGAGCGGGGCCCCACCCGGCGCCAAGCGCCTGGACTTTGCGCTGCCAAAGCCGCTGTGGCGGCCTCAGGTTTGGGGCCCGCTTACCGCAAAACGTTCTTACTCGCTCAGCGACGATGCCTCATCTGCATTTCACTTCGCGGCGGCGCTGGCGCGGCGTCGGATGCGGCTTTCTGGTTTTATGTCCGAGGCGTCTTCTCTCACCAGCGCCTCGGCGATGCGCAGCACGCGGCGCTTCGTCGCCTGAGACGCACTTCGGAGCAGCACGAACAGGCGATCGTCCTTTGGCTTGGGCTTGCTAGGCGTGGAAAGTAAGTCGGACACTTCGACCCCCAGCGCGTCGCTCAGACGCGCCAAGGTTTCGAGTGAAGGGTTGGAGTTTGCCGAAGAACGGCCACGCAACACGCGCTCCAAACGAGCCACGGTCTCCACGGTCACGCCCGCGCGCGCGGCCAGTTCGGCCTGAGTCATTCCTGCTTGTACTCGGAGTTGGCGCACTTGCTCGGCCAACCGCATCGCAATGTTGTTCACAGACAATCGGCTCTCAGACTCCCCAGCCCTTGAGCAGTAGCTAACTTACGACTTTTCTGTGCCTTGTCATTAGACCTCTTTGTCTGGACACAAATCTTGTTCGTGTCGGCGCGCGCTGCTCATCACACGAGTTTGTGTTGTATGGGCCGCGGCCATTGCAAATCTGGAAAGCACTCACGACGAACGTATGAATATCTTTGGGCGCACTCGGGTTTCAGAGACGCTGAGGGCAGGTCATCCGCGCTCGCCCGCGAATCCACGGACACGTCGCTGACGGCGTATCTCGTCGCCGACGGTACTCACACGCCGGAGGCTCGGAGCGAGCGGATCTTCAGGGGTGCCCCTTCTTTCACTTACCGCGCCGATTCAAAGTGGTCGTCGCTCCGTGACCCACCCCCCTGGGTTGGGCGCCTTATCCCCACCCGAGCGGGTAGGTGGCGCGTCTTACCCACTGGGGTGAGGCTTTATCGCCGAAGCAAGATCGGCGGGCTCCGCCTGGCCAAGTCTGCTGGACTGGCCGTTTGGCCAACGTTGTGCGGGTCAGCCTTTGGGGCCGGCTTGCACGTGGTGCTGCTCGATACGGCGCCACTCGTCGATCAAACGCTCGAAGATCTTCCGTACCGTCTCGGAGTCCAGAGGCGCTGGGGGATTCTGCGACAGGCGCTGCAGCACGTTGCGTTCGCGCTCCGGGTCGTACACCGGCATGCCGCGCTGGCGCTTGTAGTCTCCGACAGCCAGCACCAAGCGGGCGCGCTCCGCGAACAGCTCCAACAAGCGTTGATCAACGGAATCAATCGAGCGCCTGAGCGCTTCTAGCTCGTTCGGTGCGGTCATGAGCTCCAAGGACGCGGGCCGCCAGGCTACAACACCCTCCTGCCTCGCGCACGGCCCTTATCTTACGTGGCGTTCAGTTCGGGGCCGAAGGCGTCAACGGAGGATGGTTTCGCAGCCGTACACGATCTGAAGCTCGGAGACCGCGCCGGACTTCAAGGTGTCGCACGCCGCGCCCACCAGCGTGAGCGCCGAGGTGCCGGACCAGGTCCAGCCGTTGTCCGGGTCCTGGGGCACGACGTCTTGGTCGAAATAGAGGTTGAGGCGCGTCAGATCGTCCGGGACCTTGGTCAGCTCGACCTCGCACGGGATGGTCACCCCCGCGCCGATCTCATGCAATGCGTCGGCTAGGCTTTCGGAGTCTTCGGCGGCGAAATATGCCGTCGACCCAGCGCGCGGCGTGCCACCGGCCTCCGCCAACCGATTCAGCACCGAGCCGAAGGTCTTACTGCCCGGCAAGCCCACGACGAACGTGCGAATGCCGGCGTCGGCCAGAGTGCCCACGGCTTCTGCCGAGCCGTCCTCGTCGACGCAATTGGAGCCGGCGCCGATTCCGAACAGCTCTTCGTCACAACAGCTGAAGTCCACGCCGCACACGCCCTCGGAAATCTCGACACCTTCGAGATCCGGAATGCACAGCTCGGAGCCACAACTCGCCCGCGCATTGCAGTTGGGGGCGCCGTCCGTGACGAGCACGACCGAGACCGACTTGGCCAGGCCTCCTACCCGCCGACCCACGCTCTGCAGCGTCGCCGCGGTGGGGGTTGCGCCGCCCAAGCTCTGCAGCTTCAGACGATTCAGCAAGAGCTTCAGCACCGGACCTTCGCCGTCCGCGCCCACGTCCTCTAACGGGTCGCCATCCGTTGCCGCGAATACCTGTTGCCCCGCCCCACAGTTGCCCGCGGAGCTGCCGCTCGGGTACACCGTGGCACCATAACGAACGCGGTGACCCACCGACGCCAGCACTTCACCTACCGCCTCCACGGCGGCTTCGTACCGCGTGAGGCGGGAGTCTGGCATCACGGCGCTCATGCTCCCGGAGCGATCGATCACGAAGTAAAGGAGTGGTTTGTCGACCACGGCCTGGAGCGTCTGGCCGCCACAGTTGGGTGGCCCGGTGTTGTTCGGATCGCCGGGCGGAAGAACAATGCCGCCGTCGCGCGTGAGACCCGGATCGACTCCGCCCGCGAAGGGTGCGCGGTCCGAGTCGGAGTGACAGGAAGCAACCAGCAAGCAAGCCAGCGTGCTTCCGAAGGCTCGGCGTGCCCAGTCGCGCATGCGTCTACAAGCCTACTCCCTCCTCTCGGATTCGCATCGCCATTCGGCTCCGCGCGGTGCAAACCACAGTTGCAGACAAGCGCGCCAGCCGTGGTCGCCCCATCCGAAATCCGTCGCACATGAAATCTCGCGAACAGGCGGCGCCGTGGTTTCTCTACATTCTCCGTTGCGGGGACAATTCGCTCTACACCGGCATTGCGCGGGACGTCCGCGCGCGACTCGCCGCCCACCAGTGCGGTAAGGGCGCGCGCTACACGCGCTCGCGAGGCCCGCTCTCGTTGTGTACCCAGCGACGCTGTGGCTCGAAGGGCGAGGCGCTCCGGCTCGAATATGCAGTCAAACGCCTCACGAAGTCCGAAAAGGAGCTGCTGCTGCGGCCGCGCCAGCTAGCGCGGTTCTCTCGTCGGCTCCTCGGAATCTCCTCGGGCGGTCCGGCGTTGCCGTGAAAGGCTGCCGCTCATGCGGGAGCACACCAGCGGAGCAACCGTGCTCGAGACCACGGCCAGCGCTCGGCCGATTTCGCCGTTCTTGCGCGATGGCGCCTCGGAGTTGCTGCGCTTCTCACGCAGTCTGCGCTGCGCTGCGCGAGGCTTGTGGGAGGTGCTCAGTACCCAACGTAACGCGCGGATTCATGTCGTCGCTGGCGTCAGCGTGATCAGCTTGGGCGTCTGGCTGCAGGTTTCGGCGCTGGCGCTCGCGCTGTTGTGCGCTTTGATCACCTTGGTCGGTGCGGCCGAGGCGTTTAATACGGCTGTCGAAGCGGTGGTGGATTTGGCGAGTCCGAACATCCATCCGTTGGCGCGTCGGGCGAAGGACGTGGCTGCGGGCGCGGTGTTACTCTGCGCGTTCGGCGCTGCCGCCTCGGGCGTGTTGATCCTGGGTCCGGCTTTGTTCCATAAGATCTTCGGGTAAGTTCGGGTTCTCCGCAGTTTACTGGCGGCGCCCAGGACAGCCTCGGGCGGAGAAATCTAAACCAACCTGATGAATCCTGAACCAGCAACCGCGAGTCGCTTCGCGGCGCGGACCCAGCGCGCGCTGCAGTGGGTGACGTGGTGCGCCACGCTCGCTGCGCTGGCGTTGCTGGTGGTAGGCCTGCGAGATACGCCGCGCCGTTCGCTGCCGGAGGCGCCCGTGTTGCCCCAGGCGGCGGCTGGAGTCCGCACCTGCGTGGTCACGCAGCATCCCGACCAAAAGCCGATCGCGCAGGCGCACGTCTTTGCGTACAGCGAACAAGCCGACGGCCGCTTCGCGCGCAGCGCAGAGGTGTACACCGACGCGAGCGGCCGTGCTTGTTTCGAACTTCCCGCCGGGCTCACGTGGCTCTTGGCGGAAGCCGAACGCACCGCCCGAGCCTCCACGCAGTTCTTGCTGACGACGCCGCGCACCGTGAATTTGGTGTTGCCTGCCGCCAGCGCGTTCGAAACGCGCGTCCACGACGACTTGAACGTGCCGCTGCCCAAAGCCACCGTACTCGTGATCGGTAGCGATCCGCTGCCGTACGGTCAGCTGACGGACGCGAGCGGAGTCGCTCGTTTTCCGTTCGTGGTCGCGCCGCCGTGGCGCGTCGAGGTGCATTGCGCTGGCTACGAGAGCGTCACGCGCCACGGCGTGACTTCTAACCTCGATGTAGCGCTGCGTCGTCTGGCCGCGTTGGACGTGCGGGTGGTGAACGCGCAGGGAGCACCGGCAGGCGGCGCGAACGTATTGATCGTCGGCTCCGCGTTGTGGCCGGCGCGTCGAGCGCAAGCAGACGCGGCAGGCGTCGCCAAGATCCGCGGACTTTCTGCGGGTAGTTACGATTTGCAAGCGAACCTGGGCGACGCGGTATCCGCGCCTGTCTTGGGGTTTCAGCTGGAACGCGGCGCGGAGCAGAGCCTGGAGCTCAAGTTGGAGCCGGGCCTACGCGTCACCGCGGAGGTCGTCGACGCAGACGCCGACACCGCGCAGCCGGTGGCCAACGCGGACGTGGTGTTGGTCGAGGCCGGTCTGGGCTCCTTCCCGCACGAGGGGCGCACTGGCGGCGACGGGCGCGTGAGTTTGGGTCCGATCTTCCCGGGCCCTGCGACGCTCGCCGCGCGTCACCCGGATTACGTTGCCGGTCAACTGGTCACGGTTCCAGATCGCCCAACCGCTCCGGTGCGCGTAGCATTGCAACGTGGCGCGGTGTTGCGGGGCGAGGTCGTGGATGCGCGTGGCGCACCCATCGGCGGCGCCTCGATCGAGGTCGTCGGTACGGATCGGTTCGGCTTGCCGATCGCGGAGACGCCGCAAACCTCCGAGTTTCGCGCGCAGCATTTCGCCTGGACGCTGCAGGGCGTGCCGGCGCTCGTGCCAGCAGGTGAACTCGGCGTGATGCCCGGACCCGTTCCGCCGATTCCGCGGCCCGGAGCGTTCACGGCGGTGCCGCTGCCGCGCACGGCGTTTTCGGATACGGAGTTCACGCCCTGGGTGACGCGCGACACGGGCCAGTTCGAAGCCAAGCCGGTCACGCCTGGTCGTGTGCGCGCCATGGTGCGACATCCCGCGTACGTCGAAGGCGCGAGTGACTTCGTCGTGCTGGCTCCGGGCGGCTCTGGTCGCGTACGCGTGGTGCTGTTGCGTGGCGGCGGGCTCGAAGGTCGCGTGCTGGACACGCGGGGTTTTCCGGTCGCAGGCGCGGAAGTGGAGGTGGTGGCGGAGCGTGGCACGTTCCAGCGCTCCACCATCACGGCCAGCGATGGTGCGTTTGCTTTTGCGGCCGCGCCCGAGCAGCTGCTGATCCGCGTGAATCGTCCGGATGAGCTTGGCCGCGTGGCGTTGCAGAAACGCATCAAAGTTCCCGAAGGCGGACGCGAAACCATCGAGCTCGTGATCCCCGAACCGCGCGAATCCGTGCGCATCGTCGTGGTGGACGAACGCGACGCGCCGATCGAACTGGCCGAGGTGCGGATCACGTCGCTCGATCCGGACGTGCCGCTGCGCAGCACGCTGTTCACCGACGCGCAGGGCGTAGCCACTTTGAAGGACGCGCGCGGCGTCGCGCTGCGCGTGATGATCGAAGCTCCGCGCTTTTCCAAGCTGAATCAGGCGCTCGACAGCGCCGGAGCGGAGCTCCGCTTCCAGCTCGATCCTGGGGTGCAGGTGAGTGGACAAGTCACCGCCGTGCGCGGTCGGCGCTCCGTGGCGGGCGCCCTGGTGACATTGCACGCCGGCGCTGAACGCCGCAGCACGATGAGCGACCGCGACGGAGCGTACCGTTTCGCCAGCGTGCCGCCGGGGCGCGTGGAGCTCAGCGCGTCGCACCCCGACTACGCCGACGCCACGTTGAGCGCTGAAGTCGAGCGCACCGCGCGCGGCGATCGCCCGTTCGAGTTGCCTGCGTTGGATCTCGCCGATCCCGCGGAAATCGAGGGGGAAGTGCTGGACGCCGCGGGCAACCCGCGCGCCGGCGTGCGCGTGAGCCTGGGTGCCGGCTCTGCCTACGTCGCGACGGGTGCGTTACCGCGCGGGACGGCGCAGACTGACGCGCAGGGCAGGTTCACGCTGCGTGGCGTGCCGCCCGGCAACGTGCGCATCAGCGCTACCGCGACCGACGGCGCGCGCGGCAGCGCGGAGGTTCAGGTCGACGGCGGCCGTAGCGCGCGCGGTGTGAGCATTCGATTGCGGGACGCGGCAGCTGCGGGTGAAGATGGCGCGCCGGCGTCGCTCGCGGTCACGCTCGGTGAACGGGGTCAAGGCGCGGCGTTGGAGGTCGTGCTGGCCGAGGTTGCGACGAGCAGCGAAGCGGAGCGCAGTGGGCTGCTCGCCGGCGATATTTTGGTGCGCGTCGATGGAGAGCGCGTCACGTCGATGGCCGACGCTCGGTCCAAGTTGGGCGGGCGCGAAGGCAGTGACGTCGTCGTGGAGGTGCTGCGCGCGGGCGCGAGCGTCAAGTTGCGAGTCGGTCGCGAAGCGGTGCGCCGCTGAGCGACTGCGCGCGCTACTTCTTCGGTCGCGCGATGAACTCGACCTGGAGCGGCGCCGTCTTGGTCACCTTAGACCCCAGCGCCTCCAAGGTCTTTTCCGCCAACTTGCCGAAGGCCTCGCGCGGGCGCACGTCGTACTCCTCGAGCCCGACGTTGAAGGGCAGAATCGTGCGGACGCGCAGCTCTTTCAGCTGCGGACCTTGATACACCGCCACGAGCTCCAGAGCGGCGCGCTTTTGCGCGCTGCGGCCGTGCAAGCGCAATTCACCGACGGCTGTCGCTAGGAATTTGCGCTCGCTGCCGCTCAGATCCGAAAGCTTCGGCACCGACAGCTGATCCAGCCAATCGATGCGCAGCTCTGCATAGCGGTTCTTCTCTCGCGTCTCCGTGGGCGCGTCCGGCGAAATCTCGAGCCACGTGCGCGCGTGCTCGTTTTGGGTCGCGTTCTTGCTGCGCTCGCCGAACTCGGCCTTCTCGTCGTCGCGCTTCTGCTGAAACAGCGACAGCTTTTCGAGATCGACCTTCAGCAGCGCCGTCGACTTCTTCAGGTTGACCGGGTCGAGGAACAGCTCACCGCTGAGCGACGCCGGCGCTTCGCCGTATATCTTCTCGATCGGCGCTTCCATCACGAAGCTGACCTTGCTGCTCGCGCTGTCGAGCGTCAGCGTGACGGCTTCTTCAGAAATGGCGGCGTTGGTCAGCGCCGAACTCGTCGGCGCAACGTGTTCCTTCGGCTTGTCTTGGCAAGCAACGGCGCTCAGCGCGAGCGCTGCGTACCAAAACCACCCGCGACGGCTGCGCGTCGTCATGAGGAACTCAGAGTCAGTGCTTGTGCTTCTGCTCGGAGTCCAGACGATCGTCCGGCTCAGACACGTCGCCCGGCGACAGCATGAACAAGATCGGGATGATGCCCATCGCCGTGAGCAAAGTGCCGACGATTTTCGCGAGGGTGACGAGGCCGGGCTCCATGACGGCCGGACGATAGCCGGGCCCGGTTCGGGCGCAAGCCCGAAGATCCGTTCGGCTCTGCCGCGGCGGTTTTCAGACCAGTTTGGCTATGGTCGCCAGCTGCATGTTGCTGGTCCCTTCGTAGATTTTGCCGATCTTCGCGTCGCGATAGAGCTTTTCTATGGGGTAGTCGCGGGTGAAGCCGACTCCGCCCAGAAACTCCACGGCCTGGGAAGCCGCCCGTTCCGCGACCTCCGAGGCGAACAGCTTGGCCATGGCGGCGTTCTTCACGAAGTCCTTGCCGGCGTCTTTGAGCCGAGCGCCTTCGTACACCAAGAGGCGCGCTGCCTCGATCTCCATGGCCAGCCGCGCGTATTGAAACTGCACGCCCTGAAAATCGGCGATTGGCTTACCGAACTGTTGACGTTCACGCATGTAGTTGAGCGCGTAGTCGAACGCCCCTTCCGCCAAGCCGAGCATCTGCGCACCGATGCCGATGCGGCCTTCGTTCAGCGCCAGGATGGCGATCTTGTAGCCCTGCCCGACCTCGCCCAGTACGTTTTCCGCGGGCACCTCACAGTCCTCGAGCAAGAGCTCGCACGTGCTGGAGGCGCGGATGCCGAGCTTGTCCTCCTTCTTGCCGACGGAGAAGCCAGCAAAGCTGCGTTCCACCAAAAACGCGGTGATGCCCTTGTAGCCCTGCTCCGGCGCCGCGTTCGCGAACACGATGAACAACGAGCTCTCGTGAGCGTTCGTGATCCACAGCTTTCTACCGCGCAAAATCCAGCGATCGCCTTTGCGCTCCGCGCGGGTGCGCAGCGCGAAGGCGTCCGAGCCACTGCCGGCTTCGCTGAGCGCGTACGAACCGACCCAAGCGCTCGCCATCTTCGGTAAGTAACGTTGCTTCTGCTCCTCCGTACCCCAGCGTAGCAGCGCGTTGTTCACCAACGTGTTCTGCACGTCGACCACCACCGACACGCTCGGATCCACCCGCGCGAACGCCTGCACGGCGAGAATGGCCGTAAAAAAGCTGGCCGACGCGCCACCGTATTGCTCCGGGATCTCGATGCCCATCACACCCAGCTCGAACAGCTTCGGTAGCAGCTCGGGCTTCAGCAGCGCGGCTTCGTCCATCGCTGCCACGTGGGGTCCGACTTGCTCCTTGGCGAAGCCAAGCACGGTATCGAAGAACAGCCGCTCGTCTTCCGCCAACACCGACAACGGTTGCATTCGGACTAAGGTAGCAAACTACCCGCGTGTGCGCGAACATCCGTGAAAGTCAGTGGCGGTAGCCGCTCTTCACGGCCAGCGCCGTTCGCTGATCGACGACCGCGTCCGTCTCCCCGGGACGCTCCGCTCACTGGAGCAAGAACGTTCAACCTCCGCAGACGCAGCTACCGACGCATCGCCCATAGCGGCGAGCAGAGGCTACTTTCGACTCACGATCGGACTGCCTGCCGGATGGAGACGAGGCCCGTGGAGAAACGCTTGAACGGCCAGCACGAGTGCGCGATCCGTGGTCTGCTTGCTGATGAAGCCGTCGGCACCGGAGTCTCTGGCGTCCACGGCCAGCTCTTCGCGGGAGCGACCGGAATAGAGTACGATCTTCGCGTTTCGAGGCGCGTGCTCGCGCCCGAGTCCCACCAGTTTGGTGCCGTTCATCGAGGCCAAGCCTACGTCGAGCAGAATCAGCGCCGGTTCCTTCTCGCGTAGCGTGCGAATGAAGCCGAAGGCACTCTCCAGCGTCACAACGCGAAGGCCCGACGATTCTAGGGTGTCTCGGACGGCTTCTCTGGCGATTTCGCTGTCGTCGACGACCAGGACCAGAGGCGGGGGGGATTGCTCGGTGGCCATTGATGCGTGCTTGTCGTCCAAGTCTGGAGGCGTCTGCGGTCTCGAAGAGCCGGACCGTGTTTGCATTTCGAACGACCATTTCGACTTTGGGTTAATTGAAAATTCGAATTGATGGCGGGTCTTTCCGCTTGTCGAATTCAAACTGTGGCGCGCAACTTTTGCACTTCCGCCCCCGAGATTCCCACTTTGGTCGACCATTAACTCACCTCGAATCAGGCCCGTAACCCTCTCCGTGGCGGAACTCTGTATCATTGCGCGTCAAGCGCCTTCTTGGTGTCGCACGTGAGCGCGGCAGACACCGCAGCCGCCGAGCTGGAAAGCGTCAAGAGCCAACGCTATCTGCTCTCTGGATCACGCCTCAGTGTCGCGTTCACCACATTCACGGTGCTGGTGTTGGCGATCTTGACCGGGCTGATCTTCGCGTTGGTCGCGCATATTTTCGGGCGGCTCACGCCGTCCATTCGCGCGGACCTGGAGTGGAAAGCCGAGCGCGGAGCGAGCGAGCTCTCGCGCACGACCGACGTTGGCCTGTTACTCGCCGATCCGACTCAAATCGATAAGCAGTTCCGAGTCTACGCTCGCGATCCGGACATGCTCGCGCTCGTAGCGGCAGACACCAGCGGTAAGATCCTGCGCGTGTATGGCGCATTGCCGGGGACGGCACCGGGCGAGATATTTCGCGGTCCGCCGCAGCAGCTCCGCAGAAATCACGATTGGTACGGGGCGTGGGAAGACGTCGTGATCGAGGGCACCACGGTGGGCCGCGTCGGAGTCGCCGTTTCCACCGCGCGTGTCCAGGCCGGCAGTCGGCTCGAACGTAATATCTTGCTGGCAGCGGGCATCGGCTCTTTGCTGGCGTTCCTCTCGGCGTTGGGCTTCGTGCGCTATTACATCACCCCGATTCTGCGCATCACCGAGGCGGCCTTCGAGAAGCTCAAGCAGACGACGGCGGCCGCGCTCGAAGGGGCACGCGTGAAGAGTGAATTTCTAGCCAATATGAGCCACGAAATCCGCACCCCGATGAACGGTGTGTTAGGCATGATCGAGCTCCTCCACGGCACCCAGCTGAACGACAAGCAGCGCCGCTACGCGCAAACCTTGAAAGCCTCTGCCAATGGGCTGATGACGGTGCTCAACGACATCCTCGATTTTTCGAAGATCGAGGCTGGCAAGCTCGTTCTGCATCCCGCACCCTGCCGGACGCGCGACTTGCTCGAGGAGGTAGGGGAGCTGTTTGCGGCCCGGGCCCACCTGAAGCGTATCGAGATTGTTTGTCACACCGACCGCAACCTGCCGCGTCACGTTCTGCTCGATGCGGACAGGTTGAAACAAGTGATCGCGAACTTGGCCGGTAATGCCGTGAAGTTTACGGAGCACGGCCACGTGGCCCTGCGAGCAAGCTCTGGTTGGCGGCAGGGCAAGAGCGCGATTGTCTTCGATGTTCAGGATACTGGTATCGGCATTTCGGAAGAGGCGAAGGCGCAGCTGTTTGGTGCATTTTCGCAAGGCGATGGGTCGCTCACGCGCCGCTACGGGGGCACCGGTCTCGGCTTGGCCATCTGCCGGCAACTGGTCAGCCTGATGGGCGGCGAGATTAGCGTCGAGAGTACCCCGGGCGTGGGCAGTACCTTTTCTTTTTGGATTCCGCTGGTCGAGGCGGAAGTGCACGATACCGACAACCTGACGCCGACGACCAGCTTACGCACCTTGATTGTCGACGACAACGCCACGAATCGGTTCGTGCTGGAGGAGCTGCTCACCAGCTGGGATATCGAGCACGAAAGTGCGGCCGATGCCGCGGCGGCGCTGGACCTGGTTCGGCATGATCAAAGCCGCGAGCGTCCGTTCGGGTTGATGATCACCGACATGAATATGCCCGACGTGGACGGCCTCAGCCTGGCGCGGCAGGTGCTCGAAAGTGGCAAGGGACCGAAGCCCATCATCATCCTACTCACCTCGCAGAACGAAGATACTTTACCCGAGGGAACCGAGCTGTTCGTCGACGGGTTCATGCAAAAGCCCGTGCGCGCGAGCGATCTCGCCGCTTGTCTCAGGCGCGTTCTGGGCAGCCAACCAGCGAAGAAGACGAGCATCAAGCGCAGGCTCCACCCCAAGAGCAGTCGCCCGAGTGGAGAAGTGCGGCGCTTACTCGTCGTTGAAGACAATACTATCAACCAAGAGGTGATGATCGAGATCTTGCACGAACTCGGTTACAGCGCGGACGTCGCGGGCAATGGTCAAATTGCACTCGATATGCTCGAGCAGCGTCGCTACCCGCTGATTCTGATGGATTGTCAGATGCCCGTTTTGGATGGCTACCAGACGACCACCCTGATTCGGCAGCGAGAGGCACCGGGTGAGCATGTGCCGATCATCGCCGTGACCGCCCACGCGCTGGCCGAGGAGCGCGCAAAAGTGCTCGCGGTCGGCATGGACGACTACACGTCGAAGCCGATCGGCCAAGACGTGCTCGCCGACCTCCTACAGCGCTGGTTGCCGGAGGTCAGCGCGCACCAGGAAGTGCGCGATTGGGCGAAGCCGGTCGAGAACACCAACGATGGCCGTGGCGGCTCCGCTTTGGATCCGAACGTGAAGCGCAGCGACCGCGTCGTGCGCCTATTCCTGGCGAGCGTGCCGCGCGACATCGAAGCCATCGAGGCGGCCATTTCTGCGGGCGACCCGCAGGCCCTCACGCGTGCTGCTCACCGCTTGAAGGGCGGTTGTCTCGCGATCGGCGTTCCAGCCATGGCGAGCGTGTGCATGCAGCTCGAGGGGAGTCCCGCAAATTCGGCGGAGCTCCTCGTGCAACTCGGCTACGAGTTCGCGCGCGTCAAGGCGCGTGTCGAAACTACACTAGCGACGAATTGAGTTGCCCATAAGCGTCAGCTGTGGGGCCTTTAGCACTGAAGATCGACCGAGAAACGCCGTTGACTGCAACGTCCCGTTGCGAATGAAGCGGCGTATTCAGCTGCGTTGGAGATTGCATGTCCTCTGTTCATGTTGGCGTGATGTCGCGACCGACGGCGCGATATTGCGCCGGTTTATTGGCGGTGCTCGGCGCTCTGACCAGCGCGTGCGTTTACGATGCGTCGGACCGTTGTGGCCCGCATCAGGTGATGTACGAGGATCAGAGCTGCGTCTGTGATGCGAGCAGCGCCCCGACCGCAACGGGCTGCGTATTGTGCAGCGCCGACGAAGTGCCGGGCGCGACCGGCTGCATGTGCAAGCCTGGCTATTCCAGGCCGCAAGCCGACGCCGCCTGCGAACTTACCCCGAGCGGGCTCGGTGCGCCTTGCGATGCCAGCACTCCGTGTGGCGATGCTGAGTTCGACTACTGCGAAGCAGGGGCCGACGGAAAAGGCTACTGCACCAACACCGGCTGTTCGAGCTCCGCGGATTGTAGCGGTGGTTACGCCTGCGATGACCAACCGTCGCCGAGCGTCTGTCGCCGGCCACCACTCGGTCTTGGCATGAGCTGCACCGCGAACGCGGACTGCGCCGACACCGAAGCCACTTACTGCGACTCGTTCCAGTCGCACAGCTGCCTGGTTCAAGGTTGTAGCTTGAGCCTCGACGACTGTTTTTCCGGTTGGGAATGCTGCGATCTCTCTGCATTCGGCGTCCCCCAACCACTCTGCGTCGCGCAGGGAGCTTGCAGCAAATGAGCGCCGTTCGATCGACTCGTCTATCTGCCATCGCGAAAATCGGTTTGCTGCTGGCGCTATTTCCTGCGCCGGCTCGAGCCCAAGCGGGGGTCGACGCGACCCCGCCTGCGGCGGATGGTGAACCTGCGGCTCCGGCTCCAACCATCGTGACTCCGTCTGAAGCGGCTCCGGCGGCGGGCGCGCCGTCAGCAGCGGTTGCCGTCCCGGCAGCGCCTTCATCGGCGCAGGTAGCGCCGACGCAGGATGACGCGAAGGCAGACGCAGCAGCGGAGGCCGCGGCCGCCGAAGCGGCGAGCGGCGCGGCTTCGGCCGACGGCGAAGAAACGGATCACGTCAGGCTCAACCTGTACGGCTTTGCCGACTTCAGCTACTCCACGCCACTAGGCAAAACCGAACTGGGCTCGCCCTATTCGTCGTTTGCGGTCGGCAAGCTGAACCTGTATGCGTCCGCGGAGCTCGGTGACAATTGGCGTTCGATGGCGGAGATCCGCTTCATGTATCTCCCGAACGGGTCGACCGGAGCTCCGGGGACGATCCCCGCGCCCCGGCGGACGGACACCTCCGCCAGCGACTACACGGACGTCGGACGGCCTGTGAAGTGGGGCGGCATTTCGATCGAAAGAGCCTGGCTCGAGCACACCTTTCACCCAGCGCTCACGGTCCGCGTGGGCGCATTCATGACCCCTTACGGTATCTGGAACGTCGATCACGGTTCACCCGTGATCATCGGGGTGCGTAAGCCCTACGTGATCGGCGAGGGTCTGTTTCCGGAGCACCAAACCGGTCTCGAGATCTACGGTACCTGGAACTTGGGTCCGTCGCAGGTTGGCTACCACCTCACGCTGTCGAACGGGCGCGGCCCGATCGATTCGTATCAAGACCTCGATCACAATAAAGCGGTCGGCGGCCGACTCTTCGTCAAGCACGATGACCCCGGCTGGGGCACCCTCACGATCGGTGCATCTGGCTACAAGGGCACTTATACCGACAGTTATGACGTGTATGAGGTGTCTGCGGCGGGCGGCCTGAAGGTCACGCATCCGATAACCGCCCAGTACAAGGAACTAAGTTTGGCGGCAGACGTAAAATGGGAGTTGGGAGGCCTGCTCGTACAAAGCGAGCTCATCATGAGCGATGTTGCGTACACTGATGGTCTGCGGCCGCCCGTCTATCCCGTTTCTGGCGGACCTCCGGGGTTCGCTCCTGATCACCGACGTGTCGGACTCTACGGGTTGGCTGGCTACCGCTTCGCGTTTCTCGGCATCATGCCTTTCTTCGGCGGAGAAAACTACGACGCCGGCGCGGGTTCCAACACGCCTGCTTCGAGCGCGCTTTGGGGTGGCTTGAATGTTCGCCCGACTGCGCGTGTGGTGCTCAAAGCGCAATTCACGCATGCTTGGTTCGCCAAATGGGAAGGGCCTTCCTTCGGTGACTACAACGGCCTCGACCTGCAAGCGGCATGGAGCTTTTGATGAAAACCAGACGACCCTTCTTGACCGCTTGTGTCGCAATATCGTGTCTGGTCGCCATGTCTGGCATCACTACTCCCGTCGGCGCGGGCGAAGCCAAGACCAGGCTGGCGATTGTGGTGGCCAAGGACAGCCCCGTGTCCGACATATCCTTCTACGAGCTGAAGCGCTTGTATCTCGGCGAGCGCGTCAACGCGGCGGGCAAGCGGCTATTGCCGTTGAACCTGACGCCCAACTCTCGTGAACGAGGTGCCTTCGACAAGACAGTGTTGAGCATGTCCCCCGATGCGATTGCTCGCTACTGGGTCGACCGCAAAATCCGCGGTGATTCGGGACCGCCCAAGACCATCGAACCCCTGGATCTGCTCCAGCGCGTCGTCGCGCGCCTAGACGGCGCAATTGGCTACGCGCCAGTGACCGAGATCCGACCGGAGCTGAAGGCGCTTCGCATCGACGGCAAAGGCCCGCACGACAGCGGTTACCCGCTCGAATTCTGACCTCTGACCAAAGGCGCAACACGATTGGCTTTCGCCCTGCGCGCCGACCCCTCGTTGGTGCGAATCCGTAGACGGTCTGCGAGCATGACTTTTGGTTGGGTCCGGCTCTTCGCGGCACCGTGCGAGACCCACCAAGTTGCACGCGAACGGTTTGGTGGGCCACGCACGACCCTCGCAGCGCCGGACCCAGCCAAATGATCGAGCACCATCACGGCAGCTCCCGGTGGTCCACGGCGAGCTGCGACCTCCGCCAAGTGGGCGAGCAGCGCCGCGAGCGGTTTTAGCGACGTGAGCGGACGTCTCGATTCGCGACGATCGTCGGTGGGACCGCTACTTTGCGGTTTGGCGAGTGTAGGCGTACTCCACCGCTAGCCATTGGGTCTCGCTACCATCTGCTTGCACCCAATACTGCTGTGCAAGGTCGTGATTCGTGCTGTCGCGCGTGATCACGTAATTCGAGCGGACCATTCGACCTTCGACGGCGGCGCCCATGCCCACGAAAGCCAAGCTCTCGAAAGTGAGCGTGAGCTTGGCCGCACTCTCTTTGCCAAAGCTGTAGGCGGGCATGATGCCGACAGGCATGCGCGTATCGATCGAAACGAACTGCCAGCGGCCCTCGAGGCGGCTGTATGTGAGAAAAGACGAGCGACGGAAGTCGGGCAAGGTCGAACCCGGCGCGGGTTTCATTACCTCTTGCAGGTACAGACCAATCATCTCCCGATCCGCAATTAGCCCCTTGCTGACGATCGGTTGCGCCTGAGGGCTTGCGCGAAACGTGGCCACGACGTCCCAGCGGCCTGCCAGCTGCGCAAGCGCGCGAGCTTCATCCCCGGGCTCTTGCATACGCGCTGCGCCTGGCGGCAGGGTTGCTTTCGTCGCGGGCGGAGCAACCGTCGCAGACGCAGCGACGGGTGCGGTCGCGCGTGCACTGGTCTGCTTCGGGGCTTGCCCAGGCGGCGCGGGCTTGGCAGCGCAAGCCCCCAGATACATCGCCATCAAGCCTGCCCGTCGCACGCAGCTGAATGTCATCGCCAAAGCCTTTGCGCATGGACGCCGACGAAAGTGCGGCGCGAATCGCTTCACACTAGCACAGCTCTCACCAACGCCGTCCACCTTAGCGAGCGCCTCCTACTGCGCGCGACTTTTCCCACTCCCGAGGTCTTCGATTGAGCCCGCGCGCGAGCTCTTGAAGATCGCTCGGACTCGGATCTCGCGGAAAGTGCGGGTCGGGGCGCCACCCTTGACCAGAAGGGCATCGAGCTCAGCCAGCTCGGCTCCGAGAAGATCTCGCGGGCGTGGTAATTCACCACGCTCGCCAGCGAAGCACCATGGCGTGCGACCTCATCCGGTCTTTCCGATAGTGTCGCCGACGGCTTGGTAGATGACGTCTGAGCGCATCGCGTACTTCACGCCGCGAATCACCGGTCTGCCCTCATGGCGGAGCTTGTGCTGAAAGACGGCGACCGTGCCCGCCCTGGGCACGACAGTTTGGTCGAACTGCTCCTGGAACACGGTTTCCCCGCCCGTGAAATTATCGTTGAAGTATGCGAGGACGGTGTGAAGAGTAATCTGACGAGCATTGGGCCGGAACCAGTGATCCATGTGAGGTTCGAAGCGTTGCCCTGGACTATAGCGGTAAAAGCGCAAGCGGTCGTTCAGACCTAGGAGTCTGAGTGATCCCATCCGTTCGGGAAGGCGGGCGCGCAATCGGCGAAAGAGTTCGGCCGCGAGTGCCGGATCGTCTCGAATGACTCGGTCCTGATCGCGGTACAGCGGATTGTTGGTGGCAAGCGTGGGCGATGAGCTCTCGATGAGAGCGATAAAATCCGTGCACTCAGTCGGTGTGTAGACTTGATCGACGGTCCAGAGCATCTGCTCGGTCTCGAAGCGCATTGGGACGTCGATCGGCATATTCGGGAAGCTCGTGCGGTCGGGGTCTACCGTCCGCCCCGTCATAATGGAACGACCGGCGAGTCACCAAGTCGTGGGCGTCGAAACCGAACGCACACTCAAATTTAGCAAGGTCGCCTGACCACGCCGCTTAGCCACGCTAAACTAATCAATCCGGAGTGAGCGAGTCAGCGGACAAGCCGGCCAACGGTGGAGAAACCTCGATTACGTTGTGCGGTTCCGATCCGCGAGCCCAGTGCGAGGCAGCTCCCGACGAATCGTGACCATGACGGCGGCGAAAGCCGATCCTCGAATATCAGCATGATCAACCGTCGAAAAACCGCCCACCTCGCCCGCTGACTCGTTCACTTCCGAAGCTTCAGAGAAAGCAGAGCAACAAAATGATCGGAGAGTGAGCTGAACCCGCGATTGGTGCTTGATGGGTCGTTCCATATCAACGTAGCAGTGTTGACCCGCGAGAGCCCGAGCGAAGCGAGGGTTTCGTCGGCGTTCAACACCTAGTTGGGCGGCGCGTGCTGGGCGAACTTGACGTTAGTCGCTCGTGGCGCGAGAACAGTGTACGGCGGTGCATGCGTCACCATTTCGGAGACTTCCTAGGCCGCGATGGCAAGCACTGGACGATATTGCCGAATCGTGAGCGGTACGCTTACCGAATCGGCGACGTTCCGGCGGGTAGCAAGGAAGTTACCATCGTTACGATCGGAAAGGATGACGATCACTGGTCGCGCGTGGCGACGCTTCCCAACCTGGAGGAATTGACCCTACACGAGCCGACGTCGGAGCAACTTCAAGTAGCCGGAGAGTTGCGCTCAGTGAAGCGGCTCAGGATCACGCACGCAAGACCGAGGTCCGTCGAATTCCTGCGCGGGATGACGAATATCGAGGAACTGGTTCTGGAGTATGTTTCTGGTTTTGACGACCTTGCGCCACTGACGAGTTTGCGACGTTTGCGCGCTCTGCACGTAGAGAACCTACGGAGGGTCGTTGATTTCGGTG
>Ga0247764_1000202_pt1 | contig 21956 bp, 19 predicted proteins | sample UWRJL051202B4_FD_179932 | JGI IMG/M metagenome (GOLD analysis project Ga0247764, IMG submission 179932) | Plant litter microbial communities from Arlington Agricultural Research Station in Wisconsin, United States - UWRJ-L051-202B-4 | ecosystem: Environmental > Terrestrial > Plant litter >...
CCTGCCCCGTCTGCGGCGGCACGCGGCTCAAGCCCGAGGTGCTCGCCGTGACCATCGCGGGCAAGAGCATCGCCGAGGTCTGCAACCTGTCGGTGGGCGACTGCGCCGAGCTGCTGGCCGGCATCGAGCTCGACGACCGGCAGAAGATGATCGCGGAGCGGGTGCTCAAGGAGATCAACGCCCGGCTGCGGTTCCTGGTCGACGTGGGCCTCGACTACCTGTCACTCGACCGCGGCGCCGGCACGCTCTCGGGCGGCGAGGCGCAGCGCATCCGGCTCGCCACCCAGATCGGCTCCGGTCTGGTCGGCGTGCTCTACGTGCTCGACGAGCCGTCGATCGGCCTGCACCAGCGCGACAACCACCGGCTCATCGAGACCCTGGTGCGGCTGCGCGACCTGGGCAACACGCTGATCGTGGTCGAGCACGACGAGGACACGATCCGCACGGCCGACTGGATCGTCGACATCGGCCCGGGCGCCGGTGAGCACGGCGGTCACATCGTGCACAGCGGCTCGGTCGAGGGTCTGCTCAAGAACCAGAAGTCGCCGACCGGCGCCTACCTGTCGGGTCGCAAGTCGATCCCGCTGCCGGCCACCCGGCGCCCGCAGACGCCGGATCGCGAGTTGGTCGTACAGGGCGCCCGCGAGCACAACCTGCGGGGCCTGACCGTCCCGTTCCCGCTCGGCCAGTTCATCGCGGTGACCGGGGTGAGCGGCTCGGGCAAGTCGACGCTGGTCAACGACATTCTCTACACCGTGCTGGCTAACCAGCTCAACGGCGCGCGGATGGTGCCCGGGCGGCACACCCGCATCTCCGGTCTGGAAAACGTCGACAAGGTCGTCGGGGTCGACCAGTCGCCGATCGGCCGTACCCCGCGGTCCAACCCGGCGACCTACACCGGGGTCTTCGACAACGTCCGCAAGCTGTTCGCCGAGACGACCGAGGCCAAAGTGCGCGGCTACGGCCCGGGCCGGTTCTCGTTCAACGTCAAGGGCGGCCGCTGCGAGAACTGTGCGGGCGACGGCACGATCAAGATCGAGATGAACTTCCTGCCGGACGTCTACGTCCCGTGCGAGGTGTGCAAGGGCGCGCGCTACAACCGCGAGACGCTCGAGGTGCACTACAAGGGAAAGACGGTCTCCGAGGTGCTGGAGATGCCGATCGAGGAGGCCGCGGAGTTCTTCCAGGCCATCCCGGCGATCCACCGTCACCTCAAGACCCTGGTCGACGTCGGTCTCGGTTACGTCCGGCTCGGTCAGCCCGCGCCGACGCTCTCCGGCGGTGAGGCGCAGCGCGTGAAGCTGGCGTCCGAGCTGCAGAAGAGGTCGACCGGCCGAACGGTCTACGTGCTCGACGAGCCGACCACCGGCCTGCACTTCGAGGACATCCGCAAGCTGCTCCTGGTGCTCAACGGCCTGGTCGACAAGGGCAACACGGTGATCACGATCGAGCACAACCTCGACGTGATCAAGACAGCCGACTGGCTGATCGACATGGGTCCTGAGGGCGGCAGCAAGGGCGGACTGGTGCTGGCCACCGGCACGCCCGAGGAACTGGCCGAGGTGGCCGACAGCCACACGGGCCAGTTCCTGCGGCACGTGCTGGGCCTCAAGGGCAAGGCCAAGGGGGCACCCGAGGCGACGGCCCGGGCGGCCAAGGCCAACGGGACCGCGGTCGGCAAGGCCCCCACCACCCGGGCCCGCGCCCCGCGTTCGCGGGCCAAGGCGGCGGTCTGAGGGCCACGGTGGCAGTTCAGCAAGGTCACAGGTGACTCATAGCGATGACGCCCGGTCGAGGGTTTAATCTCGACCGGGCGTCGCTGTCCGCGTTACCACGCGGGGCGAATGCTGACGAACCCAGAGATAGCCCCATGTTCATGGGCGGATATTTCGCGGTACGTCGAACCCGGCAAGCCGCAGCAGCGTATGTAGAGGCGACGCCGCGTGACTACTCACGTGGACCAGGCACTGGAGGGTTACCCGATGACAGACGTGCAGACCAGGACCGACGCCGAGCTCCGCGAGGAGGAGCCCCGACGCCCGGGCACGCCCTCGACGCGCCGTGTCGTCCTGCTCGGCGCCGGTGCGGCGGGTGCCACGGCCGTCCTGGCGGCCTGTGGCACAGCCACGAACCCCGGCAACACCAACGGCACCGACTTCTCCGACAAGCCCGCTCCGGCCGGCAGCGCGGGCACCGGCGACAGCGGTGCCACGGGCAACAACGGCGGATCGGGCGGCGCTACCCTCGCGGCCGTGGGCGACATCCCCGAGGGCGGCGGCATCATCGCCGGCGACTACGTGATCACCCAGCCGGTGGCCGGCACTTTCAAGGCGTTCAGCAAGGTGTGCACGCACGCCGGCTGCGACGTCAACAAGGTCGACGGCGGGCAGATCGCCTGCCCCTGCCACGGCAGCAAGTTCGCGATCGACACCGGCCAGCCGACCTCGGGACCGGCCACCAAGGCCCTGCCCGAGACCAAGGTCAAGGTGGACGGCGACAACATCGTCGCGGCCTGACCAAGTCTTCTCAGCTCTTTCCGGCCGGAGGTCCGAAGCCGTGGCGGCGGCGACGGACCTCCGGTCGCGTAATCATGTCAGCCCCCCGCACTACTGTTGAGCCTGTGCCAGACCCCTCCAGCTATCGGCCCGCGACGGGAACCATTCCCGAGTCGCCGGGCGTTTACCGGTTCCGCGATCCGACCGGCCGCGTCATCTACGTGGGCAAGGCGAAAAACCTGCGGAACAGGTTGAATTCCTACTTCGCCGACACCTGGTCGCTGCACGCACGCACGCAGCAGATGGTCACCACAGCGGCCAGTGTGGACTGGGTGACGGTCGGCACCGAGGTCGAGGCACTCCAGCTCGAGTTCTCCTGGATCAAAGAGTTCGACCCTCGCTTCAACGTCAAATACCGCGACGACAAGTCCTACCCGTTCCTCGCCGTGACGCTGAACGAGGAATTCCCCCGCCTGCAGGTGATGCGCGGCGCCAAGCGCAAAGGCGTGCGCTACTTCGGTCCCTACTCCCACGCCTGGGCCATCCGCGAGACGCTCGACCTGCTTCTCCGCGTCTTCCCCGCGCGCACCTGCTCGACCGGCGTCTTCAAGCGCGCCGGCCAGATCGGCCGCCCCTGCCTGCTGGGTTACATCGGCAAGTGCTCGGCCCCGTGCGTCGGCACGGTCAGCGTCGACGAGCACCGCGCCATCGTCGACGACTTCTGCGACTTCATGGCCGGGCGCACCGATACGTTCGTCAAGCGGCTCGAACGCGACATGCTCCAGGCCTCCGAGGAACTCGAGTTCGAGCGGGCCGCCCGTCTGCGCGACGACATCGCCGCCCTGCGTCGCGCGATGGAGAAGCAGACGGTCGTCCTCGGCGACGGCACCGACGCCGACGTGGTCGCCTTCGCCGAGGACCCGCTCGAGGCGGCGGTCCAGGTCTTCCACGTGCGCGACGGCCGGGTCCGCGGCCAGCGCGGCTGGGTGGTCGAGAAGGTGGAGGACCTGTCCACCGGCGACCTGGTGCACCACTTCTGCAGCCAGGTCTACGGCGGGGAGGAGGGCGAGGGTGACGTGCCGCGCGAGGTGCTCGTGCCCGCCCTGCCCGACGACGCCACGGCCCTGGCCGACTGGCTCTCCGAGCACCGGGGCAGCCGGGTCTCGCTGCGGGTGCCCCAGCGCGGCGACAAGCGGTCGCTGCTCGAGACGGTGGCGCGCAACGCCGGCGAGTCCCTGCAACGCCACAAGCTGCGCCGGGCCGGCGACCTGACCACCCGCAGCAAGGCGCTCGACGAGATCGCCGAGGCGCTCGGCCTCGACACGGCGCCGCTGCGCATCGAGTGCTTCGACGTCTCTCAGATCCAGGGCACCGACGTGGTGGCCTCGATGGTCGTCTTCGAGGACGGCCTGGCCCGCAAGAGCGAATACCGGCGTTTCGCGATCCGCGGCAACCCCGACGGCAGCGGTACCGACGACCTCGCCGCGATGAGCGAGGTGATGCGGCGCCGCTTCGCCCGCTTCCGCGCCGAGCCGGGAGCCGACGGCCCGCTCGACCGCCCCGGGTCCGAGATCGATTCCGAGTCCGAGATCGATTCCGAGTCCGAGTTGCCCGGCATCGACCCGCTCACGGGCCGGCCGCGCCGGTTCGCCTATCCGCCGCAGCTCGTCGTCGTCGACGGCGGTCAGCCCCAGGTCAACGCGGTCGCCGCGGTGCTCTCCGACCTCGGCATCACCGATGTGGCGCTGTGCGGTCTGGCCAAGCGGCTCGAAGAGGTGTGGTTGCCTGGCGAGGACTTCCCGGTCATCCTGCCGCGCACGTCCGAGGCGCTCTATCTGCTCCAGCGCGTCCGTGACGAGGCCCACCGCTTCGCGATCACCTTCCACCGGCAGCGCCGCTCCAAGCGGATGACGGCGTCGGCGCTTGACAACATCCCCGGCCTGGGCGAGACCCGGCGTAAGGCCCTGCTGCGCCACTTCGGGTCGCTCAAGCGCCTCTCCGCCGCCACCCCGGAGGAGATCACCGAGGTCCCCGGCATCGGCCGCCGCACGGCCGAGACCCTGCTGGCCGCGCTCAACCCGGCCAAGCCCGCGGAACCCGACCGGGCCGCCGACCCGACAAGCGTCCCGCTCGGCGGCGCAGGCCGCACGAAAGCCGGGGCCAACCGGGCCAAGGCCCCGCATCCTGATGCGGCGACACTCTAGGGTCGCGGTGGCCGCAGGGTCGCGGTGGCCGCAGGGTCGCGGTGGCCGGGGAACTTCGAGCGGCGGGTTGTGGTTGTAGTACCGGGGCCGGAGCACCGATCGGATGGGCCACAGGCGTCCGCGCGGATCGTGGCAACGGCTTCGGCCTAGGATGTTGTGTCCGCCAGGGGCGCGGGCGAAGCGACGCTGGGAGGCGTGCGTGACGGAGTCGATGCCGGAGTTCGTGGCCGACGCGGTCGATCCGGATGAGGTGACCACCGATCTGGTGGTCGTGACCGGGGTCTCCGGTGGTGGGCGCAGCACGGTCGCCCGCGCGCTGGAGAACGTCGGCTTCTACGTGGTCGACAACCTGCCGCAGGCGCTCATGCTCGACATGGCCCAGCTCGCCTTCCAGGCCGGTGGCGCAGCGAAACGTACGGCCATGGTCCTGGACGTTCGCAGTCGCGCCTTCTCGACCGACCTGACCGGGGCCGTGCGTGCGCTCAAGGACCGGGGCTTCTCGCCGCGTGTGGTCTTTGTCGACGCCGAGGACGACGTGCTGATCCGCCGCTTCGAGTCGGTGCGCCGGTCGCACCCGCTGCAGGGCGACGGCCGTCTGGCCGACGGCATCGCGGCCGAGCGCAAGCTGCTCGCCGAGGCCCGCGAGCAGGCCGACGTGATCATCGACACCAGTCACCTGAACGTGAACCAGCTGCGCCGCCGCGTCGAGGAGCTGTTCGGCGGTGAGGACGTGCGCCGGCTGCGCATCACCGTGCTCTCGTTCGGCTTCAAGTACGGCCTGCCGCCCGACGCCGACTACGTGATGGACGCCCGGTTCCTGCCCAACCCGTTCTGGGTGCCCGACCTGCGCGACCACACCGGCCTCGAGGAAGCGGTCAGCACGTACGTGCTCGACCAGGAGGGTGCCGGTGAGTTCGTGAAGACCTACGCGGGGCTGATCGCGGCGACCGCCCCCGGCTTCGAGCGGGAGGGCAAGCGCTACCTGACCGTGGCGGTCGGCTGCACCGGCGGCAAGCACCGCAGCGTCGCCATCGCCGAGGAGCTCACCGCCCAGCTGCGCGACATCCGCCTGGCCGCCCACCCCTCCCACCGTGACCTGGGGCGGGAGTGACGGTGTCCCCCTTGCGTGTGGTCGCGTTCGGCGGCGGCCACGGGCTGAGCGCCTCGCTGCGTGCCCTGCGCGGCCGGGCCGCCGAGCTCAACCTGGACATCACGGCGATCGTCACCGTGGGCGACGACGGCGGGTCGAGCGGGCGCCTGCTGGCCGAGCGGGACGCGCTGCTGCCCCCGGGCGACCTGCGGCAGGCGCTCGCCGCGCTCGCCGACGAGCGGGCGGTTACTCAGCGTACTGCCAATCTGTTGCAGTACCGGTTCGCCGAGATCCCGGCTGGCGGCGAGGGCCCCGATCCGCTGGTCGGCCACGCCGTGGGCAACCTGCTTCTGCTGGGCCTCATGGAAATGCTGGGCGACCCGGTGCAAGCGCTCGACCACGCCGCCGCGATGGTGGGCGCGCGCGGCCGGGTGCTGCCGATGGCCCGGCACGCGATCGGCATCGAGGCGGACATGCGCGGCGCCGACCCGCAGCGCCCGCACGAGATCGTCACTGTGCGTGGTCAGCATGCGGTCGCGGTTGCACACGGTCACGTCGAGGCCGTCCGCATCGAACCGGCCGACCCGCCCGTCTGTGCCCAGGCCGTCGCCGCGATCGAGCAGGCCGACTGGCTGATCTTCGGGCCGGGGAGCTGGTTCACCAGTGTCCTGCCGCACCTGATGGTGCCCGGCCTGGCCGAGGCGATCCAGAAGAGCCCGGCCCGGCGGCTGGTCACGCTCAACCTGGCCACCGAGAACGAGACGCTCGGGCTCTCGGTCGCCGATCACCTGGCCGCCCTGCACAGCTACCTGCCCGGTCTGCGAGTGGATGTGGTGCTCGCCGACGGGCGCTGGGTGGGCGAGACCGAGCCCGTACGGCGGGCCGCGGCGGCTCTCGGCGCCCGTCTGGTGCTGGCACCCGTGGCCGTTGCGGACGGCAGCCCGAGGCATGATCCTGAGTCGTTGGGCGTTGCCCTGGTGCCCGTCCTGGGTGCCGATCGTTAAGCAAGGGTGCAATGCGGCTTTCATTATCCAAGATCCGGCGCATGAGGTGACGACACGATGGCGATGACGGCAGCGGTCAAGGACGAGCTGAGCCGGGTCGACGTGCCCAAGCCGTGCTGCCGGCGAGCGGAGATGGCGGCGCTGCTGCGATTCGCGGGCGGCCTGCACATAGTCTCCGGCCGGGTGGTGGTCGAGGCGGAACTGGACACCGGCGCGGTGGCCCGGCGTCTGCGGCGGGAGATCGCCGATGTGTACGGCTACCCCAGCGAGGTGCACGTTCTCGCGTCCGGGGGTCTGCGCAAGGGCAGTCACTACATCGTGCGCATCGTCAAGGACGGTGAGGCGCTGGCCCGCCAGACCGGCCTGCTCGATGTGCGCGGCCGTCCCGTCCGGGGTCTGCCGCCGCACGTCGTCTCGGCGAACGTCTGCTGCGCGGTGGCCGCCTGGCGGGGTGCCTTCATGGCGCACGGCTCGCTGACCGAGCCCGGGCGTTCCAGCGCTCTCGAGATCACCTGCCCCGGCCCCGAGGCCGCGCTCGCGTTGCGGGGTGCGGCCCGCCGCATCGGCATCACGGCCAAGGATCGGGAGGTACGCGGGGTCGACCGGGTGGTCATCAAGGACGGGGACGCGATCGCCGCGCTGCTGACTCGGATAGGCGCACACTCCAGCGTGCTGGCCTGGGAGGAGCGCCGGGTACGCCGCGAGGTGCGCGCGACGGCCAACCGGCTCGCGAACTTCGACGACGCGAACCTGCGCCGCTCGGCGCGCGCCGCGGTGGCCGCGGCCGCGCGGGTCACCCGGGCACTCGAGATCCTGGCCGACGAGGCCCCGAACCACCTCACGTCGGCGGGCCGGCTGCGCCTCGCGCACCGGCAGGCGTCGCTGGAGGAACTCGGTGCGCTGGCCGACCCGCCGCTGACGAAGGACGCGATCGCCGGCCGCATAAGGCGGCTGCTCGCCCTGGCCGACAAGAGGGCACGTGACCTGGGCATCCCCGACACCGAGGCCGCCGTCACCCCGGAGATGATGGCTTGCTGACCTTGCTCCTGGACAAGGTGTCATATGGCAAGATGTCCCTTGTTTCGCAGAGCGGTGATTCGACCGCCTGAAAGCTCTTACCGCAGCGCTCGAAAACCCGGAAGACTCCTTCGGCATGAGCAACATTCAGGAGCTTGAGAAGCGGGTAACGGCGGCCGAAAGGGGCCTTGAGGAGGTGCGGATTTTGGCAGTGGGTGCGAGCGAGGACACCGCCGACTATCGGGCGGTGCTCAAGGGGCACACGGCGAGTCTCAACGCGTTGCGCGTGACGCAGCTTGAGCAGTCCGCGGCGCTGGAGAAGCTGTCCGGGGTGGTGGGACAGCAGTCCGAGGTTCTGGGCAAACAGTCCGAGGTGATCGCACAGCAGTCCGCGGTGTTGCAGCAGTTGACCGCTGAGTTCAAGGTGATGCGGGAAGCGCAGTTCCAGCACGCCGTCGAGGTGCGGACAGTGCGGGAGACTCAGATGCGGCACTACGTCGAGCACGAGGCGAGCTTCGCCGAGATCAAGTCGAGCACCAACCGGATCGAGCGATTGATGAAGCGGCCCGACGCGGAGTTCGAGAACAGGGACTCCTGAGCTCGCGCGTTTGCACGCACGCTTCCGGCCCCGGAGGGTGACCATCGGGGCCGGGCCGGAAGTCGCGTCACGGCCCGGTGTGGCAGAGAGCCGGGCGAAGGGCCCCGGAGGCTCCCGTTGCGGTTGGTGACGGTGACGTCGCGTATGGGATGGGTTGCCAGGTGGGTTCTCGGGTGGAGAAGTGCAGGTTAACGGTGGCTGTGAGTCACAGTTGGGTCGCGACCCCTCGGTGAAGTCTGGGCGGGTCTCGGATAGGGTCTTACCGACGGCGACGGTGCCGGCAACTCGACCGACCGCGCTGTGCGCCGCCAGTCTGATGCGGCGCCTCCTCAGCCGGGTGCGCCGACCGGACGCCCCTGTGCCGGCCCTCGAACGGTCGGCAACGCAGACCCTCCGCCGGTCGCATGTTCCGGCGGACCGAAACGAGGAGATCCACCTGTGACCATCCGGGTTGGCATCAACGGCTTCGGCCGTATCGGCCGCAACTTCTTCCGGGCGGTTCTCGCCTCAGGCGCCGACATCGAGATCGTCGGTGTGAACGACCTGACCGACAACGCCACGCTGGCTCACCTGCTGAAGTACGACTCGATCCTGGGCCGACTGCCGCACGAGGTGAAGGCCACCGCCGACGAGATCACCGTCGCCGGCAAGACGTTCAAGGCATACGCCGAGAAGGACCCGAACAACCTGCCCTGGGGCGACCTGGGTGCCGACGTCGTCATCGAGTCGACCGGCTTCTTCACCGACGCCACGAAGGCCAAGGCGCACGTCGACCAGGGCGCCAAGAAGGTCATCATCTCGGCCCCGGCCAAGAACGAAGACATCACCATCGTGATGGGCGTCAACGACAACCTGTACGACGGTGCCAAGCACACCATCATCTCGAACGCGTCCTGCACGACCAACTGCCTCGCGCCGATGGCGAAGGTCCTCAACGACGCGATCGGCATCGAGCGTGGCCTGATGACCACGATCCACGCCTACACGCAGGACCAGAACCTGCAGGACGGCCCGCACAAGGACCTGCGCCGCGCCCGCGCCGCCGCCCTCAACGTGGTGCCGACCTCGACCGGTGCCGCCAAGGCCGTCAGCCTGGTGCTGCCGGAGCTCAAGGGCAAGCTCGACGGCTTCGCGATGCGCGTTCCGATCCCGACCGGCTCGGCGACCGACCTGACCTTCCAGGCCGCCAAGGAGACCTCGGTCGAAGAGGTCAACGCCGCGATCAAGGCCGCCGCGGACGGCCCGCTCAAGGGCATCCTGGTCTACACCGAGGACGAGATCGTTTCCACCGACATCGTCACCGACCCGGCCTCCTGCATCTTCGACTCCGGCCTCACCAAGGTCATCGGCAACCAGGTCAAGGTCGTCGGCTGGTACGACAACGAGTGGGGCTACTCGAACCGCCTCGTCGACCTGGTCAAGCTCGTCGGAGCCTGATCTTGAAGACTCTCGACGACCTGCTCGGCGAGGGTGTCTCGGGTCGGCGCGTGCTCGTGCGTGCCGACCTGAACGTCCCGTTCGACAAAAGCCACCCCGGCGTCATCAGCGACGACGGCCGGGCCCGCGCGGTGCTGCCGACGCTGATCGCGCTGCGTGACGCCGGCGCCCGCGTCATCGTCATGTCGCACCTGGGCCGCCCCAAGGGCGTGCCTGACCCGAAATACACCCTCGCCCCGGTCGCCACGCGGCTCGGGGAACTGCTCGGTTCGCCGGTGGAGTTCGCGTCGGACACGGTCGGCCCGGACGCCACCGCCAAGGCCGGCGCGCTGACCGACGGCCAGGTGCTGCTCCTGGAAAATTTGCGGTTCAACGAGGGTGAGACCTCGAAGGACGATGCGACCCGGGCCGCGTTCGCCGGTGAGCTCGCCGCTCTGGCCGACTTCTATGTGGACGACGCCTTCGGCGCGGTGCACCGCAAGCACGCCTCGGTCTACGACGTCGCCGCGCTGCTGCCGCACTACGCCGGTGGTCTGGTTCTCACCGAGGTCGAGGTCCTGCGCCGGGTGAGCGACAACCCCGAGCAGCCGTACGTCGTCGTGCTCGGTGGTTCCAAGGTCTCCGACAAGCTCGCGGTGATCAAGGCGCTGCTACCCAAGGTCGACAAGCTTCTCGTCGGCGGCGGCATGTGCTTCACGTTCCTCAAAGCCCAGGGCCACGAGGTCGGCAAGTCGCTGCTCGAGGCGGAGATGATCGACACCTGCCGCGACCTGTTGGCCGAGGCGAACGGGCGGATCGTCCTGCCGGTCGACGTCGTCGCGGCGACCGAGTTCTCGGCCGACGCCGACCACGTCACGGTGCCCGCCTCCGAGATCCCGGCCGACCGGCTCGGCCTCGACATCGGCCCCGAGTCGGTCGCGCTCTTCGCCGAGGCGATCGGCCCGGCCCGGACGGTGTTCTGGAACGGCCCGATGGGCGTGTTCGAGCTGGCCCCGTTCGCGGCCGGCACCCGGGGTGTGGCCGAGGCGATCACCAAGATCGGCGGCTTCTCGGTGGTCGGTGGCGGCGACTCGGCCGCGGCCGTGCGCACGCTGGGTCTGGACGAGAACGCGTTCGGGCACATCTCGACCGGTGGCGGCGCCTCCCTGGAGTACCTCGAGGGCAAGTCCCTCCCCGGCATCGAAGCCCTGGAGAAGTGATGGCGGACGCTCGCCGGCCGTTGATGGCCGGCAACTGGAAGATGAACCTCAACCACTTCGAGGCCAACCTTCTGGTGCAGAAGCTCGCCGCCAGCCTGAGCGAGCAGCAGTTGGCCGACGTCGAGGTGGCGGTCCTGCCGCCCTTCACCGATCTGCGAACGGTGCAGACCGCGGTCGACGGCGACAAGCTCCACATCGAGTACGGCGCTCAGGACATCTCGCAGCACAAGTCCGGCGCCTACACCGGGGAGATCGCCGGCTTCATGCTGGAGAAGCTGGGCTGCACGTACGTGCTGGCCGGCCACTCCGAGCGCCGGGAATACCACCACGAGACCGACGAGCTGGTCAACGCGAAGGTGAAGGCGGCCTACGCGAGCAACCTGACGCCGATCCTCTGCGTGGGCGAGGGCCTGTCGATCCGCGAGGAAGGCGGCCACGTCGCGCACTGCACGTCGCAGGTCGACGCGGGCCTGGCCGGACTCAAGCCCGAGCAGGTCAAGCAGATCGTGATCGCGTACGAGCCGGTCTGGGCGATCGGCACCGGCAAGACCGCGACGCCCGAGGACGCCCAGGAGGTGTGCGGCGAGATTCGTGCGCGGCTCTCCCAGGTGTACGGGGCAGAGGTCGGCGACGCCGTGCGGGTGCTCTACGGCGGTTCCGTCAAGGCGGCCAACATCGCCTCGATCATGGCGAAGCCGGACGTGGACGGCGCCCTGATCGGCGGCGCGAGCCTGGACGCCGAGGAGTTCGCCTCGATCGTCCGTTATCGCGAGCACGTCGCGCGCTGATGTCACCCGTGTGCCCGGGCGCGTACGGCGCTCGGGCACACGCTATTGTTGGACCGCCGTAGTGCCCCTTCGAGAGGACAAGACCCGACCATGCCGATGTGGTTCGCGTACACGTTGATCGTGTTGCTGGTCGTCACCAGCATTCTGCTGACCCTGCTGATCCTGCTGCACCGCGGCAAGGGCGGCGGCATGTCGAGCATGTTCGGTGGTGGTGTCACGTCGAGCCTCTCCGGCTCCTCGGTCGCGGAGAAGAACCTGGACCGCTACACCGTGCTGGTGGGCATCGTCTGGTTCGCCTGCATCGTGGGCCTCGGGCTCTGGATGCGGCTCGCCATTCCGGGCAGCTAAGTTTCTTCACGTCCCCGTCCTTCCTGACGGAGCGTCATAGTCGTAGAATCTGCCGCGCGCCCGGTTCTGCCGGGCGCGCGGCATTTCTCTTACTCTGTTTCGGCCTGATTTCCGGCCGGCCAATATCAGCGCCCTCGAGACAGGAGTCACGTCCGTGTCCAGTGGCAGTGCGATCCGCGGCAGCCGAGTCGGCTCGTCCCCGGTGCGCCCCGACGAGCGTAGCGAGCCCGCCCCCCGGCGGGAGGTGACGTATTTTTGCTCGGCCGGGCACGCCAGCCAGATCTTGTTCGCGGCCGAGGCGTCGCCGCCCGACGCGTGGGACTGTCCACGCTGCGGTCAGCCCGCCGGCCTCGATCGGCAGAACCCGCCCGGACGGTCCCGTGCCGAGCCGTACAAGTCGCATCTGGCGTACGTCAAGGAGCGGCGCACCGACGAGGACGGAGCCAAGATCCTCGAGGAGGCGCTGGCCAAGCTGCGCCAGCGCCGAGGTCGAGGCGACTGAGCCTCCTCAGGGCGCTGTCGAGCGTCCGAGGTAGACAACGCCGGGCTCGGGCGGCACGGGGATCTCGGTGAAGCCCAGCCGGTCGTAGAAAATGCGCGCGGCCGTGTTCGCGGGAGCCATGCCCAGGTGCACCCGCGGGACACCGGCCGCGTGCAGCCCGGCCAGGAAGCTCGCCATCAGACCACGGCCCTGGCCGCGCCCCTGCCACTCCGGCAGCAGGTCGATGTGCAGGTGCGCGGGATAGTCGGCCAGCTCAGCGATCAGCATGCGCTCGGGGTTCTCGTGTAGCGCGAGCCAGCGCTGGTCGCGCGGGTCGTCGCCGTAACGGCCCGCGGTGGCGGGCAGCCACTCCGCGCGGTAACGCCGTACGAATCGTTCGGTGTCGGCTGTGCCCACGACGTAGCCGACGGCGTTGCCGTGCCCGTCGTCGAGGATGCGGGCCACTTCGGGCTCCAGCACCACGTAGGGCGCGGCGAAGATGTCGCCGGCCAGGCGATCGGAGCTGTTCCGGCCGCGGGCGTCCCCGCCGGTGTCAGCGGTGCGCACGCAGATGTCGTAGACGGCGTCGAGGTCGGCGGGTCGATAAGCGCGGATCACGGGTTGCACCTCGGCAGTCTAGGATTCGCCAGGGTGTGGCCGGGGTCACCGTCCGATGACAGGATGTGGCTCATGAACTGGACGCTCGAAGTGGTCGTGGTCCCGGTCGCCGATGTCGACCGGGCGAAAGAGTTCTACGCGGATCGGCTCGGCTTCATGGTCGACCACGACACCCGGATCAGCGACGACGTGCGCATCGTGCAGCTCACCCCACCGGGCAGTGGCTGCTCGGTCGTCATCGGCAGGGGTGCCGTGCCGGACATGACGCCCGGCTCGCTCAAGGGCCTGCAGCTCGTGGTCCCCGACGTCGAGGCCGCGCACGCCGAGCTGGTCAAGAACGGGGTCACGGTGAGCGACGTCCAGGTGGTGGGCGAGAACCCGCGGCCCACGCCGCACCCCCTGGACAATGTCGGCTTCGTGTTCTTCGACGACCCGGACGGCAACAGCTGGGCCGTCCAGCAGATCTCCTCGCGGGCCTAGCCGACCTTCGCGGCCGCCGCCTTGTCGAGCAGCCAATAGGTCTTCGAGCTCCCGGTCGCGTGGGCCGCGGGCAGCAGCTCGTCGCCGTCCAGCGCCCGGCCGACCGAGTCGGTCTTGTCGGGTCCGGCAGCGATCAGCCACACCTCGTCGGCCGACTGGATGGCCGGCAGGGTGAGGGTGATCCGGGTCGGCGGGGGCTTCGGGCTGTCGTGCACGGCGGCCGTGCTGCCGGTCTCGCTGAGCACCGAATGCCCGGGAAAGAGCGACGCCACGTGGCCGTCCTCCCCGACGCCCAGCATCAGCACGTCGAACGGGGGCAGGGCGGCGTCTCCCGAGCGCAGTTCAGCGGCGTAGCGGGCGGCGGCGGCCTCGGCGTCGTCGCCGTCCGGGCCGTCCGAGGCGGGCATGGGGTGCACCCGGGCAGGATCGAGCGGGATCGCGTCGAGCAGGGCCGCACGGGCCTGGGTCTCGTTGCGCTCGGGGTCGCCGGCGGGCAGGAAGCGCTCGTCGCCCCACCAGAGGTCGACGTGCGCCCAGTCGATCGCCGCAGCCTCGGGCAGGTCTTTCAAGGCGCCCAGCACCCGCTTGGCGATCCGGCCGCCGGTCAGCACCACACCGGCCGTGCCGCGCTCGGCCTGCGCGTCGACGATCTTGGCGATCAGCCGGGATGCCACGGTCGCGGCCAAGGTATCGGGGTCCGGGACCACCACGACCAAGGTCTTGCTCACTCTGCGTCTCCTGTCGGCATGAAAGCGTGGGGCCGCCCACCTGTGACGGCGAGCGGCCCACGGGAATCCTGAAACTCAGGCGGCCGTGCCGCCCGGGCCGGCCATCGCGCCGGCCTCGTCCGCCTTCGCGGCCAGAGTCGGATCCTTCCAGACGTGGACGCGCATGGGCGGCCGGTGTTCGAGGCCGGTCATGCCGGCCATCGCCCCGAGCGCCTCGGCGTAGATCTGGTCGGCATCCAGCCGGCGCAGCTCCTCGGCCAGCTCGTCGCCGACCGGCCGCTTGGGCAGCGGCATGTAGCGGTCCTCCTGGCCGGTGCGGCTGAACAGCGCGGTGTTCTCCTCGCGGGTCACCGTTACCGTGTCGCCGTTGGCGCAGAGCAGCTGCACCGAGTGCATCCGCGGGGAGCGGTCGGAGTGCTGCAGGTCGGGATCGATGCCGAGCCGGGACATGAGCCAGCCCTTCATCAGCGCGGCGGTCGGATCCGTCTGCGGCGCCACGATGGTCGCGCCGACGACGCGCTCCTCGGTGGTGTCGAAGGCACCGGCCACCAACGTGCGCCAGAGCGTGATCCGGGTCCAGGTCAGGTCGGTGTCGCCGGGAGCGTAGTCGACCGCCCGCTGCCGCAGCGCGGCGACCGGGTCGGGCGACTGGGCGCAGTCGGTGATGCGGCGGTCGGCGACGACGCCGAGGAAGTCGTTCGCGATCGTGTCCGGCGGTTCCTCGTGCCACCAGGTGACAACCGGGACGTCGGGCGCGAGTAGCGGCATGACCACCGACTCCGCGTGCAGGGCGAGACGCCCGTACATCCGCATGACGACCGCCTCGGCCGGGCCGAGACGCCCGCCCACGACGATCTCGGCGTCCAGCCGGCTGCGGCCCTCGAGGTCGGAGCGCACCACGATGAGCAGCCGGCACGGGTGCGCGGCGGCCGCGATGGTGGCCGCGGCCTCAGCCTCGCGGACCTTCTTCTCCTCGACGACGGCCACCAGGGTCAGGGCCAGCCCGGAGGCCACCCCGCCGGCACTGCGCCGCTCGGCGGCGAGCGCCTTGACCACCTCGTTGCCGGTGGTGTCCCACAGCCCGATCATGCTCGCCTCCAGGAGCGGCCCTCGCGGGCCAGCATCTCGTCCGATGCGCGCGGTCCCCACTCGCCGGCCCGGTAAGGCTCGGGCTTGGTGCCCGCCCACGCGGCCTCCAGCGGGTCGATGACCTGCCAGCTCTGCTCGATCTCGGCGGCGTCCGGGAACAGGGTCCGGTCGCCGACCAGCACGTCCAGCACGAGACGCTCGTACGCCTCGGGGCTGGACTCGGTGAAAGCCTCGCCGTACTGGAAGTCCATCGCGATGTCGCGGACCTCCATCGTGGTGCCCGGCACCTTGGAGCCGAATTTCAGCACCACGCCCTCGTCCGGCTGCACGCGGATGACCAGCTGGTTGTTGCCCAGCATCTCGACGTCGGCCGGGTCGAACGGCAGGTGCGGCGCGCGCTTGAAGAGGACCGCGATCTCGGTCACCCGGCGCGGCATGCGTTTGCCGACCCGGACGAAGAAGGGCACCTCGGCCCAGCGCCTGTTCTGGATGCCCAGGCGGACCGCGGCGTACGTCTCCGTCGTGGAGTCGGCCGGGATGTTCTTCTCCTCGAGGTAGCCGACCGCGCGCTCGCCGGCGACCCAGCCGGGGAGGTATTGGCCGCGGACGGAACCCCTGGGGATGTCCTTCGGGATGGCGATGGCCTTGAGGACCTTCAGCTTTTCCGCGCGGACGTCGTCGGGGTCGAAGCTCGTCGGTTCCTCCATGGCCACCAGGGCGAGGAGCTGGAGCAGGTGGTTCTGCAGCACGTCACGGGCGGCGCCGGACGCGTCGTAGAACGCGGCGCGGGTGCCGATGCCGACGTCCTCGGCCATCGTGATCTGCACGGAGTCGACGTATTTCGAGTTCCACACCGGCTCGAACAGGCTGTTGGCGAAGCGCAGGGCCAGAATGTTCTGGACCGTCTCCTTGCCCAGGTAGTGGTCGATCCGGTAGACGTCGCCGGGCGTGAAGACCTCGTCGACCAGCTGGTTCAGCGAGACCGCGGTCTGCAGGTCGTTGCCGAACGGCTTCTCGACCACGACGCGGCGCCAGCCACCGGACTTCGCGTTGTCGGCCATGCCGGTGCGGGCGAGCTGGTTGAGCACCAGCGGGAACGCGGCCGGCGGGATGGAGAAGTAGAACGCGGCGTTGCCGGGGATGCCGTTGCGTTCGCGGAGGTCGTCGAGGGTCGCGGCCAGGTGGTCGAACGCGGCGTCGTCGTCGAACGAGCCGGGCACGAACTGGAACTGGCTGGCAAGACGCTGCCAGACGTCTTCGCGCCACGGGGTCCGGGCGCCCTTCTTCGCCGCCTCGTAGGCCAGCGACTCGAAGTCGCCGTCGCCCCAGTCGCGGCGGGCGAAGCCCAGGACCACGAAACCGGGCGGCAGCAGACCTCGATTGGCCAGGTCGTAGACGGCCGGAATGAGCTTCTTTCGGGACAGGTCACCGGTGACTCCGAAGATCACCAGAGCGCAAGGCTCGGGGATCCGGGGAAGCCTGCGGTCCTGTGCGGTACGCAGCGGATTGCCCACGTGGTCCATCCTGCCAGTTTTCGGTGTCGTGCAAGTGTCTATGCGTCGTGCAAGTGTCTGAGCGGCGGCGCAGTGTCTGAGCGGGGACAGCGGAGGGGACTCGCATCACTGCGAGTCCCCTCCGCTGCTGTCAGGCCGCGTCGCTCGGGCTGCTCGAGCCGGCGGCGGCCGCCTTGAGCGACTTGTCGACGCCCTCGAGCAACTCCTTCCAGCTCGCCTCGAACTTGTCGACGCCCTCGACCTCGAGGATCCGGACGACGTCGTCGAAGTCGATCCCGACCTGCGCCAGATCGGTGAAGATCCGGTGCGAGGCCTCGAAGTTCGGGGTGATCGTGTCGCCGCGGACCACGCCGTGGTCGGCGAACGCCTTGATCACCGACTCCGGCATGGTGTTGACCGTGTTCTCGGCGATCAGCTCCTCGACGTAGATCGTGTCCTTGAACTCGGGGCTCTTGGTCGAGGTGGACGCCCAGAGCGGCCGCTGCGGGTGCGCGCCGGCGGCGGCCAGCGCCCGCCAGCGGTCGGTCCCGATAACCAGTTGGTACGCCTCGTACGCGAGTCGCGCGTTGGCGATGGCGGCCTGGCCCTTGAGCGACTTGGCCTCGTCACTGCCGATCTTGTCGAGGCGCTTGTCGACCTCGGAGTCGACGCGCGAGACGAAGAACGACGCCACCGAACCGATCTTGGTGATGTCGTGGCCGTTCGCCTTGGCCTGCTCGATGCCCGCGAGGAACGCGTCCATCACGGCGCGGTAGCGCTCCAGCGAGAAGATCAGCGTCACGTTGACGCTGATGCCCTCGGCCAGGACCGCGGTGATCGCCGGCAGGCCCGGGAGGGTCGCCGGGATCTTGATGAACAGGTTCTCGCGGTCGACCAGGGTCCACAGCTCCTTGGCCTCGGCCACGGTGCCCTCGGTGTCGAACGCCTTACGCGGGTCGACCTCGATGGATACCCGGCCGTCGACGCCGGCGGAGGCATCGTACGCCGGGCGCTCGACGTCGCAGGCCTCCTGGACGTCGCGAGAGGTCATCGCGCGGACCGCCTCGTCGACCGTGGCGCCCTGGGCGGCCAGTTCCTTGAGCTGGGCGTCGTAGGCGTCCGCGTCGGAGAGCGCCTTCTGGAAGATGCTGGGGTTGGTCGTCACACCGACCACGTGCTGCTCGTCCAGCATCTTCTTCAGCGAGCCGGTGGTCAGCCGGGGGCGGGAGAGGTCGTCGAGCCAGACCGCTACTCCAGCGGCCGAAAGTTCACCAAGCCTGTCGGTCATTTCCTGCTCCTTTTCTTGCCCTTGCAGTGCGGCTAGGCCGCTTCTTGGCAAGCTCAGTTACCGGTCGTGTGACCGGTGATTTCGCCGACCTTGGCCAGGGCGGCGTTGGCCTTGGCCACCACGTTGTCCGCGGTGAACCCGAACTGCTCGAAGAGAATCTTGGCGGGGGCGCTCGCGCCGTAGTGCTCGATGCTCACGGGCTCGCCCGCCTCGCCGAGGATCCGGTCCCAGCTCTGCCGGATGCCGGCCTCGACCGTCACTCGGGCCTTGACAGCGCGGGGCAGAACCGCCTGCTGGTACGCGGTGTCCTGCGCGTAGAACCACTCGAGGCACGGCATCGACACCACGCGGGTGGGCGTGCCCTCGGCCTCGAGACGCTCCTGGGCGACGAGGCAGTGCTGCACCTCGGAGCCGGTGCCGATGAGGATCACCTTGGGCTCGCCGCCGGACGCCTCGGAGAGGATGTAGCCGCCGCGCAGGGTGCCCTCGGCCGACGCGTACTTCGTCCGGTCGAGGGTCGGCAGGTTCTGCCGGGAGAGCGCCAGGCCGGTCGGGCGGTCGTGATGCTCGAGGGCGCCACGCCAGGCCCACGCGGTCTCGTTGGCGTCGGCCGGGCGCACGATGTCGAGGCCGACGATGGCGCGCAGCGCGGACAGGGTCTCGATCGGCTGGTGCGTCGGGCCGTCCTCGCCCAGGCCGATCGAGTCGTGCGTCCACACGAAGATGACCGGCAGCTTCATCAGCGCGGAGAGGCGGACGGCGCCACGCATGTAGTCGCTGAAGACCAGGAAGGTGCCACCGTACGGACGGGTACGCCCGTGGGCGGTGATGCCGTTGAGGATCGAGCCCATGCCGTGCTCGCGGATGCCGAAGTGCAGCGTGCGGCCGTACTCGTTGCCGGGGAACGCCTTGGTGGCGTACTCCGACGGGATGAAGGACGGCTCGCCCTTCATCGTGGTGTTGTTGCTCTCGGCCAGGTCGGCCGAGCCGCCCCACAGTTCGGGCAACACCGGCGCGAGCGCCTCGAGGACCTGACCGGACGCGGCGCGGGTAGCGATGCCTTTCTCGTCGGCCGGGAACTCGGGGAGGGCCTTCTCCCAGCCCTCAGGGAGCTTGTGGTCGGAGAGGCGGTCGAAGAGTTCCTTGCGCTCGGGGTTGGCCTTGGCCCAGACCTCGAACTTGGCGTCCCACTCGGCGTGGGCGGCCCGGCCGCGCTCGACGACCGTGCGCGTGTGCTCCAGAACCTCGGGGGAGACGTCGAACGTCTTGTTCGGGTCGAAGCCGAGGATCTCCTTGGTCGCGGCCACCTCGGCGGCGCCCAGCGCGGAACCGTGGATCTTGCCGGTGTTCTGCTTGTTCGGCGCGGGCCAGCCGATGATCGTCCGCAGCACGATGAACGACGGCTTGTCGGTGATCTTGTTGGCCGCCTGGATCGCGTCGTAGAGCGCCTCGACGTCCTCGTGGTACTCGCCGCTCTTGACCGGGTCACCCTTGCGCCAGTCGACGTGCTGGACGTGCCAGCCGTACGCCGCGTAGCGCGCGCCGACGTCCTCGTTCTTGGCGATGCGGGTGTCGTCCTCGATGGAGATCTCGTTGTCGTCGTAGATCACCGTGAGGTTGCCGAGCTTCTGCACGGAGGCGATCGCGCTCGACTCGTGGCTGACGCCCTCTTCGATGTCGCCGTCCGAACACAACACGTACACGTTGTGGTCGAACAGAGAGTCACTGGCGTCGGGGTTCGGGTCGAACAGGCCACGCTCGCGGCGCGCGGCCATCGCCATGCCCACCCCGTTGCCGATGCCCTGGCCGAGCGGGCCGGTGGTGACCTCGACGCCGGGGGTGTGCCCGTACTCCGGGTGGCCCGGGGTCAGCGAGTCCCACTGCCGCAGCGCGGCCAGGTCGTCCAGGGCCAGGCCGAAGCCGTTGAGGTAGAGCTGAATGTAGAGGGTGAGGCTGGAGTGTCCGCACGAGAGCACGAAGCGGTCACGGCCGGCCCAGAGCGGAGCGGACGGGTCGTGGCGCATGACCCGGTTGAACAGCAGGTAGGCCGCAGGCGCAAGGCTCATCGCGGTACCGGGATGGCCGTTGCCGGATTTCTCGACGGCATCCATGGCCAGGACCCGGGTGGTGTCCACCGCTTTGCGGTCTAGGTCGGACCAATTGAGAACAGGATCTTTGGCAGCCACGTCGGTTGTGCTCCTCGGGCATGATTTCGGGAAACCCTTTTGAGCTTGACCCTATCCACCTGGGTTAAACCCGCGCCCGGGGAACGCCCCAGGCCCATACGCTGAGAGCGGACAGCCCCCGCGGGTGCCGCCGTGCACCCGGGAAGGGTCGCCGGAGCAGCGCAGATGGCTGAGCGTAGGCTGTCCCAGCGTGCCGCCGGCTGGCGCCGGTCATGGTCGTGAATTGGCTAGTGCCGAAGCCGGAAGGTGGCAGTCCGTGAGCATGATCACCGAGCGTCCCGTCCCTGGACGGCCGCCCGGCGTTCCGGAGGAAGCCGCGGTCGCGGTAGTTCCCGAAACGCGTCGCGATCTCATTTCGTTGTTCCGCGCCTATCTCGCGCTGACCAAACCGCAGATCGTCGAGCTACTTCTGGTCACCACGGTTCCGACCATGATGGTCGCGGCCGGCGGGTGGCCTGACCTGCGAACTCTTGCCGTGGTGCTGGTCGGCGGGGCCCTCGCGGGCGGCGCGGCGAGCGCCCTGAACTGCTACATCGACCGCGACATCGACCAGTTGATGCGACGGACGAAGCGGCGGCCTCTCCCGGCCAACGCGGTGACTCCGCGCGCTGTTCTGATCTTCGGTCTGACCCTCGCCGTGATTTCGGTCGCGCTGCTGGCCGTCTTCACCAACTGGCTGGCCACGGCGCTGACCGCGGGGGCAATTTTCTACTACGACGTCGTCTACACGCTCTGGCTGAAGCGGCGCACCCCGGCGAACACGTTCTGGGGCGGCATCTGCGGATCGGCGCCGGTGATCATCGGTTGGGCGGCCGTGACGGGCTCCGTGGGGCCGCTGGCGTGGGCGCTTTTTGCGGTTGTTTTCTTTTGGCAGATGCCGCACTTCTATGCGCTCGCGATCAAGTACAAGGACGACTATGCGCGGGCCGGTGTTCCGATGCTTCCGGTCGTCCGGTCCGAGGCCCGGGTCAATGGCGAGATCGTGCTCTATACGGTCCTGACGGTGGTGGCGTCCCTGGTGGCGTGGCCGCTGGGACTGGGGCTGATCTACGGCGTGGCCGCGATCGTGACCGGGGTGCCCTTCCTGGCCGAGGCGTTCCTGCTGGTGAAGCGGTCCCGGGCGGGTCAGCCGATCAAGCCGATGCGGCTGTTCCACTGGTCCATCACGTACCTGACGATCCTGTTCATCGCCGTGGCGGTGGACGCGCTCGTCTGAGCCTTCCGTCTTCGATTGCGCGCCCGCCCGCTGCTAGCGGGGCCGGGCGCGCTTCCGTAGCTGCTGCCGCGGGCCCGGGAACGTTGTCGAGGGTGGGCCGAACGTGCTGCTGTGGTTGTGTCCGATCGGTCACTCTTCGGGTCGGGTCCGAGCACTGATTCGGCCGTCGTTCGGGCCCGGCGAAACAGCCGTACTCG
>Ga0247764_1000203_pt1 | contig 21939 bp, 11 predicted proteins | sample UWRJL051202B4_FD_179932 | JGI IMG/M metagenome (GOLD analysis project Ga0247764, IMG submission 179932) | Plant litter microbial communities from Arlington Agricultural Research Station in Wisconsin, United States - UWRJ-L051-202B-4 | ecosystem: Environmental > Terrestrial > Plant litter >...
GCACCTGGCGCATTGGAACATCACGGAGCAGCAGCTCGCACAGTTCTGTGAACGCACGCACCTGCGCGTGATCACGCCGGGCTCCACTGCAGGTGAGTCGCTGCATGTCTTGTCCCCGCTTGAACGCCGTTCGCCGCGCTGGGATAGCGATCCGGAATCCGCGCGCGCTGCGCTCAGCGCCGCGGTGTCGCTGGTGCTTCGCTTACTCGGGCGCGATCCGGATCCGGCCAAGAGCAAGGAGCACGTGCTGCTCAGCGTGCTGGCGGAACGTCGCTTGCTCGCGGGCGAACATGCCGATCTGGGTGCGCTGATGGAAGATCTGAAGGCGCCGCCGATCGAGCGCGTCGGTGCACTGGAGATCGACGACTTCTTCAAACCAAGCGACCGCAAACAACTCGCGGCGGCGCTCAACACCCTCTTGGCCTCGCCCACGTTCGCGACGTGGCGACAGGGCGCCACCCTGGACGTCGAGGAATGGATCACCCCGCGCGACGGCCGCACGCCCGCCGTCATCATCAGCGTCGCCCACCTGGACGACGAAGAGCGCGCGCTCGTCCTCGGCGTGTTGCTCGAAGAAGTCCTGTCCTGGGTGCGCGGTCTGCCCGGCTCCCAGCGACTCAAGGCACTCGTGCTGTTCGACGAAGTCTACGGCTTCTTACCGCCGCACCCCGCCAATCCACCCACCAAGCGCCCCATCGTCGCGCTGATGAAGCAAGCCCGCGCCTTCGGCGTCGGCATCGTCATCGCCACCCAAAACCCCATGGACCTCGACTACCGCGCACTCTCCAACGCCGGCCTCTGGTGCATCGGACGCCTGCAAACCGACGCCGATCGCGAGCGCGTGCTCGATGGCCTCGCGGCGAGTCTCTCGGACGGCGACGATGCGCAGGAGCTCGCGCGCACCGTGCAACGCCTGGGTAATCGCTGGTTCGTGGTGCGCAACGCGCACGTCTCTGGACCGCCGATTTTGCTTCAGCCGCGTTACGCGTTGTCTTGGATGCGAGGGCCAATGACGCGCAGGGAGCTGAGGTTGGCTCGGGAGTGGCGTGATGAGCATCAGGGGGAAGGGGAGCCGGTTTCGTCGCAGCGAGCGAAGGGGGAGCAGGGAGCGGAGGTGCAGAGCGTTGCTCCGGCGCAATAGAGGGCTCGGTAGCTCTCGGGTGACTCTCTCAGCGTGCTCAAGGGTCAAAGTCTCAGAGGCGCGCACGGTGGCGACGCGATCCAGCGGGGACCCGTTCACGAACCCGAAAATGGTGTTTGTGCACGTACACCATTTTCGCGCGTGCGACCCCGTCTCCCCGAGAGGGTGCAGCTGAGTGCAGTGGGCTTGACCAGTTAGTCGCGCGACGCCACGATGAACTGGACTTCGGTGTTTAGCCTCGCGGTGCGCATTTTCTACTCGCCGCGCCGCTCGCGCTGGGTCAACCTCGCGCAAGGATGGCAAACCAACCATCGGCTCCGCGGACGCTGATCCTTGTGCGAAGATCTGCGGAACAGAATGGCGCCGTTCTTGTTCACCGAGTCGGCGAGCATTGAGGCTGCGCGACCAAGCTCTCATGTCTCAACTCACGCCGAGCGGCGACGAAAGCACGGCCGAAGTCTTGTTCCGCCGCCAACGAATTGTGGGCTTCGCAACGAAGCGTCAGATTCTCGGTCGTCTCAGCGCCCCCGTGCGCGAACGGATCCACGTGGTGAAGCTCCAGCCGGTTCGTTTCGCCGCACCTCCGCCCGGCGTCGTCGAGGTAGGTGCAGCGCGCCTGGTCCCGTTGGTAGACGGCGCGCCGCACGGCTGCGGGCACGTGACGCCCGCGCTGGCGCGGAGCCAAAGTCGCGTGTGGTGGCGCATTTGACGCGCCGGCGCGGGAGGGGCTTTCGCCGCTCTGGCGCGGGTTCGGAGCGACGGAATCTGCGGAGCATTCGACGCTCTGGCGCGGGTTCGGAGCGACGGAATCTGCGGTGCTTGATGAACGCGGTTTGTCCACGACGGCGAACTTCTTGCGTTTGAGCTCCGTCACGAAGCTGCGCAGTGCGCGCAGATGCAGGTCACTGAGCGAGAGGTTGGGCGCAGCGTGCGATAGGAGTGCTTGCGCCTCATCGAACAAACGAACGTATTCTTCGGTGGCCTCGAACTGAATGCCGTAGCGCTGAGGTGGCTCCTTCTCTTCAGCCAGCACGAAGGGTTGCTGCTCGCTTCCCACGGCAGCATCCGTCGCCGCATCGGTCGCGGAGTCTTGCGCCATCATCCAATCGCGCGGGCGATCGCCGGGCTGGAGATCCCGCACAGGGTGCTGCAGCGTTTCTAAGCCCATCGCGCGGGCGCTTCTGACGAGTTCGGAGTCGCAGTTCGACGCCGGTCCGAGTGGTTCTATGCGCGGCGAGAGCTGCGGCAGTGGGTCGAGTTGGCGTACGAGGCGCAGAACTTCCTTCTTCGTGCGATGCTTGGCGCGCGCCAACACCTCCGTGAGATTCTGCTCCGTCCAAGTGTGGCCCCAGCAACAACAAGCCCGTGAGGTGGAGCTCGCCCGCAGCGATTGCGTCGAGCACCGCGGGGAAACGCCGCACGAGGCGCGCTGCGCTGACACGACGGAACGCTTCGTCCTCCGAAAGCGCAACTCGTAGATGCAGTATGTATAGAGGCTGGCGCACGCGCGTTCGCGATGAACGCCGCGAGCTTCGACTTCCGCCAAGTGAGCGAGCAGCGCCGCGAGCAGTTGATTGGACCGCCCCACCAAGCCTCGCGTGGCGGTGAGCAGCTCGGCATCCGGTAAATCCTCCAACGCATACCCACGCTGCAGAACAATCGCCGTGTTCATTCGCGCAGCCTACACCCGTGTTTTGTGACGGTCTGAGCCGCGTGCTGTCAGCGTTTTGGCGGAGTGTTCGAGTTTGCGAGACTCGCGCGCGTCTCAGCGTGCGGCAGTGTCTGTCAGCGCCTAAAGTGGTGCTGTTTTGGCGCGCACCACGCGAAGTGTGCTGCGCGCTGGAAAAATGTCGTCAAGCGGAATCGGTAAAATTGGTGCCGTGTCCATTTCGAAAATCAGCTCGAAGGGATCATCCACTTTGATAAACGCAAGGTGTCAAAGGCGCCGAGCTGGATCCGGTGCTTGAGAGCGGTCGCAATGCATCTCATCGGTAGCGATGCCCTCCCGATCCTGCGAAGGCCGCAGCAGCGACGATCTGCCAACGTTTGGCCTGACATGGACAGATTCGCTGAACAGCCAGCGACGGGCTCTGGCGTGCGCGGAAAGGGCGAGCCGGCCTTGACGCTGCCCATCCCCGAACGCAACTTGTTCTGGTGCTCGTCGACTGTTCCAATTGTGCCAAAAGCAATCGCGTGCCCGCCGCTCGTCTGCTCGACCGCGCGCGCTGCGCCGCTTGCAAGGCTGCGCTTTTGCCGATCGAGCGCCCCATTGCTCTCCACGACGTCGCCGATTTCGATGAGCTGATCCGTGACGCCAAAGTGCCGGTGCTCGTCGACTTTTGGGCGGCTTGGTGCGGCCCGTGTCGCGCCGTCGCCCCCGAAGTCGAGAAGCTCGCTGGTCAAAAACACGGCCAGCTCATCGTTGCCAAAGTCGACACTGAGGCTCTCCCCGAGCTTGGCGCCCGCTACAGCATCCGCAGTATCCCCACGCTCATCGTCTTCCGCCAATCCCGCGAAGCCCAGCGCATCTCCGGGGCGATGCCGGCGAGCGCGATGGCGGCCCAGCTGGGACTCGGGTAGCGAGCCAATTAGCTACCGCCCATCACCAGCAGACTTGCGTGCGGCAGGCGAGTCCGGTGGCTCGACTGCTACGGAGCTAACGTGGGCAAACACCAGGAGCGCGTGTCGCAGCCAGGGATCATGATGGGCCCGCATTGCGTTGGGACGGGTCCGGGCACGGGGTTATTCGCCAGTGCGGCTTCAAGCTCGAGGCCGCCGACGTTGGTGGCGCCGACCAAAAAATCGAAACCTACGCGATTGCCGCTGATGCGCGGCTCGGCGCTCTCTGGCCACGGAAATTGCAGCTCGAGTTCGTAGCCATCTGCAACCAAGCGACCGCCGACCCAACCGGCGGGCAGGCGCGAGTAACTCGGGCCTTGCATCGTGGTGAAGTAATAGATGCCTCTTGCGACGTTGCTGGGAAGTTCTGGATCTGGCGGCACGAGAACCAGGTGCGCTGCGCCGTGATCTTCCGTTCCCGTATACGTGCCGGTGAGCGTAGCGGTGCCGGCTACGAAGAACTGCACGTTGTCCAAGCGCGGGAAATCGCTGTCCGACCAACCGCGAAGAACCTTTGAATCTGTCACGTGCACGTGAGCGTGCAGCGCCGCTTCGGACCAACCGACCCGCAGCGTCACCACGGTGCCAATGTCCTTGGAGTAAGTCGGGTTCAGCCAAGGTAGATCGTAAACCTTGGAGATCAGCGGTTTGATGCTGGCGAACTCATCGCCGATACCATCTACTGTTTGAGTTCCGATGAAACGCGGAAGGCTCTGACAGAATTCGACTTCCCCCGTGCTTGGCGCGCCAGCGCTGCCGGCTGCGCCCTCGTTGCCGGCTGCGCCCGCAGCTTCGCCAGCGACTCCGCTCGAGCCTGCTGAACTTGCTCCACCGCGTGGCTCTCGGCCACCCGCGCTATCAGCTGCGCCTGCTGCTCCGGATCCGCCGCCTTGACTGGTGCCGCCGCCTTGACTGGTGCCGCCGCTCAGGTGCGTTCCGCCGGCGCTGAGCCCGCCTTGAGTGGTCGCACCCCCGGTCGTGTTGACGCCGCCGAAGCTTCCGCCAGTCGCCTGTTCTGCCGCGCCGCCAGCGCCCGCCCGCGGCGATGTACCCGCTTGCGCTGGTCCGTCGGATCCGTCGTCAGAGTTGCCGCAGGCGGTCACGCGACCGAACACGGCCAAGACCATGACAGCGCCGCAAACCTGGCGTGGACGCCAACCAAACCGCTCCGCGCGACCACCTGTCCCGATACCCATTGCTCGTGATCATTACACGATTTAGCCAAAAGAGCGATGGCAGGTTCGGTCGACGGCACCACCCCGGGTCGCCGCGCTGGGGCAGACGTTGGCGAACCGTTTCCATCAAACCGTTGCAGGCGGTCGAGAGATTCTTGTCGGCCCGGAGAGTCCTCACTTGCCCGCTGTGCAACGTGCCCTGCGTCAGGCTCGGGTCGCTCGCAGGGCTTGATGGATGGTGCCCTGCGCCCCCCTTCACAGCAGAGGTCATTGGTCGCAAGACTAGGGCGATTGGATTTTTGATGAAAGGATCGACTTGGGAAAGATGTGCTGCCGCCTCCGCCGTGCTGCTCGGTTGCTTGCGCAGCATGAGCGTGGGGGAAGGCCAGCTGGCCTCTGGCGGGCAACCCAACGTTTCCTCGGCGGGCAACCCAACGTTTCCTCTGGCGGGAAGGGACACACTGGGGGTTCAGCGGCCGCTGCAGGGGACTCTGCCACCAACACTGGTGGAGACGGCGGCGCGGAGTGCTCGAAGTCGGTCCAGTCGACGGCTGTCAACTCGCCGGATGACACCGAGCGGCTACGAGGCGTGAGCGTCGTGCAGGGTACTCTCCGCGTCGGGGGCACGGTCTCGGATCTAGACGCCTTGACCTGTCTCGAAGCCGTCGAACACCTCGAGATTGTCGGCACTTCGCGCCTGGAGCACTTGGACGGGCTGAGCAACCTCAGCGTCGTGAGATCGCTGAAGCTGCAGGGCAATCTCGCGCTCAAGGACATCTCTGCGCTGCGGAAACTGGGCTCGATCGCCGGCGATGTCACGATCCAGGAGAATCCGGAGCTCGAGAGCCTAGCCGGCTTGGACCAGATTGTGCGCGTGGATGGCACCTTCTTGCTGAGCGACAGCCCGGAGGTCGAAGCTTTGACCGGGCTGAGCTCACTCGGAAGCGCTGGCAACCTGCACATCTTCCAGATGCCCGGCCTCGTTGATATGACTGGTCTCGAAGGGCTGACCACCGTCGACGAAGAACTATCCATCTCCGGAAGCGAACGGTTGCAAACCGTTCGAGGACTGGAAAATCTGCGAGCCGTCGTACGGCTCACACTTTCCGGGAACTCGAGGTTACGAGACCTGTCGGGCCTCGACCAACTGCGCGCTTTTTCGGACCTCTACCTGGGCTCCAACGCCAGTCTCGAAACATTGGACGGCCTAAGCCCACCCGCCACACTGGTGGGTGCCATAATCGAGGAAAACCCTCGGTTGAGGTCGCTGGAGGCATTGTCCAAGGTCGAGGAGATCTCGGGTATCGGCTACTTCTGGGACTTGCCCAACGTGACGACATTAAGTGGCTTCCGCCAGCTCGCTCGCACGGGCGGTGGTAACGAACTGGCCCAACTGATCTTCAAAGGACTCGGCATCACTAACCTGCAAGGTTTGGGTGCATTGGAACAGGCTTCGCAGCTGGGGTTGGCTGACAACGCCCAGCTCACTACCTTGAGTGGTCTCAACCCCGCAGTAACCCTACACAGCTTTTCCGTGGGTGGCAGCCCGATGTTCACGGATCTGGGCGCGCTCAGCAGACTCACGCAATTGAAGGGCGGGCTTGGTATCTCTGACTGCGATTCGTTCTCCGACCTTTCCCCTCTGCAGCAACTCACGAGTGTGGGCACCCTGGGCCTGGGACGGAACGCAGCGCTGACCAGTCTGCGCGGCCTAGCCGGACTCCGAACGATCACCGCGAACCTCACCGTGCACGAGAACCCCTTGTTGTCCACCTGCGAGGTCGCGTGGCTCCGCGCCAACCTCATCAACGACGTGCCTGAACAATCCGTGTTGATTCTGGGCAACGCAGACGTCGCCTGCACGCCCTGAGCGGTGAACCCCCAGCGTCCGCGATTGAGAATGGCGATGCGTAACGGGGCACGCTCATTGCTTTCCTTCCAAAGTCGGTCCCGTGGGTAGTTCGTTTGCCTTGAGCCGATCTGCCCTCACCCTTCTGCGACTGGAAGCAACGGCCTCGAGGACGAGCGTGCAAAACCCGCGCTCAGGTCAGTGCGAGGGACTCCCCGCGGACTCGCCTAATCAGCGAGCGGGAGGGCCAGCGTTCAGCGGATCGTTATAGATCGCGTCGACCTCGAGTTCGCAACCAAGCGCAGGCAGCATAGCGCGGGCCACAGTCTTGCGTAGTCGAGCCAATGCGCCACACCGCGCTCCGCGGGCACGGCCTACGCCAGGTGGGTGAGGCATCTGAACGGCTTGGCGCATGCATGGATCCAGCTATCATCGATACCGCGGAGGAGCAGGCACATGAGAATTGGCATCTTGGGCGCGGGTCATATTGGTAGTGCACTGGCGCGATATGTGGTCGCGCTCGGGCACCAGGTGAAGATCGCTAACTCGCGCGGGCCGGGGACGCTGCGGGATGTGGCCGCGCAGACCGGCGCGCAGCCTGCAACCGTGGATGAGGCAGCGCGGGACGCCGAGCTCGTGGTGGTCACGATTCCCATGAAGGCAGTGGCGACACTTCCGAAGCCGCTGTTTGCAGGGCTTGGCTCAGACGTGATTGTCATCGACACGAACAATTACTACCCATCACGCGACGATCGCATTGAGCCGGTTGAAGCGGGCCAGCTCGAAAGCGCATGGGTCGCAGAACAGATCGGTCGACCCGTCATCAAGGCGTTCAACAACATCTTCGCGGCCAGTTTCGCCGCGAACGCGGCACCCAAGGGCTCGCCCAAACGCCTAGCGCTATCGGTCGCCGGGGATCAGCAAACCGCGCGCGAGAAAGTACTCCGCTTGGTGGATGACATCGGATTCGACCCGGTCGACACAGGTCCGCTCTCGGAATCCTGGCGGCAGCAGCCCGGTACTCCTTGCTACTGCAAGGACTTCGGCGCCGACGAGATGAGGCGGGCACTGGCGCAGGCGGACCGTGCTCGCATTGCGGAATACCGGGCTCAGGCTGACGAGGCCGCGCGCCCGTACTTCTTGGCCGAACGCCTCAAGCGTTAGGCGAACGAAACCGCCCCAGCTCGCTGACTCGCCGAGCGTCACATTTTCCGGCGTCTCGGCGGCTCCATGCGCGAATGGATCGATGAGGTGGAGCTCCAATCGATGCGTTTCGCAACACCTCCGACCGGCGCCGTCGACGTAGGTGCAGCGTGCTTGGTCCCGTTGGTTAGTCGGCGCACCGCACGGGTGCGGGCACGTGACGCCCGCGCTGGCGCGGTGCCGAGCTCGACACACGTCCGAGTGGCTCGATGCGCGGCGAGATCTGCGGCAGCGGGTCGAGTTGGCGTACGAGGCGCAGAATTTCCTTCTTCGTGCGATGCTTGGCGCGCGCCAACAGCTGCGGTTCTGACCCAAAAGCGATTGGTCAGCGGGTTACCTCAAGTAGACGCTCTTGCCTGCTCGGGGTAAACGGACTCGAATCATCTTGCTGTGACCTTCAACTCCTGCGGGGAGGCGAGGGGAATTTGCCAGTCGTTGCCGTAACCGTCCGTCGCGTAAGCGATGTCTCCCTCCACGCGGAGGTCAGAGAATGGGTTGGATTGAGTGCAGAAGAACACCCATTCCAGGGTTTCATCGCGTTCGAGCGCGATGAAGCCTTCATTGCCCATTGCGCCCTCGCCAGCGAGGACACGACGCGCGTTGCCGGCGTCCACACGGGATGTGGAGGTGACCTCCACCCACGCGTCGCTGTTGTAGTGTAGGACTGATTCCGCGCTGGTCTCGGCGAAGGGTGCTGCTACGCAGGTAACGGTCCCGTCTGCCGCTCGGAGTTCCTTGACGTCGAATAAGATCACTCGGCCGCTGGCGAAGACGACGCCGTCGATGTGCAGCGACTCGCTGCGTCGCCAACGTTCTTGCAGATCACAGGGTGACACTCGGATGCCTCATCCAAAGTTGAGTCTACCCCAGTCAGGGCGCTGCGCTCGAGACATCATTGTCCGAGCACATTCATGACGAGCGTCAAACATCCAAAGCCCAGCACCAGCGCGGAGATCCTGTTCGCGCGACGCAGGTGCGCGGCGTCGTTTCCGGCAACGCGGCGCGCGGCACGAAAGTAGAGCCAGCTGCCGCCGAGCACGAGGAGCAGTTCGACGAGGGCCGATGCTATCGGTAGTTGCCACAGGCCGAAGCCGAGCCGTGGCAGGTCTCCCGCGTTGTGCGGCAGCAGCGGCATGTCGTGCCGATGCATCGGCAGATCGAGCAGCCAGTGCGAGAATACTACCGCTCCAAGCGCCGCGCCGACGGCGCGTGACCAGAAGCGCGCCGCGACGATGCCGAACAGCGCTGCCAGCGCCAGCGCTCCCAGCAACGAGTGGGTGTAGTCGGCGTGGATGATGGCTTCCCCGTACCCGCCGTGCGTGCCGGGCAGAGCGTTGAACGTCTCCGCGCCGGTGAGCACGAGCGGCACGAACAGGATGTCGAGCCACACTGTCGCCAGCATCAGCGCCCACAACGGCGCGCGCGGCTGCTGGGACTTGATGGCGGCAGCCAGCCCGAAGTGTCCCGCGATCATGAGCGCACCTCTTGCTTCGCGCTCGGCCAGGGAAGCCGCGCGTCGAGCCTGCCGACGACAGCGATGAACAGAATCGAACCGAGGATGAAGGACATGACCCGAGTCTGGGGTCTGCAACGGCGTATGGTAAGACCCAGTTTATGCATGGTACCATACGCATGTGAATATCCCCTGGGCCGAGCTCGAGCTGTTTCTGGCCATTTCGGAGGCCAAGAGCCTCAGCAAGGCGGCCCGGATCCTGAAAGTGACACAACCCACCGTGAGCCGCCGCCTGGCGGAGCTCGAGACGTTGCTCGGGGAGTCGTTGTTCGTGCGCAGCGTCGAGGGCGTCACGCCGACCGCGTTCGGTGAGTCCTTGTTGCTCCCCGCGCGGCGCATGGCGGAGAGCGCGGCGGAGCTCGAGCGAACGGCGTCGAAGATGGCGCCGACGCCGACGGGCATCGTTCGGATCACCGCCCCGCCGGGCGTCGCCTACCAGTTTCTCACCCGATTCGCGGCGCACCTGCGCAGCGTGCTGCCGGACGTGCAGCTCGAAGTGATCGCGACGGTGAACTACGTCGATCTAGTCCGACGCGAGGCCGATCTGGCGATTCGTTTTCAACCGTTGGATCGTGCCTCGTCACAGCGGGATCTCGTGCAGCTGGCGAATTGCAAGCAACGCATCGCGGCCTTCGGCACGCCCGAGTTCATCGCGAGCCTGCCGCGTCGCTACGCCCTGACGGACGTCGGGTTCGTCGGTTGGACCCAGGCCCTCGCGCACCTTCCTCCCAATCCACAGCTCGCCGCGCTGATCCCTGGTTTTCGCCCCGTCTTCGCCTCGGACGACTACATCGTGCAGCTCGGCGCCGCGGAGGCCGGCGTTGGCGCCGTGGTGCTGGGAGTATTCCGCAGCCAGCTGCAGCTACCGTCGCCGCTCGTCGAGCTCGCCCTCTCGTTCGGGAACACCAGCGCGACGTTGAGCCTTGTCGCTGCGCGCAGCTCGCTTTCGATCCCGCGCGTCAAGGCGGTCGCGGACATCCTCGCGCGCGAGCTCGGCCGTGCGACGCAGGCCAAGGTTCGTGCAGCTGAACGCGTTCGCGACTGACACCCTCATGCGAGAACGATCTAATCGTCTTTCCCACAAGACCGAACCGCTTGCTTCCGTGCCTAACCCCCGAGTTGACGCCTTCGAGACGCCTCCGGAATACTGAGTACAGAGAACGTTGCGGCGTGCAGAAGGCCGCAAAATGGACGATGTCGCGCTCGGCCAGCTGCGTTTCTTGCGAGCGTTGATGCGCCGGCTTTGGTTCAGGTCGTGCACACTCGATGTCTCGGAATGCGACGGCTGCAGCAGTGCAACAACGTACAAGCAATAGCCGACGGGATCGGCTAGCGCGCTCAGCGTGGAGGCGGCGCACCACGATCTCACTGTTAGAAGGATACACGGCGGCTTAGAGCGAGTAACTTTTCCCGATGCATTAGGCACGGCAATAGATAGATCAACACAGCAGCAAGCTTCTGAAGTCGTGCGCAATGCTCGATGAGAGTCTCCGGCCAACATAGTTGTTTCCTTGAGCCGTTGTTCCGTGCATTCTGCGCTCGCGTCACCGCCGCTAAAGGAACGAACGCGTATGCCAAAGTGTGAATGGCGAAAGCCCGGGTTGGGATATCGATGCATTGCTGTGCTGATGGCCGGGCTGGTCGCGCTGACACCCACCGGCTGCGGGAGATCTAGCGAGGAGAGGGAGGTGGTGGCTTCGGCCGTACAGGGGTTGTCCTCACCTCCCAGCGTGGCCCAGCCGGCGCTGGTTGCTCCAGAGGTGGCCGGCATTTTGCCCGGTGGCGGGCACGTGAGCGGCGGGGACTACACGTATTCTATTCCGATAGTCGTGCCTTCTGGGCGCGCCGGAATGCAGCCGAGCGTTTCTCTACAGTACAGCAGCTCGGGCGGTGAAGGCGCACTCGGCCTCGGCTGGTCCGTCTCCGCCGGAACGTCGGCGATCACGCGCTGCGGGCGAACTCAAGGGGTCGGAAAAGAGACGGACTTCGTTCGGTTCGACACTTCGGACTACTACTGCCTAGACGGCGCACGGCTGCTCGGAACACTAGGAACTTATGGCGCCCTGAACTCAGAGTATCGCACTGAGATCGACCGGTTCGCAAAAGTGGTCCTGAAAGAGCTTGCCGCGAATAACGAGCCCACCAAGTTCGAGGTGTACTTCAAAGATGGGCGTATCGGCACGTTCGAACGGCAGTCGCCGCTCTTGGATCGCACAGTGCGGGACGCCGCGGGTGCGGTTACGAGCACCACGCAGGTCGCGCTGATGTGGCCGATGACGAAGCTCGTGGATCGCGCGGGCAACCGAATCAGCTACAGCTACGCGCCTTCGAGCTCCACGGGAAAGTCCGTTCCAATCCCGCTAGCCATCGAGTACGCTCTCTGCGATGCGGGGACGTGCGGTTACCCGAACGCGCGCAAACGCAAGGTGGCCTTTGTCTACGAGGTCGCGCCGCGACCGCGCGAAGGCTACATGAATGGGGTCGCAATTCGGCATACGGCGCGAATTGGGAAGATCCGGACCTCCGTCTTCAACACGGGAAATACCGCAGAGACGGTTAGTCGCGAGTATCGACTCCGCTACTCGGCCGCGCTTGGCTCAGGTCGGGATTTGCTGCGCGGGGTTAGCCAATGCGACGGCGCGGCGACCCCAGTATGCATGCCGGAGACGACGTTCACTTGGCGCGAGGCGGATCGCGCGTCCTACACGAACGCGACCGGGATTCAGAGCACGCTCGTCAGTCTGGTGCCCATCGCCCAGCGATACCAGCTCGCGCCGGAGAACAGCATCGGGCTCGTCGACGTCGATAACGACGGCAACGATGACGTACTGCTCAAGCACTGGTCCCCTCCGCAGACGTTGACGCTGTCGAATCAAAACCAGCAGGCGTCGGACCGACTGTACCGCGGCAACGGTAACTCCTACTTTTCTACCACTGCGGAAACCATCGACGTGAGTGGTACGGGGACCCCCAAGGCAGGCTGCACGGGGCGTGAAGGGCTCGATTATGCGAGCGCGCAGCCTGTCGATATGAACGGAGACGGTCGAATCGAGCTGGTGGTCGCGACCAACGACGCTTGTCCGTTCATCAATCCGAACGGGGCCGGCTTCATCCGTGTCCAGCCGGGTCATAGCGCGAACGTCGCTTTGAACCTGCAGCAGCGAAAGTACGCGCTCCTCGGCTGGGGCTCCGTCAGCGGCACACAGAAGTTGACGGCGAGCAATGTCTCCACGGCTGCGCCCCTCGCGAGCACGTGGGGAACGCACGAACTCCGCTTCGCAGATCTGAACGGCGACGGCCGCCCGGAGCTGATAGACGGCTTTTCGGATGGTGGACTCTGGGTTTGGGCCGTGCGATTCGCAGGACAATCGCCCGATCCGTACGCCGCGCAGACCTACAGTTTCCCGCTACGCGCCCCGTTGGCGTTCGACTCTCAGGTGTACAAGCCTCGAGGCTTGCATCGCACGACGGATGAGAACGGGGATGGTCGTCAGGAGCTAGTGTCCATCGACTACCAGGGCACTCAGCGCGCGTTCTACTTGCGCTCGAACCTAACGGACGCGAGCACTCAGGATCTGATCGCGACGAGGCGCATCGTCAAGCTGCCGCAAAGCGTAGCTGGGTGGCAAACGAACCCGGCCGCCCCTGGCGTCCCGGGCTGGGGAACGCCGGACTTCAGCGACTCTGCGTCCTTCACGGCCGACGCGTCGTACTGGTACGGCGTGGACATCAACGGCGACGGGCTGAAGGACGCGCTGTACGCGACGAATCTCGCGGGTGGCGGCGGCACCGGGCTCTGGCGCATCCGAATCAACACCGGCAACGGGTACCTCGCGGAGGCGACGCCTGGCGCAGTGGTGACGACGCTGAATACGTACCCGACGGACACCGCGCTCGTGGATGGTGTTGTTCGCAAGGGCCTCGACAATGGCATCCGTATCGCCGACATGAACGGTGACGGGTTGGAGGACTTGATCCTGCTCGATCCGGGATCGAACTTCTCGACGCTCGCCGGTAGTTTGTACAGCGGCACCAGCGTGCGACCGCGCGTCGCGTTCTCCAATGGCACGGGCTTCGACGCACCTGTCGAGATAGGTCCGAGCCTGGGGGCGACCACTTTGCGCATCTTCCGTCGTCAGGAGTTCTTCATGGCAAGGCTCGGAGACGTCAACGGCGACGGAAAGCCCGAGCTCGTCGATCTGATGACGGTGCCGAGCGATCAGTCGAAGCGCCAGCCCGTTGTCTGGAAGTCTTCGAGTGGAACGGAAGTCATTACCTCCGTCAGCGATGAGCGCGGGGAGGCTGAGCGCATCACGTACGACACTTTGTCCGCCGGCTCGGCGAGCCGCGGCGTGAACGATCTGGGCGACAGCAGCGACACTCACGTCTCGGACGCTCGTCTAGGCGCGTCGTCGCGGGCGTGCGTCTATCCCGCGCGCTGCGTCGGGACAGGGACGGTGGTGGCCAAATACGAGAGCTTCCGGAGTAGCCGGGAGATCAAGAATGTGTACCGCTACTTTGGCGCGCGCGTAGACGCGACGGGGCGCGGCTCGCTCGGCTTTGCGCAAACGAAGGTCATCGACCTAGTCGGTGGCTTCGAGACGCTGGCCACGTTCGATCAGACGCCCTTCAACCCGAGCGCGAACTATCACTTCTATCCTCGCGTCGCGGTGCCGACGAAGGTCGAGACCGGCCGCTACCGCGGTGCGGGCTACACCGTGCCTTCAGATATCGTGAACTTTGCGGCCGCCGACCCGTCACCCAAGACGACGGTGGACCATCAAATCACGTTTGGCACGACACTGCCGCTGCGGGCCTCCTCCCTGGTGAGCACCAAGAAGGTGTTCGAGGAGACGACCGCCACTACGCCGGGTCCTCAGCGCTACGAGTACCAAACGACGCGAACCCTCGACAGCTTCGGCAATGTCACGCAGACGGACGCTTACTCGAGGGGCTTGAACGCGTCCCCGCCGAACACGGAATCGAGCACCACGGAGGTCGTCCAATATAGCAATACCGCGAGTAACTGGCTCGTTGGGTTGCCGACGAAGGTGACGTCGACGACGCGCACCAAGGACGACGCATTTGGGACTGGCTGCACGACCAACCCGTGCTCAGAGAAGACGGCTGTCATCGACATCGAGTACGACGCCGATGGCGTCGCCCGCGGCTTTCCGTGGAAGGTGCATCGGGAGCAGGCGCTGGCGGACAGCACGGGCCGGCGATCGACCACGGAGTTTGGTCGGGACAGCAGTGGTCTCGTCACGAGCGTTAAGCGGACCGCGTTCGGCACGGGGGCTCCTCCGGCGCGCACGGAGACCACCGCGTACGACGACAGCGGCGTGAACGTGAAGGAGATCACGAACTCTGCTGGTCACAAGACGTGGCTCTTGTATTACACGTTCGGCGACGGCAATTGGCTCTATGGATTGGCGGACCAGAACGGCGCGGCCGACAAGGTCGACGTGCTCGTGACGCGCGACACCCTTGGACGTGAGCGTCAGATCCGCGAGGACAAGGGCACGAACACCTTCACGACCCTCAGCTACGGCACGGGTGTACTGCGCGTGAACGTGAACGCGGAGGTGGAGCGTGCCACGTTCTTCGACACCCGAAACAGGCCCACGCTCGATACCTGGACCAGTTTCTCCGGGACAGGCGCGGTGAGCGAGACGCTCTACCACCGACTCGGCGGCGTTCAGAAGACGCGCTACATCGGTACGGCGCTCACCCACGCGACCCTCTCCGCCTCGGAAGCCAGCGCTCGCAACGCCTTTGGTGGAACGAGCGGCGGCAACCAGACCAGCGCGGCCACCTATGACCGCATGGGCCGGCGCCGCACCGCGACGAACGGTACGAGCGAGGTTTCGAGCTTTGGGTACCCGAGCCCGCTCGGTAAGTCTTCGTTCTCCGACCCTTCGGGGAACTACGGCGAGACATTCGACGACCAGAATGGCCGACAGCGCACGCTCATGCAGCGCTTGGCGGGCACGACGCCGCGCGACATCGTCACGCGCTACGGCTACGACGATCGAGGACAAATCGGTCATATCAAGACCGCTGATGGCGCGCGCGAGGCTTATACCTACGACAACCTCGGCCGGTTCCTCGAACGGCGCCAGTACACGGTCGCTGGCACCAGCTACTCTATGGATCGTCGCGTCGAGTACAACTCCTTCGACGAGGTGATCCGGGAGCATCATGGCGGCGGGACCACAGGCGACATCTCCGTGCAGTACACCCGCGACATCATCGGTCGCGTGACGGAGCGGAAGCACACGAACCCGACCGGCGGCGAAGAGGAGCGGCAGGTCTTCACTTGGGATTCAGCAACGCAGATCGGCAAGTTGATCTCGGCGCAGACTTACGTCGGCGTGCCGGCGCAGCAAATCCCTGGTCAGCCGGGCGTCACCACGACGTACAGCTACGACACGCTCGGCCGAATGAACGGGTTCGATCAACGCTTCCCGGACAGCGCGAGCGCGCCGACTAGCCTGGGTGTCCGCTGGACCTTCGACACCCGCGGGCGACTGGATACGATGACCTACCCAGAGCGAACCGGCGATGTCATCCAAACTCCGAGCCACCCGAGCACGGGCGGTCTGACCATCAAGTACGGTTACAAGAACGGCAAGATCGAGTCCATCCGCGACAACGCGCTGCCCACCACCTCTCCTGCGATTTGGCTCGCCCAGACGCGCGACGAGTTTGGCGGGGTGAAGACGGCCACGAACAGTGACGGCTTGAATGCGACGTGGGTGCGCGATCTCAACACCGGGCGACTGACCTCGCACACCGTGACGACGAGCACCGGGACGTCGATTCACGATCAGGCGTTCCAGTACTTCCCGAACGGGTTACTCAAGAAGCGCACCACCGCGACCCGTCCGGAGAACTTCGTTTACGACACGCTTCGGCGCCTGACGAACTACGATCGAAACGCCGCGCTCACGGCGGATCGCGTGGTTGCTTCCTATGCGTACGACGACGTCGGCAACATCAGCGGCGTCACCACCGCGTCATCGAACTCCGCTGATTGGCCAAACGTCAACGAGAGCTACAGCTACACGTCGACGACCATACCTAACTTCCTCACCTCGCAGACCATCGGCGCGGCGACGAAGACATACCTGCCCGATGCCGCAGGACGCCTGGCGACGCAGCAGGCAGGCAGCGTCGTGGAACGCAGCCTGACGTATACCAGCTTCGACCTGCCGAAAGAGATCAGTGCCGGCGGGAACACCACCAAGTTCCTCTACGACAGCGACAACCGCCGAGTCCGAAAGACCACCACCAAGGCGGACGGCAGCGTCGACGACGTGATCTCCGTCAGTAAGCTTTACGAGCAGCGCACGACGAAGACGCCGACTGGCGCTATCACCGGTGAGTCAATCTTTCGTATCGACGGAGAGAACGGACCGCTTGCGGAGATCCGGCAGGGCTGGACGCCAACCGCGCTGGTCGGCGCGCGCACTACGCGCTTCCTGCACAACGACCATCAAGGCTCGCCGACGACGATCTCGCGTGGCACGACGATCGAGGACTCTTCTGGCTTTTTTCCCTTCGGGAAGAAGCAACAGATTGGTGCGACAGTCGCGCCCCGACGCGGGTACACCGGCCACGACCATGACGACGAACTCGGGCTGATTGACATGAACGGCCGTGTGTACGACGTCGCTCAGCGCCGGTTCCTCACGCGCGACCCCATTCTGAGCCCTATCGGTCACGCTGGCGCCTACAACCCATATGCCTACGTCCTGAACAACCCAACCAATCTAACGGACCCGACTGGGCTACTCTTCGGCATTGGAGGGTTCGATCCATTCGGCTGGCTCAAAGGCGGAGGCGGATCGGGACAAGCGCAGCAAGAGGTCGTAGAGGGCGCCGTTGTCACAGCGGCACCAGCTTTGATTGGCGTGGGTGGAGTCATTGCGGCTCCGGAGCTGGCACCGGTCATCGTGGCGGGTGCGATCGTGGGCATCTACTTCGGTGACGCTCTCCTCGATGCCGCGACGGACGGCGGCGGCGGCAGTCAAGCAGACAATCACGGCAATTACGTGCCGCCGAACACTGGCGCTGGCTCGGCTCCGAGTGGTTCCCCGAACACCGGTGGAGGCCGCGGAGCTGGTGGGGATAACGGGGCTGAAGGCTCGAGCGGCCCTGGCTCTGGCAGCTCCCCGTCGTCCACCCCCGCTCCGGCCGCGCCGGCAGCTGCACCCCCCGCCCGGAACCCCAGCCGTGGCTCAGCGCCGCGCCCACGCGATCCGTTGCCCGCTCCACCTGAAGTGGTGAGCCCACCGCAGCGCGAGGGGCAGTACGGCCCACCCGAGCCGGGGCAAGTCACCATGCCTATGTCCCCTCCCGGCACTAGTGTCGATCAGAACATTCAGAAAGCCGTGTCGTCCGGCTTCCTCATGCGCAACATCCTGGGGCAGATGGCGTGGTTCTATCTCAAGGTTCACGGCGGAGGCCCGTGGGACTACAAGCTCCTCGGAGATCCGCTGTACGAGGACTTCGGGAACTTCAACTACGGCGCGACTGGCGCAGCGATGGGGATCCCTCTCGAAGTGCTTCTGCGTGAAGCCGGGCGCGCACAGATCAACTCTGGTACCTCGCGACCGGAGTGGAACGCTCCGCCAGAGACTCCGTTGTGGCGTTGGGGCGGTGAAGCACCGTACGGTGACGATCCGAACGATCAGCGGTGGATCCACCTCGGTTACCGGTACTACATGGAAGTGTACGGCGGCCACTGATGAACGGCAGTCCGCGACTTTGGTTCTCGCGGACTGCGTTCAACGAAGTTTCGCGTCGAGTGCGTCGTACCTCAGTGTGACGCCGGACTCAGGACGCAGAAACCGGCGACGAGTTGGCGACGCTGCCATAGTTGGCTACACGCGAGGCGCGGGTGCTTGGCTGCGTTCGTATTGCCGGTAGGCGGAACGCGCGATAGCGACCGCTTGCGCAGAACCTTTTGGCGATGCGCGCACGTACTCGAGCAGAGCGTCGAGATTGGCGATGTCTTGTGGAAATGAAGAGTCACGAGCCACTTCACGCGCCCAGCTACCTACTGGTGTGCGGAGGGCTTTTTGTTTGCTCAGCCATTCACGGAAGTCTATCGGGGCAGCCATGGGACGCGATGTAGCACGAGCGCGCGCCGTACACGCGCGTCTACGCGAACGACGAAGGCCTCTCTCAGCGCTCGTCGTTCAATAGGCCTCGATGTTGGGCCAAATGCGCCACACGCGCCCCCAGGCCGGGCCACCAGGGGGGGTGCTCGCTTTTGGCGCAATCGATGTCGCATCTTACGGGCGGTGTTCGCGCCGCTTGTACAGTTGGTGCTCGAGTGAGCGCTTGAGTTTGCCGGCCGCGCCATCGATCGCCTCGTTCATGCTGGCGCCGTGGTGAGTGACGGCGACGGGCTGTCGCTTGGCGATGCGAGCCTCCATCATGCAGCGCTTGTCGTCGGGGCCGGGCCGAGCGCCGTTCTCGTCGCCCAGGTGCACTTCTACGCGAGTCACCTCGTTGCTGAAGTGACCGACGGCTTCCTCGACGATGCCCCGAACGTACTCCGCGACTCGCTCGCGCCCATCGGTGTTGCGGTCGGTGTTGATTTGAATGTCCATTGGCTACCTGCCTTTGCAGCAAGCGCGCCGCTGATGATATTCCGTGATTCACCGGAATTGGGTCGCACAGTGTAAGACGCGCGGCTCCGTTACGGCGTCATCTTTGCAAGAGAGGGCGGGTAGCTGGCCGGAGCGCTAGTTGACGTTGGCTTGCAGTTGGCCGACGAAGTCGTAGATGCCGCTGCGCTCGCGGTTGCTGAACATTTTGACGTCGTAGCGGCCGGGGCGCGCAAACCGACAGCTGACGCGTGGCTCGGTGCCGCTGCCGACGCGGCACTGGGTCGGCTGGTTCGGATCGCCGCGCGTCTCATACGAGACCAGCAGGAACACATTTTGCGGGTTCTTGAGGCTGAGCTCGAGCATGCCTTGGACGTCGACCTGCGAACGATCGGGCGCGAGGAGCTCGAGCCCCTGCGCGAAGAAGCGAGGCGCCAAGGCGGGCTGGCGCAAGAACTCACCTCGGCTGAGTGGCGTTTCGAGTAGCTGCCACTTGGCGTCGTCCGGCATGTGGTCGAGGTTGAAGATGCGCGGCGGCGTGAGGAAATAGTCCGTCGAGTAACGTTTTTGGAAGCGCGAACCGCCGAGGTAACCGCTGTCCCAGGTCGCGTCGAGCAAGTACCAGTAACCGTCGATGCGCGCGGCGTTCCAGGCATGGCCTTGTCCGGAGAGATCGTTGCCCCGGGTGCGAGCATCGCCGGATAGGTAGACGACCTCGAGCCCCGCCGCGCGGCCCATCGCCTCCATCAGGTTCGCGTAGCCGGCGCAGACTGATCGGCGTGAGGCGAAGACCGATTCTGCATCCTGCGGCCCGTAGCGGCCCGCGAGGTACGATTCCGCGTCGTAGGCAACGCGATCAGCGACCCAATCATGCACGGCTTTCAGTCGCGCAAACGGTGCCGGTACACGCTCGCGGATATAGCGAGCCACGCTTTGAATGGTCGCTTCAGTTCCTGGCGGCATGTCGACGACGCTCGGGTCCAAGACCGTGGCGAGCGGCCAGCTGGGTGCTTCAGCAGGGCTCGGAGGTGCGGCTCGTTCAGTCGGAGACGGATCCGGGATCGGCGTCGCGGTTGGCGAAGTGGGAGCCGTGGCGGTCGTGGTGGGGACGGGGGATGCGCTGGGTTGCGCAGCCGAGCTCCGGCTCGAACCGTGGATTTCAGGTGGCTGGGGGTCGGGCGCTGGTGCGGGCTTGCGGAATGGGTTGTCGCGCGCCGCCAAGTAGAGCCATTCGAGCTGAGCAGCGGCAGCGAACAGACGCGCGCGCGTCACCTCGGCGGCGGCGTCGCGCCGACCATCGAGCATCCAATCCCCCCGCGCGGAGAGCGCCGTGAACGCTGCGCTGGGCTTGAGCGCCAGCAGCGTCGTCAAGAACACGACATTGAGCCCCAGCGTCCGCAAGATCAGCCGATCGCTGAAAGACAGCACGCGCGCGGCCTTCGAAGGCAGTCGCGAGCGGCGCCACGCGCTCCAAAGTTCCCAAGCGAGCGGTAAGGCCGGACACAGCAGCAGGCCGGCTAGCAATGTGAGCCAGATTGGCCCGTGCCGAAGTGCCGCCAGTGAAGATGCCACCCAGACGCCCAGCAGCGGCAGCGTGACCATCACGACAATCGCCAGCGCCTTCAGCGTCAGTCCCAGTATTACCCCGACCCACGAGCCCCCGCCTGCTGCCTTCTTCACGCCGGAACGGTAACCTCAGGCGGGTGCTGCCGCGAGCGCGAAAATCTCACCGCGAACGCAGCGGCGCGCGATGCACGCTGATTGCTCATTGGCAGCGCCACGCCTCGCAGAAGTCGCTGATGCAGTCCGAGTCGCCATCGCACACGGAGCCCGGCAGACCGTCGACGCAAACGCTCTGTCTGCCTTGGTCTCCCTCTTCCATCGCAAAGTCAACGGCGCAGAAGCCGGAACGGCAGTCCTCGGCGTTCAGACATTCGTTACCCGACTTGCCCTCCTTGCACAGGTTCCGAACGCACATGGCGTCGTTTTGGCAATCCGACGGCGTCTCGCAGGGCGAGTCCTCACTGCCATCGGCACAGAAGCTCAGAATGCAGGACTTCGACTCGCAATCAGAATCCTGCCCGCAGAGCTGCCAGAGCTTGCCGGTGCTGCAGCGCGCGTGCTGGTCGAATGGACCAGGAAAGCAATGACCTTCGAGGCAGTCGTCATCGGTCGTGCACCAAGCATCGCCCTCTCCCGTCGAGCATCGGCCTGGCTCTAGCTCGGGCACGGTGCGGACGCATCGCAAGGGTGCCAGGCAATCCTCCTGTTCGAAGCATCGGTCGTTGTCGTTCCCGTCCGTGCACCGACCGACGTACGCATCGGACGGCATCGCGCACTCCCCCACAGCGCAGTCAGCGGACGTCGTGCAGTGCTCCTCGGCAGAAAGGCAAGCCCGCGTACCGTTTTCCTTGGACAGGGTGCACTGCGCGCCATCGGAGCAGTCCGTCTGGTCGACGCAGTAGCTGTCCCCGGCGCTGCAGAACCCCCAGTCAGCATCCTCGCGTCGCACGCAGACGCCGCTCGAACTATCGGTGCGACAATCATCGTCGGTCTTGCAGGCTTGCTCGACGCACGCTGCGGCGTGGATGCCGCCTTTCGTGAATATTTGCCGTGCACACAACGCCTCGCAGTTCATGTTGACGAGGCACCCGCGTGTCGGATCGCAGGAGGAGAGACTCGAGTAACCGAAGTCTCCGCAATCGCAAATGTTGGCGATACAATCGTCGTCTTCGACACAACGTCTGCCATCGAACTCGAGCTGGAGTTCGCCGCAATAGTCCGGCGCGGACGGCGCCGCTGCACCGGCCGCCCCACCC
>Ga0247764_1000204_pt1 | contig 21914 bp, 16 predicted proteins | sample UWRJL051202B4_FD_179932 | JGI IMG/M metagenome (GOLD analysis project Ga0247764, IMG submission 179932) | Plant litter microbial communities from Arlington Agricultural Research Station in Wisconsin, United States - UWRJ-L051-202B-4 | ecosystem: Environmental > Terrestrial > Plant litter >...
GGAGCCCGAGTTGGCCCCTGCAGAGTGAGCCCGTGACGTAAGCGGAAATCCTTCCTTGAGCGCGCTGCGAGACACGGTCGGTTCCTGCTGATTTACAGTCTGGCTACGGCGAATAGTTGCGGACCGAGCGCCCGGGAATTGACGAAATACAGCGCGGCGAGCGGCGCGGCGACCAGGCGGTAGCCGAGCGCGAGCGCAGGATGCGGTGAACCCAGGGCCGCGTCGTGGGTGCCGCTGGCAATCGCTCGGCGAGAAGCTTGGCGTACGAGCGCGCGGTAGGCGCTGTGAAACGGGAAGCCCCACGCAAAGGCCCGTTCGACGCGGAAGTCGGCGGCCTCCAGCGTGTCTGTGAGCGAAGCGAGTGTGTAGTGACGCACGTGACCAATCGCGTGATCGAACCTTGTCGGTTGATCGCCTGGCACGGTGACGATCAGCCTCCCGTTGGGCGCCAGCAGCGCACGGAGACGACGCAGCGCTGCGACATCGTCCGTCATGTGTTCGAGCACCTCGGAGCAAATGACGAGATCGAACGAAGCCGTGGGGGCAGCGTGCTCGGCCGTCGCCAAATCGAACTGCAGCAGCTGCGCGCGCGGGCACGCCGCGCGGGCGCGTGACAACGCAGTTTCCGAGCCGTCCACGCCCCACAGTTGCGCGTCCGGGAGCGCTCTGTGCAGTACTCGCAACAGCGCTCCAGGCCCACACCCAGCGTCCAACACACGCTGGGCCCCGCGCGCATGCTGCCCCACCAACTCCACGACCAGGCGCCGTCGATGCCGGGCCGCGGGACTCACCTCATCCAGCGCGCCGAACTCCTCCCAGACCTGATCGTAGGACGGTTCGGCGCGCATCGTTCAGGCGAGATTTCAGGTCATGGAGGCGTTGACGCCGGCTTCCACGGCCGCGACGTTGTCCGTGCGCAGGTCACGCGCGGACGGGTCGTCATAAGCGGCGCGCCCGACCTGTTTGGTGCGGTAGCGGTCGGTGAAAATGCCGAGCACGTAGTTTTTGAAACAGAACGTGAAGATGTCGCGCTCGTTCAGCGAAGGATCGATCCGGGCGGCCTTTTCGGCGTGGAGCTGGGGGTAGAGGCTCCAATGCGTGCCAGGGTTCTCGTGGTGCACGGTGTGGTAACCGGCGTCGAACACGAACCAGTTGGCGAACGACCCGACGAAGTTACGCGAGTGGTTGTCCTTCGACCACGGGTCGCAGTGGATGTGCTGGATGTAGTTGGTGAACATCATCGACCACAGCGCGAAGCCGCAGGGGATGCCAAACGCGAACAGGTACACCAACGCACCCGTCTTCCAGCCATGCAGCACCAGGGCGAGGGTCAGCAGCGTGACGTGCGCGCCAATCACGGAAGCGGCTTGCGTCACGATCTGACGGTACACGCGGCCGTTGGAGGCTTTGGCTTTGGCCAAGTACTCCTTGAGCGGTCCGGATTGCCAATACGCCGAGACGAAGAAGTAACTGATGGCGACCCAGAACGTGTGGTTCCGGGTGTATCGCCAGGTGATGGTGGCGTCCCCGGCTTTGTTCACGTACTTGTGATGATTCAAGTTGTGAGTGGGGATCCAGCCGAACAGTGGATAGCCATAAAACACCGACAACCACGCGGCGAAGAAGTCGTTCGCGCCGCGGTTGGCGAACGTGGGGCAGTGGTTGTGGTTGTGCGAAATGACGCCCGCGCAATAGCCGGTGTAGATGCTGAGCGGCAGCAGCCATCCGATCAGATTCGGATTGACGTAGTGGGCTAGCGCAACGCCCGGGAACAGGATGAAGACCCAAAACAGCGTGCGATAGTCAGCGGCGAATCTGGGGCGCATTCAGAAACAACTCCTGGCGGCCGGGAGGCTACTCGATCGGGCCGGTCCGGACCAGGAGCTGCCGGAAATGCGGCCGAATTGTCGCGTCAAGGCCGCGAGAGCGTCCAAGCTGCGCCAGATCGAGGCTGTCCGCTGCGCGAAGCGCATTTCGCAGGGCGCCATCAACTTGTCGGGTGTCACGGACCCCAGTAGCGTCAGGCCATGTCGCTGCTGTTCGCTGCGCTGCACCTGGTCTCGTTGGTGTTTGGGGTGGGCGCCTTCATGTTCCGGGCTCAGGCGCTGCAGCAGGCGAACGATACCGCGGGCGCTCGCAAGGTGCTGTTTTGGGACAACATCGCCGGCGTCGTGGCGCTGTTCTGGGTGGGCAGCGGGTTGTGGCGCGCGTTCGGTGGCCTGGAGAAGGGCAGCGAGTACTACCTCTCGAATCATGTGTTCTGGCTGAAAGCGCTGCTGGTGCTGGCGCTGCTCGGGATCGAGCTTACGCCGATGATCACCTTCATCCGCTGGCGTATTCGCCTCGCCAAACAACAGCCGATCGATCTGAGCAAGAAGGCGCGGCTCGTGCGTTTGCATTGGTACGAGCTCGCGTTGGTGCCGCTGATCGTGGTGTGCGCCGTGTTGATGACGCGCGGCGTGGGCGTCGTGAAGAAGCGCGCCAGCGCGGAGGTCGCGGCGCTCGACGCGCGCGCGGAGAGTATCTATTTCCGCCAGTGCTCCAGTTGTCATCAATTGGACGGTCGCGGGCTCAATGGGCGGTTGGCTGCGGACTTCATCGGTGACGCTTCGCGCCTCGCCAAACCGGACTCCGTGCTACTTCGCAGCATCGCTGAAGGCGTGCCAGGCACAGCCATGGTCGGCTTCAACGGGCGCTTGACGGATGAAGAGCAACGCGCGGTGCTTCAGTACCTGCGCGCCAAATTCGGCAAACATTGAGGCTGCTCGCTCGTCTTCGCAGTCTCGAATTTCTGACGCTGCTCGCCGTCTTGGCGGTGTTGAGCAGCTGCAGCTTGGTGCTGCTCTGGCCAATGCTGCGCGACTTCTCCACGTACGGTTTTCACGACTGGGACGTGCACACGGCTTATCGCTACATCGTGCCCCTCAGCTGGCTCCGCTACGGTGAAGGTCCGTGGTGGCATCCGTACTTGTGCGGCGGCGTTCCGGCCTGGGGCTACGTGGAGGGCGCCTCCAATTTCATTTCGCCCTATTTGCCGCTGTATTTGCTGCTGGACGTGCGCGCGGCGCTGCGTCTCGAGGTGCTCGGCAATCTGGCGCTCGGTTTGAGCGGCTCCTACTTGCTGGCGCGGCTCTACACGCCAAGTCGCGCGCTGGCGGCGTTCTTCGCGGCCTTGTTTTTCCTCAACGGGCGCTGGGCGTTCCAGGCGGCGGTCGGTCACACCTGGCATCTGCAGTACGCGCTATTGCCCTGGGTGTTCTTGGGTTTCGAGCGCGCGCGCAGCCCCGAGCAAACGCACCCTGTCGGGGGATACGCGCCGGCGTGCTGGGCGGGCGCCGCCATCGCCTACACTTGTTACGCGGGCGGGATCTATCCGTTGCCGCACATGGCGCTGTTCTTGGGTCTGTATGCAGTCCTGATAGCGCTGTTCACGCGCAACCTGAGACCGCTCAAGGTGTTGCTCCTCACCGGCAGCGTCGCGGTTGGACTGGCGGCTCCGAAGCTGTTCGCCGCCTTCGACTACTTGGCGCGCGCGCCCCGCACGATCGACTCGACGGAGACCATCGGTCTGGGCGCGCTGTGGGTGATGCTGACGGACGCGCAGCAGCGCTACGGGCTGCGCTCGGCGCCAATTCCCGCTTACAACTGGCACGAATGGGGCATCTACATCGGTGCGGTGGGCGTCGCGGCGCTGCTGCTCGGACTCTTGCTAGCGCGGGGCGTGGCAGGGCAGGCGCATCGCGCGCTGGGTGCGCTGTGTTTGATGTTGGGGTTTGGCGCGTTTCATCCGCTTTCGCCCTGGACGTTGTTGCATCGGGTGCCGCCGTTTTCGTCGCAGCACGTGCCGTCGCGCTTCCACTACGTGATGTTGTTTTTTCTAGGGCTCGCGCTGGTGAGCGCGGTCACACCCTGGCTGGAGCGCGGGCTGCAGCGCTTCAAATGGTTGGATCTTGCGTTGCTGGTTCCCGTGCTGGGATTCGCGCTCAACCTGGCTACGGTGAATCGGGTGCCGTTCGAGCAGGCGTTTTGGATGCGCGCCCCAGAGCCTCTCCTCCCGCGGGAGCCGTTCGAACATCGCAGCAACGCGCCGGTGAACTACCTGCGGCGGGACTGGGCCGCGCCGATGTTGCTCAGCATGTTCGCCAATACGGGCGTCGTCCGTTGTTACGGCGTCGACCCATCGATCCAGATTGGCGTGCGCGCCGCAGATCGTAGAGACTATCGCGGGCCCGCCTACATCGTGGAAGGCCACGGCCTAGCCCAGTTGGTCGAGTGGACGCCCAATCGCGCCGTGATCAGGATCGAGAATGCCAGCCCCGGCGCGCTGCTCGTCTACAACATGAACTACGACAGTAGCTGGAGCGCCAACGGCGCCCCTGCGATACCGTATCTAGCGGCGGTTGCCACCCGCTTGCGCGGAGGCAACGAAACCGTGGAATTTGCGTATTTTCCGCGCACTTTGAAGTATTCGACGCCGATTTTCGTGCTCACGCTTCTACTGTTGTTCGGAGCGAGCGCGCGCGGTCGTCGCATGTGGCAACGCCTCGGAAGGTTTCGCTCGTCTGCGTGACGAGCGGCCTCCGAGGCGTTGAATAGAGCGGCGTTCAGGGAACGCGGCGCTTCACTTCTCTTGCGGACGGGTACGTACGCCTAGGTACTGACCCGAGTACGACCCGAGCGCTTCGCCGTCCACGCCCACGCGATCGAACACGCGCGGCTTGCCCATGCTGCCTGCGGTGCCGTGCTCCACGATGAACTCGTCCACGAGCTTGCCGTCGGGCGCCTGGATCTGCACCGTGATGCGCACGTGGCTGGCACGCGCAGAGACGAACGCGTAGTAGCCGGGCTCGATGAAGTCGACGCGCGGCTTGATCACGTACGGGGCTTCGCCCTGCTCCGCGACCTGAATGCCTTCATTGGCGGCGGCGCCGCGCAAGCCGGCGATGTACTCCCCTTCGAGCTTGCCCTTGGCTTCCGCCCAGCCAGCCTTGTCCTCGTCCTTCTTCTCGGAGAGATACTCCGCCTCGGACTTGGCTCCGACGGTGAGTTTGCTGAAGTCGAGCTTGGTCACCACGAAGTTCTTCTGCCCGAGCAGCGGATTCGGCGCTGCTTGCGACACGATGACCCACGGGTACGACCTGCCGCAGGCACCCAGGAGCAACAACACCAAGCTCAACAGTACGATTCGCCGCATCATTCCAGTTCTCCTCATCCCCGCCGACGGCCCCGTACTTCTCCCCAGGACCCGTGAGGCGGCCTATCAAGTGAAGTCTCCCGCATATCACGGTTTGCCGTTTTTCGGTCAATGGGCTGTCGTGCGGTTCCGACTGCTCCGGCTGCATTCGCGAAACTCGGCGAAACGCAGCGGCGTCAGTCCGACGGCCGGCGCGCGCCTTCGGCTTCGGGGGTGAAGGCCAGCGTTCGAGCGCGCTCCGCTCGTTTGCGTGACAGTTCAACGCCGATGGCGGCCATGCCCAGGCTGTTGGCGACTGAAAGCAGCGTCCCGACGCCGCAAAACGGATCGACCACGGTGCGGCAGGCGGTGTGGGCGAGCAAGAATCGACAAGTCGCGAGGCAAGCGTCGCTGCCCATCGCGCGGGGCCAAGTCATCTTGCCCATCTGCGGCAGGACGTCCGCGCTGGACTGCGCTGGAGTGAGCCGCAGCTCGCGCGAGAACCCGAGCAGGTGAGCGTAGGCGGGCCGCCCAAACGTGATGGTTCCGGCCGGCGCACGACACACCACCTTGTGAAACAGCGTGGCACTACCGGCGTGTTCTGCGCCGAGCTGTACTAAAAACGCTTTGTCCACCCAGGTGCCTTCGCGCTTCACATCGGTTTGGTAAAAGATGGTCACGGCCTGTGGATGCGTTGCGCGGCACGCCAGCTCCGCCACGCGAATGAACCAGCTGCGCCATTCGTCGAACTGCAAACGCGGCAGCTCCACGCTGTCGGGCAGCGAGGTTACGATCGCTGCGTCGGCGGGCAGCGAGTTCTGCTCCAAGAAGGCGACGCCGTCCCCGTGGTGCACCGTGCGCGTCGGTTCCGTCATGCCAGGTATTGCTCCAACTCCTGAAGCCCCCGCTCCGAGCCAACTTCGTAAAAGCGCTCGGTCGCGATCAGCGCGCGCAGCTCTCCTGACGCAGCCAGCTGCGTTTGCAGCAACGAAAGCTCGATGGGCCTGTCACGGGGCAGCGCCTCGACCACTTCGCGCCGCAACGCCAGCGCGCCGTAGTCGATGTGGTCGAAGCTCGGATCCGTCGCGGCTTTGTCGTACGCCGTAACCTGCGAGCCGCTGACGCGCACGTTGCTGCGGTCCCAGCGCCCTTGGTTGTGGAAGACGGCCAGCGTGCCGCGCGCCGCTGGATGTGCCTGCAGATCCATGAGCGGAGCCCGATAGTCGAACGGTAAGTAGCTGTCGCCGTAGGTGACCAGAAACTCCGCCTCGAGCTCGGACAGGGCTTGGCGCAGCGCGCCGGCCGTGCCGAGCAGCTTCGGGCCATCCTCGACGTAACGCACGCGTACGCCAAAAAGTCCGCCGTCCCCCACGTGTTCGCGGATCTTCTGGCCCAAATGGCCGATACACAGCACGACGTCGCGCAGCTCGCACTGCGCCAGTCGTTCCAGTTGCCAGTCGATGAAGGCGCGACCGGCGACGCGCAGCAACGACTTCGGCAGCGTCTGCGTGTGCGGCAGCATGCGCGTGGCCAGGCCGCCCGCCAAGATCACGGCTTGCATGCGGCCCCGAACACTTCCAGCGAAAGTGCCCGCACCGCGCGCTCCACCGCCTCGTCACTCGTGAAGCGGAGTTGAAAACCGAGCGCCGCGAGCTTGCTCGCATCCAGCCGCGAGTGCGGCACGTCACCCTTCCAGCCTCGATCTCCGCCGGTGAAGCGTATGCCGGCGTTGGGAAACGGTGAGTGTCGGATACACAGCTCCGCGATGCGCTGAACGCTGGTCACGTCGGGCGGCGCAAGATTGAAGACGTTGAGCGGCGCCGTGGCGTGATCGAAGCCGAACAACACGCCAGCGACGCAGTCCGTCACGTGCACGTACGGCTTCGACTGACGACCGTCGCCGAGCACCTCCAGCTCGTCTGGATCGTCGCGCAGTTTGCGCAAAAAATCGAGCGCGGCGCCGTGCGTGCCGCGCGGCCCGACCACGTTGCCAAAACGAAAGATCCAAGCACGTAGCTCGAAGCACTCCACGAACGCGCTGATCAGCGCTTCGCTCGCCAGCTTGCTCGCGCCGTACAACGAAATCGGGAGCGCGCCCAGATCCTGCTCGCGGCACATCTGAATGGTTTCACCATAGACGGTGCCGGATGAGGCGAAGAGTAAGCGTTGCGTGCTGGTGCGGCGCATCGCTTCCAGCACGTGGTGCGTGAGGATGGTGCCCTGCTCCAGATCCAAACGTGTGTTGTGCAGGCTGCGACGCGCCTCTGGGTTCGCCGCGAGATGGACGACCAGATCATGTCCGGCCATGGCGCTGCACAAGCCGCCCAGGTCCAGGGCATCCCCGACGATCAGGCGCGCTGACTGCGCGTCCAGCACGCCTTGAAGGAACTTGGCTTGGCCGTTCGACAGGTCGTCGTACACCGTCACGGGTCCCCGCTGAGCCAGCGCTTCCACCAAATGGCTACCAATGAAGCCTGCGCCGCCAATCACGAACGAGCGCAACGTCACGGTGCCTCCGTCGCCGGCCCGGGCGCGTTCTCGATGTATTGGAAGAGCGTCGTCAGCAAGGGCTGAAGCTGCCGCGTGCCCGGCTCCAATTGCCGTTGCTCCGCCGGGTCGCGCTGGAGATCATAAGCTTCCATCTGGGCCGTGCTGGGGGTGTAGATCAGCTTGAGCGGCCAGTCGACGACGGCCAGCTTCCAGTTGCTGCCGTCGTCGACGCGGAAGTTTTCCACGAGAAATCGAGCATTCGTGGAGGCTTGCGCCAACAGGTTGCGACCGCTGAGCGGCGCAGGGCTCTGAATGCGCAGCAGTGGTAGCCAGGTGGGTAAGAAATCGAGCAGGCTCACTGCGGCGTCGATGCGGCGCGCCGGCAGGCCCGGCACGTGCAGCAATGCCGCGGTGCGCAGCTGAGGATCGTACAGGTTCGAGTTGTGCCAGCGCTGACCGTGTTCTCCGAACTCCTCGCCGTGGTCGCCGGTCACTGCCACCAGCGTGCGGTCGCTGAGCTCCCGCGCGCGGAGGCCGTCTAGTAGGCGTCCGATTTGTCGATCTACCTCCGCGATTTCCGCATCGTACCGATCTTGCTCGCTGTTGCCGAAGCGCGGCACGTGCGCGGATTGTTCGTAATCGAAGTGCGGCTCCAGCAAATGGAGCCACAGAAATAAGGGTCGCTGATCACGCTGGTCGAGCAGCGCGAGCGCGCGGTCGACCTGTTCCCCGCTGGGGAAGCCGCGCATCGTGCCGCCGACGTAGAGTACAGGAGTGCTCACGTCGTACACCGAGAAGCCGCGGTCGAAGCCGGCGTGCTCCACGGAGGTGAACGCACGAAAATTCGGGTGCACCGCGTAGGTCGCGTACCCGTGTTGCTGCAGCAGCGTGGGCAGCCATGGCAGTGCAGGGTCCAAACGTCGCATTTGGCGGAATTGCGCTTGCGACTGCCAGCGGATGCTCGACGGTTGCTGACCAGAGAGCAAAGCCGCGAGCGACAAGCGCGTCGCGGGTGTGGTGGCGTAGGCGCGCGTGAACACCGTGCTGTTCTTGGCCAGCTCTTTCAGCCGGGGGGTGGTGTCGCGCCGCGAGGCGCCTGCAAACGAGACATGGTCCGCGCGCAGCGTTTCTACCGTGATGAGCAGGAAGTGCAGGGGCCGCGGCACGCTAGCGGGCGGAGCCGGCTCCGCTGCGGGCGGAGCGGCCGGCGACGCCAGACCGCCGTCGCCGGCCACGCAGTTGTTGTCGACGCCGTCGCGCGGAACCTCGCGGGCGCCAGGATGCACGCGCGCATCGAATGGCGCGCAATCCCCGCCCGCGAACCAACCCGAGTAGCCGTCACGATCGAAATCGGTGACCCTGCGCAGCAAGGCCACGCCATAACGCGACCAAGCGCCCTGCTGGGCGATGCGCGGCAACGCATCCGCGTCCGCGACGTGCGCAACGCCTCCGCCCAGACACGCAAACAGCCCCGCGCCCAACCAAAATTGGCGCGCTCGAGCCGCGCTGCTCGAACGCTGGCGCCAAACCCACGTGGCCAAGCCAGCAACCGCCAGCCCCGCGAACAACGCTGGATCCAGCGCGGTGATTCCCGCGCGTCCGATCACCACCAGCGAGCCCAACAGCGACAGGGCTGCCGCAATGCGAATCAACCGTCCCCAACGCGACGCGCGATGCTGCATCAGCTGTGCGAGCAACCACAACGCACAGAGCGTCGCCAAGGCCAGCAAACCAATGCTCGCCGTGATGGCCAGCAGCGCCGCGAGCTCACGATTCTGGAACGTAAACGTCGGTAGCAGCGCCGCCTGCCACGAGCCGAGCAGGGGACCGCTCAGTACCGCGATCACCAGCGCGACCTCGCGGAGTGGTGGCGCGCCAGCGGGCGGCAAGAGCTGCGCGTCTCGCCCCTTCGCGAGTGCGCGCTGCGCGAACCAGAGCAGCGCCGCCAAGGCGGACGTCAGCACGAAGGCGGCCGGCTGAAGTTCGAGCCAGGCCGTGAGCGCCGTAGTGGCTGCTGCGCCCGGGCTGCGCGCAGCGACTAACCCCGCTTCCAATGCGCTCAACGCCAACGCGCCCACGTACAGTCGCAACGCCGTGTCGAAGCCTACGGGTTCGCGCGGCGAGCTCGCGTTCGCGGGCTCGGGCGATGGGGCCGGTGTCGTCATGGCAAAACCAGCAACGTGACGTGGTCGCTGCCGTTCTTAGCGCGCAGCGCCAAGTTTTGGCCGGTGTTTACCCATTGCCCCAGGTAACGCTCGCGTCCGGGGCGTCGCAGCAACTCGAAGCTGAGCGCGTAGATCGCTTCCGGACGCCAACTGGCGCGGGCGATGAATGGCGGAGGCGAGACGTGCCACTCCAGATCGTCTTTGGGGATCAGCGAACCTGCCGGCGCGGCGTCCACGAACGATCGCACCACGAAACGTTGATCGTCCGGACCCGGTGAGTCGAAGTATAAAGTGAGGACGTCGCTCGCTCCGTGTTCGAAACGCACGGCGAGTAGCCGCGTGCCATCTTCGTATTCGGTGGCGACCGTGCGGTCGGCGCCAGCCAGCAATCGCTCACGAAGCCCCTGCGCTTTCGCGCGATCGCCAGCGCGCAGCGCGAGGTTGTGGGCGATGCGCAGCTGTTCGCGCGTGCTGGGTGCCGAGGAGGGAGCTGGGTTTGGCGTTTGGAACAACAGATCGCGATACTCCCAGGTCGCGAAGGCGTCGGGTCGAATTTGCTTGATCGCGTGGTGCGAAGAGACGAACAGACGTTCCCACCACTCAGGTTCGCGGTTTTCGATCACGTACGCATGGAGCGGCTCGAAGTCGCCGTGTTCGAACGCCCAGAAAGGTCCGACCACGCTGGTGCGTGCGCGTGCGGCGGCGGTTTGCAACGTCGCCGCGTCGAGTAGGCGTCCGTCGCTCACCACCGCGCCTGGCGCGAGCGGCGCGGCTTTTGATGCGGTGAACGAGGGACGTTCCAGCACCCACGGCACCCACAAGGAGCGCTTCATGTTCTGATGCAGCGAGAGTTGGGGCGCGGCCTGCAGATGGCGTGTCAGGAACCGCAGCGCGGCCGACTTGTCCTTGTCCGGCTGGATGAAGGCACCCTTCTCGTTGAAGCGACCGCCGGTCTTGCGCGCATAGCGCAGCGTGCTCCACGCGTCCGGCGCCATGCAGAGTGGTATCCATACACACAGCGCGAAACTGACGAACGGGAGCCACGCCGCTCGCGCGGAGAGCAGCTCGGGAGCGCGTGCCAGCGCGCGCGCCAGTACCGCGCGCACCGATGCGGACAAGGCGCCGAGGCTGAGCGCGAAGCTCAGCGCGAAGTAGTGAGGCCAGAACACGTGCACGTCCGCACCTTGCGAAAACACGAGATACTGAAACAGTGCCATGCCCAGCACCGCGAGCGGGACGGCTTCCAGCTCGCTGCGCAGCAGGATGCTGCGCGCCGCGCTGACGCACACCCCGAGCTTGCCCACCACGATGGCGAGCGGAGTGAACATCAACAAAATCCAGTAATGACGACTGTGCAACACCTCCGCCAGGGGCCGATCGGCGCCGGTCGCACGGCGGGCTCCCTGCTGCCACAACTCCGTGAACTGATCCGTGCGCAGCAGGACCCAGGCGTAGGCACCACCGACGAAGAGCACCACGAACGCGGTCCACGCGAAGAGCTGCGCGTGGCGACGAAACCAGGGCTCTGACAGGTCGCGGCCCACACAAAAAACGCGCAGAAACAGCAGGAACAGCAACGCTGCGGCGAATAGGTACGCCGGCCAGTCGCTATTGAGCGCGTAGGCGAGCGCGAACAGCAAAAGCCCGAAGAAGCGTCGCCGGTTGGTCTGACGAAAACGTACGTAGGCGAGGCTGGCCAACGTCACGCCAAAGATCGTTGGCACCTCCAGCGCGTTGAAATTGGCGAACGCCAACGCGATCGGCGTGAGCGCGAAGCCGAGCGCAGCCAGCGCGCCGCTCAGCGGGCTCCACAAGGCGCGTCCCAGGCGCGCCACCAACCACGGCGTGAAGGCGCTCAGCAGCACTGCCGGGAGACGACACACGAAGTCGTGGTGTCCGAACAGCGCGCGCGCGATAGCGGCGGTCCAGAACACCCCGAAGGGATGGTGACAATAACAATCCGCGCTGGTCGCAGCTCGCGGCAGGTATTCCGTCACTGGTAGCAACGTCTTGAGCTTCCAGACGTTTTCGCCACCGACCGTCACTGCACACGCCGCCGCGTCGTGACCGGCGCCAAACGGCGCGCCAATCTCCCACAGCGCTGTCAGCGCAAAGAAGACGCTCACGACCGCCGTCACGCTGCGCGCAACTTTCAGTTCAGCGTCGCTAGCAGGCGGCAAGCCTTCCTTCGCCTCGCGTAGTTCACGCAGTAGCGGCGGGAGGCGTCGGAGCGCGTTGTCCAAGCTCTGCGGTCGCACTAGGTCGGCGGCACCATATCACGTGGCTCATGCTCGGCCGGCTGGATGAATTCGGCGGTTGGAGCGGTTGCGTGAAACTTCGCGCGCTAGGTTGAAAGTTCGAGGCGAAAGAAATAGGGTGGCCGGCGTGAGCGTGTGTCGGGCCTCGCGTCTTTGGGTCCCGCTGGGTGCATTTGCAAGTCTGAGGAGGAGTGATGTCACGAACCCCATTGTTGAGGGCGCTGCGCAAGCTATTTGCCGACGCGCATCGATCGCGTCGAGCCCACTTGCCCCTCACGGCCTTGGCTGAGCTGCGCGAGCGCGCGCCCGTTTCAACACGGAGCTTGCGTCGCCGCGAGTTCATGGCGGCCGCGGCGGCCAGCGCAGCGGCGTTGACGTTGCCGCGCCCCGCGTTCGCGAAAGGCACGCCGACTATCGCGATCGTCGGTGGTGGCATCGCTGGGCTCACTTGCGCGCTGAAGCTGGCCGATCGAGGACTGCCAGCGACCGTGTACGAAGCTTCCGGCCGCAGCGGCGGTCGCATGTTCAGCAACGCACAATATTGGGAGCAGGGTCAGGTCAGCGAGTGGGGCGGGGAGCTGATCGACAGCGGACACGAGACGATTCAGGCGCTGGCCAAGCGCTTCGGTCTGAAGCTGGACGACTTGCACGCGGCAGAGCCGGCAAGCTCGCAAGACACATACAAGTTTTTCGGCGCGTACTACACGAAACAATCTGCGGACTCGGATTTTTTGGCGGGCGTCGCCGACGCCGTAGCCGCCGATGCGGAGGCCGCCGACTATCCGACGACGTACGACTCGTTCACTCCCGCGGGTGCAGAGCTCGCTGGGATGAGCGTGTACGACTGGATCGAGTCGCGCGTCCCGGGAGGGCATGACTCCGAGCTCGGTCAGTTGCTGGACATCGCCTACGTCTGCGAATACGGCGCGGATTCGCGCGATCAGTCCGCGCTGAACTTGGTTTATTTGCTCGGCTATCAGCCGGACGACAGCGGCCTGTCCGTATTTGGCGAATCGGACGAGCGCTACCACATTCGTGGCGGCAATCAGCGACTGCCCACGGCGATCGCGCAGTCATTGGGCGACGCCGTGCGCTACGGGAACACGCTCAAGCGTCTGCGTCGCACCGCTGCGGGCCGCTATGAGCTCGCCTTCGATCGCGGCGGCCGCATTTCGGAAATCGTCGCGGATTACGTCGTGCTGGCGCTGCCCTTCGCGGTGCTGCGCGGGATCGACACCTCTGCCGCTGGATTCGATGCGCTCAAGCTCGAAGCCATTCAGGAATTGGGTCGTGGTCACAACGGCAAGACACAACTACAGTTCCGACGACGCTTGTGGAACCAAGCCGGCGCGTGGCCGGGTATCAGCAATGGCTCCAGCTACGCGGACACCGGCTATCAATCCAGCTGGGACGCGACGCGTGCGCAGACCGGTTCGAGCGGTATTCTCGTCTTCTATTCCGGTGGCTCGGTAACGGATGCGTTGTCCGCGGCGAGCCCGTTTGCCACGGCGACGGACGCGGCGGTGCGTGCAGATGCGACACGTTCGCTGCGCCGCGCCAACCTCGTGTTTCCTGGTTTGGAAGCTAGCTGGAATGGCCGCGCCACCCAGTCGGTGCCGCATAAGAGTGCGCTATTCAAAGCTTCCTACGCCTACTACCGCGTCGGCCAATACATCGATTTTGGTGGGTACGAAGGCGCGACTCAGGACGGAGTGTTGTTCTGCGGCGAACATACGTCGCAGGATTTCCAGGGATTCATGGAAGGTGGCGCGTCCGAAGGCAAACGTGCCGCCCGCGAGCTCGCGCGCTTGATCCGCGGCCGCGACGACAACGCCGACGCGATCTGAGGCTTCGCCTGGCCGGTCGAGACTGGCCAGGCGCTCAGCTTTTCCGGACAGTCGTGAAATCTCGTCGCGCTGCAGGCGAAAATCCTGATGCGCGGAGTGTCTCCGCTCGGCCGGTACCGGAAAATTACGTCGAAATGCTTTGAGTCCGCGGGGAAGCCGCGTTACTGACCCAGGAGAGCGGTAAGGAAGCGACGCGATGGAGCTCGGAGAGTCGGAGGCCCGGCGAGCAGATCCAGCGGATCCGCTGGTGGGTGCGCTCGTCGGCGGCCGCTACCGGGTCGGTGACCGCATCGCGCGCGGCGGAATGGCGAACGTCTATTTCGCCATTCAGACTCAGCTGAATCGTCCGGTGGCGTTGAAGGTCGTGCGTGTCGTACGCGACCCGGAGGGCGAGTCGGAAGAGAAGTTTCGTCGGCGCTTTCTGCAAGAAGCCAGCATTCTGTCGCAGCTTCAGCACCCGAACATCGTGATGCTGTTCGACTACGGGCAGATCGAGGATCTACCCGGCGAACACTACTTCATGGCCATGGAGTACCTCCGTGGCGAGACGCTGGCGCAGCGTTTTCGCGCGCAAGGCCGACTCTCCGTGGAGGACAGCATCCGTTTGGCGCGGCAGGTTGGGCGCGGCTTGCGTGAAGCGCACCGTCGCGGCTTCGTTCACCGCGACTTGAAGCCGTCCAACATCATGTTGGTGCCCGAGGATGACCGGAATGATTTGGTCAAACTCGTCGACTTCGGCATCGGAAAAATCGTCAAGGCGCGGCCGGGTCAGCCGCGCGATGCGGAAGAGGTCACGCGCATCGGTTTGCTGCTCGGTAGCCCCCGCTACATGTCCCCGGAGCAGATCCGGAGTGAGCCGGTCGAGTCGCGTACGGATTTGTACGGTCTGGGCGTGATCTTGTTCCAAGCGTTGACCGGGCGTCTGCCGTTTCAAGGGCGGACGGAGGTCGAGGTCTTGATCGCGCACTGCTCGACGCCGGCTCCCACGCTGGAAGAGGCCTGTCCGGACCAGCATTTCCCGGCATCACTAGCCAAACTGGTGATCTCCATGTTGGAGAAGCAGACCAGCCGGCGCCCCACCATCGATGAGTTTTTACAACAGCTCGGGGTGATCGAGGAGGAGTTGTTCGGTAGCGTGGCCTTGGCGGGACCCACCTCCCATTCGCGCCGCACGCCCCCGCCAGTCGAAAAGCTGTCGCTGTCCGCGAGAAATGCCGACTGGGACAGCGTGACACCGCCGACTTTGAAGGGTCCCCCTGGCACGAGCGTCGGTCCGGTCTCGCTCGTGACACGGCCCACGGCGGCGCCGCGGCGGACCAAGCGGCTACAGCGCGGAGCGTGGTTGTTGCTTGGCGGCCTGCTGGCGGGAGCGTGTGGTGTGTTGATGGCGCTCAATCCGAACTTTGGTTTGAGCGCGCGTAAGTCCACGCGGGCCCTGCGGGCGGCGGCCACCAGCGCGGCGGCGAGCACGCCGGCGCCTGGCGCGCTCGGCGCCCAAAGCTTCGAGCTTGCCATCGAGTCGACGCCGACGGGCGCCAGCGTAACGGAGGGTACGGAGCTGATCGGTGTGACGCCGCTCTCGTTCAGCGTTCCGCGCGAGTCCGTGACCAGCGCTCCTCGAACTTTCGTGCTCAAACGCGAGGGTTTTGCTCCTTACGAGCTCTCCCAAGCCGACTCGGAGGTCGGAGTGCACGTGAGCGCGGAGCTGCTGCCGTTGGGACCGGCGCGCGGTTCGAGCGCGCGTTCGGCGCAGTGGCCAGCATCTGGCACCTCGACAGGCCTAGCCGGTTCGCGTCCACTCATGCGAAAAGCTTCTGGTAGTTTGGAGATTCGCACGAGCCGGTGAGTGCTGAAGCCGCTGCCCGGTCGGTATATAAGGTCGGAATTGAAGCGCAAACTCGTACAGCTGCTGACGCTGATTTTAGTCTGTACCTGCGCCGCGTTGGCCTTCGCTGACGACGTGGCAGACGAGGCTGACGTCCAGTTTGGTCTGGGCGCCGAGCGGTATCAGGCCGGAGACTACCAGCACGCGCTCGCGCATTTCTTGGCTTCGAATCGGCTCGCCCGGAACCGCAACGTGCTGTTTAACATCGCGCGTTGCTACGAGCAGCTCAAACAGTATCCCGAAGCGCATCGCTATTATTCGCGCGCGCTCGAGGGCGAGACGGACAAGGGCGCGGTCACGCGCACGAACGAGGCGATCGCGCGCATCTCTCCCAATGTCGCGCTGCTACGCATCGTCACCGAGCCGCCTGGCGCGAAGATCTATCTGGATCGCAAAGACTTGGGTGAACGCGGCACGGCACCGCAGAACTTGGCGTTGCCGCCCGCGCGTTATCGCATCGTGGCCGAACTGCCCGGTTGGGACGACGCCATCAGCGATCCCATCGATCTACAAGTAGGCCAAGAGCGCAGCGTGACGCTGAACCTGCGCCGGATCGTCGGCACCATCCGCGTGCTGGGACCGCAAGGCGCGTCGGTGCGCTTGGACGCCGACAATACGCCGGAAATCTGCTTGGCGCCGTGCGACGTTCCGGCTCCGCCCGGGCCTCACACCGTGATCCTGACGCAAGCTGGCTTTCGTGCCGTGCGTCTGCCCGTGTCCGTCACGGCAGAGCAGGTCAGCGCGATCCAACCGGAGCTCCAACCCGAGACCGGCACGCTGGTGGTCAACGCGGACGAGCGCGACGCCGCCATCGAAGTCGACGGCACCACCGTCGGTTTCACCCCGGCGATCCTGAGCGTCCCGGTGGGGCTGCATCGCATTCGCGTGAGTCTGCGCGGCTTCGTCCCCGCAGAGCGGGACGTTTTGATCCGAGCCAGTCAACAGACCAAGCTCGAGCTGACGCTGGTTCAAAGCGAAGCGGTGGAAGCCGCGTCGCGCTCCAAAGAGGCGGTGGAGGACGCGCCGGCCTCCGTCTCGCTGATCAGCGGCCTCGAGCTGCGCGCGATGCGCTACCCCACGCTGGCTGAAGCGCTGCGCGGTGTGCGCGGCGTGTACTTGTCGGATGATCGGGGCTACGAAGCGCTCGGGTTCCGCGGCTTCTCGCGCCCGGGAGCCTACGGTAATCGCGTGCTGATCACGCTGGATGGCGTGCCGCTCAACGACGACTGGTTGTGGTCGTCGTACGTGGGCAATGACTTGCGCACGGATCTGGAAGATATCGATCGAATCGAAATCGTGCGCGGTCCCGGCTCCGTGTTGTACGGCACCAGCGCGTTCTCGGGCGTCGTGAACTTGGTGACCCGCGCGCAGGACGTCCCCACCAGCCGTGAGGTGGGCGTCTCCGTGTCGGACGCCGGTGCTTCGCGCGCGCGGGCGCGAGTGACCCAGCGCCTCGGGGAGCAAGGCGGCGTGTGGCTGTCGCTCGCTGGTGGGCAGAGTCGTGGTCGCGACTTCTTCTTCCCCGAGTACGTTGCGGACGGCCCGCCCGAAGTGGCCGGGCACGCGCGTAACGTCGACGGCGCGCGTTACGGCACCGCGACCGGCCGCGCTTGGTGGAAGTTCTTGTCGCTGGCCTGGTCGCTGAATCACCACGACAAGCACCTGCCAACTGGGCAATTTAACACCCTGCTCGGGGATCAGCGCACGCATCAGGCCGACACGCGCGGCTTCGTCGAAGCCAAGGCCGAGCCCAAGCTGAACCGCTTCATCACCTCGATCACGCGGCTGCACGCCAACATCTACAAGTACCGCGGCTACTTCGCGCGCAACGTGGCCGAGGGTGGCTTGGAGTGGAACCGCTACGATAGCTTTTGGGCCGGGCTCGAACAGCGCTTCGTGGCCAACCCGATCCCGAGCGTGACCGCGAGCCTCGGCGGTGAAGTGCAAACTCATCCGAGCGCGCGGCAACGCAGCGGGACAGAGCTGGACGGCGAGTCGTCGGACGAGAAGAACTTCGTGCTCGGGGCGGTCTACGGCGCGCTCGACGTGCGACCCAACGACAAGCTCAAGCTCTCCGCGGGCGGCCGCTTCGACTACTACTCGGGAGAGCTGGCGAGTGACGGTTCCGGGCGCGTCGCCAGTCGTTCGTTCAATCCGCGCTTGGCGCTGATCGCTCGGCCGTACCCGGGCGGCAACCTCAAGATCATCGCTGGCAAAGCCTTCAAGGCGCCCAGCGTGTACGAATACTCGTTCGTCGCGGTCGGTCAGATCAGCAACCCGAATCTGCAGCCAGAGAACGCGTACTCCGCAGAAATAGAGCTGAGTCATCGCATCGGTCGCGCCGTGATCACCGGCGCCATCTTCTCCAACTACGTCAGCAACTTGATTTCTCTCGAGACCGTCGGGCGCATGAACGACCAGGACGTGATTCAGTTCCGCAACGCCCGCACGCCGGTCGGCACCTTGGGTGGAGAGCTCGAGGTTCGGCGCGACTGGCGCGACGGCTGGATGGTCGCCGCTTCGTACTCGTATCAACAGTCGCGCTACCTCGCGAACGCTTCGCTCGGCGGCTTGTTCCAGTTCGAGCGCTCGCCCCAGTATCGCGAGGTACCGAACGCACCCAATCACTTGGCCTCCGTGCGCGGCTCCGTGCCGATCCTGTCGCGCGCGTTGACGCTGATGTCGCGCTTGTCGCTCGAAGGGGGGCGCTACGATCGCAACGACCGCGTGGAGTCGACGGAGCGACAGCTGCGCACGGAAAACGGCTGGTTTTGGGACTTCGTCTTCACGGGCACGGAGTCGCGCTGGGGACTCAATTATTCGCTCGGCGTTTACAACGCCTTCGACACCCGCGCGAGCTATCCCGTTAGCAGTGAATTCCGTCAACGCGCGATCCCAGTCTCCGGGCGTACGCTGCTTGCCTCCGCCTCGGTGACATTTTAGAGCATGTGCATGCGGCGGATCAGTGCGCTTCTGCTCTGCGTGGTCGCAGCCGGCATGCTCGGTTGCGATGACGGCAAGCGGACGTGCGTCTACACCGCGCAGCGCTTCGACACGGCTCGCCAGTGTTTGGACGCGCCCACGGCGCTCGGGCTGGTGGAAGCCGAAGACCTTCCCGCCAATTGCGCCCCTGCCTGCCTGGAGTTCGAGGGTGAGTTGTACGTGTCCCGCGTCGGAACTCCCTATCCAGCGTCCGTCCTACCGGTGGCGCTCGAGGCGCCGGGGTGCGCTGCGGCAATCAGCAGCTTTTACGCTGCTGCAGCCTGCTCGCCGACCCAGTAAGCTCCGATCACCACGTCGTACGTTGACGCGCGAGCCGCGGATGCGACACGAGCAGGTGCAACACCAGCGACTGAAATGACTCCGCGAGCGGCGTGAGCAGCTCAGCAGGCACTGCCGGCAACACGACTGCAGCGCGCGCGGCCTTCGCGGCGGCGCCCTGTTCGCGCCCGACGACCGCGACCACTGGCGCGTTCTGCTCAGCGCACAGCTCCAGCGCTGACAGCAAGTTCGGGCTCACGTTGCGCTCGCGATCTCCGCCACCCACGCTCAAAATCAGCACCAGATCCCGCTCATTCAGGCGGCTGACGCGAAGCCAGGCGCTGAAGGTGGAGGCCCAACCGTCGTCGTTGGTGCGGGCGCTGAGTTCTGCCACGTTGTCCGTCGGCGCGTAGGCCTCGAGATGGCAGAGCTTGCGTAAGTCATTGACCGCATGGGAGGCGTTTGCCGCGCTTCCACCCACACCCAGCACGAACACGCGACCGCCCCGCTCACGCACTGCCACGAATTCTTCGACCAAGGCCTCGACTCGCTCGGCGTCCAGGCGCCCCACTGCGTCGGCGGCCGTTGCCAGGAACTCACGCGCGAAAGGCATGCGCTCTCAGCGTACCACTTTTGTGGCAGGCTCGCGGAGCCTCGATGCCGCTTCGTCCTTTGGCCTGGCTGCTGCTCCCGCTCGCGGGTTTGGTCGAGCTGGCCTCTCACGCCTACTTCGCCTACCGCCCGCCGAGCGTGCCGGAATGGTCACAGGTTCGTGCGGAGGTCGAACACGCGGCGCGCCCAGGCGATTTGGTGGTGGTGGCGCCAGCCTGGGCCGAGCCGATCGCGCGGCAAGCCCTAGGCGAAGGTTTGATGCCGCTCGCGGACGTCGCCCGGCTTGGCAACGCTAGCTATTCGCACGCCCTGGAGCTCAGCATCTTGGGTCAACACGCTGCCGAATTCAGCGATTGGATCGAAATCGAGCGCGTAGAAAGCGACAAGTTCACGCTGCGGCGCTTGCTCAATCCCAAACGCGTTCCCGTGCTGTACGCCTTCAACGAGCACGCGGAGCCGCCGGAGCTGCAAGTCATCGAATGGAACGGGGAGGCGCAGCACGAGTGTGAGTACACGACCAAGGCGCGCTCCTCCGCCGGTGGTTTGGGCGGCCACGTCACCTATCCACGCGAGCGTTACCGCTGCAGCGGCGGCGATCCCTTCTTGGTGGGCCTCACCGTGATCGACGACAAAGAGTATCGACCGCGCCGTTGTATTTACGCACATCCGAAGGCCAACTCGTGGCTCTTGTTGCGCTTCCTGAAAGTACCGGTCGGCAAGAAGATCAGCGGAGCCGGCGGCATGAGCTACCTGATCGCTCGCGACGGCACGGGGTTGCCCGTGGAGTTTGCGGTCTACATCGACAACAAAGAGATTGGTCGGCGCTTGTTCGAAGATCAAAAGGGCTTCGACCCGTTCGAGTTCTCGTTCGAGGCCGGAGAGCGCAAGACGGTGGACGTCACGTTCGAGATTCAGAGCAAGCAAACGGCCGACCGTGAGTTCTGTTTTGCGGCGGAGATGCGATGAGCGCCAAGGCTCTGCCCAGTAAGACCGTTGCTGTTACCGCCCCGCCGGATCGTTCTTCGCTGATCGCCGTGGCGCTCGCTGTCGCCTACCTCGCGGCGCTGTACTTCACGGCGCCTGCTCTCGGCTACGCGCGCGACGAAGGCTTCTATTTTCACGCCGCGCGCTCGTACCGACCCTGGTTCGAACTGCTTTGGCAAAATCCCAGGGCAGCGTTCGAATCGAACGTGATTGATCGCTACTGGATCGTCAACCACGAACATCCTTCGTTGATGAAGGTGCTGTTCATGGCCTCGCATCGCATCTTTCACGAGGGTTTGGGGTGGATCGCGGAGCCCGGTACCGCCTATCGACTGCCTGGCATGCTGAGCGCGAGCGTGGCGGTAGCGACGATCTATCTGTGGGGTCGGCGCGTCAGCGGTCATGCGGCAGGGCTCGTGGCCGCGATCAGCTTTGCCGCGATGCCGCGCGTATTTTTTCATGCGCACCTCGCGTGTTTCGACGTGCCGGTGACTGCCGCCTGGGTCGTGACCAGTTATTGCTACGTGCGGTCGCTCGAGACTCCGCGGCTGCGTTGGTATCTGGCGACCGCGGTGAGTTACGGGCTCTTACTCGAAATCAAACACAACGCGTGGCTGTTGCCGTTCGTGATGATCGGTCATCACGTCCTGCTGCTGTTAGGGGATGTGTTCGCCAGCAGGCGCCCGGTGCGAACGCTGGTTCCGCGCGCGTGGATCGGCATGTTGCTGCTGGGTCCGCTGCTCTTTTACGCGCTGTGGCCGTGGCTGTGGTTCGATCCGATCGCTCGGTTTGCCGAGTACTTCGCGTTTCATCGGCACCACGACTATTACAACATGGAGTTTCTCGGTCGCACCTACTGGAAGCCGCCCATGCCGCTCGGCTACGCCTGGGTGATGACCGCGGCGACCGTGCCGATCATCACGTTGCTGTTGTTCGTGCTCGGTCTGATCCGGCTGGTGGCCGGCGCACAGAACTTGCGCGAGCAGGCGCCGGAGCGACGCTCGGGTCCGGAGCTGTTCTGGCTGGTTGCGGTGCTGGTCAGCTACGCGCCGTGGCTGTACGACAGCACGCCCATCTTCGGCGGAACCAAACACTGGATGACGGCGTACCCGTTCCTGTGCCTCCTGGCCGGGTCGGGTTCGGCTTGGCTCTTGGAACGGCTGGGTGAGCTGCGTTTCGGGAGAATCCCGGCGCGCGTCGTGACGACCGTCGCTGGGGCCTGCCTGGTGGCCGCGACGG
>Ga0247764_1000205_pt1 | contig 21873 bp, 16 predicted proteins | sample UWRJL051202B4_FD_179932 | JGI IMG/M metagenome (GOLD analysis project Ga0247764, IMG submission 179932) | Plant litter microbial communities from Arlington Agricultural Research Station in Wisconsin, United States - UWRJ-L051-202B-4 | ecosystem: Environmental > Terrestrial > Plant litter >...
AGTATTGCCTTGTCCGGTCTCGGCAGTTTTGGAGCCGATGTTGACAATGGCGCCTTTCGATTTCTTAAGGGCAGGCAGCGCATGGTGAGCCATCAGGTAATAGTGCACCAGGTTCTTGTGCAGCGATTCCATAAAGCGCTCGTAGTTGCCGCTCTCGAGTCCTACGCCATCGTTCACACCCGCGTTGTTAACCAGCCCGTCTATACGGCCGTATTTTGCGAGTACTTGCTCCACGGCGCGTTTACATTCTTCCGGTTGCGAAAGCTCGGCCTCCACCTGGAAGCCTTTACCGCCGGCCGCCGTTACTTCGTTCAGCGTGCGTGTATTGTCGCCTTCGCTGCGGCCTATGATCACCGGTATGGCGCCTTCGCGTGCGAGTACTTTAACGATGCCCTCGCCGATGCCTTTTGCACCGCCGGTTACTAATATTACTTTGTCATTCAGTTGCAGTTCCATAGTTTCTAACGTCAGAGGTTATAAAATCGGTGTGCATTGCCGCCCATGACAAGCTGCTGCTCATGCGCGGAGAACGTAGCGAGGTGTGTTTCAACAAGAGTCAGCTGTTGACTGTATGTAGCGGCCACCTGGCACACGGGCCAGTCTGAACCGTAGAGAAGGCGTTGTGTGCCAAACGCCTCCGATATACGATCGAGGTAAGGTGTAAAGTCCGCAGGCTTCCATTGCTGCCAGTTCGCTTCGGTCACCATGCCCGAGACCTTGCACGATACGTGCGATATTCCGGCAAGGCTGCCCATAAAACGATCCCACGGGGCTACTGCACCGTCGCGTATCGCTGGCTTGGCAATATGGTCCACCACCATCTTTACATAGTCTATCGCGCGGGCAAATGCAACCGCTTCTTCCAACTGATGGTGATAGATCAGAATGTCGTACGTAAAGTTATACTTCGCGAGCTTGCGTACGCCGGCAATAAACGTGGGGTCCAGCAGAAAGCCTTTCGGCTCGCCCTGTACCACGTGGCGGAAGCCTTTCAGCTTTTTGAATTGGGAATAGTATTCAAGCCGCTCGTCGAGATTGGAAGCCCGTAGGTCTACCCAACCCACTACGCCTTTGATGAAACTGTACTTATCGGCAAGGTTCAGCAAAAACTGAGTCTCTGCTTCCGACTGGTCGGCTTGCACGGCCACACATCCGTCGATCTTTGCGGCCTGAAGCAATGGCAAAAGATCTTCGGGAAGAAAATCTTTTGCTATTGCATTCATGTCCGATGTGATCCAGGCGTGTACCACCGGATCGTATTTCCAGAAATGCTGATGAGAATCGATACGCATAACGTTTTCGTCTAAACGTTACGAAAACGCCGTGGCGGTCTGCTTCTGAGAGCCCAGGCCATCGATGCCCAGCTCCACCACATCACCTGCCTTCAGATAGATCGGCGGGTTGAAGCCCAGGCCTACACCTGCCGGCGTACCGGTAGAGATCACGTCACCGGGCAGCAGCGTCATAAACTGACTTACATAGCTCACGATGAACGGTATGTTGAATATAAGATTCGAAGTATTGCCATCCTGGAATGTCTTGCCGTTTACGTTCAGCCACAGGCGCAGCGCGCCTACGTTCGCCACTTCGTCTTTCGTTACCAGGTATGGGCCCATTGGCGCAAACGTATCGCAACCTTTGCCTTTGGCCCACTGACCATTGCGTTCGAGTTGATAGGCACGCTCGCTGTAGTCGTTGTGCACGCAATAGCCTGCTATATGATCGTTGGCGTTCTCTTCGGTCACATAAGTAGCCTTCTTGCCGATCACCACGGCAAGCTCCACTTCCCAGTCGGTCTTTTCGCTGCCGCGGGGTATAACCAGGTTATCGTTAGGGCCGACAAGGGCCGTTGTAGATTTGAAGAATATAATGGGTTCGGCCGGGATCTGTGCGCCGGTTTCGCGGGCGTGGTCCGAGTAGTTGAGGCCGATACAGACGATCTTCGAAGGACGTGTAAACGGTGCGGCTGTACGCACGTTGTCAGCCACCTTAGGCAGATCGGTATGAGTCTTGAGCCAATCCTGTAAACGGGCGATACCGTTAGTCTCAAAAAATTTCTCTCCGAAGTCTTCTCCGAACGCGGATACATCGAGGCGCTGGCCGTTGATCAATACACCCGGCTTCTCCTGGCCAGGCTCCCCAAAACGTAATAATTTCATGGTCTGTTTTGTTTTTGCGACGTACAATGGTTGTTTGTACGCCTGTCTGTTTACTAATCAGTTTTATAATGTGCCATCCTGATCATCTATCGGGATGGCGGGCCCTCCGTCGCCTCGATACTTATCGAAGCTATGGCGGGTGAGACCTTCATAGTTTGGGGTAGAAGATCGGTATTTTATCAATTTCGCGCGAAATATGGCAAAAAAGTGTTAGCCACACACTTAAATTATATGAAAGGGACGAATAAAACTCAATCCTCCCACCACAATGCCCGAATTTTTATTCACAATCCTAGCCGTTGAGACGGATAAAGCCGCCATCGATCGGATAGTCTGTGCCGGTGATGAATGATGCTTCATCCGAGCACAGATATAACGCCAGCGCTGCGATCTCATCAGGGCGCCCCATGCGGCCGATCGGTTGAGTCTTCGACAGCTTCTCGAACATCTCGCTTTCCTTACCCGGGTAGTTTGTCTTTAAGAAGTTATCGACAAACGGTGTATGTACACGTGCCGGCGAGATACAGTTGCAACGGATGTTGTCTTTCAAATAATCCTTTGCTACAGACAGTGTCATGCTGAACACCGCGCCCTTGCTCATCGAATATGCGAAGCGGTCTGACAACCCTACTGACGCTGCTATTGACGCCAGGTTGAGTATTACACCACCGCGCTGCTGCTGCATTTGCGCTACGGCCGCCTGCATGGTATTGTAAGCTCCCTTCACGTTTACCTGGAACACTTTTTCGAAGTCGGCTTCGCTAGTGTTATCGAGTCTGCCGATGTGTGAGATGCCGGCGCTGTTCACCAGTATATCGACCCGGCCGGCCTGTGCTACGATCTTGCTGATCACATCCTTCACCTGCGCCTGGTCTGTTACGTTGCAGGGCACAGCAAAGGCCTTTCCTCCCTTCTCCTGTATATGTGCAAGAGCTGATTCGGCAGCGGTTGCATTAAGCTCGAGAATAAATACCGTGGCCCCTTGTTGGGCGAACAGTTCCGCAACGGCTCTTCCTATACCGCTGCCCGCGCCAGTAATTACGGCTGTTTTGTTTTGTAGACTGAACATGTTTTCAAAGAAAAAATCAAATGAACACGTTTAATCGAACAATTCAAAGAATATCAATGATGAGAGGCGGGGCCGTTCAGAAAAGAATCCCACTCACCTGCCTGACCATGCAGGTGATCCTTGAGAAAAATAGAATATGACGGCTTATACGGCTTTTTGCGCAGGATCATGTTCGCAGCTTCGGGTGAATAGTCGCCTTTCTTGGCGTTGCATTTCTTGCAGGCGGTCACGAGGTTCAGCCAGGTATCGGTGCCGCCTTTGGCCCGCGGAATAACATGGTCAATCGTCAGGTCTTTCCGGGTGCCGCAGTACTGGCACTCGTAGTTATCGCGTTTGAATATATTCTGGCGCGTAAGGTTCACACCTTTGTAAGGCGCGTTGACATAACGGTTAAGCCGTATAACGGAAGGCATCGGGTAGTTCTGAGAGATCGAGTGTAGCACATGGCCGTTGGCGGTGCGAACGAGCTCGCTTTTGTTGAGGAACACGAGTATAAAGGCACGCTCTACGGAGCAAACCATGAGCGGACTATTGTCCTGGTTCAGTACCAACACCCGGCTGTTCATAAAGGAAATATAAATCCATTCTTCCTGTTTACAAAACAGAAACGGCGGGTGTTTTCGGTAAAACACTGAAAGTAAGGCTCAGGCAGCCCAGAAGCGGTATAAGAAGTGGTTTTCAGGCGTTTATGTGCCTGCGAAAGGTTATATTATGCTTCCGTTAAGATCCTCCGGATGTGTGCCAGCTGGTGGGTGTAGGCCTTGGTTTCGAGATTCAGGATTCCGTTTTCGTCAAGGTGATCTACGCGCACCCTACCCGATGCATGGATGATACGGTCATCAGCCATGACGATACCGACATGAACTATGCGCCCTTCGCCATTCCTGAAGAAAGCCAGATCACCAGGGCGTAGCTCTTCCCAGGCTATGGCCTTACCCTGAGCGGCCTGTTGCGACGAATCACGTTGCAGCATATATCCGCAGATCCTGAAAACGATCTGCGTAAAACCCGAGCAATCTATACCAAACGGGCTCCGGCCGCCCCATTGGTAGGGCGCATTGAGATACTTCTGCGCAATGCTCCGCATATACTCCACGCCACGCTTCTGCCCCACGTTCTTCGCCTCGCCGTTAAAGGCAAACTGCTCTTCCATCTTGAAAAGCTCCGAGCTCGAAATCGGAATTATACTCCCCATCAGTATCGGCAACGGGCTCTTGTTATACAACAAGCTCGACGTCAGATCCGTCGTGATTTTAAACTCCGCCCGATCCATATAGTCAAAATACTCCCGCGATATAGAATGATGCTGCCGGCTATCGATCCAGCCCTCATACTGATCGAACGCAACCTTTATCCGAAGCCACTTCTTATCCAGCGACTGCTCCACCACCTCATAATGCTCCCCGAACAACAACTGCGTCGTCTGTTCCGCCTTATCCGAAGCCGCCCCACGCACTGGTATCACACTAAGCCTCGCTACCCCAAAATCAAAAGCTTCCATTCAAAAAAGAATTAAATCCCAATAATGTCAAACACACCTAACTAAAAAATCCTGTCCACCGTGTCCCGAGCATATCGGGATCCTTAAAACTTGTCCCGAGACTATCGGGATCTTACAAATCTTGCTGTGTCCCGGGTAACTCGGGGTTCTGACAATTTACCGATTCAACCTGTTCAACTCCCTCTTCGCATCTCTTTCCCGTATACTATCCCGCTTATCATGCATCTTCTTACCCCGTGCTATCGCTATCTCTAGCTTGGCATACCCACGGTCATTGATAAACAACCGCGTCGGCACAAGCGTAAGACCCTTCTCATCAAGCTTGGTCTCGATCTTTATCAGCTCCGAGCGTTTCATCAGCAGCTTCCGTTCGCGGGTAGCTTCGTGGTTGTAATGCGTGCCCTGTGCATAAGGCGTTATGTTTATACCCTTGGTAAAAAGCTCGTCGTTCTTAAAATAGCAATAGCCATCCTGCAGATTTACCTTGCCCTCGCGTATAGACTTGATCTCGGTGCCGCTAAGCACCATGCCTGAAATATATTTATCCAGCAGCTCGTATTCATAGCCGGCCTGCCGGTTACGTATATTGATATCGTTCGAAAAGCGTTGTTGTTTCACCTGTTAACTTTATTTAACCCATAAGGCAGCTGCCTGTCCGGTATGTATTATTGTACATTCTCTTGACTATACTGTCAATTCCCTTAAACCAATATCCGTTCAGAAAGTTCAGCCCGCGTTTGTTTTAAAAAGACGGTCCAGTGTATCGCGTTTTAAAATCTTCTGCCCGGTCTTGCCGATGGCGATGAGGCGGTCGTCTACATGCGCTTCGTAGAAGCAGGTCAGCTCGTTACCGTTAAGTTGGTCTATCCACGCCTCAAAAACGATCGTTTCGCCAACAAATGCGGGGCTTTTATGATCGATGCTCAGGAATGTCCCGATGCCTTCTTCGTGGTCGTCGCGCATATCCAGCACAAACTGGCGGGTAGTCCATTCGATATCACGGGCCAGCGCGAACGTAGCGCACACCGGGTGCACCACCTCGCCGTTAAAGGCAGCAATGTCGTCAGGCTGAACCTTTCGCGAAAAGCTCTTCCGGTCACCGGGTTTAAAAATGTTCTTCATAGGCATCGTTGGGCATGCAAAGATGCTATAAATCCCGGTTTTACACAGGCATACGTGCAAGCGGCGTTACATCGAGCGGACAAAACTCTCCCTGAAGATATTTAAAATGGGCGGCCATGGCAATCATACCCGCATTATCCGTACAATACTGAAAATCAGGAATAAACACCTGCCAGCCACGCTTCTCTCCCACTTCCGCCAGCGCCTTGCGCAGACCCGAGTTAGCCGACACACCACCGGCAATGGCTATGTTCCGGATGCCGGTCTGCTCGCTCGCCTGCTCCAGGCGGCTCATCAGCATGTGCACCAGGTGCCGCTGCAGACTCGCGCAAATGTCAGCCATATTCTCTTCCACGAAGTTGGGGTTCTTCGCCTTCTGATCGCGGAGGAAGTACAGGAATGCGGTCTTCACACCACTGAAGGAGAAGTTGAGCCCGGGCATACTGGCATCGGGAAAACGATAGGCCTGGCCATTGCCCTCCCGTGCATACTTGTCGATCAGCGGACCGCCGGGATACGGCAGGCCCATGATCTTGGCCGCCTTGTCGAATGCCTCGCCCACCGCGTCGTCCTGTGTTTCGCCAAGCACCTCCATGTGAAGCGCGTCTTTGACCAGCACGATCTGCGTATGGCCGCCACTTACCGTAAGACAGAGAAACGGGAACGAAGGCCGCGGCTCGTCGATAAAGTGGGCCAGCACGTGGGCCTGAATATGGTTCACTTCGATCAGCGGGATCTTCAGCCCCAGGGCGAGCCCTTTGGCAAAGGATACTCCCACCAGCAGCGCACCCATAAGGCCGGGACCGCGCGTGAACGCCACAGCGTTCAGGTCGGTCTTTTGGATCCCCGCGGTACGGATCGCCTCCTCTACCACGGACACAATGTTCTGCTGATGCGCACGCGAGGCAAGCTCGGGCACAACACCGCCGTATTTTTGGTGTACGGTTTGCGAAGCGATAATATTATTAAGTACCTTGCCGTTCCTAATTATGGAGGCTGATGTCTCATCGCATGAAGACTCAATGGCAAGTATAACGGGATGCATGTGTTGATAAAATGAACTTGCAAGTTATCAAAAATAGAATCAAGAAAATACTGGCGTACACAATAACGTCGGTACTTTTCCTGGTCATCGCTGCATTCCTGGCCCTCCAGATCCCGCCGGTTCAAAACAGCCTCATCGCGTTTTACCTCAAAGATTTTTCCCACGTAACCGGCTTCACGTCGTCTATACGCAGTTTTCGCATGCTGTGGTTCGATCGCCTGGAGCTCCGCGGAGTCCACATTTACGACCCCCAGGGCAACTCCATGATCACCGCCCGGGAGGTCATGATAAACTTCCGCCTCCTCCAGCTCATCAACAGCCCTGACGTAAACATCGACGGTATCTACCTCGACAGCGCACACGTATTCCTGACCAAGATCGATGAATCCGACAGCTCCCGCGACCTGAACATCAACGTCTTCATCGACCGGATCAACAAAAGTTTTGCCGCGTCCGCCAAAAGTGAGGGAAGTCCGGGACGCACCCCGCGCGTAAACATCGGCGAGGCCACGCTGAACCAGAGCCAGTTTACATACATAGACCAGGACAGAGACTCCATCCGCTCCGGCTTCAACTATAACCAGTTCTCGCTGGCCGTAAACGAAGGTCAGATCGGCGGCTTCGTGCTGCTGGGCGACACCACCCAATTCCAGGTGCGAACGCTCATAGCCGAAGACCTGGCAACAAACTTCAAGGTCAAACAGCTCTCCACATTCTTCCGCATATCACAGCTCGGCATGGAGTTCACCGACCTGGACCTGCACGCCGGCGAAAGCATCGTGACCGATTCGATCGTATTCCGTTATGACAGCCTGGACGACCTGAGCGACTTCTTCGAGAAGGTGAAGGTGCAGGCCAGGCTGCGCAAGACAACACTCTATCCCAAAGACCTCGCGGTGTTCCTGCCCGAAGCCGGCCAGCTCAAAGAGCCGCTGGAGGTGGAGGGCAACTTCAGCGGCCGCATCAGCAAGTTCAAGCTTAACCAGATGGACGTGAAGACCGGCAACAGCCACCTGGCCGGCTCGCTCGAAATGGACGGTCTGCCGAACATAAACGAAACGTTCATCGTGCTCAACCTGCGCGACTCCCAGCTCGATCCGGAGGACCTTTCGTTCGTGCTGAACAAGTATACGCTCGAGCGCCTTCGACCGATGGGGCGCCTCAATATGCACGGGCAGTTCCTGGGTTACCCCACAGACTTTGTTGCCAACGGCGTCTTCTCGGGCCGCCTCGGGTCTATACGCTCGGATATAAATTTCAAAGTAAACGAAGAAGACTTCGACCGCTCCGAGTATAGCGGCACCATATCCCTCGGCAATGTAGACCTGGGCACATACCTGAACGACACCGCGATGTACCAGCGCGTAACGCTCAGTGGCAAAGTAACCGGCGCAGGCCTTACCAAGACCACCGCCGACTTCCTGCTGAACGGAACTATAAAATCCATCGGCATCAACGGATACAACTATACCAATATCCGCACCGATGCCCGCTTTGCCACAGGCCTTGTGCGCGGGCTTGTCGAGATAGACGACCCGAATCTGCAGTTCCGCGCCCGCGGATCCGTAGACCTGCGCGATGGCCGCAACCAGATAAAGGTACAGGCCAGGCTCGATACAGCATACCTGCATAATCTCAAGCTCACACGCGATACCATCTTTATCAGCACCCGCCTGAATGCCGACTTTACCGGCCTCACGCTGGACTCACTGAAAGGTATAGCCAACTTCAGCGACGTGCTGGTACAATACAACCGCCAGCAGCTCAAGCTCGACACCATTCACCTCGAAGCGCGTAAGGAAGTAGACCATCGCTCACTCAAGATAGAATCCTCACTTGCCGATGCAGAGGTAAGCGGCAACTATAACTACTCCAACCTCTCGTATGACATAGAAACCCTGCTGAACGAGATCACGCTGAATATACGCAACGACCAGCAAGCGATACGCGCATACTACCGGCAAAAAACATACAAGCCCGCCTCGTACGAGGCCAGCATTAATCTACGACTGAAAGATATACGCCCGTTGGTAAACCTGATGAAACTGGACCTCAAACTATCGGCCGATACACGCGTCGAAGGTAAGTTCACCAGCGGCTACACAACCATCTTCAACGCCTATACACGCTTCGATTCGCTGCAATACGACGGTAAGCTGTTTGTCAATAGCGAAGTGGAACTCACAGCTTCCAAGATAGCCGATAGCACCAGCGTACTTGCGATGGCCACGGTAAACTCCGAACACCAGGAGTTCAACAAAAATCTGAAGACAAAGAACCTTCTGGCTGAAGGGATCTGGAACAAAAGCCACATAGACTTCGGCCTCGATGCCGACCAGGACGGCCAGAACAACTATGTGCGTCTGAAAGGTGCCGTAGACTTTATGCGCGACAGCACGATGATCTCGATGGCGCCGTCGGTACTCAAGCTCCTGGAGCGCGAATGGAACTTCGCCGCCGATAATCACATAGCCGTGCAGGGCAGCGACTGGGGCTTCCATAACCTCGCGTTGGTTAACGCCGAGCAGTCCGTAGCCGTAAACGGCCACATCTCCGAAGATCCCTACCAGGTACTCTCGCTCAACGTAAACAAGCTCGATCTCTCCCTCTTCAATGTACTCAGCACACTGAAGTTCGGCGGCGTGATGGATGCGCGTATAGACATGAGCGACTACTACCGCCGCCCCACCATAGGCAACGATCTGCACCTGAAAGACCTTACCGTAAACGACTTCCTGATCGGCGACATTACGGGCCGCAACGCATGGGATACAGTCGCCTCACGTTTCAACTTCAACGTGATGATCGACCGGAGCGAAAAACGCATCGTAAGCCTCAATGGCTTCTATACACCGAGCGAGACCGAAAGCCCGCTCAACATTGCCGCACGACTGGAGAAAGCCAACCTCAGCATAGTCGAACCGTTCCTCGCCGAGTTTTTCAGCCAGATCGGTGGCACCATCTCCGGTGACTTCCGGATCACCGGGCAACTGGAAGCGCCCGCCGTAAATGGAGAAGGCTCCGTAAGCGACGGACAGATCATGATCAACTACCTCAAGACGATGTACCGCTTTACTGGCAACATCGGCATGACCACGTCATCGATCTACTTCAAAGACATCGAGCTCACCGATATATTGCGAAACAAAGGTCACCTTCACGGCGCCATTACACACCGCAACTTCTCTAACATGGCGATAGACCTGGATGCCAGCTTCCATAATCTGCAGCTATTGAATACTACCGTGAAAGACAACAGCCTGTTCTATGGCCAGGCATACGGCTCCGGCAACCTCAGCTTCAAAGGGCCTTTGTCCAACATGCTGATAGCCGCCACCGCGCGGACGGAAAAGAACACACGGATATATATTCCCCTCAGCGGCACATCGTCGGTCGACAAGAAGGAGTTTATAAACTTCGTAAACCTGCGCGATACCTCCGTGATCCGGAAGATCGAGAAAGGCGTAAAGACAAACCGCGTAAACCTTACCGGCATAACGCTGGACCTCAACATCGACGCCACACCCGATGCGTACTGCGAGATCATCTTCGACCAGAAAGCAGGCGATATTATCCGCGGGCGCGGCAACGGCGACCTCAAGCTGCAGCTCGACACCAAGGGCGAGTTCAACATGTTCGGCCCCTTCGAATTCACACAGGGCTGGTATAACTTTACGCTGTACGATATCATCAACAAGGAATTCGAGATCCAGAAAGGCAGCCGCATCACGTGGTACGGCGATCCTTATGGCGCAACCATGGATATCAAAGCCTCCTATAACCAGCAGGCGTCGCTAGCCCCGATCATACTCGATACCAACCTGGGCGATGTGCCGCAACTCAAACGCAAGTATCCTGTACAGGTATTGCTGACACTGGATGGCCCCATGATGGCGCCTAACATCGGCTTTGACATCGTGGCCAAAGACCTGCCCAAGAACATACAAACCGAAACCCGCACGATCAACCTCGACCTCGAGTTCGCCGCCTTCAAAAACAAGCTGGACGAGCAGGAATTGAAACGGCAGGTATTCAGTCTCATCATCCTGCGCCGCTTCTCCCCTCCCGAATCGTTCGACACCAGCGGCTCCGTTGTAAACAGCGTGAGCGAGCTCCTCTCCAACCAGCTCAGCTACTGGATGAGCCAGGTGGACCAGAACCTCGTGATCGACGTTGACCTCGGCATGATGGACCAGGAAGCGTTCAACACCTTCCAGCTCCGCTTCTCCTACACATTCCTCGGAGGCCGCCTGCGCGTAACAGGCGATGGTACCTATAACAATACCAACACCGCCGGTACACCGACACCGCAGCAAAACCCCTCGAGCATTGCCGGTGACTGGACGATAGACTATATGCTCACCGCCGATGGCAAGCTGCGCGTAAAGGCCTATAGCCGCACCAGCGTAAACCCCTTGCTCAGCTCGGTAAACAGCCAGAACACCATTACCACGGGAGCCAGTATCATGCATACGCAAAGCTTCAACGAGATAAAGGACTTGTGGCGCTCCAGCCGCGAGAAGCGTAAGGCCGAAGAAGATGCTGCGCGTAAGAAGGCAATGCAGGAACGGCAGGAGGAAGAGAAACTCCAGGAAAAAGAAAAAGAAGAACTGAAAAAAGCCGACGAAGAAAAAGAAAATACCGCACAAAATCAGGAGCCGGATACCACACCGGTAAAGATGAACACGGATGCTTACACCGACAAACGACATGAAGACGACGACGCGCCGTAGCATACTGGTCACACTCCTGCTCTGCATGCCCGCCCTGGCACACGCACAACAACGTGACTCGGTAAACAACCGTCGGCTGCGCACCGTAGTAATCGGATCTGCCGCAGCATATACGGTTACATTGGCCGGCCTCAACAGCCTGTGGTACTCCGACAGCCACCGCCAGTCGTTCCGATTCTTCGACGACAACGCCGAGTGGAAACAGATCGATAAACTGGGTCACTTTTACTCTGCATTCTATTTCAGCTATGGCATGTCGCGCATATTACAGTGGAGCTCCGTGCCGGCCGGCAAGTCAGATCTTATCGGCGCCATCAGCGGCTTTGCCGTACTGGTACCCGTAGAGATCTTCGACGGCTTCTCCGATGCATACGGCGCCTCTACCGGCGACCTGATAGCCGATGCCGGAGGCGCCGTCTTCTACCTCGCGCAAACAAGGCTATGGAAACAACCGCGCATCCTTCCGAAGTTCTCCTTCCACCGCACAGGCTACGCTTCCCTCCGCCCCGACCTGCTGGGCGATAACCTCGCCGGCGAGATCCTCAAAGACTACAACGGCCAAACGTACTGGCTATCGGTAGATATGGATAAGTTCATCCGTTTCCCCAGGTGGCTCAACATCGCGGCCGGCTACGGAGCCAACGACATGATCTTCGCCCGCGATGGCCAGAACCGCGCCGCCGGCTACAACCCCTATCGCCAATACTACATCGGCCTCGACTTCGACCCCTCCGCTATCCGCACCCGCTCCAAAGTTGTAAAGACATTACTATTCGTCGCCGGCATGATCAAGATCCCCGCCCCTGCCCTCGAGTTCTCCTCCCGCCACGGCGTCCGCCTCCACGCCCTAGCCTTCTAATTTCTTCGCTCTCGCACTTCGCACTCGCGCTGATTCCTGGGGCACGCCAGCAAAGATCTCCCCCCAAGCATTCAATACACGCACTAGTCCCCCCATTCTGAAGAACATTTTCTTCGCTCTCACACTTCGCACTCGCGCTGGTTCCTGGGGCACGCCAGCAAAGACCTTCTACAAGCATTCAAAACACCACACACAACCTCCTAACTGCCTATAAAACCCCTGCCCGAATTTCCCGCATAACCGCTATTTTACTTACCTTCGAAATCCTTAATTCGCATCTATCTATTTCGCACCTACTATGAACATCATGGAATACGTTCAGCAATATGCTGAACAGATCGGCGGCCAGTTCACGGATTACGATCATACGAAGTCCGTACTCGTGGTACCCATCAACGGCAGCCGTTTTCAAACGGTGCTCGCCACCAATCAAAAAAGCGCCGTATCCGGTCGCGAACAAACAATCTTCAGCTCCAAAGTCTGCGAAATGAACGACACCGTAGATCTTCACCACCTCATGGAACAAAACGCCCACTTCGACTACAGCCGCTTCGTACTCGAAGGCAGCTACCTTAAAGTAGAAGCATCCGGGCTTACATCAAGCCTCAGCCTCGACCAGGTAAAAGAAATGATCCAGGAAGTAGCCCAACTGGCGGATCATTATGAATTAAAGCTTACCGGCAAGGATATTCATTAATCAGAACAGGATTAATGGATGTAAGAATGTCCAGGATAAATTAATTGTATCCTGATTTCTTAATCCTGTCTATCCTTACATCCATTAATCCTGTTCTAACAATTTCCACTATCTTCGCCCCCAAGCAAGCTGCCTTATCGTCTCGGCCCCGAGTAATCGGGGTTGGGAAGGAAAGTCCGGGCAGCAAAGGGCGGCGTACTTCCTAACGGGAAGACCCCGAGCAGTCGGGGCTAGACAGTGCCACAGAAAATAAACTACCCCCGATGTTTATACATCAGGGGAAAAGGTGAAAAGGCGGGGTAAAAGCCCACCGGCTTTGTGGTGACACAAAGCGCATGGTAAACCTTACGCGCTGAAAGGTCAAATAGGCCACACTCGTGCCGGAATGGCGGCGCGGTTAGCGGCTCGTTAATAGTCTTGATTCGTCAGGACAGGTGTGGCGGGTAGACTGATAGATCCCGATCGCGAGATCGGCACCAGATAAATGATAAGGACTGAACCTGTTTACAGGAACAGAACAGAACCCGGCTTATAGGCTTGCTACTTTTTTAAAACGCTGTGCCCGCCACGTGTCCCGACAAACTCGGGATAGCTTTAGCGGCGGAGGGCACCTCCATAACAATCATCATTAACGCCTTCCTCCATCCATGTCAAAAATCCTTATCGTAGAAGACGACGCCAAAATACGCGCGATCCTCAAAGAGATCCTCGAAGAAAAAAGCCACGAAGTGGAGGAAGCAGCCGACGGCCAGGAAGGTTATAAGAAGCTCGAGCAGGGCAGCTTCGACCTCTGCATCTGCGACATCAAAATGCCAAAGATGGACGGCCTCGAAGTACTCGAAAAATCGAAGGAGGCCGGCATCGCCACCAACTTCGTGATCATCTCCGCGCACGGCACGATAGACGTGGCGGTAGAAGCCGTAAAGAAAGGAGCATTCGATTTCCTCCAGAAGCCCTTCGACCTGGGCCGCCTGGAAATAACCCTGCGCAACGCCCTGGATAAGTCGTCACTGGTACGCGAAACCAAAAGCCTCCGGAAAAAGATCTCACGCAAATTCGAGATGATCGGCAACTCCACACCCATCAGCGAGGTAAAGGAAATGATCGAGAAGGTAGCCCCCACGGATGCCCGCGTGCTGGTAAACGGCCCCAACGGCTCCGGCAAAGAGCTGGTGGCCCGCTGGATACACGAAAAGAGCAAACGCGCCGGCGGACCATTGATCGAAGTAAACTGCGCCGCGATCCCTTCCGAACTGATCGAAAGCGAGCTGTTCGGCCACGAGAAGGGCTCGTTCACATCCGCTATAAAACAACGTCTTGGCAAGTTCGAGCTGGCAGAAGGCGGTACACTGTTCCTCGACGAGATCGGCGACATGAGCCTTTCCGCACAGGCTAAAGTGCTGCGCGCACTACAGGAAAGTAAAATCACCCGGGTAGGCGGCGATAAGGAAATAGGAGTAAATGTTAGAATCGTGGCGGCCACCAACAAGGACCTCCGCAAAGAGATAGAAGAGAATCGCTTCCGCGAAGACCTTTACCACCGCCTCAGCGTGATCGTAATAAAAGTACCCGCCCTGAACGACCGCAAGGACGACATTCCATTGCTGGCCGAAAAATTTCTGGAAGACATTGCAGACGAATACGGCTCACGTAAGAAAACCCTCAGTGCTCAAGCAATTCAGGCTCTTCAGGGGCACAACTGGACTGGCAACATCCGCGAGCTTCGCAATGTTGTAGAAAGACTAGTAATCATGAGTGGAGAGGAAATCTCTCCGGATGATGTAAAGAAATACCTATAAGCTAGATACGTTGAGTTTTTGCTTGTTTTTTAGGGGCTTCTTTCTTGCTGTACGTAGGGCAGGTATATTGGCTGCACGCTGAAACAAAGGCTGCTAATACAACGAATGCCACGATCTTTTTCATCCTAGTAAATTTGGTTTAAAACAAAAATAGAATACTTTAACTAATAAATCAAACCCCGTTCCGGCATAAAATGTACCTTCTCCCCCGCCAAACCATCATATCTACCAGGTTTTGAGGTAGAAACATGGTACAACATGCACAAATACATCGCATCTGTAGTACCCTTGTAGTACAAGGATTTAACGGATTGTTAACAAACATCGCTCTCGCATTGTACCCGCCACGCGTCCCGACAAACTCGGGATAGCTTTGGCGACGGTGGGTTCCGCTCCCCGCACTGATTCCATTTGGGCAGTCTTAGACATCCAGGTCTATCCCGCATACAGATCATGTATAGATCAAGTACGGATGGTGTATAGATGGTGTATGGATAGTGTATGAGGAGTGTATGAAATGCACTTACAAACATGTCATCCGAAAAATCCTTGCCCGGCACAAAGCGCTGAAAAGTATCATCTGTATCGAAGCGCTCACGCCGGGCTCATCCAACCAACAAATTACATCCTCTCACATCCGAATTATCCATTCTGCCTAACACCTCAAAGCTTCCATCTGCATACACCCGGCCGAGGTCTTCGGTTTCGATGAAGGAAATGGTGTTCCAGTTGGCAAGGTCTATAACATTGAGGGCGGCGGTCTCTCCCACCAGGCCTTTTGTTAAAGGGTCGGTTATTTCGCGGCCGAGTACTTTCATCCATGGTGGTGCCGTGAATTGGGAGCCGCCTTTTGTATAAGCCTGCGAGAGCAGTTCGGTCATGCCGTATTCGGAATAGACCGATTTTACGTTCAGTCCCTGTGTAATGGTAGTGTGCAGCTCGGCGCGGGTGATTTCGCGGCGCCGGCCTTTCATTCCGCCGGTCTCGAATACCAGGCAGTGGCTCAGGTCGGGATGGTGCTGCTCCACCAGGTCCAGCAGGGCAAATGATACTCCCCAGAGTATCACTTTTCGGGAATCGTGTTTGAGTTTTTCCAGATCCGCCAGCAGAGTATCGATCGTGTAGAGATAGAAACCGGAGTGGGGTGAGGCGCTGGCTTTTATGAAGTGGTCCATCATCGCGATGAGCGACGAGCCCTGCCGCTCGAGGTACGAGGGCAGCAGCGCCAGGAAATGATAGTCGGTTAGCGAACCGAAGAAATATTCAAAACTCCGCTCGGAGTGGCGAAGGTAGAAGTCCAGGTCGCGCACAGGGTGACGGCTTACGGCCGCGCCGGTAGTGCCGCTGCTGGTAAAGATCGTCTGTGGCGCCCATTCCTCTGTCTGGACGGAGTGCGTCTTGAAGAACGCAATCGGAAGAAAGGGAATATCTTCCAAACGATTGACGGTCTGCGGGTCTATGGAGAGATTATCGATAAAAGCCTTGTACAGGGCATTATGCGCCGCCTGAAACCGGAATACTCCTAATGCAATATCCGTGAAGGTAGCATCGTTAATACCGTATAATTTTGATTCAAAACTTTTAAAAGTCTCCAAGGGTTACTTAACTTGACGAGGTTCAAATGTACACCAAGGATTGCCGTTGAACAACCTACGCTATCCGGATAGTTACCGGGACGGCGGGTGAGGCAACGAGAGGAGAAACCGATGCGTGCATGTGACTTTGATCTTAGCAAACAAATGAAAACCATTAAGAACGTTCTTTTTCTGGGTATGATGGGGCTGCTCATCGGATCGTGCTTTGACCCGCCGGAATATTCCAACACACCGCAGATCGATTTCGAAAGCGTCCAGTTCAAGCAGGTCGGCACCAATTCGGATATGGACTCGCTTATCGTTACCATCTCGTTCAAGGACGGCGATGGTGATCTTGGCCTCGGCTCCAATGAGACCGACGAACCGTATAACGAACAGAACTTTTTCCTCGACAAAAACGGCAAGCTCATCACCGTACGCACTACCGCCGCCGAACTCGACCCGGGAGACGTAATACCCTCGTTTACAAAACCCTTTAACTGTCTCAACTACCTGTACGACTCACTGTTCGTACCCGAGAGCCAGAAGAGTGTATTCGACAACACCTACAACGTTATCAATACGTTCATCAGCAACGGGGTAAAGTATTATACACTGCTGGACACATTCTACATCGAAAAGAATCCCAACCACTATAACATCACGGTAGACTACTTCGTCCCCCTCGATCCCGGCGACGTGCAGGATGCCAGCGCCCCAAAAGGCTTCAAAGAATTCGACTGGCGCACCGTATACGACTACCCCGCCTGCGGCGAAACCTTCGACGGACGCTTCCCTATCCTAAGCGACGGCAAGGGCCACGCCCTGGAAGGCACGTTAAAGTATGCCATGAAGTCGAATGGTTTTATTCCCCTACTGGGGAACCGAACCTTGAAGCTGAGGATTCAGATCAAAGACCGAAAGTTGAATCTGAGCAATGTGGTCGAGTCGCCGGAATTTACATTAAGATAGTCAGAACAGGATTTATAAGATTTTAGGATCACCGAGTACTCGGGACGCAGTGGGCAGGATGAATATCTAAATCATTTTATTCATCCACGTACCGAAACAAAAAAAGCTACTTCGATCGAAGCAGCTTTTTTTGTTTTAATCGTGTATATCCTGAAATCTTACAAATCTTGTTCAGACAATTGAAGGATACCCATCCGGATCAGACTCCCGAACCAGGTTATATATCGTATCGAACACTTCCTCCGGATTTGGTTTGGAGAAGTAATCGCCATCAGATGCGTAAGCCGGACGGTGCTCTTTAGCCGTGATTGTTATCGGCTTGGAATCCAGATATTGATATGCGTTCTGCACTTCCAGCACCTGCTGCATCATATACGATGTAGCACCTCCGGGAACGTCTTCGTCGGCGAATATCACACGGTTTGTCTTACGGATAGACTCGGCGATTACGTGTTTCTTATCAAAAGGAAGTAATGTCTGTACGTCGATCACTTCAACGGAGACTCCAAAGCGCTCGAGGTCTTCAGCTGCTTCCATTACTACGCGGCACATCGAACCATAAGTAACTACGGTCACGTCTGTACCCTCACGTAAAATATCAGGCACACCAAGCGGCAGGGTGAACTCGCTGATGTTATCGGGCACGCGTTCTTTCAGGCGGTAGCCGTTGAGGCATTCGATGATCACGGCCGGATCGTCTGACTGCAGCATGGTATTATAGAAACCAGCGGCCTGCGTCATATTACGCGGGGTGATAATATAGATTCCGCGGAGGCTGTGCAGCAGCATGCCGATCTGTGAGCCTGCGTGCCATACGCCCTCAAGACGGTGGCCGCGTGTGCGTATGATTAGCGGCGCCTTCTGGCCGCCTTTGGTGCGGTACTGCAAACACGCCAGGTCGTCCGACAATGTAGGCAGCGCATAGATAAAGTAGTCGAGATATTGTATTTCAGCTATGGGGCGCAGTCCGCGCAACGCAGCGCCTATGCCCTGGCCGATGATGGTACACTCGCGGATACCGGTATCGGTAACGCGCAACTCGCCATATTTTTCCTGTAAGCCGGCAAAGCCCTGGTTTACATCGCCGATCTTCCCTACGTCTTCACCGAAGGCAAACACCAGCGGGTTACGTCCTAATATAGAATCGAAGCAAGCCTGGAGCACTTCGCGTCCGTCTACTAACGGAGACGAGTCGCTGTACTGAGCCTTCACGCCTTCTATACGCAGCGCCGACTCTTCGGAAACGCTGTGTAAATGCGAGTTATAGCGATAGAAATTATCCTGTTGAGCATCGTGATACCAGCGGATAAGCTCGGTTTTCTCGCGGTGGTCTTCCTCACGCAGGAAACGCAGTGCCCTGCGGGCGGTCTTCATCGTTTCGAGGCGTGTGGGGTTTACGGTTGCGAGGAGCTCGTCTTTCAGGTGCTGCAGATCTTCGTCGTGACGACTGGTGCCGATGGCGCGTTCCAGTATTTCCATCACGATACGCTGATCTTTACGCACATCTTCGGTAAAGGCTTTCCACGCGCGGTCGCGTGCTTCTTTTACCGACTGGCGTGCTTCTTTCTCGATGGCGTCTACTTCTTCGGGCAGCACCAGCACTTCCTGGAGTATCCATTCGCGCATTTTGCGCATGCTGTCGTGCTCGGCTTCCCAGGCGAGGCGCTCTTTTGATTTATAGCGTTCGTGCGAGCCTGAGGTAGAGTGTCCCTGGGGCTGTGTAAGCTCCTCTACGTGGAGCAACACGGGCACGTGCTCTTCGCGACAGATTTTCTCTGCCTTATGATACGCTTCCATAAGCGCAGGATAGTCCCAACCCATCACCGTGATGATCTCGAATCCTTTCTCGGTGTCGGAGCGCTGTAAGCCGGCCAGTGCTTTGGATATGCTGGCCTTCGTGGTGTGATATTCTTGTGGCACCGAGATTCCGTAGCCATCGTCCCATATAGACATCAGCATGGGCACCTGCAGTACTCCGGCGGCGTTGATCGCTTCGAAGAACATGCCTTCGGAGGTAGATGCGTTGCCGATGGTTCCGAAGGCTATCTCGTTGCCATTATTTGAGAAACCTGTATAGGTGTGCAGCTCGGGGTTCTCCCGAAACAGCTTGGAGGCATAGGCCAGTCCGAGCAGGCGCGGCATTTGTCCGCCGGTGGGCGATATGTCGGCGCTGCTGTTTTTTATATCCGCAAGATTTTTAAACGATCCGTCGGCATTGAGTGTGCGCGTACCAAAGTGACCCGTCATAAGGCGGCCCGCGGTTGAGGGATCGGCCTCGAGGTCTGTGTGCGCATACAGCTGTGCAAAAAACTGCTGTACGGTAAGCTCGCCGATGGCGAACATAAAGGTCTGGTCGCGGTAATACCCTGAGCGAAAATCGCCATTGCGGAACACTTTAGCCATGGCTATCTGTGCTACCTCTTTACCATCGCCAAAAATGCCGAACTTGGCCTTGCCCATGAACACTTCCTTGCGTCCGATGAGACTGGCTTCACGGCTTTCTACCACCAGGCGATAATCGGCCAGGATCTCTTTCACCTTCGCCTGGGAGAATTTGGTCTTTGCTTCTTTTAATGCGCTCAAAGTTTCAGTTGGGGTTTAGGGGTGAACAACTGTTAGGTTCAAAAATAGAAATAACCGGAAACTTTCAAAAGCCGGTTACGAGTGCGCCTGCCGGTACAAATCTATCTATCGTTCGCATATAAAAACGTACCACGAATTTTATTCTGAGAATTTTCTCCTGCCAAAATTAAGTTACTGAGAAATCTGTTTGACCGCTAGATTATTGGGATGTTTCGTAATCCTTATAAAATGATGATTTTCAGAGGACAACGGCAGGCTTCGCGTGCTATATTTGCAGCCGTCAAAAAATCCACTCTTCTACAAATTACTTGCCCCATGATTATTGGTGTACCTAAAGAAATTAAGAACAACGAGAACCGTGTAGCGTTAACGCCTGCCGGCACACAGGAACTGGTAAAAAGAGGCCATACGGTCTATGTGCAAAACACGGCCGGAACAGGAAGCGGTTTCAGCGATGAAGCTTATGCCAGCGCCGGCGCAAAACTCGTAAAGGAAGCTGCCGAAGTTTTCAGCCTTGCCGAGATGATTATCAAGGTAAAGGAGCCTGTTGAGCAGGAGTACAAACTTATCCGCAAAGGTCAGTTGGTGTTCACGTATTTCCACTTTGCATCATACGAGCCTCTTACCCGTGCGATGATGGAAAGCGGCGCTGTTTGCCTTGCCTACGAAACAGTAGAGCGCGCAGACGGAAGCCTGCCTCTTCTTATTCCCATGTCCGAAGTAGCGGGCCGCATGGCGATTCAGGAAGGTGCCAAATACCTCGAGAAGCCTCTCAAAGGCCGTGGTATTCTGCTTGGCGGCGTGCCCGGTGTGAAGCCTGCCAAAGTTGTTATTCTCGGTGGCGGTATTGTAGGTACAAACTCGGCCAAGATCGCCGCAGGTATGGGTGCCGACGTTACTATCCTCGACCTCAACATTAACCGCCTTCGTTATCTGGACGACGTGATGCCCGAGAACGTGCACACGATGGTTTCAAACGAATATACTATCCGCGAACTGGTACGCGATGCCGACCTTATCGTAGGTGGTGTTTTGGTACCCGGTGCAAAAGCTCCCAAGCTCATTACCCGCGACATGCTGAAGACGATGCGTCCCGGCACAGTGCTGGTAGACGTAGCGGTAGATCAGGGCGGCTGTATCGAGACCTGTCATCCTACCACACACGAAGATCCTACATTCATCATCGACGACGTGGTTCACTATTGCGTGGCTAACATGCCTGGCGCAGTGCCATATACTTCTACATTGGCGCTTACTAACGCCACGCTTCCATACGCTGTCCGCCTGGCTAACCAGGGATGGCAGAAGGCCTGCCAGGAAAATGCCGACCTTCGCGCAGGATTGAATGTAATCAACGGTGAAGTGGTTCACAAAGGTGTTTCCGAAGCATTCGGTATACCCCTGACGGACCTAAAGGAGTTTATCTAGAAATTAACCGGCGTTCTATATTATAAAAAGATCCTCCTGATGAAAATCGGGAGGACTTTTTGTTTAAAGGTACCCTCCCGGGCACAACAGTTTCTTGGAACTATTCGAAAAATTCGAATAGCTCATCATTCATTGAATGCGGGTAGATCCGGGAGGCGTTTCGTTTGGTTGGCCGCCCAGTCTATTTCGGAGCAGATGTGGAGTAGGCCGTTCGTTACCACGAGGTATCTGGCCTGGAGGGTTTTATTGTAGGTGGCGGCTTGAAATAATACAGCGTCAGTGACGGGAATGTCGGGAGATTTGCATTCGACAATCATCCAGGGTTTCCCCTC
>Ga0247764_1000207_pt1 | contig 21777 bp, 20 predicted proteins | sample UWRJL051202B4_FD_179932 | JGI IMG/M metagenome (GOLD analysis project Ga0247764, IMG submission 179932) | Plant litter microbial communities from Arlington Agricultural Research Station in Wisconsin, United States - UWRJ-L051-202B-4 | ecosystem: Environmental > Terrestrial > Plant litter >...
CGGCAAGATCGTCGCGACCGCTCTCGGCGCCGCGGTGACGCTGGGGGCGGGTGCGCTCGCCTGGGGCACGCTGATCGAGCGCAGTCGCTTCACGCTGCGCCGGGAGATCGTGCCGGTGCTCGCGCCCGGCGCCCGGTCGCTCACCGTGCTCCACCTCTCCGACCTGCACATGGCGCCCTGGCAGCGCGACAAGCAGGAATGGATCCGCGGGCTGGCCGTCTACGAGCCCGACCTGATCGTGAACACCGGCGACAACCTCGGTCACGAGCAGGGCCTCGAGGGCGTCGAGTACGCGCTCGAGCCGTTCCGCGGCACCCCCGGCGTCTTCGTGCACGGCTCGAACGACTACCACGGCCCGGTGCTGAAGAATCCGTTCACGTACTTCACGGGCCCATCGAAGGTGCGCCATGCGGCTCCGAACCTGGACACCGCGGCTCTCAACGCGTACTTCGACGGTCTCGGCTGGCTCGACCTCAACAACACCGCGCGCGCCCTCAGCATCAAGGGCTCGAATCTCGAGTTTCTCGGCGTCGGCGACGCCCACATCAACTGGGACCACCTGGAGCGCCTCCCCGGTGCCATGGACGACCTGCGCGAGAACGTGGGATGGGCAGATGACCCCGGCGCCTCCGACCCCGTCACCATCGGTCTCACGCACGCCCCGTACCGTCGCGTGCTCGACAACTTCCTCACCCAGGGTGCCGAGCTGATCTTCGCCGGCCACACGCACGGCGGCCAGGTCTGCGTGCCCGGGTACGGTGCATTGGTGACCAACTGCGACATCCCGCGCGAGCAGGTTCGCGGCCTCAGCCTCTGGCGACACGCCCGGCGTGTCGCCTACCTGGAGGTCTCCGCGGGACTCGGCACATCCATTTATGCCCCGGTTCGCTTCGCTTCGCCGCCCGAAGCGGTGCTACTGACACTTGTCGGTCGAGATTTCAGCTATTCTTGATGAGGCTCGTGCGCAGGTGAGAATCTGGGTGCGAAATAATCGGGGTGTGGCGCAGTTTGGTAGCGCGCTTCGTTCGGGACGAAGAGGTCGTGGGTTCAAATCCCGCTACCCCGACAGAGTAAAAAACCAGAGCAGCAGAGAAGGGCCGCGAGCAATCGCGGCCCTTCTTCTGTTAACCGGTCGCGACTGTTTGCACTGCAAAGACAAATCTGTCGAGTGTGCTCCACACGAAGTCGTCGTCGCAGCGATATCCGCGCAACAAGGTCCGGCCATCCACAGCCCGCAGGTAGAAGCCTCTGGGGTGGTTTCCCGTGGGCGTCCTTGCGTCGCCGCACGCGATTCTGCTTGAACGCGTCGTTCTCCCTCGTTGCCTCGGCGACTAAGAGGTGAGAATCCGGCGGAGGTTGGATGCCACCACTGCGAAGGCGAGAGCGAGGTAGACCGCTGCGTAGCCGCGGCCGGATCGTTTTCTTTCTTGTCAACGCCACCTTGCATGGCGCTTTTTAGGAGCGAGTTGGAATATTCGACCAAGCTTCGCATGCCGTAGTGGTGTCGCCATTCGTCGGTCTTGTAGGCACACCGCTGGCTCCATTTGATGGGCGGAACCGTGCGAAGCGTATTCTTCGAGAGTTCAGCCAGAGGCTTACGTGCGCGAGTTTTTCCCACTTTCGCTTCGACGGGCGATACCGGCGGATTGGGCTTCGCCGTCATCTTTTCCGAGGGCGGGTATATTAATCGCTGATATCCATCCATGTCACGTGCGCCTTTTCGGAATCATTCAGTACTTCTCGCGCGTGTCGGCCTGTCGTTGGAAACGCTCTTTTGTGCCGCGGAAAGCTGCCTTCTGGCGCGCAACTGCGCGTTTTGCTTTGACGGTGACGCGCTCTTGGCCTTTCGGGAGAGCCTTGTTTGGGTCCTGGTGGTCTGCGTCATAGAGAACATTGTTGGCTTTCTGGCTGACCTCTTCCCTAGTGGCGCAGTTCGCGGTCGCAGAAATTCGCCCCGGGTATCTCCCGGCCACAAGAACCGGAACGTCATCGAGCGCGGCTCCTGCTGACTCAAGCAATGGTTAGGTCTGGCAACCCGTTACGACAAAGTCGCCGTAAGCACAGACTACCTTCGAGTATCGACGTGAGTCTGAGACGCTTCAGGATGCTGGCACGTCCATGATTTCGGTCCGGTCGAGTTGCCTCCGGCGCCGGAGTGGTTCGAAAGGAACGGTGGGTGCCGCGTCGTACGCATCACGGCTATAGAAAGGATCGAACTTGTGGTTTACGAGTGATGCGAGGTAGGACCGGGCATTCCGCCCGGTCCTACCTCGCTAGTTGAAGGATCCTTCAGTGCTTCCAGGACCGCCTGCCCTCTGTGGCCGCCACGAAAACTTCGCGGCACTCGCGGTTGAGACGCGTACTCGTGAGATAACAGTGACTCTCGACGCGTTGAGGGATTGAGCCCCGTGAATGGGCATTCGGCCAGTAGCCGAAGAGGGCGCGAATCGCTGTAGCAACAGAAGAGTCGCGAATGCCTCGGTGCTTACTTGCGGGGCTACTGAGCGCTCCAGGCCGTGTTGTAATTCGCCTGCGATAAGTCGAAGCATTTATAGAGACCGTAGAAGTCCTCCCAGGGGATAATCATGCTGGTTCCGTACCACACCCTGATGTTCGTAGTTCCGGTATAGAGGTAAATAGACGCAGCATTGTTTCGGATTTTTTGTCCGAATCCGGCAGGTCCAGTTGATGAATCATTGAAGGTGTCGTTGATCCAAGCCTCAGAGGCGGTGGCTCCCGTGTAGTAGTGCCCTGCCGACGCGCATCCACGAGCAAAGTAGATTCTGAACTGAGGGATCCCCGCAGCTGACCGCTTGGCGATCAAATCACACGAAGGCTCAGACAGGTCACTAGGAGCCGGTGAGCAGGGGAAGCCTGGGCTCGCCAGCTGCGTTGCCGGCTCGGTCGACGGCAACGCGTTGGCAGACCCGGCGCCTGCGATGGCAATAACTACCCCGACTGCCAGCGATAGTGCGCTGGCCACGATGCGTTTCTTCATGATGACTCCAATGCCCGATGAGCTGACTGCTCAGCTCAATATGGCATCGATGTTTGCTCAGATATAGTCGGCAAAATGGAGGACGTCTCATTATTGTTTCACAACCACTTGAGTCAAATCGAGAAGGGCTAGCTCCGAATCGGGCACCCCGACGTGATCCTCCCACTCGGGGCGTTGCCTCAAGGCTCGCCTGCTGCTTCTGTCTTCGGCACAGCTGCAAATCCGCCGGCCTGGTGGGAAGTGAGGCAAAGTTACTGGCACCAGCGGTCGCTGGGTCTCACCTTCACCACTTGAGAACGTGCGCAGCTGACCTTGACAGAAGTGATCACCACGACGCCGCCCGCTCGATATATCAAACCATCGGCCGTCATCCCGGTGATCAGCTCAGCCCAAGCCCCAAAGCCACAAGCACTGTCGCGTCTCGTCGATGTTCACCCTGCTGGGCTCGAATCCACTTGTCGATCTGCTTCAGCCCCGCTGTGTCATACGGTCTCCCGCGCGAAATACGCCGACGCGCGTTTCAGGATCTCGATACTCTATCGCCTGGACCCGGTTCTCCCGAGGCAGCCGCACCAGCTCGGCACGCTCGTCACGCGTGATCCCCTCAACCTTGCCCTCATCGACATCGGACTGCGCCATCCAACGACGCAAGCCCGACTCACTAACGCCCAGATCTCTCGCGATCTCGGCCACAGGCTTCGTACCTAAACGAGCAAGCCCACCGCACGACGGCGCAACTCCTCAAGCTTTGCAGCAGGCATTTCTCCGGACTGCTTCCGGGGCGATCATCGCCCCAACTCAGGTGTCCGGTAAACCCGCGACAGGTCACGACGGCACGGAGGTTGCTACTGTACAGCCCAGTGACAAGTATTCCACGACAACGTCCCCCACATGGAGGACTTGTGTGAGGATTTATCGTCTGAGATGGTTGGCCAACACACCGCCGGGCCGCGCGGTGTAACTCTCAGCAGAAAGACGTGCCATGCGTCCACGCCGCTCCCTGCCCATCAAAGTCTTAGCAATCACTGCGACGATCGCCGCGAGCATCGTGGGGGTGGGAATCGCGCCGGCAACAGCGCAACCGGTAGGCACTTCCCCGTTCCAGTCCTCGCCCGATAGCGGTAGCCAATTCGCGCCATCGGTCCCCGAAGGCCAGCGGAACGCCACGATCGGCCCAGACTGGCAGAACAACGATGACCTTGCAGTGACCTCGACATCGACCGCGGCAGGATTCGCGCTCTTGGTGGCGAAAGCTTCAGAAGGTTACAGATGGTCGACAATTGCCTCCCTGTCGGTCCCCGGGATGGAAGCAGATAGCTGGGTTGGAAACTACTGCCTGACCGCGGACGGGACAAAGGCTGCGGCGGTGTTCGCCCCTAGGACGTTCAGCAACGACGAGAAATCCTTCTATGAGGGCGCTTTCGGCGCGATCGTGGACATTGGCTCCGGACAGGTTACGGAGCTCGGTCAGGGATACTCTCTTGCGTACTTCAACCCTGGCTGCGGTGCCGGCAACCTCACGACCTTCTCGCGCTTCGCCGACAACTCGACGTACGTCGGAGTATTGGACGCATCCACAGGCAAAGCCGTGAAAAGTCTCCATACCGATTCGATCGTGACATCTGCCACGGTGTCATCCGCCGGAGACGTCGTGGCCTCATCCGGCGCAGGAATTGAGAAGGTCGCTGACGACGGGAAGAAAACTCTGATCTCGCCGACTACCGGCGACGCGTACGGACTCCAGATGGGTCCGAACGACACCGTGACCTATCTCGTAGCCGATGGCGAGCAAGCCAATGTTCAATCGGTTGGGTTGACAAGTAAGCAGGCGACGGCGGCCAGAAACTTGGGCAGCGGCAAACTTCAGGATCTCACAACTTCCCGAGACGCCACCGGCCGCGTAGCAATCATCGGCAGCCTCTCGACAAAGGCAAAAGCGCTTACCAACCCGGAATATCTGCTCGTCCCGGGAGGCAACCGGTCGTCCCTTTCCTCGCGAGGAGAGCTCGTCGTCAGTCCTCCGGAAAAGCAGGAGGCCGACGGCGAAACCTCGCTAGGAGAAAGCCAACCGCTCAAGATCGTTTCGAAGTCGCTCAAGACCGGCAAAGACGTTGTAGTTGGAGGCTCGGTCTCGGCAGTCCCAAGAACGTCTACCGGAGCGTCTGGTCACGGGATGGGCGTCGGGTCCGGGCGAGTGATAATGGGTTCCGCGTCGGACCCGGGTGAGGCTGAACGCACTTGTGCGGTCTCACGAAACGATCCACATAACCAGGTTTTGCAGCCGAAACCGCGCCAGGTTGAGTGGGCAGTAGATAGAGCCGTAGCGGGGGAGCTCACCATTCAGCGGCCCGCCAACTGGAACAATCTCGGGTTGGCCGCTTACACGCCACAGGGCCTCTTCCCAAAACTCACTCTTCAAGGCGGTGGACGTATACCCGCGCAGATAGTCCTCGGAGTCCTCGCTCAAGAGTCGAACCTCAAGCAAGCCACGGCTCTTGCAAATCCTGGCGAGACGGGTAACCCTCTTGTAGGCCGCTACTACGGCAATTCCGGAGGTTTCGGCGATAACGCTTTCTGGAACGTCAATTGGGCAGATGCAGACTGCGGCTACGGCGTCGGGCAGATCACCGACGGCATGGAAGTTAGCGACACGATATACAGCGCCACCCAACAGCGGGCAATCGCATTGGACTACACGGCAAATGTGGCGCGGGCGGTGCAGATGCTGACGGAGAAATGGAACGAAACGCGCCTAGCCGGGGTAACAATCAATAACGGCAACCCGAGCATGATCGAAAATTGGTATGCCGCGGTATGGGCGTATAACTCTGGGTTCCACGCAAACTATGACGGGGCTGGACCTCTTTGGGGTCTCGGCTGGACGAACAACCCAATGAACAAGATGTACATCCCGTCTCGTCACTCATTCCTCAATGGAAATGCGGCGGATGCTTCCCATCCTCAGGACTGGTCCTACCCGGAGAAGGTCGTCGGCTTTGCGGCCTGGTCACTTGACCTCCCTGAGAAGGCCGTAACCAGCGCCACGGGAATTTCGATAACGACAGTGTCGGGCTTCCGCACCGCATGGTGGAGTGACTACGGAGCCGGAGGCCCAACGAATAGGACCCAAGCTCAGGCGCCAAGAACAACGTTCTGCACCCTCGCCGACAACAACTGCAACCCTCTCGCCGCCTCGGGTACCGAAGCGTGCCAAACAGCGGGACTCTATTGCTGGTGGCACAGAAATGCGACCTGGAAGACAGACTGCAACAACACTTGCGGCAATGAGACATATCGGTTTTCTCCCGCTGCGGACTACATGGCCGAGCAAGCCAACGGTGAGAGTTTCCCCCCGGCCTGCTCTTCCAGCGGTCTTCCATCCGGAGCCCTGGTCATAGACGACATCCCCATGGTCGTTGACGGGCAAGTCCGTAGCCAGGCGCCGGTAAGGCCGGGCTGCTCAGCTGTGCCCACAGTTGGCAACTTCGCCTTCAACTTCGGGCAACCATTGAGCAACGGATCGTATGCAGCGAAAGTCGATCTCCATCAACTCGGGTCGGGATTCAACGGTCACTTCTACTTCACCCATACACGTGATGACACCCAGTTGCCGGCCGCACGAATCACGGGAACGTGGAGTCTAGGTCGCAACCTAAATCAGTGGGCGCGGGTCATGGTGCATGTCCCAGACCATGCCGCGTGGTCACAGCAGGCGATGTACACCATCGACCGAGGCAATGGCCAGAAAGAGACTAGAGCGCTCTTGCAGAGGACAAACGCTAATACGTGGGTTTCGTTGGGCGTGTTCCTGATGGCTGGTCAGCCATCTGTTTCGCTGAGCAATCGCACTTGGGACGGTAACGCCATTGACGACATCGCGTGGGATGCTGCTGCGATTCTCCCGCTAGCTCAGAAGCCTGCCGACTTCGTCGTTTCGCTGGGCGACTCGTACTCCTCGGGCGAAGGTGCGTCAGACTTAGATGGCCCCAATTGGTCATACGAGTTCAACTCGAACAACAATGGCGCGACCAAGCAGTATCAGAATGCTTGCCATCGCTCGCGCGACGCGTGGTCTCGGAAGGCAGCGGTGCACGGCACTCCGACCGTTGGCGCGAGGGAGGCGGGCCTATACGACAACCTTGATTACCACATGTTGGCCTGCTCCGGAGCCGAGACGAGGAACATTCTCGCCCAGCACACCAGTGCCACAACTCCGGCCGCAGCGATCAAAGGTCAGTACCACGAGCTGACTCAAATCGATCAAGGCTATTTGGATGAAAATACAACCCTCGTGACAATCTCAGTGGGTGGGAATGACATCGGGTTCGCGGACGTCGTGAAGACTTGCGTAGAAGGGCCGTGCGAAATGACCCTTGCCCAAATGACTGACGTGATAGATAACACGATGGCGCCCGCGGTGACGAATGTCCTTGAGCAGATTCATGGACGGGCGCCAAACGCCAAGATTCTCCTCATGGGCTATCCAGACTTGTTCGAGGGATTCGGTCTGTGCGTGGGAATCGGGTACGGATCCAATGATTTCCTGCAGGGGTCGTCTGCTGCTCTCAGTACCCGGCTTGCAGCAATCGCAGCGAGTTTCTCCGCGGGAGTCGGCGCGGGCTCGACTAAGTATGCCGACCCGGCTCCAGCTTTCTCAGAGCACGAGCTATGCGACACGGATACCGGCATCAATGGTTTGGTTTTCTCGCTGAGTCCAGGCGAAACTCCGCCCGGGCTACCATGGCCGGCCCAAAGCCTGGGGATCTCTAGCCAGTCGATCCATCCGAACGAGCGAGGCACCGACCTGTACGCAGCGACCATGGAGGCAGCCTTGGCTGGCTTCTATTGAACAATCGACCCTGTCCCACCTCCGCAGGCGGGACAGCAACTGCGAGGATTCCCCGCAGCAACGTGATGGCTGGTGGCGCGAGAGGTCGCAGCGGTGAACCCCGTTCGAGTTTTTCGAGGGCGAGAATGGCGACAGATTTCTAAACGTATCCGTCAGTTTGCGGGGAAGGCTATTGTGGCGTCGAGGTCCTGACCGGGCAGGGTCGCGTAGCGGACTGTAACCTTGCCAGCGCTCTCGGTGACTTCGAATTGTCCATCTTTTATGGAGGAGTAGCCCTCCTGAAGATGGGCGTTCACTAGCCAATGCGCTTCAAAGACAGGACCATAGCTATTGTGGATTGAGACCGACGTCTGCCCGAGCCAAGTCGAAGTCTCAGCGACGTAAGTAGTTCCGCTTTTTGGAGCTGAAAAGTGGGTGTACGCAGTGGAGCCAGTAAGAGGAATAGCGGCCAGGCACACTGCCATCGCCCCGACGCCCGCTATTGCCGTAACGACGATTACTGCGATTCCGCCAATCCGGCTCTTCCGAACCAGTTTCGTCTCCGCAACGAACAATGACGAAAGCAAAGCGGCCACCACGATCGCGATCGCAATCGCCTGCAGCTGCAGTCCGCCAACAGACCCGAGGGCTAGCTTCAACGAGAACTGGCCTATTGCCAGCGGCAATAGCCAGACTACGAATCCAAGAGCGGCGATCGAGAGCGAGACTCGAAGCCAGACACTCTGTCGCTTGCTGAATGGTGAACCCACAAATCCCCCAGTTCTGAGTCCTCATCAGGATAGCGACTCTTCATCAGCTCCCGTTCCTCAGGCGGTCAAAGCTCCGGATGGTCACGTCTGATTATGACCGAGTCGTCACTAAACACGAATATTATTCAGCGGTGCGACCATGCGTGGTATGCGCCTTTATCTGCCGGCGTATGAGTCTCGATAAATACCGCTCGCGACATCATCGTTCCATGAGAATTGCTTACTCGCCGATGGGAATGTTGATGTGCCTGAGCGCCTGCTCAGCTATCCAGCCGCCCCCTCCTCACGCGCCCCAGGCCTCGCACTCCCCGGCCGCATTTCACGCTCTCGACCCGGGTCCCAAACCTCAAGCCGCAGAGCCGCTCGCGGACGATGCGGCGCACGCCGCTGCCGAGGCGAGGGCGAATGAGGAATGGACTGCCGTGGTGACGGCGCATCCTCGTTCGACCTCAAGTGGAGCTCCTGTCTTTCCTCTCCAGCAAGCCTTTAGCGAAAGCGTCGGTGGCTTGCGTGCAGGGAGAGGGTTACGCAGCGAACCTGAGAGCCAGGATGGAGCTGGCTGGGAGGCAGCCGGCCCAAAGACCTCAACAGGGCCTCCTACCGAAGCTGAGATGAGATGACCAACTTCGCTATCGCCATGTTCAAGTGTGCGGTGGAGTACACCAGCCGCCTATCGGCGGCACGCACTGACGAACAGAACGCGTACGAGTATAGGTACCTGACTCAAGACTTCTTGGCGTGCTGGCAGTTCTAGGGGTTCGATTCCGTCGAGACGGCAGCGACGTTGGAGGAGTTCGTATCAGGAGGCGGTACGTGGGTGCCTCGTCGCGCCGATAGCGGCTCCAAGAGCACCGTGCTCGTAGATCGGGAGTGCCCCTTCAAGGACGCTTTGTCGTGAGCCCCACGTAATCCGGGAGTAGTCAGGAATTGACGGACGCGAGCGGCTTCCCGTCAGTCTTGAATCGCGGCCGCGATGGGTATTCGAAGTGCTCTAGCGACGGGAAGGAGGCTTCCAAGGATCGCGGTCGAAACGCCGATGACTCCGCCGAGCATCGTAAATTCGAGGGGGAACGCAGGTGCCGCGATCCCCGCTGGCGCGTCGAATGTTTGTGAAATGACGGGGAAGACGGCAGCAGAGATCGGACTGGCCAATACCGACGCGGCCCCCGCGAATATCAGGGCTTTAAGAAACATCACGAGTGCTACCTGAGACCGGCGAGCGCCGACGGCTCTGCGAATGGCCAACTCGGCGGTGCGTTCGCGGACGGCGCTGAGGCCAACGTTCAGAATTCCCAAAAATGCCGCGATAAGACGCAGGGCTGCGACGACAAGGAAGCTTGCCTGCATTCGAAGCTCGGGGATCACCGGAGACGTAACTCCCGCCTGGGTGGTTGACTCAGTCGGTGAAGCGGGGAACGTTGCCAGGTGCGCGAGAGCAATCCGGCCCCTGGCGCAGCGATGTCGAAGGCAGACAAAGCAATTCTTACCGCGTACGGCACACCAACAGGCGGGGACCCAGGCCCTCTGTGTCCCCTGTGACGCCAATTGCTCGCTACCCATTCGAATCGCTGGAGGCACGGTTCGAGGACGACGCGCATTGGCCTTTAGGTTGCCAGTTTTAGCAGCAAGCGAGCGCGGATTAGGTCCCGTACAGGAGCGGGGCCGGCGGGAATTGAGGGCAGAGCTTGTTAAGTCGTAGCAGCTCAGCCGGGGCGACGTTGCTTATGCCCACATACGGAGAGAAAAGTTCGGTCTTGCCGTAACTGGCGATGAACTCGCGTTTTAATGGCGGCTTCGCCGTTGGGTAGCCCTCCCTCTCAAGACAGGGAATCTCGGTTTGGGTCAGCCACTCGTACAAGATCGCCAGATTTTTGTGCCTTAGAGCGACGGTGTTGCGCGGGATGACCGGATATTGAGCCGCACAAACGTACATCGCGTCGCGGAACCAAGACCTCCGGGCCGGCGACACATCTGTCCAGACTTCGGCGTCGTTGCGATGGAAACCTCTCCCCGGGACACATCTGTTCCGATAGTCGTCAGCGTCTTCGGGCAGTATCCATCGTCTCACTTCGACCAGTTCGGGGTCGGCAATCTGATATGCAGCGGCTGTCTGATCCAAGATCTCAAAATACCGCCGCCAGCCGGACGGTCGCGTCGGAGCGTTCGGCAAATCCGCTCCGGACTTCTCTCGCGCGGCTGACGAATACGTCACGTGCGTGCAGGCACACATCGCCAGCAAACAAGCACGCCGACATCGTCAATGCGAAAAGAACTCCTCTGGTGCGGAGGAGAGGGGGGAGGCTGCCTGCTGAATCACGCACGCCTCAATGGTCTCCAACATCTGAACATTGCGCAGGTCGGTACATATGCGGACATATTTTGTTAGCGCACTTCGCTAGTCTCCTGATGCGACGATGATTCGCCTTTGCAGATAGGGGAAATGATGAAGAAGAGAACTGGGGTGATCGCAGGCGTAGCGCTGCTTGTAGCTGTGGGCACGGTCGGAATAGCAACCCCTGCCCTCGCGGAGGCACCGGTTGACGGCAACATCACATGCAGCAGCGCCGTCAAGGTCGTCAGCAATGTGGAAGCCGGTCCCAACTTCTCCGGAACTATTCATTACCTGGGTAACGAGGCAATGGGTTGGACTACGGCTGGCGTCCACAGCAACGTCTTCAGCCACAGCCGCGGTGCATGGTCGGTTGTTACCACCGGGCACGTCCTCTCGTACGGCGCCACGTGCTCGCCACTCAGGTGAGTGCGGTGTAGCAGACCCTCATCAGAGGACCTGCGCGGTCCTTGCTGCCGCCGGTGCTTCGAGTTAAAAGAGCTTATCTCGCGAAAGTGCCACTCTGCCAGTACTCTCCATAGTCTCGAAAATAGAAAGTTGAATCGATTATGACTCACAAACGCAGGTTGATCTCCGTGCTTGCCATCAGCGCCAGCATCGGGGCGTCCCTCTTGCTGACAAGTCCCGCTTCTGCCACATCGAATGATTCAATGGCGGCCGCCGAGACTCCCAGTTTCGAGATTTTCTACGGGCCTAATTGCACGGGCAGTGCCTCTCGGATCTACTCGGGATTCAATCGCGGCGAGGCTTGGATAAACGACACGTTCAACACGACCAGATTTGGCTCCGCCGGCTACGGGCAAAAGATTCGCGACAACGCGGCGTCCGTCTACGTCAACAATGCGCAGCTGTGGATACTCGGCCATGGAGCGTTGTGGGAGACACTGTACGGATGGGGTGAGTGCTTCAATCTGGCGGATTACGGCCTCCGAAACCAGAACACCCAGTTCCAGCTCTACGAGCCCAACGGACGCGTTTCCGAGACACACAGCGAGTAACCGCTCAGCGAGTGGAGCGGGTGTAACTCAAAATGAGGGGGCGGCCTTTGCCGCCCCCTCATTTCCGCAGGCGAACGGCGGATCTCGGCCGCACAACCGATCATCTGGCGTCGCGTGACTTCCGAGCCGATTAGACATAGAACCCTTTGTCCAGTCCAACTCAGCTGAACTGATGGCCGGCACAGCGCCTCCGAATTAAAGCGACATGAATGACGAACGCCTGACACCAGCCACGTAATGGCGTAGCAACTCAAGGCAAAGAGTGGCTTACCGGGAGTGGACGGGCGACCTAGCAAAGCGCAGACCTTGAGACCAAACCAGAGCGCACGGAATTACCCTGCCTCGCCATCCAGCACATGACTTTTACCGGTGACAGACTTCGCTAGGTGTGGGTCCATCGAGACCTCGATTCGAGACCCCGGGGGGCAGGACCCGGTCCCACGCTCTTGCACAGCAGCAAAGACGGCCACCTATAGTTCCGTGTTGTGCGGCCATGGGTTACTGAGAAGCTCTCCCAACCACCCCCAAGCTCTACGCCCCAGGCGTCGCATATCAAGATCTCCCACGATGACTGGCCAACAGCGAGCCACAGATAACAAAAGCAGATCTTGTTCACCCCGCATGGAAGGACGAACGATAACTCGCTGAGTGACTCCGACCGACCGGACGCAGTCACGCCTGCCGCGGCAGCACTCCCCATCAACTCGACCACAGCTCGTTCGCTGGAGCTTAAGACTCTTGGGTCGAAGACATGCGGACGACAGACCCGGCCGCCACCTTCCCATCAAAAGTAACCGGAATAGCTAGCGGCAGGACGCCTGTCGTGCGGCGAAAGAGGGCCGATGAAGACCGCCGTTTCGGTCGTGAGTTCGCTAGCTGTTGCCAGCGGAGAATAAAGCTTGAAAGCTCTGGCCCGCGTCACCGCTCACACTCTCTCAGCGCGCCGATAGCTGAAGGCGGAAGGCTAAGCGACGTCGCGGCAATCACGAGCTGGCGTCGCGTCATCTTCAGTGCCATGTCCCGTCTGAAGTCAATAGAGCGATTGTTGAAGCTTCACAGTGAGAAACCATCGCTCACAAGTCAACGAAAGAGAGGACACGATCCAAGAAAAAGGGGTCGAAGGCAACTTTTGTAGTTCTGCCCGGACTTACTCGGCCGCAGTAACGGGGTGTTTCTCATGTCCTTCTATATGCGGACTTTCAAACGTAAGGAATACTTGTGAAAATCGACCTGAGCAACTCGCTCTTCGACAGACTGGAGATTTCCAAGTGAATAAGAGGATTCTGTTTGGCGCTTTCGCGCTCGCGGTCACGGCGACACTTGCCATCGGAGGCGCCACCACAAGCGCTCAGGCGACCATTTCCGAAAAGTCGCCTATGTCAGGCACCCGGTCGCTAAAGCCACTTGCCGCGCTTGACACGGGGTTCGAGGTCTACTACCACGCCTTTTGCAAGGGGGCAGGCCGCTATTACGCGGGCGCGAATGCGGGCGAAGCGTGGGTGAACGACACGTTCAACAACACCAATTTCGGCACGGATGGGTATGGCCAGAAGATTCTAAACAATGCCGCCTCGGTATTTGTGTATACGGGTACCACGCTTCTCACGATCAAAATAGCCAAAAACGGTTACCCATATGAGGAGTTCCGAACGGTCGGTTGCCACACCTTGCAGGCTCCAAATTCCAATATTGGTTGGGCGATTCAATAGCGCGACCCGTCGCACCTACGTTGCTGGCGTGGACGTTGTGCTAGCAACCTATGCTCCGATAATCTAAAGAGAAATACTCACGAATGGGAATAGGCTTCATGAAGAAACTTACGGCCGCTCGGTAGGGCGAAAAGTCATGCTTTTGCTGGCTACCATCACCGCGACAGCGGGTCTTGCTCTAGGTTCGACCGGAGCTGCTCAGGCTCTGGGAGGCGACGTGCCGAGTTCCGCAGTTCAGCCAGATCACATCGCGACGGATGCCCCGGACGCGCCCCTTCTCGAGGCGACTTCTTCAGCATCCGCGTTGGTACCGCAGGGGACGGTGCCAGCCCAGGACTCGTCGAAGGCAACTCCCTTGCCAGCATTCATCATTTACTATGGGCTCAACTGCGCCACCGCTGGAAGGTTCTATCAGGGAATCAATGCCGGCGAAAAGTGGATCAACGATACTTTTACTTATCGGCTGTATTCAAGCGTCGGCTACGGTCAGCTCATCAGGAAGAACGCGGCTTCGATCTACGTCTACCCCTCCAGCGTTATTACCGTGAACTACGGAGACAGCAATGACATCGTCTCTGAGGACGACTCCGAGGGTTGTCACAACCTATACCTCCGAAACAGCAACACCAGTTGGTCCGCGCGTAACGGATAGCAGTTGCGCATGCGCAAAGAATTCCTCCCGTATTAGCAGAAGGGCCGCGAGCAACCGTGGCCCTTCTGTAACGCGGTCGGCTCGGTCGCGTCATCCGTCAACTGCAGTCAACCGAACGCATTCGGGCGAATTGAGCCCGCTGCCACGGCGGTACCCCGAGCGCGTCAGCTGAAGTCGGAGTCGGGCGCGCTTGAGTAGACGGTGCCCGGCTCGATCAGCACACGACGGCGACCGCTGCCGAGCAGGCCACCGCTCTCCTCCAGGTAGCACTGGCCACAGAGCGACTCGTACGTGACGGCACCCTGATCGATCGCGACCTGGTCGCCGTCGAAGATGAAGTGGTCGCCGATGCGCCGCGCGTTGAAGACTGCCTTGCGACCGCAGCGGCAGATCGTCTTGAGCTCTTCGAGCGAATGCGCGATCTCCAGCAGGCGGCGGCTTCCCGGGAACGCGACGGTCTGGAAGTCGGTGCGGATGCCGTAGGCCAGCACCGGCACCCCCTCGACGATGGCGATGCGCAGCAGGTCGTCGACCTGCTGCTCGGTGAGAAACTGCGCCTCATCGACGAGGAAGCAGCTCACGTCGAGCCCGGTGCGCTCCCGCACCCGCGCGCGCTCGAACTCGAAGCGCGAATAGATGTCGTCGTCCGGCGCGATGACGAAGTCGACCGGGCGACTCACCCCGAGGCGGGAGACGATGGCGCTGTCGCCCTTGGTGTCGATCTGCGGCTTTGCGAGCAGCACGATCTGGCCGCGCTCCTCGTAGTTGTACGCGGCCTGGAGCATCGCCGTGCTCTTCCCGCTGTTCATCGCGCCGTAGCGGAAGTAGAGCTTCGCCATTACTGCAGGTATCCGTCCTCGGCGGCGCGACGGATGAGATCCGCCTTCTTGCTCGCCGGCCTGTTCGCCTTCGAATATTTTTCTCGCACTCGGCGGAGGTACGTCTTCGCCGTTTCGTACTGCACGTTCATCTGCGTTGCGACCTCAACCGTACTCATCCCAGAGACGTAGAGGGTGAACGCCTCAGACTCCCCCGCGCTCAGCTTCGGCCGCTGGTGGGTCATCGCGCCCACCGGCAGCGGACGCCAGTCGCGCTGCAGGTGCTCACCCGCCTCCACGCCCATAACCGTGCGGGCGGACGCCATCACCTCGCGCATCGGCACCGACTTGGAGAGAAAAGCGGATGCCCCCGCGTCCAGGGCGCGCTCGCGGGCCTCCCGGGTATCCAGGCTGCTCAACACGATCACCCGCGCACCTGCGGCACGACAGGTGCGCACCCGGGCTTCGATCGACACCGGCTCCTTGAGCTGGAAATCGAGAAAGACGAGGTCGGTGGGGAAGTTGTCGCTGTGCACGAGCTGCGACCAGGTGTGTGCGCTCAGCACCAGCTGGAAGTCCGGCGCGTTGGAGTTGATCCAACTGCTCAGACTGTCGAGCAGAACCTCATGATCGTCGAGAATCGCGAGCCGGACCGGCTGCGCTGATCGTGCCGCAGCCGTCGAACTAGTGCTGCTCATACGAAAACCTTATCCGTAGCCTAGGGGGGTCGATGTCCATCTCGACCTCATCGAAAGCACTGCGGAGCAGCGCCAGGTATGGCACGAATGCCGAGCGCGATACCGCACCGACATCGATCCGGGCGACGACCTCCACCCGGTTGATCTCGCCGTCCCCCGTGATCGAGATGTCCAGGTCGTCGCGGGTGAAACCCTGCTGCTCACGCAGCGTGGAGATGAGCGCCCGCAGCGCGGTGCGTTGCTCGACGTACATGCCAGCGGCGAGCCGATCAGGATCGTGGATGACCGCGGCCGCCGCACCCGAACGGCCTGGGCCATCGCCGCCGGCGGTCTCTATCATCACCTCGAGCCAGCTCCGATCGACCTCGGCCACCATGATGGCGCGGATCGACTGGGCGATCTCCCGGGCTCGAGCGCGGTCGGCATCCGTCACCACGCCGGTCTGCAGAACTCGTGAGAAGAAGGGGATCACCTCGCGGTCGAGCGTGGTGATCCGATCGCGGCGAACGGAGGTGGCGATCCCCTCCCGCAATTCGTCGACGATCTCCAGGTTGGTCTCAGCGACCTTCCGCTGCCAGCTCACGATCTGCCGGGTGACCCCGCGCGAGTATGCGGCCCCGGCAAGGCTGAGTGCCAGCACGGGGGTGACCTGAGCCAGGATGACGACGATGGCCGGGACATCCGTCGTGCTGTCGCGGGCTTCGATGAGCACCACGAATCCGAGGAACGCCGAGGCGACGATTCCGGCGGTGATGAGCTCCTTCGCCGGGCGGAACGGCGCGAGCACGAGCAACAGTCCGCCGACGGCGACGGGGCCCCAGTTCTGCCATCCGAGAACCGGCACTTGCCAGGTGGATACCTCGGCGAGCACGGCGGCGACGAGGACGACCGCGAGAGAGGTGAGGTGGCGGCCCTGGCGGAACGGCGCCCGATACGGACTCGCCCCGCGCATGCTCACTACGAGCCCGGCGACCAGGACGAGGAGGGCGGCCAGCGCCACCAGCGGAAAGCGGATGTGCCCCTCGCCGGCGAGGGTGGCAACCGCGCAGTAGACGATCAGCAGGAGCAGCAACACCACCGTGATGCTGCTCACACCGGTGCTGCCGATGGGGTCGAGCTGCTGGCGGGTGCGTTCCGTCGGCTTCATCGCTCTGCCCGTCCGACGGCATCCGCCGATTCCTGCACCGGCACTCGGAGCATGATCGAGGTGCCGCGACCCGGGGTCGACCAGACCTGCACGGTACCGCCGATGCTCTCCATGCGCCGACGGACCGACTGGCGGATGCCCAGCCGATCGGTGGCAGCCTCCGACTCGACGAAGCCACGCCCGGCGTCGATCACCATCACCGAGACCTCATCATCCAGTGCGTAGATCACGACCTCGGCACGGCTCGTGCCGGAGTGGCGCAACACGTTCACGAGGCATTGCTTGACCGCGAGGGCGAGGGTCTGGGCGGTGCCGCGGCGGAGGCGCGTGACGGCAGGCAGATCGCCGGTCACGTCGACCTCCAGGCCGAGTTCACGGCTCTCGGCGATTGCAGCGAACAGGGGACTCTGCTGCCAGGCACCGGCGGACGGCCCGGCATCCATCGTCGCGTCGTCGAGCCATTCCTCGCCCTGCAGCAGGTGCAGGTCTGTCGCCATCTGGCTGAGGAGTTGCGGATTCACGGTGCGGTCGGTCGACCCGCCGAGGGCGGCGAGGTGGCTGAGCACGGTGTCGTGCATGAGGGCTGCCGCCCGTACCTCGATGCGGTGCCGAAGGATCGCGACCTGTTCTTCGCGGGTCGCGCGGTGCAACCGCGGCTGTGCGGTGGTGAAGGGGCTGCGCAGGAGTGCATTGAGCAGCTGGATCGTGAGGATCGCCGTCAGCACGATCGCCGTGGTGACGTCGAAGTGCTGCACGATGCCCGTGCTGAGGGTCACCACCGCGATGACGAGTTGCGAGACGGCGTAGCCGACAAGCTCCCACAGGATGCGCGCCAACTGCCCTCGTCCGGGGCCGCCGACCACGAGCAGGGCGATGGCGGGCAGCGTGACGCTGAAGTCGTCGTGGTCGAGCACACCCGCGGCGGAGAAGGCGATGATGTACACCCCCATGCCTGCGGCCCCCACCGCGAGCGCGAGAATGCTGGCCAGCACGGTGTCGCTGCGGGCGGCGAGCCAGAGGCTCAGGAGCGCGACGGCGGGTGCGAGGATCGCCGGCCAGAGCGTGCCGGCCGGGTCGGCCGACTGGTATCCGACGGCGACGAGGATGGCCGAGACCAGGCAGGTGAATCCCACCGCGTGGCTGGCCCGGAGGGTGACCGAGTCTTCCGAGCGAGGAACGAGGTGGGCGGGCAGGCCGAGCGACATAGTCTCCCCCTCTCTCTGACAGATTTTCAGTATGTCAGCGAGAGCCCGCCGCCTGTACCCCACGTTCAGGGCCCAATTGCGGAAGTGTCGGGCAGCGTTGCCCGCTCTTGTGCCCCGAATGGGGTTTATTTGGTCGCTTGGCGGCGAATGGCCGCTCTCAAAACAGCGTCGGAAGGTGACCCCCCGGGAGCGCCGCGTCGAGGAGGGACGTTGGTGCCACCGCTCCGGATCCCGCCAGCGACTGTGACCGCACGGTGCCGGTGGCCGGGTCTTCGCTCCCCCGGCTCAGGCCGTACTTTCGCAGCAGAGGCAGCACCTTCGCACCGAGCCACGCGCGGTACTCCTTCGGCGCGTACGAACCGCGCGCATACATGGCGCGATAGCGCGGAACGAGTTCGGGATGCTCGCGCTCCAGCCATTCCAGGTACCACTCCTTTGCGCCCGGCCGCAGATGAAGCGCGCCGTAGACGACCGAGGTGGCCCCGGCATCCCGGATCAGTCCGAACGCGTGCTCGAGATGCTCTCGGGTGTCGGTGAGGAACGGGAGGATCGGCATCATGAAGACCTCGCAGTCCAGGCCGAGTTCGCGGGCTGCCTTCACGGTCGCGAGTCGCGCCGCCGTGGATGGGGTGCCCGGCTCGACGGACTGCTGCAGCACGTCGTCGTAGATGGCCACCGACATCGCGAGTCCGACCGGCACGACGGTGTTGGCCTCGGCAAGCAATGCCAGATCCCGTCGCAGCAGGGTGCCCTTGGTGAGCACGCTGAGCGGGGTGCCCGAATCGGCCAGCGCCGCAATGATGCCGGGCATCAGGGCGTACCGCCCCTCGGCCCGCTGGTACGGATCGGTATTGGTGCCCAGAGCCACCGGATGCCGCCCCCAGGTCGGCTTCGCCAACTCCCGAGAGAGAATCTCGGCCACGTTGACCTTCACGATGATCTCGCTATCGAAGTCTTTTCCGGCGTCGAGGTCGAGGTACTCGTGGGTCTTGCGGGCGAAGCAGTAGGAGCAGGCATGACTGCAGCCCCGGTACGGGTTGATGGTCCAGCCGAACGGCATGTCGCTGGCGGTGGGCACGCGGTTGAGGGCGGACTTCGCCACCACCTCGTGAAAACGGATGCCCGCGAAGTCCGGCGTGGACACCGAGCGGACGAGGGCGGACAGGCGAGCGAGGCCCGGCAGCGCAGCATCCGTCTCCGCATCCAGTTGCTGGCCACTCCATCGCATACCGACATTCGAACATATGTTCGACTATCTGTCAACCGAGCGCGAGCACCTCCCCCGACCAGCGGCGGCGCAGCCAGCGGTCGTGGCTCGCCACGACCACCGCGCCCGGGTAGCTACCCAGGGCATCCTCGAGTTCGGTCGCGAGCGACAGGGACAGGTGGTTGGTCGGCTCATCGAGCAGGAACAGGTGGGGCGGTCTGGCGATGATCAGCGCGAGCGCCAGACGCCGCTGCTGCCCGATCGACAGGGAGCCGAGTGCTCGGTCGAGGTCGCGCGGCGCGATCAGGCCGAGGCCGGAGAGCGGCAGCACCTCTGCCCGCTTCTCCCCCACCACGGACGCATAGAGAGCCCGCGACGTGACCGCGGGATCGGCGAACCGCACATCCTGCTCGAGCAGAGCCACGCGCAGTCCGCGGCGCTGGGTGACCGAGCCCGTCGCGGAGTCGAGGGTGCCCGCCGCGACGCCGAGCAGTGTCGACTTGCCCGCGCCATTCTGCCCGGTGACGAGCATCCGCGTGTCGGAATCCAGGCGCAGAGTGGTCGGCGCGAGACGCCCCGGCACCGACACATCGGTGAGCTGCAGCAGAGTGCCGTCGGAGGTCTGCGCACCGTGCGGGATGCCGCCGAAGGCCAGCAGGCGCGAGGGCTTGCGCACCTGGTCGGCCTCCAACCGCTCGAGCCGCACCTCCGCGTTGTGCACCCGACGGCTCACCGCGGCGTCGACCGCCGATGCCTTGAAGTGCGGCAGGTACCTGTCGTTATCCCGCGGCGCGCGGTCGGTGTGACCGAGCTGCCGGGCGGTCACCGAGACCGCCGCGCGCAGCCGCCGCAGCTCCTCCTGCTCTGCCGCGAACTGCGCCTCCCAGCGCAACCGCTCCGCCGCCTTCTCGCCCAGGTAGTCGCTGTAGCCACCGCCGAATCTCTGCGCCCCGCTCCGCGACGGATCGATGTCGAGCAGCCCGGTCGCCACCTCGTCCAGGAACTGCCGGTCGTGGCTCGCGAAGATCACCGGACCGGTCCAGGCACGGAGCTGGGCGGTGAGGAACGCCGCGGCCGAATCGTCGAGGTGGTTGGTCGGTTCGTCGAGCAGCAGCGCACCGGGGCGACCGAGCAGCAGTGCGGAAAGGGCGAAGCGCGAACGCTGCCCACCGGAGACCTCGTCGAGCCTGCGATCGAGCGCCAGCGCCCCGACACCGAGCCCATCGAGGACCTCGTCGCGCCGGGAATCCACCGTCCAGACGTCCGCGCGCTCCGCCGCGGAGAGAGCCGCCTGGTAGCGGTCGTCGGCGTGGGGCACACCCGCGGAGAGAGCGGATGCCGCGGCCTCGAGCTCCGCCTCGATGGCGCGCACCTCGGCGAGCGCCCCCTCCACGAGCATCTCGAGGGTGTCGTGCGGGCGGTAGCGCACCTCCTGCCAGAGCAGCCCGAGGCGGCGTGGACCGGTGACCCCGCCGACATCCGGTACCTCCTCGCGGGCGAGGATGCGCAGCAGCGTCGACTTGCCGGCGCCGTTCTCGCCGATGAGGCCGAGGCGCTGGCCAGGGTGCACCGTGAGGCTGAAGTCGGTGAGCACGCGGCGGTCGCCGTAGCTCTGGGAGACGCCGTCGGCGCGAAGGTAGTCGCTGAGCGTGACGACGGGATGTGGGGTACTGAGGGTTGCGGGCATGAGCCACCGTTCCTTCTCGAACATCCGGTGTCGAACACGCTGGATGCGAGTGAACCCGCCGGGCAGAGCCTCAGACGCGGGGTGGAAGGGTGATTAAAGCTTCATAGCGGGGTCGACACTAACATCGACCCCGCGACACTGTAAAGCGTTCGGCTATTCGACGATCTCGAGAACGCGCGCCGTAGCGGCGAGGGTCTTATCGGCGAGCACCGGCTCATCGGAGAGCTTGGTGCCGTAGCTCGGCACCATGAGCTTGATCTGCGGCAACCAGGCATCCATGCGGTCGGGGAAGCAGCGCTGCAGGATGTCGAGCATGATCGGCACCGCGGTGGACGCCCCGGGCGACGCGCCGAGCAGCCCGGCGATGCTGCCGTCTGCGGAGGTGACGACCTCGGTGCCGAACTGCAGCACACCGCCCTTCACGGGGTCTTTCTTGATGACCTGCACACGCTGACCGGCCGTGATGCGGTACCAGTCGGCGGGGTCGGCGTTGGGCATGAACTCCTGCAGGGCGGCGAACTTGGTCTTCTTGCTCGCGGCCAGCTGGCCGACCAGGTACTTCACCAGGTCGAGGTTGGCGAGCCCGGCCCGCACCATCGGCACCAGGTTGTGCGGGCGGATGGTGGAGAACAGGTCGGTCCACGAGCCGTTCTTCAGGAATTTCGTATTGAAGCCCGCATAGGGGCCGAACATGAGGCTCGCGCTGTCGT
>Ga0247764_1000208_pt1 | contig 21729 bp, 13 predicted proteins | sample UWRJL051202B4_FD_179932 | JGI IMG/M metagenome (GOLD analysis project Ga0247764, IMG submission 179932) | Plant litter microbial communities from Arlington Agricultural Research Station in Wisconsin, United States - UWRJ-L051-202B-4 | ecosystem: Environmental > Terrestrial > Plant litter >...
GATTTCCCGACCGCCTCCGGCTTGGCCTCGAGCGCTTCCGGGTTCGCGGCGCTGGCTTTGGCGGCGCAGGCCGCGGCGGGCCTCTCGCTGGGACGGCGCGAGATCAGCGCGCTGTCGCGGCGAGCCTCCGCATCCGCGGCCCGCTCCTTGTTTGGCGGGTTCGTGGAGCTGCTGGCGGAGGCGGACAGCGCCGAACCGCTGGCGCCTGGCGATTTCCTGGACGTGCGCATGGTGATCGCGGTGACCACGCTGGGTGAAAAAGCCACCGGCTCTACCGACGGCATGTTGCACACCCAAACCACGAGCCCGTACTACGACGCCTGGGTCAAGCTATCGCCCACGCTCTTCGGCCGCGCGCGCGCGGCGCTGTTGCGCCGGGACTGGGAAGAGTTGGGCGTGCACATGGAGCAGAGCACGCTGGCGATGCACGCGTCGATGCTGGCTGCCGATCCTGGCTTGATTTACCTGAACGACGTCAGCCTGCGCGTCATCGCGGAAGTCAAAGCGCTGCGTGCTCGCGGTACGGGCGCCTTCTTCACGATGGACGCCGGACCGCACGTGAAAGTGCTGACCTCGACGGCAAACGCCGAAGCGGTGGCGCAAGCGTTGGGGCAGGTTCCGGGTGTCGAGCGCGTGTTGATCAGTTCGCCGGGACCCGACGCGGCGCTCGAGGCAGGCTGATGCGCGCGCGAGCTCCAGGCAAGGTCGTGCTCTCCGGCGCGTTTGCGGTGCTGTCGGGGGCCCGCGCGCTGGTTGCGGCGTGTGATCGTTTCGTGCTCGCGGACAGTGAGCGCGCTGCAGACTTCATCACGCCGGAGGTGCGCGCGGCACTGGGGAATCGACCTGCGCCCTGGTTCGACGCCAGCGCGCTGCGCGAGAACGATCGCAAGCTCGGTTTGGGATCGAGCGCGGCGATTCTGGTCGCGAGCCTGGCGGCGCTGGCGCTCGAGCGCGAACCGGATCTGTCACCAGGAGAATTGGCCGAACGCGTCCATCCCTTGGCGCGCGCGGCGCATCGCAAAGCTCAGGGCGGGGGCAGTGGGCTAGATGTAGCGTCCAGCGCATTCGGCGGTGTCCTGCTGGCCACGCCGCGGGACGGTGAACTGTTGCTCGACCGTGTCGCGCTGCCGGAGGGGATCCAAATCACCGTGCTGGCGTCGCCGGAGCCGGCGTCTACACCAGCGATCCTGCGCGCGGTCGAAGCGCTGAAGGCGCGCGCTCCAATCGAACATGCACGCTGGTTGGAGCTGCAAAGCGCCGCTTCGGAGCGCGCCGCGCTCGCCGTGGAGCAAGGCGACGCGTCAGCGCTGTTGGCGGCGCTGCGCGACCAGTCCGCCGCGCTCAGCGGCTTGGGGCAGGCGGCGGGCGTGCCGATCGTGACACCGGCGGTGGCGCGGCTGGCGGTCAGCGCGCAAGCGCTCGGTGCGGCGGCGTTGCCGGCTGGAGCTGGGGGCGGAGACATCGCGCTGTGGGTGACGCGCGACGGCAAGCCGCCACCGTTCGAAGCGGAGTTGCAGGCGCTGCCGTTGGCGCTGGGGGTACCCGGTGTTTGCCGCGTCCAGCCGTAGAGAATCGAAGGTTGCCGCGGCGCGTGGCGCGGCTTGGGTGTAGGTTGCGGCCAGCATGAGCAACACCGGTTCGCGCATCCCTGGTTTCTACAAGCTGAGCCTCAAAGAGCGGCGTCAGGTGATCGCGGCGCGCGCGGGTGTGTCCGTGGAAGCGGTCGAATCCGCGGTCGAGGTCGGTGGGCTGCTGGCAGGTCTCGCCGATAAAGTCGTTGAAAACGTGCTCGGTACTTACGCCTTGCCGTTCGGCGTGGCGCTAAACGTGCAAGTGAATGGGCGCGATCGCGTGGTGCCGATGGTGGTGGAAGAGCCGAGCGTGATCGCGGCCGCATCGAACGCCGCGCGCCGCGTGCGCGCGGGCGGCGGGTTCGTCGCCGAGATCGCGGAAGCGCTGATGATCGGGCAGGTGCAGTTGATCGACGTACCGAACCCGAGCGAAGCCGTTCACACGCTGACGGCGCGCAGCGCCGAGCTTTTGTCGCTGGCTGCGGCGGCGGTGCCCAACCTGCTGGCGCGGGGCGGTGGGCCTCGGCACTTGGAGGTGCGCAACCTGGGCCAGGGCATGATCGTGCTGCACGTGCTGGTGGATTGTCAGGACGCCATGGGCGCCAACCTGGTCAACACCATTGCCGAAGCGATCGGACCCACTGCCGCCGACATCGCGCAAGCGAAGCTTGGGCTGCGCATCTTGTCGAACCTGTGCGACCGCCGACGCGTTCGCGTGACGTGCCGCGTACACTCCTCTGAGCTGGCGTTCACGCCGCGCGGCGGCGAAGGCAACGGCAACAGCGAACCTCCGCCGCACCCGCGCACCAGCTTCGAGCCCAGCGCGATCGTGGACGGCATCGTCGCCGCGTCGCGCTTCGCGGAGCTGGATCCGTACCGCGCCGCCACCCACAACAAAGGCATCATGAACGGCGTGGACGCAGTCGTGATCGCCACGGGCAACGACTTTCGCGCGGTGGAAGCCGGCGCGCACGCCTACGCCGCGCGCAGCGGGCGCTACCTCCCGCTCGCTGTTTGGCGTCGAGATGGGGAAGATTTGATCGGCGAGCTCGAGATGCCGCTGTCCCTCGGCACGGTTGGCGGGACGCTGCGCGTCCACCCCGCCGCGCAGCTGGCGCTCAAGATCCTGGGTGTGGACAGCGCTGACGAGCTCAGCATGATCGCGGCGTCGGTTGGTCTCGCTTCGAACCTGTCAGCGCTGCGCGCCCTCGCGACCGAAGGCATTCAGCGCGGCCACATGTCTCTGCACGCGCGCTCCGTGGCCATCAGCGCTGGCGCCCAAGCCGAGGAAGTGGAGCTTGTCGCCGAGCGCCTGTCGCTGGAAGGGGCGGTCAATCAAGAAGCCGCCCGCCTCATCCTCCAAACGTTGCGCGCTGGCTAATTTCTGCCGAGCCAGCCGAGGCCTGGCGCCAACACATCGGGCCAACCGTCCACGTACTGCGACGGTTCGCCCGGATCGCTGATATCCACCCAAGCCACCCGGCCCGTACCGTACGGCCGCACGTCCAAGTGGACGAACTGGTTGCGCGGATAAAAACCGCATCCCACGTCGCGCAGCGTGCGGCAGACCTTGAACAGCTCCGCGTTGGGCACGCCCTGCACGTAAAGATCGAGGGCGCGGCCCTTGCCGTGGTTTCCGCTGTGACCGTCGCGCCGGTAACCGCTCATCAGCACGATCGCGCGGCCCGGAAACGCGCGCGCCACTTCCGTCAGCAACCACACCATGCGCGGCTCGAGCAAGCGCACTTCGTCTGTCCACTCGCCGCCTTCGCCGCTGGGTTCGAGCGGCAAGGGGAGCGCGGGTCGGGCCGCACCGGCAGGGCGCGCCAGCACGCTCAGCTCATCCAACACGTCGGGTGCGATCGCTCCGTCACAATCCGTCAATGGCGCGCGCATGCCTTCACCGGCGTAGCGCAGCACGGTCACGGCTAGCGGCGCCTTCCAGCGCGGACACACCGCCCGTCTCGATATGTTCAGAAGCTCCGGCGCTGGCGGCGTCGGCAGCCACACGTCCAGGGTCGACGCGCTGATGCGCTGTAGGCGGGGTTCCAGCAGCGCGAGCGTCAACCGAGCCTCAGCGGACCAGGCGAGGGGAGTGGTGAGCGGCTCCGGCGCGGCCTCGCTCTCGGCGCACGCCGCGCGCTCCCAACACAGGGTCGGCAACCAGGACCTGCGCGGTCCGTACGTGCCCAAAAGAAAGCCCTGCCAGGCCGGCGTGTGGTTCCGAAACGGCTCCAGGTAGCGCTGAAGTAACGGACGCAGCTGCTCGTTGCCGAGCTCCATGCGTTGCGCGCCCCAGACCCCGGCGGAGAGCCAACTGGTTCCGGAAACGGGCATGCCTTCCAGCAACGGCGCGTGCGTTTTGCGTTGACGAATGCGCGCCTCCGCAAAAGAAGCGCTGCTGCACACCCAGGCGACTGTCAGTAGCAAGGGCAGCAGTCGCAGCAAAAAACGCCGAGCGATCAAGCTCTGCGCGCTCGGGAAACTGTCCGCGAGAGAAGCTTTGATCAACAACGACGTAACCCGTAGCGCACTGAGCGAGCTCTGTCACCCAGTGCGCTGACGGTTTTCGCGCGCTTCAGGAATCGAAGCCGCTGCGGAGCAGCTCGAGGAACGTCACGTAAGCGTCCTGCACCTTGGCGTCTTCGCCCTCCAGGTACTCCGTCACGCTCAGGCCGTTCAACACCGCGAGGATCAAGGTCGAGAGCGCCTCGGCGCGCGCTGGGCCCGCCTTCTGGGTAACGGGAGCGATCGCGTCGCGGATGACTTGACGCGCGTCGCGCTGCAAGCCAGCGGCGCGGCGCTTCAGCTCGGTGTCACGCCGTGCGGCGCTCCACACCTCGATGTTGAGACCGGTGCCGGTCTTGTTGTTCTGAATCGCGTCCCACAACGCGCGCAGTGCGTCGGCTGCTTGCTGCGCCGAGCCGTCGCCGTTGCGGATGGCTTCCTTCAACCGATCCAAATAGCGATGGTAAGTGAAGCTCTGCACCTCGTGGATGAGGGCGGCTTTGCTCGCGAAGTAGTAGTGAACGATACTCTTGCGAAGTCCCAGCTCTTTGCCGATCTCGGCCAAAGTGGTGGCGGTGAAGCCCTTCCGAGCGAAGCACTTGGCTGCTGCCGAAAGGATCGATGCAACACGCGGGTTGTCCCAGTCAGCGCTGCGCGCCGAGCCGTTCTCTTCCGTGGGTTTGCGAGGGGTCGCGACAGTTTCGGTGTTCATCATGGTTCGTTACCTGGACCGGCCAGCCGGAGCGACTTGGGGGAACCTTCTCGGTCCGGCCGCCGCCCTCTCCCGGGGCGGCGTTCTTCGCGCAGGTCAGCCAGCGAGTCAAGTAGGCTTGTCAGAAGCCGGCTTTTTGCGCGATTTTTCCTTAGCTTTTGGATCCTTTTCAGGCCGTTCGGCCGCCCCGCCCGAGCCTCGATCCCCTTCGGAGCGTGTCTCGTAGAAGGGCATGCCGGCCGCCCGGGTCCAGCCAGCTTCGCCGTACTTACCGGGCTCCCGCGACTCCGTCAGCGACGTGCCCTGTTCTTCATCGGCGTCCGCGCCTTGGGTCATCACGAGCAGCTCGTCGGCGAGATACTCCGGATGCGGATCATCTTGCCGCTTCACGCTGCCCTCTTTCATGTCTCCCGTGCCAACTCGCACGATCTGACTCGTGGGTGGATAGATCTCGTCCCAACGTTCACGCACTGCGTGCTGACCGCTGCGCACGATACGGTAGCGTCTCAGTTTGAAACCAGCCATGCCGCGTTGACTCAAGACGCGTTCACCGCGCGGCAACTCCTTGTCCGGACGCTCCAGCTCTTCGTACGGGATCGCGTCGAGGATGCGTCGAACGAACGTCACGGTGCGCGGGCGCTCCGGGCCGAGCACCTCCGCCCGCACCACGCCGTTTTTCACGGTTTCATGCAACACGACGGGGAAGCTGTACGGGTTCTTGAAGCGGAAGTTGATGGTCGGATACACCACCGTCGCGTCGAGTCCCATCTTGATGTACGAGCTCGGGCGAGTGTGCGGGATGCGCTCGACGAGCTCGAGCCCCGCGAAGAAGATCGCGCCGTGCAGCGTGCCGGAGATCTGGCAGGTGCCACCGCCGATGCCGTCGACGAGCTCACCTTCGGCGATCACGGTGGCGACCTTGTAGCCGTTGGCCTCGTCGCGCGGACCGACCACGGCGTTGAAGTCGAACACCTCGCCCGGCATCAGCACGTGACCGTCGAGTCGCGACGCGGCCAAACGCAAGTTGTACGTGCGCGCTTCCTGACGCTGTGAGCGATCGTAGCGCGTCTCGAAAAAGCCGAGAACTTGGCTGAAATCGACCTGACCGAGCTCGGACGCGAGGCGTCGCGGCTTGCGCTCGGAAAATTTCAGCTCGGCGACGGTCGCGCCGTCGCGCAAGGCGGATTCGATCGCGGCGAGCGAGGCGTCGACGTCCAGTTTGCGTCCTCGCACTTCAGGCACGAGCGTGCGCTTCTCCAGATCCAGTCGGGCATCGCTCGGAATGCGATCGAGCTCATCCTTCAGGGTGAGGAGCGTTTGCAGTGCGCGCTCGCGGTCCACCACCACCGGTAGCGGCAACGCGACCCCAGGCTGCGCGTGCGCTCGCGCCAGCTGCACGAAGGCCGACGTGCGGTCGCGAGCGTCGCGCACCAAGCTGGCCAGGTGCACCTTGTCGAGCTCCACGCCGAGCTGCCCGAGATAGATCTCGCGCTCCGCTCCGTCCGGCAGCTTCAGCCGAAAGCGGCCGGACAGGTAACTTCGCGCCCATTGCAGCGCAAGCTTCGGCGCCTGCTCGTTGCTCGGCAGCGTCTTGCCCAAAAAGCGTAGGCTCGGCAGCGGCCGGGTATCATCGCCCGGCGACGGTTCGCGCGGCACCAGCAGAAAGCCCACGGCGAGCCCGGCAGAAATCGCGACGCCGATCGCCGCGAGCGGGCGACGAGCGAGGGCTTTGCGCGGTTCCGACATGCGCCCGAACCTTTTTGCGGCGGGCGGCGCTTGTCAAGCTGGCCGCCGCAGGGAAGAGTCAGAGCCGCGCCTGTAGACGAGCAGGGCAGACAGATGTCCAGCGCACTGAGTCAGGAAGAGTTCGAAGCCAAGCTGGCGGCCTTGCCGGCCGCGCCGGGTTGTTACGTCTTTCGAGATGGCAGCGGCCAGGTGCTGTACGTCGGCAAGGCGAAGAGTCTGCGTTCGCGCGTGCGCAGCTACTTTCAGGCTGGCAGCAGCGACACCCGCGCGTTTCTGCCGCATTTGCGCAGCGAAGTCGGGGATTTCGAGACCTTCCGCACCGGCAGCGAGAAGGAAGCAGCCATCCTCGAGAACCACCTGATCAAGGAGCGCAAGCCTCGCTACAACGTCAAGCTCCGCGACGACAAGGAGTACCTCAGTCTGCGCCTGGCCGCGGATCACGCCTGGCCGCGGCTCGAACTCGTGAGGCGCCCAAAGCCGGACGGCGCGCGTTATTTTGGTCCCTACCACTCCGCTACCGCAGCCCGTCGCACCCTGAGCACGGTCGAGAAGCACTTCAAGCTGCGGACATGCACGGATCGCGAGCTCGGCTCACGCCGCCGTCCTTGTCTGGAATACCAGATCAAGCGCTGCCCCGGCCCGTGCGTGCTGGAGGTAGACAAAGACGAATACTCGAGCCAGGTCCGCGCTGTCGCGCTGTTTCTGGACGGCCGGCACGACGAGCTCACCAGCGAGCTCGAGCAGCGCATGCGGGGCGCCAGTGAGCGCCTCGAATTCGAGGTAGCGGCCAGTTATCGCGATCAGCTCGCGGCCGTGCAGAAGGTGCACGAAGCACAGCGCGTCGCGATCGTGAGCGACCGTGATCAAGACGTGCTCGGTCTCTATCGCGAAGGCGACTTAGTGGAGCTGTCGTTGATGGTGGTGCGCGGCGGTCGCGTGATCGACGTGGGTAGCTACTCCAACCGGCGCGTAGAAGTGCCCGACGACGAGGTGGTGGCTGGATTCTTGAGAGAACACTACGGTGAGGGTGGCGGCGGCGAGGGCTTGATCCCCGACGAAATCTTGGTGCCGCTGTTACCGGAGCTTTCGGATGGCGTAGCCGAGTGGCTCAGCGAGCGCCGCCAAGCCATGACCGCGCCTGGCGCTCGCGCGGCGAGGCGCGTCGAATTGCTCGCTCCGGCGCGCGGTCCGCGCAAGGGCCTGATCGACCTGGCGCACCAGAACGCCGAACACGCCTTCAAGGAGAAGCGCCGCACGCACGATGATCTCGAAGAGCGACTGCTGAAAGTGCAAGCTCGCTTGCGACTGCCGACGTTGCCGCGCCGGATCGAGTGCATCGACATCTCGCACCATCAGGGACAAGACACGGTCGGTGCCATCGTCGCTTTCCGCGACGGTCAGGTCGACAAGAAGCGCTACCGCACCTATCGCGTGCGCGGCGTGGCGGCGGGCGATGACTACGCCGCGATTTACCAGGTGCTGTCCCGGCGCTTTCGTCGCGGCATGAAGGCGGAAGAAGCGCGCGCCGCGAGCTCGGTCCAAGCAGAGGGAGCTGCTGACGTGATCAGCGTGATAGAAGAGCTTCCTGGCGCGGGTGAGGGCGAGGTCGCGGAGGAAACGACGCTGGCGGTCGCCGGCGAAGAGTCGAGCTCCGAAGCCGAAAGCGGCGCTTGGGATTTGCCGGACCTATTCGTAGTCGATGGCGGTCGCGGCCAGCTGGGCGTTGCGCTCGCTGCGGCGCACGATCTGGGGCTGCACAATCTCTGCATCGTCGGGCTCGCGAAGGAACGCGAGAGCCTTGTCGGCGACAAACAGGTGGATCGAGTGTATCTGCCAGGACAGAAAAATCCGATACCGCTGCGGCCCAACAGCCCTGAGCTGTTCCTCTTGGCGCAGGCACGCGACGAGGCACACCGCTTCTCCAACCGCGGACGCAAGAAGAGTAGCAAGCGCCGCACCTTTGCGTCGGAACTCGAGGCCATGCCGGGCATCGGTCCCAAGACGCGCAAGGCGCTGCTCAAACACTTCGGTTCGATCACCGCGATCTATTCAGCTAGTGACGAACAAATCCTGTCGGTGCAGAACGTGACTCGGCGTCATTTGGCAGCTTTGCGTCAGGCCACCGGAGAGGCGCCTTTGACCAGCGAAACTCCTCAGCCAACTGAGTTGGCGCAAGAATGATGCGCCGCCAATCGAGTTGCCAGACGCGGCCCCGATTTCCCTGAGATTGGAACGGCACGACGGTTGCTTATTGAACCAGCGCTGTGTCGCGCCCTCCGCATCCCAGCGGTTTCTCGGGGAAAAGCCCGTCGGAAACCGCGTTGACAGACCTCTTGCGTCCACATACCCTGGCCGCGCCGTGGCCGGGGTCCGAGTCGGATCCGACGCGGGCACCACTCGCCTGGCTGTGATGCAGCCCAGTTCAGGAAACGGCCACATCAGGAGTCCTTTCAATGATGCTGAAGCGTGAAGCACCAAAATCGAAGTCTACGGGACTTCTTCGCTGGCTGCGGGCGGCCGGCGCCTCGGCGGTGGCCATGGCGACCGTCACGACCGCCGTAGTCGGCTGTCTGGATCGGCCGGTAGCGAAGCAGAAGCCGCAGACGAACAACTTGTTCGTCGCGGAGATTCGGCAGACCGCCGTCGATAAGATCGATCTGCTGTTCATGATCGATAACTCGATCTCGATGGCTGACAAGCAGGCCATCTTGGCGGAAGCCGTTCCGCAGCTGATGCAGCGCTTGGTGAACCCGCTGTGCGTCGACGCAGAAGGCAAGCCGCTCGCGACGCCCACTTACGCGCAGGACAACGGTTCGTGTGCGAACGGCATGCTGTCGCCGGAGTTCAGCCCGATCAAGGACATCCATATCGGCGTGGTGAGCTCCAGCTTGGGCAGCCACGGTGGTGTTCAGCTGTGTGCGCTGCCGACGGACAACGACAACGGTCAGCTGCTCGGCGTCTACCGCAATCCGAACAACATCCCGACCTTCAATAACCAAGGGTTCTTGGCGTGGGATCCGGGTCGCAAGTACCCGGGTGGAGAAACCAACGCGCAAACTCTGAAGACGAACTTCACCCAGATGGTGAAGGATGTGGGCCAGAGGGGTTGTGGTTACGAAGCGTCGCTCGAAGCTTGGTACCGCTTCCTGGCGGATCCGCAGCCGCCGATGCCGAACGGCGTCACGAACGACGGCAACTACACCCAGGTCGTCTACAACAACGACCCGGCGGTGAACCCGATCCTGCAGCAGCGCCGTCAGTTCTTGCGTGACGATTCGCTCGTCGCCATCGTGATGCTGACGGACGAGAACGATTGCTCCATCCGCGATGACGGACAGGGCTGGCTCGTCAGCACCACGCAGATCGGCACGAATCAGTTCCGCATGTTCAAGGGCACCGCAGCCTGTGGGGCCAATCCGAACGACAAGTGCTGCTTCTCTTGCGGTGTCGCTCCCGGCGACACACCCGGCGGTTGCCCAACGTCCGCTGACCCGGCATCCGGCTGCGCGCCGACGCCGCAATACACGCCGCAGGAGGACACTGCCAATCTGCGCTGCTTCGATCAGAAGAAGCGCTTCGGCATCGACCTGCTGTACCCGACTTCGCGCTACGTCGACGCGCTCTACAGCAGCACGCTGCTCGATCGCGACAACAAAGAGGTCGTCAATCCGCTGTTCGCCGGCAACCCACCGCGCGAGAAGTCTTTGATCTTCTTCGCCGGTATCATCGGCGTGCCCTGGCAAGACATCTCGACAGAAGCCAGCTGGGCGGACAACGCGCCGCTCGACTACCTGAAGTACACGGAGCTGCTCTCCAACGGCGGTCAGAACCGTTGGGATTGGATCTTGGGCGCGCCGGGTAACGACACCACGGCGCCCAGCTTCCCGCTCGATCCGCTCATGATCGAGACGACCGCGGATCGCTCGGTGGCGCCGTTCGTCCGTCCGCACCCTGCGAACCGACCGGCGTGGGATCCCAAGGGACCCACATCACCTGCGACCGCCAACACCATCAACGGTCACGAATCGACGATCGCGGACAACAGCGATCTTCAATATGCCTGCACCTTCAAGTTGAACCAGGCGACCAACTGCACCGACGAGGCGAAGGCCAGGGGCGACGCGTGTGATTGTTTCGCCTCGGATGCCAAGTACTCTCGCTCGCTGTGTGATGGCACCATGCAGAGAGCTGCCAAGGCTTACCCGGGCGTGCGCCACTTGCGCGTTCTCAAAGACTTCGGCGAGAGAGGGACGCACAACTCGATCGTCGCCTCGATTTGTCCCAAGGTGACGGATAACCCGTCCAGCCCGTCGTACGGCTACAACCCGGCCGTCGCGGCGATCGTCGACCGTTTGAAGGAAGCTCTGCGTGGCAAGTGCTTGCCTCGTAAGTTGACGCCGGACGAGACTGGCAAGGTGCCTTGTCACGTGATCGAAGCCGCCTACACCACCCCCGAGAAGGGCTGCAACTGCGATGGCAATGCCGGTCGCTCGACGGCGAGTGGCGACATCAGTGCAGCAGTGAAGAAGCAGCTCAAGGACTCGCAGTACTGCGATTCCGCCGGCACGCCGGCCTGCTCGAACTACTGCCTGTGCGCCATCCAGCAGCTGCCGGACGACGAGGGTGGCAACGCGAAGTGCAAGACCAGCACGACGGCACCTCAGGACGTGTACGGCTACTGCTACATCGATCCGGAGCTCGAAGGTGAGTCTGCGGCCGCGAAGTCTACGGCTGAAGTGTTGGTGCAAGGCTGCCCCTCCACCCAGCGCCGCCTACTTCGCTTCGCCGGCGACAACGTGCCGGCGAAGGGTGCCATCGCGCTCATCGCTTGCTTGGGCGCGACCAACGACGAGCAGTACTGATCGCGAAACAGAGCTGAGTTGCCCGTTGCCGGGCGACTCGTCGCCGCGCCGCAGGGATTCGAACCCTCGCGGCGCGGTGTCGTTTTGTCCGCGGCGAGACGCGGTGCAGCCAGGTGCCGCGCTGGGATAATCCGGAGGATCGGCTAGGGTTTGCGGAGATTCATGCGCCGACGCGCGATCTTGCTCAAGCTCCTGGCGGGGCTCGCGCTCCTGGGAGTGTTCAGCGCCGCTTCGGTCGGAGCGCTGCTGCTGCACTTGAATCTTCCAAGCAGTCGGCGTGTGGTTGCGACCGAACTGACGCGTGCGTTGAACGCGACGTTCGAAGGCAGCGTCAACATCGGCCGGATCGATCGCGTGGGTCTGACCGGGCTGCGCGGCTCCGATATTTGGGTGCGGGATCCCCGCGGTCGGGAAGTACTTCGCGTAACGGAGCTCCGCGCGACCGCGGACCTCTACCAGCTGCTGACCACTGTCCTCGCCACCGATCGTCCGCTGGTGGTCAACATCGAGCACGCTCACGCCACGAGCGCCCAGGGCTTTTGGTACGACGACGGTACCGGCTTGCCGTCAATCGTGGGGGCGTTCACGCCTCGCTCGTCTCCGCCGAGCCCGAGTCCGTCTGCGCCACGTCCGGTGCGCGTGGAGATTCGTAACGTGGAACTCAGCAGCGGAACCATTCAAGGCGCGCCCACGGGGCTGCCCAAGCTCGCCGCGCGCGTGCGGCAAGTGCGAGGAGCGCTGACCGTAGACGATGTCGGCGTCGATCTACGTCTACGACGTTTTGGTTTGGTTCTGCGCGGCGTGCCCAACGCCGACGTGCGCGGCATCGGCAGCGTGCAGATCGCGCCCGACGGTTCGGTGCAAGCATCCTTCGATGGCGACGTCGCGGACGTGCAGGTGGCTTCGACCGCGAGGCTACTGGATGGTGAACTGACGGGGCAGATCGAATTGCCCAAAGTCACCGCAGCCGCGATCCGCAAGCTTTTGCCTGAATGGCCCGTGGATCGGGATACCTCGGCGCATGTCGAGGTCGCGGGGCGGCTGCCAGAGCTCAGGCTGCACGGCAAGCTCGAGAGTGGACGCACCGAGGTGGTCGTGCTCGGCCCGTTGCGCTTCTCGCCGAAGTTCGCCGCGGAATTGGCCGTTCAAGCCGAGCGCGTGGATCTGTCCGCCTTCTCCGCGAGCGCACCGACGAGCTCGCTCGATCTCAGCGCACGTTTGGACATCAGCGTCGACGCTACTGGCATTTCCCTGCGCAGCGCGGGAGCGACCGGCCCCTCCAGCATTGGCAGCGAAGGCGTGCCGCCGACGAAGTTCACGGCCGACTACGAGCGCGGTGAGCTGCACGCGCGCGCCGAGGTGTCGGAACCGGGCGCGCGCACCGAGATCGAGCTGCGCCGCGCCGCCAACGGGGCCATGGACTTGGTCGCCGACGCTCGCGCGCTGGACCTCACCGCGCCGCGACTGTCGCGCTACACGCTGGGCCGCGGCGTGCTGACAGGCCGCTTGCGCGCACACGCCGAAGACGGTCGCGTGCAGGCCAACATCGACGCGACGCTGCAGAAATTCGAGCGTTCCGGGCTGACTGCGCAGCAGCTCGAAGCGAGCGGAACGCTGAGTGGCAAGCTGGATGCACTGCCCGAGCTGGCGCTGACAGCGCGCGTGAAGGGCAAGGAATTGCGCTGGGCCGGGATGTCGTTTCCGATCGCCAACGCCAAGCTCTCCGGCTCCATCAGCGCCCCCAACATCGCCGTCTCGTTGACGGACTGGCGCGGCGCTCAGATCGAGCTTGCGGCGCGCCTACGCCGGACGGAGCAGACGCTGCTGCTCAACGACGGTAAGTTCGACGTGCTGTACAACGACGCACGCCTCAGCGGCCGCGTGGCGCGCGTCGAGTTACGCGATGACGTGATCGTCGTGGACTCGTTTCAGCTCGAGGGGCTCGCCGGCTCCCTGATCGGTTCTGCCGAGGTCCGACCTGCATTGTTCGCGCTCAGCGCGGAGGGCAAGAACCTGGACGTCGGGGGCATTGCGCGGGTGCTCGGACTGCCGACGCGGGCGGCGCGAGGCAAGCTCGAGCTGTCGGCGGACGTGATCTTGGCTCGAGATATCGAGCGCGGAACGGTGTCACTGACGCTCGAGCAAGGCAGCGTCGGACCTGTCGCAGATCTCTCCGGCAAGTTGCACGCAGAGCTACGCGATCGGCAACTGCAGGCGGAGGTGCAGGTCGGGTGGTCGGGCATCGCGCAGCTCGCGGGACAATTTGCGCTCGAACTAGACCGCAGCGCGCGGGATCCCGAGGCGCTGCTGAAAGCCATCGGCAAGGTCGATTTGGCGCTGACCGACGTCGATCTCGGGCTGTTCTCCCACGCCCTCAGCCAAGACGCAGAGACCCCGCTGTCGGGCAAGCTCGCTGCGCGTGTGCTGCTCGAACGTTCGAACCCCGACGCCTTGCCCGACGTGAAGCTGCTGGCATCCAGCGCGGGTCTACGTGTCATGCCCAAGGCGTTCGGCGTGGATCAACCGCAGCTGAGCGGCATGGATCTGGAGATCGGCGCGAGCGTGGCGGGCGCTACCGGCGCCAGCGAAGTTTCGTTCAAGGTGGTGGATGCACACGGTGATTTGCTCAGCGGCTCGCTCACCGCACGGCTCGCTCTCGAGCGGATGCTGAGCGGAGGTAGCGACGCCCTCACTGAAGTGTTGTCGACGCCCGTACTCGGCAAATTCCTGATCGAAGATCGCAATACGCGCGACTTTCCCGAGCCGCTCGTGCCGGTGGACTTCAGCGCGCGCGTGCGGGCCGAGGTGAATTGGTTCGGCACGCTGCGTCACCCGTTGCTCGCGGGCAAGCTGCGCCTGGCGGAGCTCGAGTGGGCTTCGCAGCTGGCTCCGCGCGCCCTCGACGTCTGCCTCAACTTTGGCTGGGAGCAGCAAAGTTTGCGCTTCGGCTCCGGCGGCGAGGTGTTCTTGCGTAAGCCCGGGCGCTCCGACTGCGAAGGGCAACGGGTGGCCCACTACTCGGTCAATGGAAGCGTCACGCGAGCGAGCGCGGACGCTCCCGCGCGCGCTCAGGGCACCGCTGCGGCTTCGCTGGAACGGCTACCCTTGGAGGTGCTGCCCGGGCTCGCAGATGCGGGCATCACCGGTGAGATGACCGGAACGCTGTCTTTGAGCGGCGAAAACGCGGTCCCCGTGCTCTCGGCGAACCTGGAATTCGAGAACGCCCGCGTGCAGGACGCCGCCGTTGGCCGCGGCAAGATCGAAATACGTTCGAACGAGCGCAGCGTGGGCGCCACGCTGGACGTCACGCAGGCGCAAGGCGGCCTTCACGCCACGGTGCTTGCCGGACTCGACACCAGCGGCTCTTTTCCAAAGCTCTCGACGAATGACGTGTTGGGCGTCCGCATCAGCGCTCAGCGCGCGGACGCTGCGCTGCTATTGCCGTTGGCGCGCGACCTCGTGAACGAAATCGGCGGCCAAGTCGACGCGGAGCTCACCTTGGCGATCCCGCTGGGAGAGGGTGAGGAGCTGGCGCAGAGGGCCGGTTTGCGCGGCGAATTTGCGCTGCACGATGGCTTCGTCCAGCTCGCAGCGCTCAACGCAAAGTTGCGCAAAGTCGAGCTGGCCGCGGTAGCGGAGCCGGACGGCAAGGAGACCCGGATTCGCTTCAGCAAGCTCGACGCCCGAGGCGCGCAGGACCGTCAAAGCGTACGGGTGCACGACGGAGTGCTTTGGCTGAGGGGCTTCGAGATCTCGCGGGCCGAGGCCCGCGTGGACGCCAACGCGTTACCGCTCGTGCTGGAGGGGGTGCCACAGGCCATCGCCACCACGCGGCAGAGCATCGCGCTGACGGTGCAGCGCACGCCGGACGAGATGCAGGCACGCCTGCGCATACCCAACTTGCTGGTAGCACTACCGCAGGCCATCGGTCGTGACCTCATCCCGCTCGACGAGAACAAGGCGATCGTCATCAAACAACCTCTGGCGGAGCCGCTGCGTAACCTCGGCGAGGGCTTGCCCTGGCGCTTCCGCTTCGAGTTAGGTAACGACGTCAAGTTGACGCGATCCGATCTCGACATTCCGTTGAGCGGGAAGCTCGACCTGCTGCTCGCCGATCCCATGCAACTCAACGGACAAATCGAGCTCGAGCCCGGCGGTCGGGTCGATGTGTCTGGCAAGACCTTCGTCGTCGACAGCGGAGAGATCTACTTCGACACCGGCGAGGCCGGTAACCCTCGGCTCAATCTGGTGGCGCGCTGGCGCGCGCCGGATGGGAGCCCGGTGACGGCGCAATTGACCGGCACCGTGAAGAAGCCGCAACTGACGCTCAGCAGCCCGTCCCGCAGCCGTGAAGAAACGCTTGCCATGTTGCTCGGCAATTCCGGACGGGCACAGACCGTCGGATCGCAGGCGACCAACGCCGTAGTGGGCGCCGATCAACTGCTCGCCCCCCTGCTCGCGAACACACCGCTGCGCAAAGTCTCGATTCGCACGGGCAGCGAAGTTTCCGCCGATCGCCGCAGCTATTCCACGGTGACGGCAGGGCTGCCGATCACCGACACGATCTGGTTCGAGGCCGCCTACAAGACACTGAACACCGCCGAAGCCAACGCGCAGCGGGACGCCTGGAGCGGCACCGTGGATTGGCGCTTCCGCCGCAACTGGTCGCTTCGCACGGAAGTCGGCAAGATCGGCACCGGCGTGGATTTGTCCTGGAACTATCGCTACTGAGCTTCGAGCTCGAGCAGATTGCGCGGATCGCTGGCCATGCTGTGGCTATTGTGCAGCCACTCACGCGGGCCAAGCCGTTCGAACTCGGTTCCTTCGCGCAGGCGTCTCAGTTCGAAGTGCAGGTGGACGGCGCCTGGGCTGCCCGTGTCGCCAACGTAGCCGAGTACCTTGCCCACGGGGAGCGCGTCGCCCCGACGAACGTCACTGGCGGCGCGTTCCAGATGGCCGTGCACGATCAAGTAGGTTTGCGGAGCTCCAGCCTCCAGCACCCGGTGCCGCGTCACCACGCTGGTACCGAATAGCTCGCCCACGAACACGGCTTCGGTCTCGCCGGTTTGATGCTCGAGTCGGATCGCGTGCACGGGAGCGCCGCGCGGCGCGGCCCAGTCCACGCCGCCGTGGCCGACGGCCTTGAAGCGCGCGCCGCGGCGCTGCTCGTTGTCCGGCTCGCCCAGGTCGTAGTCGCTACCGACGAACGGTCGGTCGCGAGGCACATGAATCGGCAGGCGGTAACGCCGGTAGTCCGCCGGACGCTCGGGGCGGCGCGGAATGTGATCGTAGCGCACGACCCGTCCGGCTCTGTCCCGATGTGCGTTGCTGCGCACCTCCGGATCCTGACCGCCCTCCACGCGCTCGAAGCGGCTCGGAACGCACGCTCCATGATCCGGCAAAAATTCCGCCGGACACGGTGCCACAGAGGCGTGCTCGCCGAGGTTGGCCGCGTCGCCGTTGCGCGGCAGGCTTGGCGTTGGCTGCGCTTCCGCAACACGGGCGGCCCAGCGCTCCACACTCAGCGCTGCCGCCGCAAATAACGCTATCCGGACGATTGGCCGCACTTCATCATCATAACGCACTCTGTCTAACTCGCATTCCTGAGGGTCGAGTTGATCGGGCGGCGAAATGTTTGTACATCGTGAAGGGAGAGCGGCGGGAAAGAGATCGTGAGCTTCGAGCACTTGAGCGCCGCAGACGCAGCCATTTTCGAGACCTTCGTGGTGCCGCGTTACCTCGCTCGCTTCGGCGAGCTGGCGATGGGGTTGCTGCTCAGCGGTCCGGAGGCGCGCATTCTGCATTTCGGTTGCCGCACCGGTTACCCAGATCTGGAGCTGTGGCAGCGCGTGGACAGCGCCGAGATCGTGGGGATGGACGCCTCCACGGCGGCGATCGAGTTGGCTCGTCGCAAGACGGCGGCGCGCGGGGATCCAGCCATCGACTATCGGGTTGGCGCGGCGCTGCCCTCCGATTTGGAGCCGGGCAGCTTCACTCACGCGCTCACGCTGCACCCCATCCTCGGCAACGACGAGCGCGCAGAGCTACTCAGCGCCTTGCGCTGGCTGCTGTGCCCCGGCGGACAGGCGCTGTTTGCCGCGCCGCTCCGCGGATCGTTTCAAGAAGTCGTCGACCTGTTCCGTGAGTACGCGCTGAAACACGACGAGGCCGAGTTCGCGAACGAGATCGAGCGCGCGCTCGCGGCCCGTCCGTCGCTGGAGACGCTGTCGGACGAGTTCGAGGCGGCCGGCTTCGTCGACGTCGACGTGGAGGTGCGCACGCTTTCGCTGCCGTTCCCCAACGGCCGCGCTTTCTTCGAAGATCCGATCACGCGGCTTCTGATCCTGCCGGAGCTTCAGAGCTGGATCACGAGCACCGATCTGACGCGCCCCATGATTTACGTGCGCGACGCGATGGACAAGTACTGGTCCGAAGCGGATGTCGAGATCAGCGTCAACATCGGCTGCGCCAGCGCTCGACTGTGAACGTTGCGAGCTACTGCACCAGCTTGTAGCCGAAGCCGTAGACGGTGAGGATGTGCTCGGGCCGGTCAGGTTTGCGCTCGATCTTCTTGCGCAGCTTGACGATGAAGTTGTCGATGGTGCGGTTACTGGGGTTTGCGTCTACCCCCCAAATCTTATTCAGGATCTCTTCGCGGCTGACGGGTTGACCGACACGTTCGTACAGGAAACGCAGCAGCTCGACCTCGTAGAACGAGAGTTGCTCGTCCGGTTTGCCCTCGACCTGGAGTGTGTGATTCTCCAAGTGGACGGTGGCGCTGCCGACGCGGAAAGAGAGTGACTCCACCGAACGTTGTGCGCGCCGGAACAGCGCGCGCAGACGCGCCACCAACTCGCCAACGCTGAAGGGCTTCGTGACGTAGTCGTCGGCGCCCGCGTCGAGTCCTCGAATCTTGTCGGCCTCCTGGCTCTTGGCGGTGAGCATCAAGATTGGCACGCGGGGATCTACACGCCGGATCTCCTCGCAGACCTGGTAGCCGTTCATGTCGGGCAACATCAGATCCAGCAGGATCGCCTGCGGTCGTTCACGTTGCGCGAGCAGCGCACCTTCTTTGCCGGTGCTCGCCGTCAATACGCGAAAGCCCTCGAATTCCAGGGCATCTTTCAAGCCCAACACGATGTGAGGCTCGTCGTCGATCACCAGAATGCGCTTCGCGTCGTTCAACGCCCGCGAATGTGGCGTGGCCTCCCCCCACGAGTCAATCCCTGGGCGCTGCGAGTCCCACGGGACCCCCGCAAAATCCCACCGAGACTAAAATGCCTCGAACAACATCAGATGAACGGCACCGGGGAAGAAACCAAAAATCGGATCGCCAGGACGGCCCTCGTCCGGAGGTAGCTCGGACTTGCCGATGTATTGCGCGCCAGGCACACGCCAGCCCACGTCGAGGCGCACCGGACCTATTGGCGTCATGTAGCGCAAACCAACCCCCGGCGACAAATGCGGCACGTTGGTTCGAATCGACGCGACGCCGCGCGTGACATCGCTCGCGTCCACGAACACGACTACGCCCAGCGGCATGTCCACGGGTAGAGGGATGCGCGCCTCGATCGAGGCTTCCCACATCGTGAGGCCGCCGATCGGACGGATGCAGCGGCTATCCAGGTTTTCCAGCGGGGTGCCGTTCTGCGGCTCGCAATTGACGCCCGTGGGAACGAGGAAGCCGATCGTGGCGTGCGGGCCCACCGCGCGATACGGGTAGCCGCGATTCGAATTCGGTCCGCCCGAATAGAACGCGCGGAACAATAACTTTTGCTGATCCGAACGTACGGCGCGAGCGTACTGCCCGTCGGGATCGCTGGGCGGATTGAGGCCGAGCGAGCCATAACCGTTCGGGAACAAGAACCCGAACGCCAGCCGCACCGCCAGCACGCTCTTGCCAATCGGCAGGTAGCTCTTGATCTCCGGAGCCACGCGCACGTCATCTACGGTGCCTCCGAAGATGTAGCCCGCTACCTCCACCGTGTTCGAAATGGAGAAGCCCGAGCGCGGGCTGAGCGGGTTGTCGACGAACGCGAGCGTGGTGGTGAGGGCAGGGAAGGAGATGATCAGCGAGTCGAGCTGTGGGCGCGGACCTTGGTAGGAGAACGGAAAACGCGCCTGCCAGTTGTAGGAGGGCGTGACTTGCAGATGATGGTTGAAGAACGCGCGCTCCACGCGCGCCGAAGCGCTGAGTTCATGGTACCCAATCACACGCTCTGTCTTGGGGTCGAAGTCCTTACCCAACGGGTACAGCAACGGCCCGACGTTGTACGTCGTGCTCAACACGCCGGTGGTGCGCCCCTCCAAAAAAGCAGGCTGTTTCAGCTCCGCGCTCAGGCGGTACTCCGGTAAGTACCGAGTCCACGGCTTGAGCCAACTGATGCGCGTCGGGAACAGGGTGACGCCCGGCTCTGCTTTCAGAGACAGATGGCGCATGCCGCCGAGGAAGTTCTTGTGTTGCCAGCCTGCGGTGAGGTTGGCGCCGAGGCGCAGCACGTCGAAGCGCACGCCGCCGCCGAGTTGCAGACTGCGCAGCAGGTTCTCGCGCACGCGCACCACCACGGGCACGATCTGCGTATCGGGCTGTGAACGATCGGGTACGACTTCTACCGTGGAGAACACGCCCAGGCTGATCAGCGCCTGCTGCGCGTCGAGTAGGTCCGATTCGTTGTACGGCTCGCCTTGCGTAAGCCCCAAATTCGCCCGCACCGGCCGCTCGGGGATCTCCTCCAAGCCCACGATCGAGATTGGTCCCAGGCGGGCTTTTTTTCCGGGATCGATGCTGAACTGAATCGCCGCGGCGTGCGTCGGCAGATCGACCTCGGCCTTGGCCTCGACCTTCGAGAACGCGTAGCCGGCGTCGCGCAACGTTCGTTCGATGCGCGTACGATCGGCTTCGAGCGCTTCCTCGTCGAGCACGTCTCCTTCCGCCATCTCGCGCGCGCGATTGGCTGTCGCCATCAACTCGAACGGCAGGCTGCTGAGCCCTGGATCGATGCGCGTGACCAGCACCTGCTGGCCCACGACGACTTCCAGCTGAACGCGCACCGAATGCCCGTCGCGCACCACGCGCGCCACGGTGACCTTGGCCTCGTAGTAACCGCGCGCGCGCAAGGCGCGTTCGATGCGCAAGAGGTCACGCGCGAGGACGTTGGAGTCATAGGTGGCGTACTCCAGCACGCGCGGGAACAGACCGAAGAGCAGCGGCGTCTCCGTCGTTGCCAAGCCTTCGCTCAGCTCGTCGCTGATGTCGCTCGGCACGCCGCGGATGTCGACGTCAGCGACCAGCGGTTCAGGCGGCAATGGCCGGCACGCGGCGAGCGTCACGACCGCGCAGGCCAGGCTCTGAATGAGCCAACGCTCGGCGCGCGCGAAACCGAAGCGGAGAAAGGGAAGCAGGGCTTCCCTGTATCACGATCGCGTTGTCGGCTCGCGCGCTACCAAACCCACGAACCCAGCGGGCCCGGGGGAGCTCCTTACTTGCGGCGTGCGCGGCGCTTGACGCCCGGCAACGTTGCGAGATCGGGCGACTCTTCCAGCAGCTTGAGCTCCTGAAGCGCGAGCAGACCCATCACCGGGTTCGCCTCGGCGCCCGTCGACGACTGCGTGAACGTCGTCGAGTAGGTTCCGGTAACGGAAACCTTGGCACCGACGGCCGGCAACGGGTTCGGGACCTTCACGCCCCAGAACGTGTCCGAGTACTCGGCGTCGTCCTTGCCCTTGTCGAACTCCTGAATCGCTTCCCAGACCTGCGCGAAGTTCGAGGCCCAGCCCATCACCTTGATCGACTCGGCTTCGGTCGCGTCTTTGCTGTCACCAATCCAGAACGCGGGGATGGGCGGCTTGCAATTCTCCGGATCGGCCTTGCCACCCTTGTGCACGGCACAGGCGGGCGCCTCGGCCAGGTTCGTTTTGGTGATGTAGCCAACCAGCGTCAGCTTCTTGCCGGCGACTTCCTTGCGGTGCACGCGGCTGCGGAGCGAGTAGCTAGCTCCCCACACGGTGTAGGCATCGCCGTTCTTCACCGGCTTCTTCGGAACGTTTGCGGCGGGCGGAAGACTCGCTTTGGTGCCGCTGTACGCTGGCCGAGGCTCGTACTTCACCTCATCGCCGCCACAGCCCGTTAATGCGGTGCTGGTGGCGAGCAGGGAGAGAAGTAGCGAGCGGCGGAAGTTGAGCAACATGGCGTGGGGCCTCCTCGAAAAACACGGGCACAGTAGTCTGCGTTCTTCCCTCACTTCAACGGAGATCTGGCGTGATTGAACCAGCAGCGTGTCGGATTCTTCTGTCGGTCCGCAGGCCGCAAGCCTTTCGGACGGCAATTTGC
>Ga0247764_1000209_pt1 | contig 21650 bp, 16 predicted proteins | sample UWRJL051202B4_FD_179932 | JGI IMG/M metagenome (GOLD analysis project Ga0247764, IMG submission 179932) | Plant litter microbial communities from Arlington Agricultural Research Station in Wisconsin, United States - UWRJ-L051-202B-4 | ecosystem: Environmental > Terrestrial > Plant litter >...
ACAGCACGGCGTGCGAAAGCCACGCGAGCGGGTGGCCGCGCGTGCTGAGCTGGCTGGCAACCCACGCCGCACCGCAACCCGAGCCTCGCTTCTTTCTGTGTCGACTCCTGCCTTCGCGCGCCACGTTCATGCTCGACATGACAGCGGACGAACGTGCTGTGATGCAGGCGCACAGCCTGTATTGGCGAGGCAAACTTGCAGAGGGCCACGTGATCGCGTTCGGACCCGTTGCCGACCCTGCCGGCGGCTGGGGTGTTGGCATCGTAGCAGTGCGCGACGAAGCCGAACTCCGGCAGTTTCAGAGCGAAGATCCCGCGATCCAATCCGACATCGGGCTCAGGTATGAGACCTTGCCGATGCTTACGGCAGTCTATTGACTCGTGCTGCTCCGGTCTCCGTGCGCGCTGGCTCGCTGCTATGTATGCGCGCGCGAGTTTAGGCGAGACTCCCGAACGCAGCAGGAGTGCTTCGCCAGCTTGTGCATGCCGAACCCCCGGCCCATGGAGCTCGCCGGAATGTAAGACCCACGCGTCCAGGGCCAAGCTCGAACAGGCTTGGAGCCGCGCGGAAAAACAGCGTACTGTTCCCCGAGGTCGCTTGGCGAACATCTGCTCGGAGGAATCAGCGTCATGAAACAGGTTAGCCTTGGTGTGGGGGGCCTTCGTGTGCCTGCGATCGGGCTCGGCTGCATGGGCATGTCGGAGTTCTACGGCTCCTCGTCAGAGGCCGAGAATCTGTCCGTTCTCGATCGGGCGACGGAGCTCGGGTGTTCGTTCTGGGATACGTCGGACATGTATGGTCCGTTCACGAACGAAATCTTGCTGTCCAAGGCCCTGAAAGGACGCCGCGACAAGATCATCCTGGCAACGAAGTTCGGCATCTCCCGCGGCGCCGACGGCAGCTGGCAGGGTCTCAAAGGCGGCGCGGACTACGTGAAGGCTTGTTGCGACGCCTCGCTGAAGCGCTTGGGGACGGACTACGTCGATCTCTACTACCAACATCGCGTCGATCCCCAAACACCGATCGAAGAAACGGTCGGTGCCATGGCGGAGCTCGTGAAGGCTGGGAAAGTGCGTTACCTGGGGTTGTCAGAGGCCGACTCCGCGACCATCGCTCGCGCGCATCAGGTTCATCCGATCAGCGCGCTACAGACTGAATATTCTCTGTGGTCGCGCGAGGTCGAAGGTGAGATTTTGCCGGCCGTTCAAGGCCTCAACATCGGATTCGTGGCGTACAGTCCGCTCGGTCGCGGCTTCTTGTCGGGTGCATTCCGCTCACGCAGCGATCTCGAACCCGGTGATTGGCGGCTACAGAATCCCCGGTTTACGGACGAAGCCATCGCGCACAACAGCCGCCTCGCCGATTCCGTGGCTCAAATCGCGAAGGAGATTGGAGCCACCTCGGCTCAAGTTGCGTTGGCCTGGCTGCTGTCGCGGCATGCCTCCATCGCGACCATCCCCGGAACCCGCCGAATCGATCGCCTGGAGGAGAACTGGGCGTCGCAGGACGTAACGCTTACAGCGGAGCACCTGGCACGCCTTGAGTCGCTCATCAACCAAGGAGTTGTCGGCAATCGGTACTAACGTCTGGCTAGATCGGTCGCCAAACTCACGTCGCGTTGGGCAGCTCCAACCTACGAAAGCGTCCGGCGCACGATTTGCCATTGCTCCCAGGCTAGCTCCGGCTCGATATCTGCGTAACCACGCGATCGTTCGAGCGCCGCCGCGTCGCGAGGCTCCATCGCAACCACCGTAGCTTTCGAGACGATCTGCTCGACTTCACTTGGAACGAGCGGCACGCCCTTAGAACGTTCCGCGGCCAAGAGAATACTAGACAGCGTTGGGACGAAGGTGAGAACCAGTTTTGTGGCCTCCACTCGCGCGGTGTCTGGCGTCCGTAGTTGCCAAAAACCAAATGGATTGTAACGACCATCAGCTGGATCGTGGTGGTTATCTGGCCAACGTTCCAGGATTCTTCGCTCCGCATCCTCAGCTGGACGGAACGTATGACCGGAGGCCAGCGCTGGGTCTTCCTCCAGTTGGTAGGTGCAAAACGCATCCAGCCACGCGATGGCATCGCCCGTGTCTGCCATCGTGATCTCCGCATCCGGTAGCTCGAACAACCGCATACCGCACGTGAACACCGCACCGCCCTCCCCTCCGACCATGACGACCGCGCACTCATAGATTCGAGAAGCTTCGCCAGAGTCCAGGCGATCGAGCCAATCTTCCCAGGGCGAAGCGCCGCCCGACGCTTCCATACGGACCGCCAATCCACCCGCGTCCCGCAACGCGCGCCCGATACGCGCGACCTCACCCGCACTCTCGCGCAGTCGGCACCCGACCTCCACGAGCGCCGCCCGCTCGCACCTTCCGATTCGCGACACCAACTTCGCGTCCAGCGCGCCGCTACGCCCCCAAGAAAACGCGCGTCCCAGCTGATCGTCCTCGACCAGCTCCACTCGCACTTGGCCATTTTCCAGCGGAGAGTGATCTTCGGTTTTCGCGTCCAGCCCGCGTGCCTGGAGAGCGGCGTTGAGCTCGCTGAGATTCTTCCAAGGACCCGGAACAAGCATGAACACCGACGGCGCCGGACGATTCATCCTACGATATTATCTCAACCAGAACCGTCGCGGCGCAATTCTATCGACTCGAGCAGGTGGCAACGCGGACTCGCGGCGATACCGAGGGCCACCGCCGCGCGCGTGAAGTTTCACGGCGTCCGCGCAGGACAGAGGTTGGCACTAGACCCGTCTGCGAGATGTTTTGCCGGTCGGCTCTTGATCATTTCGGGCTTTGCAACACGGCGATTGACGAAGCCAGGTTTTCACGTGCGCGCAGCTCCAGCCGTCCTCGTATCTCCGGCAGTTGGAAGATGAATTTTTGGGCCAAGAATTGCTGCAGAATGGCAGACCGCGTTGTTCGGAACTGCTGTTCTGGAACCCACTCGTACTCACTTCGGACTTGGATTTCGTACTCTGCAAAGCGGGCTGGTTCAGCTCCGAGAATTGACAGATCGACGTCCAGCAATAGCTGTTCCCCTGGCGACGTTGCAAGGGAATCATGGCGCGTTGCGAAGATCAAATTGGACACCTCCCGGCATGCGGCTGAAGGCAGGCCTGCGGCAACAAGTTTCCGTCAATTGAGCGTCTCGGACGCCGTCACTCAACCTGTCATCTAACAGTCTCCCCACAAGGAACAATTGAGTCGCCTGTCGTAGAAAAGCTAGGTACGGCGTGCTCCCGATTAGGGCGACCGCGCAGATACTGCGTGCGGACTTCGATGGTGCTGCTAGGCATGGCAATGCTCCGTACGTTTGGCTGAGGTTAGCAGTGTCCTTACGCTCTTGACATTCGTGTCAAGAAGCTGGAGACGAAGACGCGCGCTTTCGACACGCCGCGCATGGACATCGTTCTTGCATCTTCCGTTGCCGAACTGATGCAGTATCCAGCTGCAGGTGTTGGGCTCTCGTATCCTCGAACAGCTGGCGCAATAGTAAGGAGCAAGGTGTGGTGGACGAACAAGTGACACTCGAACCGGCTACGCCTGCGGACGCGACGCTGCTCAGCAACCTCCTGGAGCTCTACATCCGCGATCTGAGCGAGGTTTTCCCGGTCGACCCTGGCGCTGACGGGCGCTTCGGTTACCACAAGCTGCCTCTCTACTGGTCCGAACCTGAGCAGCGATTCCCGTTCCTGATTCGCAGCGATGGTAAAGTGGTTGGCTTCGCGCTCGCGACCCGAGGTTCGCCGGCGACCAACAACCCGGAGGTTTTGGACGTGGCGGAGTTCTTCGTTCTGCGTCGGTATCGTCGAACTGGTTGCGGACGACGTGCGGCCGCTCTTCTCTTTGACCGAATACCAGGCCGTTGGATCGTACGCGTCTCCGAAGGCAACCGCGGCGCCAGGCCGTTCTGGGAATCCGTTGTCGGCGCTTATACGCGCGGCCAGTTCACCCAGGCCCAGCGCGAAGGCTCACCCCATGCGTGGCGTGATCTCTCTTTTGTCAGTGCTGCCGAACGGTAGGAGTAAGCATTCAATGTGCAGCGAGTCGCGCGTAGAGCGCAGGGCATGGGCGCCTGGTGAGAGAAAGCCCTTCGGAACGATGCGGCACTCGACTGGTTGACAGAGCTCGAAGCGAACACAGGCGACATCACGGCCTCGAGCCAAGCCAGGGCAGCGGGTCGCGTAGTTGAAATTCCGATTCAACTAGTGGCCTCACCTTACGGACTCGCATGACTTTTCCGCAGGATTGACGCGAGTCCGAAGGCGCGCTAAGTCGCCCTAATGAAATCGACTTTCATTATCACTTTTGAAGCAGCAGCCGCGGCCAGGTTCGTGGGCGTTGCGACGCTGCTGGTTGCTGCAGGGTGCAGCTCGGACTCGGACGACAAGACACCTTCCGCCGCATCCGAGCACCTTTACGCGCTACAGACGCTCGTTTACCAGCCCGACGAGACCACGCTGAGCTACGTGGCGGTCACCGATACGTTGGACGTCTCCGGTGAGTTGACGCTGAAGGATGCGAAGGAGCTTCCAGGCTACGCGTTCGCGACGACCATCAACGGCAAGTTGCTGATATCTTCCGGAGAGGGGCCAGAGATCACGCAGTACGAGGTCGAGTCTGCCAGCGTTTGGCACGAGCGAGCGACGTTGAGTTTTGCGGGCCAGGGAGTTCCGAGCTTTGGCGCCGGGCTCGAGCGGCATTGGTTTCTTAACGAGCGCGTCGCCTATCTGACGCACGAGGTGACGAGTCGCATCGTTTGGGATCCGACGGAGATGGTGATTCGCGGAGTGGAGGAGGATACGGGGCTGGCGCGGGAGGCGGGTGGGTTCGTCTTGGATGCGGCGTTCAATCGTCCCCCAAGACTGCTGAAAGGCCCGGTGTTGAAGCCGTTTTATTACCGGGATGAAGACTGGTTCTACTTTGGCGAGTCGTCGCGAGTGGCAATCTACGATCAGGCGACGCACGCGGAGCGGACGGTACTGGAGTTGCCGTGCCCGGGGTTGGAGGTGATGTCGCAGGCTGAAAACGGGGACACGTACTTTGCCCCGTGGACGTACGGTCCCACGTTGTCGCTGTTTGGAGAGGGGCCGGCCACGTGCGTGCGGCGGGTGAAGGCGAATGGGACCGTGGATGAGGCTTGGGCGCCGGATTTGTCGACGTGGACTGATGGTCGGCCGGTACAGGTGTTGCGTTACGTGAAGGATGGCAAGGCGCTAGGGACGGTGCTGCACATCGATGAAGTAGAGGGGGACTTCTCCGCCGGTTACGACCAGGATCTGGCGGACGAGCTGGATAGGCATTGGCGACTGTGGGAGTTCGATCTGGAGGCGGAGACGGCGCGGGTGATCGAGGAGATTCCGTCGAGCGGTTCAGGATTCAGTATGTCGGAGGTGGATGGGCGGACGTTCGTGTTCACTCCGAACGAGGACTGGAGCGAGACGACGGTGTACGAGATCGAGCTGGGTGGAGCGGCACGCGCTCGCTTCAGGACGCGGGGGATCGTGAACACCTGGTCAAAGATTCGCTGAGGCGCGGTCCAGCGCGGCGCTAAGCCAGCAGAGTTTCATGCTGGACTCGGCTAGTTTGTGGAGGGAAACCCCTGGATCGAGCCTGGTTCTGGTTTAGATTTGGGGGGATGCACGTTCTTGGGGACACGTTCCCGCTATTGCTGCAGGTGGGGCCTCACCGCTACGACGCGGCTGAGGTGGCCAGCATGGCGGAGCAGTTCGAGCCCTACTTCGCGAGGGGTCAGCGTTATGCATCGTTGTACGTGCAGCCGCCGGACGCGGTGAATCCGGGCGCCCACGAGCGGAAGATGATCACGGAGTGGTCGGATTCCCCGCGCGTGCGCGAGTTCACACGGACATTGTGCGTCGGGACGGCGGTGGTGCTGCCCAATGCGATCTTTCGCGGCGCGCTGACCGCGATGATGTGGGTGTGGAAGCCGGTGGTGCGGATTGAGCCAGTGGAGTCGATCGTTGCGGGTATCGACTACTGCTTGGAATGTCTTGAAAAGGCGGCGATCCCCCTGCCCCGCGCGGCTGGAGCGCTGCGCTTGGAAGCGGCGGAGTTGTTGAAGCCCTTGCTGGTACCGGGCAAGAGCGAAAAGCGCTGAGGCGTAGCAACCAGCGCTCAGAAACGCACGATGTGCCACGTCTTTTTACCGCGGCGCACCGCCAACACTTCGCCGTGCAGCAGCCACTCCGTGGTCACGTGATCCTCTAGCGCTGCCTTGCGCCCATTGATCAGGATCGAGTTCGAGGAGAGCAGTTCGCGGGCTTCACGTTTGCTCTTCACCACGGCGGCGTCCACGAGCAGGTCGATCACGGGTTTGCCCGCGCCCTCTAGGGTGGTTTTGTCGAGGCTGGCGCTCGGGGCGTTCTCGAACAGTTCGAGTAGGGTCTGTTTGGGGAGCTGGGCAATGTCGCCAGAGAACAGCGCGGCCGTGGCCGCTTCGGCTTCGGCGAGGCCGCTGGGGCCGTGCAGGAGCTCCGTGACGTGACGCGCGAGGGCGCGGTGGGCGCTGCGGGCGCCGGGGTTAGCCGCGTGTTCGGCGAGCAGCTCCTCGAGCTCTGGGCGTTCGAACAGGGTGAAGGTCTTGAGGAACGCGGGCACGTCGCCGTCGGCGGCGTTGAGCCAAAATTGGTAAAAGGCGTACGGTGAGGTGCGGTCGCGCGTGAGCCAGATCGCGCCGCTTTCGGTCTTGCCGAATTTGCCGCCGTCGGATTTGGTGACGAGGGGCGCAGTGAGACCGAAAGCTTCGGCGCGCTCCGTGCGGCGGATCAAGTCGACGCCCGCCACGATGTTACCCCATTGATCCGAGCCGGCGATTTGCAAGGTGACGCCGTCGCTGCGGTAGAGGTGCAGGTAGTCGTAGGCTTGGAGCAACATGTAGCTGAACTCCGTGTAGCTGATGCCTTGTTCACGATTGTTCAGGCGCTCTTTCACGGAGTCCTTCTGAATCATCATGTTGACGGAGAAGTGTTTGCCGGTGTCGCGCAGCATCTCGATGAAGCCGACTTGGGTGAGCCAGTCGGCGTTGTTGCGGATCACGGCGGCGTTGCTGCCGCTGAAGTCCAGGACCTGACGATAGATGCGCTTTTGGCCTTCGACGTTTTGTTCGACGTGCTCGCGCGTCATCACGGGGCGCTCGGCGCTCTTACCCGAGGGGTCGCCGATCAAGCCGGTGCCGCCGCCGGCGACGACTACCGGAGAGTGACCGGCGCGCTGAAAGCGCAGCAGCATCAACAGCGGGACCAGGTTGCCGATGGTCAGCGAGGACGCGGTGGGATCGAAGCCGGCGTACAGTCGGCGGGGGCTTTCGAGGTGAGCTCGCAAACCTTCCGCGTCCGTCTGCTGATAAGCGAGATTCCTAAAGGCGAGATCGTCCAGGAGCTGCATGGCGGCTTCGCGTATAGCATGCACGCCGCCGCGGTCGGCAGATCTAGGGCGCGGACTCTTCGACGGGGGCGACTGTTTGCCAGGTGAGCGGGCCTTCGGCGAGCTCCGCCGCGTTGGCCGGCTTTTGCGCAAAAAGCAGCGCTCCGGAGCGCGCCAGGGCGAGCGGTCTGCCCTCCACACGTCCGAGTACGCGACCGCGCTCCACATCGAATAAGAACGGGCTGGCGAAACAGAGTGGACCGTTGTGCAGTAACTCCCCATCTTGCGACAACACGGCGGAGAGCTCGCGCGCGCTCTTGGCCTGCGCGTCGAAGAGCCAGGCCGACTTGCCCCGACGCACGAGCGCGTGCGCGCCCGCGGTGGAGAGCACCAGATCTCCAGGCTCGAGGCGATGCAGGGTGTGCGCCTGCGCGTCGAACAGTACAGTGTCCGCGCCGGGGTAGAGCGGCCAAAGTCGCGCTGGAGCGTGCGCTGGTTCGTCCTGGCTCAAGGCCGCGACGTCGATGTCCAGCGCAGTGTGCACACCGCGACGATATAGACCCACGGCGAAACGCGTTTGTTTTTTGGGGAGCGCGCAGCCAAGCAAGAGATTATCGAAGAACGGGTCGGAGAAGAGCACGCGCCCAAGGCAAGCCTTGTCCAGCAGCTGGCTTTGACGTGAGCCGTCGCTCACCAGCAGGGCTCCGTCCGGCGCGCGCAAGATCAACCGCTCTCCCTGCAAGCCGGCGAAGTTATCCACGCGCCGCGCGACGCCCGTCTTGCGATCGATCAGCACGTGTTCGATCGGATCCGCGCCGATGTGAGGACTCAGGTAACGCGGCAACGGGCTCTTGCACGCAGCGCGTTCAAGCGTCGGGCGGCGCGGCCAATCGAAGCGGCCGTTACCGTTAGCGTCGCGGCCGGGCACTTCGAGCACAATCGCGCGCCCGCCAGCGTCGACGTGTATGCGCACGATGGTCGGGGCGCTGGCGAGCACGCGTTCGCTGCCGTCACGCAGCGTGCGTTCGACCACAGCGGCGTTGCCCTGTGTGCTGCGCACGTAGAACAAATGCTCGTCATCGAACACCAGGCTGCGGTGCCGTTCGAGTTGTCCGGGGTCGCGCCGCAAATCTGCGCCGAGCGCGCTGAGATCCACTTGCGTCTGCGTGCGGGCGTTCCACAGCTCCCCGCGACCTGCTCGCACCACGACGAGCCAAGCGCCGTCGGGCGACGTCGCCAGCAAATCCTCGATGGCGACGCGTTCGCCCGAGGCGAACGACAACACACGATCGAGCTGGTCACCGGAGTAGACGCCAAAAGGGGAAATGGCGCTTTTCACCGCGCCGTCGCCGTCGCTGTCGAGCGTGGCCTCGCACAGCACGATCCAACGACCATCCGGCGCTGCGCGCTCGAATACGACGGGCGCGCCGGGCTTCGAGATGCTGTCGGGCAGCGCGATGGCCGGTTCGGGCGCAGCAGCAGCGGCGGGGGGTTCACTCGCGCTGGCGCCGAGTGTCATCGTGCTCGCGCTGGGCGCCGGGACCGGCTCGGCGCGCAGGTTGCTCTTGCTAGCGCGGCCCTGGGCTCGAGCGGAACCGCACGCCGTCACCGTGCTCAGGCTGAAAACCAGCGCTAACGCTGGTATTTGTAAGAGGAGACTTCGAAGCACAGATCGAGCCCGCACGCGGCGCCGGACGCTAGCGCACGAGGCTGCGTCCGGGAAACCTGCCGACGCGAAAGGACCGATTCTTGGCCCTATGTGCTAACTTCCTGAGCATCCCCGTGCCTCATTTACGAACTTTTGCCGTAATTTTCTGCTTGGGACCGAGCGCGCTGCCTGGCTGCAACGCCAAAGAGTTGGTGGCGCTCACGACGGAGGCGCAGGCGCCGACTCTGCGCGTCGAGCAAGCGCTCTTGGGCAGTTCGCTGAGTGGAGGCTTCGACCTGGCCGTGAAGCAGGGCTCGGAGGCCTCCGGCTCCACCACCGTCACGCTCAACGACCTCGGAATTCGAACGCAGGGCGGGCCTGTGGTGCTCGACAGCCTGCCTGTCGAGGTGAGCCCGACGTTTCCCTTCGACCTTGCGCCGGGCAAGAGCCAAACGGTGCGCTTCGAGCTCGACGACGGCAAGACCATCGATGCCGAAGCCGCCGGTCAGCTGTGCGGCACGGGGCAGAAGTTCGAATTCTTCGGTGCGGTGTCGGATTCTTTGAGCGGCGACGCCACGCCGTTCGCCTCCGCCAGCTTTCAAGTCGATTGTCCGTGATGAAAAAGCCCGAACAGACCGAAGCCAACTCGCACGCGCGCGCCAATACCACCTGGAGCGGGATCGCGGTGCCGGCCTTCTTGCAGCCGGACGACGTAGGGGTCGACTACGAGCGGGATTTGGGAGATCCGGGCGAGTACCCCTACACACGCGGGCCGCACGCCAGCATGTACCGCGGTCGTCCCTGGACCATGCGCATGTTCGCAGGGTTCGGCAGTCCAGAGGACACCAACCGGCGCTTCCGCTTCTTGCTGGATCAGGGTCAGACCGGGCTGTCCACGGCTTTCGATTTTCCCACCCTGATGGGTTACGACTCGGATTCGCCACGTGCGCTGGGTGAGGTCGGCTTGTGCGGGGTGGCGGTGGATACGCTGCGCGATATGGAACTGCTGTTCGACGGCATTCCGCTGGATCGCGTGACGACATCCATGACCATCAACGGGCCCGCGCTGGTGCTGTTGTCCTTCTACGTCGCGCTTTCGGACCTGCGGAACGTGCCGCGTAGGTTGCTAGGCGGCACGTTGCAGAACGATTGTTTGAAGGAGTTCATGGCGCAGCACGCCTGGCTGGTGCCGCCGCGCCCAGCGCTGCGCCTGGTCACGGACACCATCGAGTTTTGCTCGCGCGAGCTACCGAAGTACAACCCGGTCTCGATCAGCGGCTACCACATTCGCGAAGCCGGCGCGACGGCGACGCAGGAGTTGGCGTTCACGTTGGCGGACGGGCTTGCCTACGTAGAAGCGTGTTTGCAGCGCGGGCTGGACATCGACGCGTTCGCGCCACGGCTCAGCTTTTTCTTCGACGTCCACAACGATTTTTTCGAAGAAATCGCCAAGTTTCGCGCGGCACGCCGAATGTGGGCTCGGTTCATGAAAGAGCGCTACGGCGCGAAAGCGGAGGCCAGTTTGAAGCTACGCACGCACGCGCAGACCGCGGGCGTGTCGCTCACGGCGCAGCAGCCCTACAACAACGTGGCGCGCGTGGCGCTTCAAGCGCTCGCCGCCGTGCTCGGCGGAACGCAGTCCCTGCATACGAACTCGCTGGATGAAACGTACGCCTTGCCGACGGAAGAAGCCGTGACGGTCGCGCTGCGCACGCAACAAATTCTGTTGAACGAAAGCGGCGTCGGCAACGTGGTGGATCCGCTCGCTGGGTCGTACCACGTGGAGTGGTTGACGAACCGTCTGGAAACCGACGCGCTCGCGCTGATCGGCAGCATCGAGCAACAGGGCGGTATGGTCAGCGCGATCGAACGCGGTTACCCGCAGCGCGAAATTGCGCGCAGCGCGTACGAGTTCGAACAACGCTTACAACATGGCGCGCAGCATATCGTGGGGGTCACCGTGCATCGCAGCGAACAGAGCGAGCGCATCCCAACGCTGAAGGTCGATCCCCAACTAACAGCGCGCAAGTTGAAGGAGCTCGGCGAATTGAAGGCTTCGCGCAGCCAGGCAGAACTGCAGCGCGCGCTGGCAGAGCTTCGGCGAGTTGCCGAGGCCGGCGGTAACCTGGTGCCGCCAGCGATCGCGGCCGCGCGCGCTTACGCGAGCGAACAGGAAATCTGCGATGTGTTCCGAGCGGTGTTCGGCAGCCACACGGATCCGGGCGGGTTTTAGCGGAACATACGGCCCGGTTGTGTTAACGATCGGCGGTCGTCCGTGGCAGCGCAGTTGACCCCCGAGCTTGCAGAGTTCATCAGCAGTGGCGTTTCCATCTTGGTCGGCACGCGGGACGCCGAGCTCAGGCCGGCGTGCCTGCGCGCGTCGGGAGCCAAAGCCAACTCGGAACGCTCCGAGGTGGTGCTGTATCTGGGCGCGGCCGTTGCGCTGCGCACGCTGGACAACTTGCGCAACAACGGTGAAATCGCCGCCACGTTCTCGCGCGCGATCGATCATCGTGCGGTGCAGCTGAAAGGCCACTGCGTCGGCATTCGCAGCTCCGAGGCGGCCGACAAGGCGTTGCAAGAGCGCTACGAAGAAGACTACGGCAAGGTGCTGCTCTACTTGGGTTTGCCCAAGCACGTCGTAGCGCGCAAACGCTTCTGGCCCAGCGTCGCCGTGACATTCAAGGTGGAAGGCATCTTCGAACAGACGCCCGGGCCGCGCGCTGGACTTCCGTTCAAGGGTTGAGCCGATGTCGGACGACTTTCCTTCGCCGCAGCTTTCCAGCCTGCAACGCTGCTTTCAAGGGGTCTTCCCGTCACCGATGAGCACCTGCGCGGCCGACGGCACGCCGAACGTCACCTTCATCAGTCAGGTCTATTACGTCGACAAAGAGCACGTCGCGCTGTCTTGCCAGTTCTTCAACAAGACGCAGGAAAATATCCTGCAAAATCCATTCGCTCAAGTAGAGCTGATCGATCCGGTGACGTTCGAGACGTACGTGCTGGAGCTACGTTATGAGCATTCGGAGACCGGCGGACCGTTGTTCGACCTGATGTCGACGCGCATTCAGGCCATCGCTTCGCGCGTGGGTATGACCGGCATCTTCCAGCTGCGCTCGTCGGACGTGTACCGCGTGTTGTCGCTGACGGCGGCGCCCGGCTACTTGTTGCCCGAAGAAGTTCAGCCGGACGTCGAGGAGCTACGGGAATCCCCGCCCTCGCTGCGCAGCGAACTGCGCGCGCTGGCGTTGGTAACGCAGCGTCTGCGCAACGCGGCAGATCTCGACGCGTTGTTCAACGCCTTGTTCCGCGCCCTGAACGAGGGCCTCGGCTTCGAACACGTGATGATCCTGATGCTCGACGAGAGCGGCGAGCGACTGTATACGGTCGCAGGTTTTGGTTACGGGCAAGCTGGGATCGGCGCAGAGGTGCGCGTGGGCTCTGGCTTGATCGGCGCGGTCGCGGAGCACCAAAAGACAGTGCGCGTGTCGCACGTGGAGGCGGATCTGAGTTACGGGCGCGCCATCCGCAACGCCGCGCAAGCGCCGGGCAGTGAGCCGCCGAACGCGAACCTGGAGATCAAGCTGCCCGGGTTGCCCGATGCGCGCAGCCAGATCGCGATTCCGCTGGTCGCGCAAGGGCGGTTGCTCGGGGTGCTAGCCGTGGAGAGCCGAAGCACGCTCGGATTCGAAGATTGGCACGAGTCGTTCCTCGACATCGTCGGCGGTCAGGTAGCGAGCGCGCTGGAAACCGCGATGCAAAACGCGGACGAGGAAGCGCCGCCGGGGATTCGCAGCGGACCGCCGCCAACCGAAAGCGAACAGCAACGCACGCGGCATTTCTGCTTCTATCGCAATGACGATTGCGTGTTCGTGGATGGCGAATACCTGGTGCGCAACGTGCCGGGCAGGATTCTGTGGAAGATCCTGAAGAGCTACGCGGAGCTCGCGCGCACGGATTTCAACAACCGCGAACTGCGCTTGGATCCGAGCCTGGGATTGCCACAAGTGAAGGACAACCTGGAGAGCCGGCTGATTTTGCTGCGTAAACGCCTGGAGCAGAAGTGCCCGGACCTGCGCATGGTCTCCAAGGCGCGGGGGCAGTTCCGCCTGGAGGTCGCGTGCAAGGTCGAGCTGGCGGAGAAAGACTCCGCGTAACGATCACCCGCTATCTTCGAGCCACGAGCACGCGGTAGTGGCGGTACGCGATGAGTTGCTCGAAGCGGCGCTCGATCAGGCGCTCGGTTTGAGCGCTGAGCGCGAAGTCCAACGCAATCACCGCGCTAGTCGCTTGATTGAGCAGAGGTTCGACGTCTTCTCCGGAGTTTAGCGGGAGCAGCGGTGGTCGGTCCAAGTCGCGTCCGTCATCCAGCTGGTCGAGCTGCTCGACTCGATACAGGCCGTTAGCTTGTCGCGGGAGGCCCAACAACACGACCGAATAAGGCTCCTCCGCTGGCGGCCGCTTGCTGGGCATTTTCCAGAGTGAAAAGATCGGAAACGTGTCGACCTTCTTGGCGTAGCGATACAGGAAGGCATCGAATAAAACCTCCTCCTGGCGCGAATGAGCAGGCCAACCGTCGGCGGTCGCGATGTGCGTGACGCCGACTTCGACCAGACGATCGTAGACGTCCCGCGGTGTCTTCATGGGTCGATAGTCGATCAAACCTTGAAAGCCTGGCCAATCCAGCAGGGTGCGCCGATTGATGCCCAGCACCGAGTACGAGGTGTGCATCAACAGGACGGCGTCCTCGGGAACCTCCGCTCCTACCGCGCGGTATTCGCGTCGGTAGCCTTCGTAGCGGTTGGCAGGTCCGCTGCGCGCCAAGTTGAGCGCCTCGACCCAAATCCCTTGATTGGCCGAAACGACGTGCGCAGAGCTCGCTGCAACTTGCAGGACGATGATGAGCAGAACCGCCAAGCGGCCAATCCAGTTGGACGCCCAGGTGCGCGCGATCAGCGCAGCCGCGATGGCGGCTAACAACGGCATGTACACCTGCAAATTCCTGGGCGCCGGAAAGGTGTAGGCCCAGGCCATGACCGCGCAGCAAGCGACGAACAGCGCCGCGGGCACGCGGCGGTACGAAGGAAACAACGCCGCCGGTAGAAACAGCGTGAACAGCGCGCCAATGAACGGCTTGGGCGTTCCGAACAGACTCTTGACCTCGAACGGGAACGTGAACAACAGCTTCGCCGCGCGCTCCAGGTTCGCGAGCCTGTCGGCGCGGGTGATGGGCGCGAGGTGCGAGTAGAACAAATCGCTCGCATCCGGGGGCGCCGGATAGCTGGGAAATATGTTCATCGCGAACGGGTAGAAGGGGTTCTTGTGAAAGATCGCCGCCTTCACCATGTGCGGAGAGAACATCAACACCACCCCGGCGCCGAGCACGGCGGTGCTGATCAGGACGCGTCGTGTCTGTTCTCCGCGCTTGAAGAGCACCCAGGTGGCGCGGCCCAAGAACAGCACGGCGAAGGGCACGGCGACGTAGACCGCCTGAATCTTGGTCAGCAGCGCAGCGCCGATGGCAACGCCAGCCAAGCCGGCTATGCGCCAGTCGGGCGTCGCCAGCGCGCGCAGCGCGGCCGGCGCAGCAACGATCAAGAAAAACGCCGTGATGTGATCAGCGGACCCGTTCAGATTCGAATCGAAGATGTAAATCGACGGGAACAACAACGGCGTGATCCAGGCGACGCGTGAAGACGCCCCGTCCAGAAGCCAGTTGGCAGTGGCTGCCACCCCGCACAAGGTGAAGACGAACAGCACGAACTCCGTGTGCAGCGCCAAGGACCAGTGCTGAGGCGGGCTCAGCCCGGGCACCAGAAACGCCCAGGTGTGCACGATGCTCGTGAGCTGCGGCAGATTTTTCGCCCAGTCGGCCAGAAACGGAACGATTCGGCCTTCCCGCGCGTACGCTTCGGCGGACGCCAAGTGGAACCAGGAAGCATCCGAGGAGACGGCCCCCGGCGAGACCACCGGGAGGTACACCATCAACAGCGCAATCACCCCGAGCGCGCACAACGCGGCCTGAGTCGCGGAGAACGCTATCGTGCGCCGTCGCCGGTACAGGGCTCGCAGCTGTGCCCGCACGGTCCACGCGGGAAGCAGGAATAACGCAGGAGTTACGATCGGGAAATAGGCGTTGAACAGACCGAAGGCACCGGCCACGCACGTCACCAACACGAACGCGCAGGTCCCGAGCGCCATGGCAGCCGCAAGCTTCTCTGGCGCGGGAAGCTCGGTCAGCTTCAACGCTCGCGTGAGGAGCGCGTAGCCGGTGCTCAAACAACCGAGCACCCAGTACAGCTCCCAAAACCAAAGCGTCAGCCAGTCCCAGACGAACCAGCCGGCGGCATCTTCGTCCTTGAACACGAAGCGAGCCCAGAACGCCAGCACCACACAGGCGCAACCGCAGGTTCCGATCCCTGTGAGGAACCTGATTTCTCTGGCTGTCACCCGCCCGAACGCCACCGTACGGGCTTGTTAGCACTGCGGCGGCGAAACGTCTCGTGTTCTCAACGGCCCGCTCCAGCGTCGGGCCGTTGAGAGGATGCGCTTACTTGGCGGTGGGCGGGAAGATGCCCTTGCCACGCGCGGTCTCGCAGCCGCGCTTGACGCCAGTGTCGCCATCTTCCGTGCGCACGACCTTGAATTCCACGCGGCGGTTCTTGTCCCAGGCGGCGGGCGTGGAACGATCATCCAGCGGGCAGTATTCGCCGTAGCCTTGTGACAACACGCGCGAGGCAGCGATGCCGCGGCTGCGCAGCGCCTCCATCACCGACGCGGCGCGGGCGCGAGTCAGCCGCAAGTTGTGGTCGTCGCCGCCGCGTTCGTCGGCGTGTCCACCGACCTCCACGATCTGGAACTCCGGGTGACCCTTCAACACCGCGGACACCGCGTTCAAGATCTCGTTGGATTCCGGCAGGATCTTGGCGCTGTTGGTCTCGAACTGCACCTTTTCGAAGATGATGATGTCGTTGCCTTCGATCACGACCTTGCCCTTGTCGGGGCAGCCATCCTCATCCTGGTAGCCGTTGTAAGTCTCCGGGTCGTTCGGGCACTTGTCGCGGACGTCCGGGATCTGATCCTTGTCGTTGTCGGGATCGGGGCAGCCGTCTTCGTCCTCGAACTTGTCGCGATCTTCCGCGTCGTTCGGGCACTGATCGTTGGTGTCCGGAATGCCGTCCTTGTCGTTGTCGGCTTCGGGGCAACCATCCAGATCTTCGAAGCCGTCGCGATCTTCCGGAACGTCGGGGCACTTGTCCTTCGAGTCCGGGATGCCGTCACCGTCGCGATCGCCGTCCAGCTTCCCTTCGGGGCAGCCGTCTTCGTCCTGATCGCCGTCGCGATCTTCCGGCACGTTCGGGCAGCGATCGTCGACGTCCAGGATGCCGTCGTTGTCATTGTCCGGCTCCGGGCAGCCGTCGCTGTCCTGGAAGTCGTCGAAGTCCTCCGGCTCGTCCGGGCAGGAGTCTTGATCGTCTTTGTAGCCGTCGCCGTCGCGGTCGCCGATCGAGGGTTCGAACACGAACCCCAAAATCAAGCGCACGTCCGCGGCTTGAAAGCCGGTCGAAAACGCACGGCTGCCGGCGCCCATCATCAAGTAGCTGTTCTTCTCGACGAACAGCTTGATGCCGCCCACGATCTCCTGCGACAGCTTCTGCTTGCTGTTCGAGTTCGTGCCGACGAGGTAGGAGCCGTAGCTCTCCGCCACCAAATCCAGCGAATCGAGCGCGCGGAGCGAGAGCGCGACGCCAAAAGTCGCCAGGTTTCCGTACTGGAGGCGCCCTTCTTCCAGCTGCGCAACACCCAGCGTGTCGTTCTGGAACCTGGGATTCTTTCCGCTGTGCAGGCGGTAGCCGCCGTTCAAGCCAATGCGGAAGCGACCCGCGGCAAAACGATTCTCCACCACGACTTGCGGCCAAAACCACACGCCTGGGTCGGCGCCGAGATCCCGCGCGGCGGAGCTGATGGGAAAGCCCGCTTGCAACACGGCGCCTAGACCGACAGTGCGGTCCACGCGCGTGAAGCGGAACTTGCCGTGCAAGATCATCGAATTGAGCTTCTGGGAGTCCAGATGCGCGGAGTTGTAACGCGCAGAGTCCGGGCCAATCTGGTACGCGGTGTCGCCGGTCATCAAGGTGACCGGGATCGAGAGCCCGACCACGCCGATGTTGGCGACGCCGTAGTTGACGCCGAACGTGCCCTGGAACGAGTTCTCCACGAGGGCCGGCACGCCGCTTCCGGACTGAGCACCGTAGATGCAGCTCTGGTCCTCACAAGCGACGTCCTCATCCGTGGTGGGGATGCGCTTGGAGTTGGTGCGCATCAGGTTGCGCCCGTAGTCGAGCACCAACCCAAAGCTCAGGTCGCCCTTGCCCAGGATGTCCGAACCGTTGACCGAGAAGAAGCCCTTCGAGTCGACAGCAGGCCGGAACAAGTGCGTGTCCATACCGTCGCCGTTCGAACCAGGAACTCTCCGTTCTTGGGCAGACTGCGCCCAGGCTGACCCGGAGCTGCCCAGGAGCCCCAAACCAAGCGCGGCTTGCCCAATTCTAGAGACAAGCCGTTCGGTCAACGCCTTCCGCATCGTGCGCCCTTTCTCCGTCCGTCGAAACCTCTGCATTTCGTGCAATTCTTCGGACTTGATAGCGTTGCGGACGCTAGCATCATGGAAAATCCCATGTCAACGCAACTTACTCGCTCCTTTTCGCTCGCGCTCGGGATGGCGCTGGTAAGTGTTTTCCACGTCGCTCAGTCGCGCGCCGACCATTCACCCGAGTCCCGCGCAGACCGACCCACACTGAGTGGAAATTGGGCTGCTTCACCCTTGAGGTCGGACTGGAACATCGGCGAGTGGGGCGCGAGTTGCGGACCCAGGCCAGGCGGCGGGGCGGAAGCCGGCGGCGCGGTGCGTGTGACGGCCACCGGCAACGAGTTGCTATTCAACTTCCCAGCGCGTCGTTATTCGACCAGCGAGTGTTGGGAGCAATATCCCGGACTCGTTCGCAACAGCCACACCTCGGGCGCCCGCGCTTGGCGCAACATCTGTAAGACGAGCCCCTCCGATCCTCGTCAGGCTTCCGTCGTCACCACGATCAGCGCCACGGACTCCAGCATCAGCTTCGACGAAACCGGACAGTACCAATTCTTGATCCAAGGGCAGAACTGTACGGCCAGCGTCCGTCGCACGCGCAGCTTGACGCTGGTGCAACGCGAAGGTGAAGCCCCGCCTCCCAAGCCGTCCGCGGCCGCAAGCGCCGCCAAGCCCGCGCAGCGCACGCCACGCGCGGCCAACTGCGCGGCCAACGGCCTGCCCGAACGCCTGGAGGTCCGCCCGTCCCGCAAGCTGATGCGACCGGGCGAGACGTTCACTTTCCGCGCGGTCGTGCTCGACTCTGCCGGTTGCGCGCTCCCTATCGCGCCTACTTGGGAAACCCTGGGTCGTACCAGCTCAATTCAACTCTCTGGTCAGGGTAAAGTCACCGTGGCAGACGACGCGCCGGAAGGAGAGGTGCGCCTGAGCGCCAGCGTGGCCGATCGTTCGGTCCCGCTGAGTGTAGAGATCGTCTCCAAGGACCGTTACGACGCCCTGCTGAAGCAACGCGAGCTGAACGCCGAGGGCGAGTCGGTGGAGGCCGCGGTCGCCAAGGTCACGTCCAGCACCATCGGGGCGACGGGCGGGGTCGTCGTCCAACCGAAAGAGCCGCAAGGTAAGCGCATCGCCTTCGTGGCCGTGATCGGTGGGCTGTCGCTGGCGCTCGGCCTGCTGGGGTTGTTCGTGATTCGGCGTTCGCGCAGAGCGCCGACGCCTGAACCGGGAGCCGCGACTTCCTTTCCCCCGCCCGCGGCGGCGGGTCGTCAGGTCGCCATCAAGATCTGCCCCACGTGCCGCGACGAGTATCCGGAGGAAGCAGTATTTTGCGCCTCGGACGGCAACCGCTTGGTGCCCTTGTCGTCCGCCGCCCCGGTGGGACCAACTGGTGGCGTGTGCCCGATCTGCGCACAGGGTTACGATCCCGGAGTCAGCGTCTGTCCGAAGCACGGGGAGCCGCTGATCCCAGCGCTGGTGCAGGCGGAGCTTCGTCGCACCACAGCGATTATTCAGCGAATTTGCCCGGTTTGTGGCACGCAGTTCCCCGGTGACAGTCAGTTCTGCGGTAAGTGCGGGGCCGCGTTGGTACCCGTGAACTGACGCTTCGTTAAGCTGCGGCGCGCAAGGTTCGCACAGTCTCGGCAGAGGTCGGAAACGGGGTCACCTGCGCCCGCGCGTCGTGAGGCTTGCCACCTGCTTGGCAGCCCCACGACCCGTGGATTTTGCTAAGGTCCCGGCGTCCCTGACTACAACTTTCGTCCGGCGTTGGCTGAGAGGAAGTGACTGGCGGCGGATCTCGTTCGATAAGGCCTGAGGAAAGATGAAGATCACGTGTGACTCTTGTGGAGCTAAGTACACGATCGCCGACGACAAAGTGCGCGGCCGCAAGGTCAAGATCCGCTGCAAGGGCTGTGGCACTCCGATCGTCGTCGATGGCCAACAGGAGATTCCGAGCACACCGCCATCCGCACAGGAGAACAGCGCAGAGGGCGCGGCTCCGATCAGCGAGCTTCCGCCGAGCCCGGGTGAGTGGTCCGTCAACTTGAGTGAGACGGATCAGCGCACGCTGACCACGCAACAGATCGTGGACGGATGGCGAGACGGCAGCATCGGTGCCGATGCTTACGTTTGGAAGGAAGGCATGACGGACTGGGTCCCCGTCAACGAGAGTCCCGATCTCGCGCCGCTGCTTGCCGCTCCGAAGAAGAGCCTGGCGCCGCGGGCGACAGCTGCGGCCACTTCTGCGGCTACACCGGCGCGCGCAGCGTCGTCGCGCCCGGCGCGCGTCTCGGGCGGTCGCGGTCAAGGCGGCATGGATTTGTTCGCCGGCGTGGACACCGCGGGCGCCGATGATGAAGTCGACGTAGCGGTGGCAACCTCCGCCGCGGCGCTGCCGCAAGCCGGCGGGCGCGTGGAAGATCAGAAGATGACCGGCGCGCGCAACGAGAACTCCGTGTTGTTCTCGCTCGACGCGTTGAAGGCGGGCTTCAGCGGACCCGGTCCGGCCAAGCCAGAACCGAAGCGCCCGAATGCGCGAGCCACCGCAGCAGCAGATGATCCGTTTGGTTTGAGCGCAGGCCCTGCCGTGGGCGCCGCGCCGATGTTCAGCCTGGCAGACAACAACGCGCTACTCACGGCCCCCGCTCCGCCGCCGGAGCCGCCGAAGCCGGTTGCCTCCGTCCATCCGGGGTATGCGGGTGAAGCGCCCAAAGCCTCCAAGAAGGGGCTGCTGGTGATCGGTGGCGTGGCGCTGATCCTCATCGCTGCCGCAGGTGGTTTCGTGTTGTCTGCGCAGAAGGACAAGGACGCGGCCGTCGCCGCAGCGGCGTCCGCTGCGGCAGCGGAGAAGAGCGCGCGCGACGAGGAACGCAAGGCGAAGGAACAAGCCGAGCAAAGCGCGCGCGAAAAAGAAGAAGAAGAGCGGCGCTCGAAAGAGGCGTTGGCGAAGGCGGAGGAATCTCAAAAGAGCGCAGCTACGGCAGCGCCGGCTCCGCCTCCGACTGGCGCCAGCACGGACGCCAAGCCCGGCGCAGCAGCAGGCGCGGCCAAGCCCGCCGGCGGGGCGACGACCGCAAAGAAGGAAGACAAGAAAGACGAACCCGCGCCTGCTCCCGCCGGCGGCGATCAACCCTTCAGCAAAGCAGCCGCGGTCTCCGCGCTCACCGCAGCGGCGAACTCTGCCGGCAGCTGCAAGAAGCTCGGCGGCCCGACTGGCAGCGGTAAAGTGGCGATCACGTTTGCCAACAGCGGTCGCGTGACCACCGCCAACGTCAGCGGCCCTCCCTTCGCGGGCACCTCCGTGGGCGGCTGCGTCGCCTCCATCTTCCGCAAAGCCAAGGTCCCTGCCTTCAGCGGCAATCCGGTCACGGTGTCCAAGGGCTTCACCATCAACTAGGCCGCGCGATGCGCCGGTGCGGGCATGGTCACACCTGCCCGCACGAGTCATGCTGTTGCGGGCGTGATTCGGATCGAAAAACTCAACAAAGCCTACCGCAGCGGGGGCAGCGAGCTGCACGTGCTGCGCGATGTCGATCTGGAGGTGCGCTCGGGCGAGTTCATCGCGATCATGGGCTCCTCCGGCTCCGGCAAGTCCACCTTGCTGAACGTGCTCGGGATTTTGGATGGCTACGATTCGGGCGCGTATTACCTGGATGATCGTCTGATCCGCTCGCTGAGCGAGACCGAAGCCGCTCGTTATCGCAATGAGCTGATAGGCTTCGTCTTTCAAGCCTTCAATCTGCTGGCGTTCAAGACCGCGGCCGAGAACGTGGCCTTGCCGCTCTACTACCGCGGCGTGCCCCGGCGCACGCGGGCGCGCATAGCCCTCGAATACTTGGAGCGCGTCGGCTTGAAGGCACGCGCCGATCATCTGCCGAATCAACTATCCGGTGGTGAACGCCAGCGGGTAGCCGTGGCGCGCGCGCTGGTGACCAAACCCAAACTCCTGCTCGCCGACGAACCGACCGGAGCGCTGGATACTCAAACGTCGTATCTGCTCATGGATTTGTTCGACGAACTGCACCGAGAC
>Ga0247764_1000210_pt1 | contig 21629 bp, 19 predicted proteins | sample UWRJL051202B4_FD_179932 | JGI IMG/M metagenome (GOLD analysis project Ga0247764, IMG submission 179932) | Plant litter microbial communities from Arlington Agricultural Research Station in Wisconsin, United States - UWRJ-L051-202B-4 | ecosystem: Environmental > Terrestrial > Plant litter >...
TATGATAATCTCAAGTGGTTCTCCACGCGCCTGTCAGGCCGTTACGTAGGCCGTCGCTATGATACCGACTGGTCGTATTACCTCAGTGCCGACAATGGCTATGGCGCTGGTACGTATGCCGATATCCGCTACCCATCGTTCATGGTGCTGGACTGGTCCACCAGCGTACGCAAAGACCAGCACGAGCTGGGGTTGATGATAAACAATATAACCGACGAGAACTACTACGAGAAGCGCGGCTATAATATGATGGGCCGCAACTTCCTGGTGAAATACACATTGCATTTTTAAGAAAGACATTATTATAAAACACTAACCACTACGTTATGAGTACCAATAAAAAACTACCCATTACCATCATCACCGGCTTTCTCGGCTCGGGCAAGACCACGCTGCTGCACAACATCCTTAAAAACCCCGGCGGTCGCCGCATAGCGGTGATCGTAAACGAGTTTGGCGAAGTAGGTGTCGACGGCGAGCTGCTCAAGTCTGCGGACTGTGGCTGTGAAGAAGAGAACATCCTCGAGCTGTCCAACGGCTGTCTCTGCTGTACCGTGCAGGAAGAGTTCCTCCCGGTAATGCAGCAGCTGATGGAGCGCAAAGACAAGATAGACCACATCGTGATCGAAACATCGGGACTGGCACTGCCCAAGCCCCTCGTACGCGCCGTAAACTGGCCCGATCTTAAAGCACACGTAACGGTCGACTCCGTGATCACGGTAGTAGATGCCGTAGGACAGGCTACCGGCGAGATCTGCGACCGCGAGCGCGTACAGGCCCAGCGTGAGGCCGATGACTCGCTCGACCATGAAACGCCGATAGAAGAGCTCTTCGAAGACCAGCTCAACTGCGCCGACCTCGTTATCATATCCAAACGCGACCTGGTAGACACCGCTACATATGATGACATCAGCGCCATCATCAAGGGCAACCTGCGTAACGACTCGATCAAGATCGTAGCCTCCGAACGCGCCAACATAAGCACCGAAGTACTGCTGGGCATACACGCAGCTGCCGAAGACGACCTCGACTCGCGCTACTCACTCCACGAAGCCGAGCATGCCGACGGTATCGCCCACGAGCATGACGATGGATTCACCTCGGTATCGGTAACGGTGAACGCAGAGCACACTCCTGAGCAACTGGAAGCTGCCCTTCGCACGCTCCTCGGCAAGTTCGAGATCTACCGCATAAAAGGCTTTATCAACGTTACAGGCAAGCCTATGCGCATGGTTCTGCAAGGTGTGGGCGACCGCTTCGAACGTTACTTCGACCGCGCCTGGAAACCTGGCGAAGAGCGGGCAACACGCCTCGTAGTGATCGGCCACGAGCTCGAAGGGCCTGCCGTAGAGCAGGCGCTGAATACATTACTGGCATCATAGCCTTAACAACATAAGGACACCGCATGCATCTTATAGCAGCAATACCTGGAGGCTGGAGCCCGAATCAGGAAGGCGTGCTTCACGTGGAGCAAAGCCCCGGCGATATCGTGTTCCTGTCGGCAAGCGACACGGAGATCACCACCATGTCCGAAGCCTACCAGGTATTGCATGCAGCGGATAATACATTGCCCACATTGCGCCTGGCCAACCTGGGATATTTCAAACAGGAGCTTACCGTCGATACCTATGTGGAGGAAGTATTGAGCCACGCCAGGCTGATCGTGATGCGTGTGCTGGGCGGCAAAGGATACTTCACCTACCTCATCGAGCAGGTACAGCTGCTGAGCCAGACGCAGAAGATCCCGGTTATCTTTATGCCCGGCCACGACTCGGTAGATGAAGAGCTGGTCCAGGCCTCATCGGTCGATAGTACATACTTCCGTTTGCTGTGGAAATACTTCCTGACCGTAAACACAGCGAACAGCCAGGGAGCATTACAAATATTACTGAATCGCTTTTTTAACTTCACCTTCATCGCCCCCGAGCCGTTTGTGGCTCCGGATATATTTCTCTACCACCCGGCCCACGGCATTGTAACGGGGAGTGATACCGTGGTTACAGAGGCCGGTGCGGTCATCATAACCTATCGCGCGCATTATCTCTCCAACAACCTCGACCCGATAACGATGCTGGCCGATGAGCTGGCCAAATTGTCGGTACCGGTCGTGGTGATCTTCGTGCAGAGTCTTCGCGAAGCTTACCTGGTAAACGAGCTTACCGAAATACTTCTGGATATGCGGCAGCGCAAGCTGGGTGTTATCATCAACACCACGGGCTTCTCCGTTCAGCAATTTGATCGCCAGGACGATTCGGAGTTTATATATGCCAGGGTCGGCATACCGGTCATACAGGCTATCCATGCATCGTCTACGTATGAGGCCTGGAAAGAAGGCAGCTTCGGATTGTTGCCGACCGATATCGCGATGAATGTCGCCTTACCAGAGCTGGACGGCCGCATCATCACAAGCCCCATCTCGTTCAAACAATCATTGGCCAAAGACGCCGTTACAGACTCATCACTGGTCCGCTACGCGGCATATCAGCCCGGGTGCGCATTCGTGGCCCGCTTTGCCAAACGATGGCTCGGCTTGCAAACCAAAACAAACGAAACAAAGAAGGTCGCGCTGATCCTGCCAAACTATCCCAACAAAGACAGCCGCCTGGCAAACGGTGTAGGGCTCGATACACCGGCAAGCGCGGTGGCTATACTGAACGCGCTGCGCGCAAAAGGTTATAGTGTTGGGCAAAACATACCCGCCGGATCAGACGCGCTCATCACCCAACTGGCTGAACGCATCACCAACGACGTTACGCGCCTGGAAGAGCGATACTACGAAGCCTCTCTGCCAGAGCAGGAGTTCCTGGAATATTATTCAAAGCTCTCTTCGGCTATACGCAGCCGCGTGGAAACACAGTGGGGCAGCTACCAGGATGATCCATACTTTACGGGTGCCTCGTTTGCCATACCCGGCATATGCGCGGAAAATATATTTGTAAGCATACAGCCGTCTCGTGGCTATCATGTGGACGTTCATAAGACCTATCACTCACCCGATCTGCCGCCGCCGTTCAGCTACTTTGCATTCTATTTCTGGGTGAGCAAAACATTCGGCGCCGACGCGGTGATACACCTCGGCAAACATGGTAACCTGGAATGGCTGCCCGGCAAAAGCCTCGCGCTCGACGAAGAGACCTGTTTTCCCGCCGCCATTTTTAAAGAGATCCCGCATTTCTATCCCTTTATCATAAACGACCCCGGCGAAGGCTCCCAGGCAAAACGCCGTAGCCACGCCGTAATAATCGATCACCTGATACCGCCTATGACGCGTGCCGAAACATACGGTGTGCTGATGCAGCTCGAAAACCTGATCGATGAATATTACGAGGCGTTTCATTCCGATGTAAAACGAACACGTATCCTCCGGAAGGAGATCGAAAAGCTCGTAAGCGAACATCAACTGAAAAAGGACCTCGATATAAACTCCGACGACGTAGACGAATTACTCGTAAAGCTGGACGCCTACCTCTGCGAAGTAAAGGAGGCCCAGATCCGCGACGGTCTGCACATCTTCGGCCAGCCGCCGATAGGTAATCAGCTTGCCGATCTGTTGGTGGCTTTACACCGTCTTCCCGGGGGTACAAATCCAGGCATAACCCAGGCCCTTGCCCGCGATCTCCAGCTCGCGTTCGATCCGTTACAGATAGACTACGCGTTGCCATTCAACACCGAAGTGCAGGGAACCCATTGCCGCACGTATGGCGATGCCGTGGAGGCATTGGAGCTAACCGCTAAACGATATATAGCAGAAACGATCGAACAGCAGGCCGTTCCCGCGTCGGCCCAAAGCCATGCCGAAACCACCGCGCTGTTAAGCCATATACTCCACGACACGCTCCCCAAAGTACTGGCATCACGCCAGGAGATCGATAACTTATTGCAGGGGCTTGATGGACGTTACATACCCGCCGGCGGCTCCGGCGCGCCCACACGCGGCCGCGTAGACATACTGCCTACAGGAAAGAACTTCTATTCCATAGACGTCCGCACCGTCCCCACGGAAGCCGCTTACCAGGTAGGGCAGAAGAGCGCCGAAGCCCTTATACAACGGTACCTCCAGGAGCACGGCGATTACCCCGAGAGCATCGGCATCTCCGTATGGGGCACAGCCACCATGCGCACCGGTGGCGACGACCTCGCACAGGCCATGGCGCTTATGGGCGTAAAACCACGCTGGCAAAACGCCAATCGCCGCGTATCCGACTTCGAGATCATACCGCTGTTCAAACTCGGCCGTCCACGGATAGACGTTACGTTACGCGTATCCGGATTCTTCCGCGACGCCTTCCCCGACAGCATCGCCCTGTTCAACGCCGTAGTGGAAAAAGTCATCGCCCTCGACGAAACAGACGAAGATAACTTTGTACGTAAACGCTACCACCGCGAAAATGCCGCCTGGCAAACGCAAGGCTATACCGACGAGCAGGCCATGCAAATGAGCCAGTACCGCGTATTCGGCTCCAAACCGGGAGCATACGGCGCCGGCCTGCAAGCCCTCATCGACGAGCAGGCCTGGGAAACAAAGACCGACCTCGCCAATGCCTACATCGAATGGAGCAGCTACGCCTATGATCGCCAGGCACGCGGCGTGTCGGCCAACGCCGCATTCCGCGAGCGCCTCAAACATATACAGGTAGTGATGCAAAACCAGGATAACCGCGAACACGATATCCTCGACTCCGACGACTACTACCAGTTCCAGGGCGGTCTCGCCAACGCGGTAGAATCCATAAGCGGCGAGCAACCCGCCATATACTTCGGCGACCACGCCCGCCCCGACAACCCGAGAGTAAAAACGTTACAACAGGAACTCCTGAAAGTATTCCGCTCACGCGTAGTGAACCCCAAGTGGATAGAAGGTGTAAAACGCCACGGATACAAAGGCGCATTTGAAATAGCCGCCACGTTGGACTACATGTTCGCCTACGACGCAACAACAAACCTCGTGGAAGACTTCATGTACGAAAGCTTCGCGCAGACCTACCTGTTCGATGCAGACACCTCCGCCTTTATCGAAAAGTCCAACCCCTGGGCGCTGCGCGATATGAGCGAGCGCCTGCTCGAGGCCGTACAACGCGGCATGTGGGCAAACCCATCCGAAGAGACCGTAACAAAACTGAAGAACATATACATACAAAACGAACTATAATACATGAAGATCTATACACGCAAAGGCGACCGCGGCCAGACCGGCGCATTCGGCGGCAAACGTGAGTACAAAGACTCGCCCCGCATAGAATGTAACGGCGTCCTGGACGAAGCAAACTCCACCATCGGCCTCCTCCGCGCCAAGCTCGGTCCCGATCACACCTGGCAGCCCAACCTCCACCGAATCCAGAAAGACCTCATGGACATGATGTCTCACCTGGCCCGCCCCTCAGACTCCACCAAAGAAAATACAAACCCTCGCCCCACAGATGGCGCCACATTCTGCGAAGAATGGATCGACTCCCTCGAAGCAGCCATGACCGAACCATCAGATTATTTTCTGCTCCCCGGCGGCAACGAGGTTTCAGCACTCTGCCACGTAGTACGCACACAAATCCGCAGAGGCGAACGCCGCCTGGTAACCCTCTTCAAAGAAGACCCCGCATGTGTAGAAGAATATATAGCCTCCTACATAAACCGCCTCTCCGACCTATTCTTCACCCTCGCCCGCGCCGAAATGGCGGCACAAGGTGTTGCTGAGGAACGGTGGCAACTCTTCCTGTACAAGCGCAAGAAAAAAGAAGAGCCTCAGTAACGAGGCTCTTCTTTGATCTGCTTAGCTAAAATTTGATCGGAACTTGGCGCAAGTTTGCAACCTTAGCTGGCGCAAGTCTTAGCGCAAGCGAGACTTGTGACTAAATATGTTGGCAGTTTTCAAACTGCCGGGAAGGATTTGGCGCAAGATACCGTCATGAAACGAGCCTTAGTTATATAATTACCTAATATATACATAAGGCTGGGACTGGCCGGGAAATGGCGCAAGTCTGCGACTTGTGCCCATCATGCCGCAGTCTGTGACTGCACCTCAACGCAGTTGAAGCTCCACTCACAAACCCCAACCCCCGCACCGCACTGCATTTTCACGCACTTGCTAAACTAACACCTCACACGTCAGTTATCCTATTTAAAATACAACGGGGTATATCCTGGAAACACCTCCGGATGAAATATACTCGCAAGGTCTTTTAAAATCACATGCGGCTGCACAAATCCCTGCTCCCAGTAATTGTTCTTCCCCACTGCATTAACCTGCGCGTTATTCATATATAGCCTGTCCCCCTTAATGCTTGCAAAGCTCCCGCTCTCAGGCATCTCAGTCAGAAGCTCCTCACGCGTTTTATACAACATCTGGATATTGATAAAAATATCCGCGTTGATTCCCTTCTCCAAAGCTTCCTCGTAGCTCAGACGCAGGTTTCCGGTGGTAGTATCGTTTGCCCAGATATAGTTCGCGCCGGCATCTTTAAGCAGCTGTGCAAAGTAGCTCCTGCCACCCGGCGCAACCCACGTGCCCTTGCTGTAGTAACCAGCGATAACCGTAGGCCGTGAAGACTGCGAAGTAGCCGCTGCCGATGTTTTAATGTATTCGCTCTCCGCCAGGTTGAAAACAGAGTCAGCTCGCTGCTGCTCGTTAAACAACAACGCGAAGAACTTTATCCATTCCAGTCTGCCCAACGGGTGATTTTCATAATGCGCCGGAATAGATGCCACGGTAAGCTCCAGGTCGCCGAGCCGCGATACATTCTGGTTGTCCATGCCGGTAGCCGAACCGGTGATCAGCTCTGGGTTGATCTTCACCAGGCTTTCGAGGTTCAGGGCCTCATAATTACCCACCTCGAAGATCTCACCCCGCCGTACACGGTTGATGATCATCGTATCATACAGGCTGGCCTGACCTTCGATCCCTTTAATACGATCAGTCTCTCCCAGGCTATTGATCAGCGTAATGTGTGGCGACGAAAGACAGACGATGCTCTCAACCGGTATACCCACAGGCTTCCCCGCCGGCGAAGCGGGTGCTTCCGAATCGCGGTTGTGCAGCCAGTATTGAGTAGGCTCCCCGTTATTGGAAAGCACGGTAACCAAAAGACCACCAGCCTTCTGCTGAACAGTAAACTGTTTGGCATACTTGATTGTGGTTCCCGTAAGTGTTTCCGAAGATTCTTTGTGTTGGGAGGTACAGGAAGCCAGCATAAAAGCCAGAACCGGAATGCCAGCATACCATTTGCCGGCATAGGCGCGTAGAAGATTCATGAGAAAGAGCAATAAAAATTTAAGGCTCCAAAAATAACAATTAATACGCATCCCCCTATCAGCGTACGCCAAACGGAGACACACCCATATCCGAATAATATTTGGTTCCCAATACTGACCAAATATTGACCAACTCACGAACAAATACAGATCAGGCATAGACCCGCCGTAGATAACCTATGGATACCCTGGGGATAACCCATAGATAACCTATATCATTCTCCACTCCACCTCCACTCATCGTCCACTGACGCTCCACTCCACATCCAATTAAACCATCAAAAATTCCCTGAACTCAAACTCCGGAGAACCCGGAAAAGACACACAAAGATAACGCCCGATCTCCCCTTAAAAATCTCTAAACAGAATATTATTTTGATCCGATAAAACATATCAGGAACACTTGACAAAAGCTGGAGCAAGGCACTGTCATTTCAAACTTCAAAGACCAGCCAAACGAACAACCAACATGCACACGTTGGGATTGAACAACGCACGGTTTGGATTTGGTAGTAAAGGTCATTTACAGCACCCTCAATGCACCCGCAAAGAAATCTGAGATATAATAAACTGCACCCTTTCCCTGACCGTGAGCTGTGGTACTTCTATAACAGTATAGCCGGCGTTAAGATAGGCGGCTTGTATTTCAGAATGTAGATGTACTGCTTCCTGATAGGTCTGCGGCCGTTCCGGATCATTCACATAGATCTCTTCCCACGGTGGGCAGATAAAGACAGGAGACGCATATATAGATTCTTTTAACGCTGTAGCTAGTGTTTCGCCAACAGACAACCCGGCGCATTTCAGATACCCGGCTATATCAGGTATGGCGCGGTCGAAGAACACGGGTTGCTGGTGGATATGGGCCTGGACGTATTGCTGCTGCATGGCGTCGAGGGCGAGAGTGGCGAAGCGGTCCAGGTTGTGCCAGGGCAGCACGCCGTCGGGCAGTTGCTGTTGTTCGCGGATGAGGCGGCGCGAGACTTCTTCGAATATGGTATAGCCTTCCTTTGCCAGGGCATCTATAAGACTCGTCTTGCCGCTGCCCGGGCCGCCGGTTATCACATAGCCATACGTCGAGACCATTTCTTTTTTGCGGTGAAGGTATTAAAACCATGCCTATGTTTTACCTTGCGCCTCAGCGAAAGTTCAGGTAACAACTGCTTCATTCAAACATGCCTCATCAGCTTATTATAGCGGCACCGTCGAGCAACTCGGGTAAGACTACGGTAACCATCGGGTTGTTGCGGGCACTGGTAAACCGGGGCCTCAGCGTACAGCCCTTTAAGTGTGGCCCGGATTTTATCGATACGAAGTTTCATACTATCGCGGCGCAGCGTCCTGCTATAAACCTCGATACGTTTATGATGGGCCCTGTGCATATGCAGGAAACGTTTGCCAATTATGCATGTGCTGCTGACGTGTCGGTAATAGAAGGCGTGATGGGATTGTTCGACGGCGCCGAGCGGATGAAGGGGAGCAGCGCGGAGATTGCGGCTTTGTTGAATGTGCCCGTGGTGCTTGTGGTCAATGCCCGGGCGACGGCTTATTCAGTTGCGCCGCTGTTGTATGGGTTTAAGAACTTCGACAAACGTATAACTGTTGCCGGCGTGATCTTCAACCAGGTCAATACAGAATCGCATTACCAGTTTCTTAAAGAGGCCGCTGCCGATGCGGGTGTGGCCAGCCTGGGTTATATTCCCACAAATGAGGCAATCCGCATCCCTTCGCGCCACCTTGGCCTCTCGACCAATGCTTTTCAAACGGACGATGCCCAACGTATAGCCGATCATCTGCAAAAGACCGTCGACCTGGATACACTGCTGGCCATTAGCGCATGTAATGAAATAAAACCGGTAACGCCGCCACGTGTCGGTCCGGACAAACACTTTACGATCGCTGTTGCCCGCGACGAGGCGTTCAGCTTTATATATCATCAAAATCTGGAATCGTTGCAGGCAAGGGGACAAGTTGTATTCTTCAGCCCGCTGCACGACGGCCGTCTTCCTCCGGCAGATCTGCTATATCTGCCCGGCGGTTATCCCGAGCTCTATGCTGAGCAATTATCCGATAACACAGATATGCGGGATGCCCTGTATACGTATTGCTCTGCCGGTGGGCGTGTGCTGGCGGAATGTGGCGGTATGATGTATCTCGGTAAGACAATAGCCGATACGGAAGGCCGGATGTTTCCTATGGTGAGCTTCCTCGATCTTGAAACGTCCATGGCTGAAGCAAAGCTGACGCTCGGCTACCGCAAGGTGCAGCACGGTGGGCATAAATTCTTCGGTCATGAATTTCATTATTCCCAACCGAAAGAAACCGGCGTTATGAGCACCATCGGCTCCGTTGTAAGCGCGCGTGATCAGGCGGTGAATCTCAAAATATACCGCAAGGGCAATGTGGTGGCTTCCTACATGCACTTTTACTGGGGTGGCAACGCCGCATTCCTGGATGAGATCTTCTCCTGATCGCGGCTAACGGAGAAAATAGCAGGCAACGATCGTTGCTATGGCCAGCGCTGTGCTGGCGTGGTTTATATATACAACCCGGTTGATCTCTTTGTCTTCCAACACCCGTGCATTCTCGCCGATATAAGGTTTGTCAACCAGCACGCCATGATAGTGATTAGGTCCGCCAAACCGGCAACTCAATATACCGGCAAGCGCTGCCTCCGGATAGCCTGAATTGGGACTTTTGTGTTTATGGCCATACCGTATGGCAAACCGGATAGCATTGATATTCATCGTAACCAAAGTCATTAATACTACGGTGATCCGCGCCGGTATAAAGTTAGCCACGTCATCGAGCCTGGCGGCAAACTTTCCGAATTGCTCATAGCGCTCGCTGCGATAGGCGATCATCGAGTCCAGCGTGTTGATCATCTTGTAGGTCATCAGGCCGGGTACACCGCCGATAGCATAGAAAAACAACGGGGCGATAACACCGTCGCTCAGGTTCTCGGACATCGTTTCGAATACGGCCGTTCTGATCTGCTGCTCGTTCAGGTTGCGTGTTTCACGTCCCACGATGCGCGATAGTTGCTGCCGCCCTTCGTCCAGACTGCTCTGCAATTTTCTGAATACAGCTTTCCCTTCCGCAATAAGCGTCCTGTTGGCCAGGCCAAACCACACAAACACCGCCCGGAATGCTATCAATGCATAATCATTCCCACGTAAAAGATATTCAGCCATGCTGAAGCACAGGAACGTGCCGCCGGTCAGTAATATCGTTACCAAGGACCCCTTTAGAAACCCGTAACCTCCCCGGTTCAGGGTCTTTTCACTGCTGTAGATAATATTACCGAAGAATTTGATTGGGTGTGGCCATCGCTCGGGGTCGCCAAGCAAAAGATCGGCAACATAGCCCAACACAAGCGGAATAGTTACCCGATAGACTGCATCCATGCCCGAAGCCCGTTTAAAAGGATACTATTTTTCGCCCGGTCCTGCGTGGCTATACGGATGAAGTGGTCATCCAGTCCGCGGAAGTTGGAAGCGTCACGCACCAGGCATTGCCAGCGCTCCGCCAGGTATTGTTTCAGCGCGGTGCTGTTACCGGCTTTCAGCTTCACCAGGAAAAATGGCGTGGCGGAAGGCAGGGCATCAAAACCCTCTATCGTATCGATCTGTGAGCGGAGCCATTCAGCTTCTTTCAGAAGCTCATGGACATCCGGCCGCAGAGCGCTCTCGTTATCCAGGATGTAACGGCTCGCTTCCAATGCCAGGCTATTCACCGACCATGGGATCCGGAATTTTAATATTTGATCCGCGATATCCGGCTGACTTATCGTATACCCTATGCGTAAGCCAGGTATGGCGAAAGTCTTTGTATAAGCCCGTACAAGGATCACGTTCGGTAGATTTTCCAGGTGCGGCAACAATGTGTTCGGTGCCGCAGTAAAGTCTACGTAAGCTTCATCGACAACAAAGAGCGTTTGCCGGTTTGCCTGGATAAGATCGATCAGCGTGGCGACTGACCAGCTCCGCCCCGTTGGATTATTGGGATTACAAATAAAAGCCAGCTTTGTAGCAAGCTTCACATCACCCCGCGCAAGAACCTCCTCGTTAATAAACGTCAGTGTTATATCATGCAGCGTGGCGGCGTCTTCATATTCGGAAAAGGTAGGTATGACTATCGTAGCGGATGTGCCACGCCAGGCCTGTGCTACCAGGTAGAATGCTTCTGCTGCACCGTTGGTCAGCACAAAATGCCCGGGAGTAAGGTTATACTTTTGGGCCAGCATGTGCCGTACAGCGTCGCCGTTAGGATCGGGATAATTCCCTACGGAAGGGACCGCGCGTTGCAGGGCGGCCAGCAGATCGGCAGGCGGTCCGGTGTGCCATACGTTGGAGCTGAAGTTTGCGCTTATGCCGTTAGGGTAAGCGTAGAGATCGTCGCCGTGGCCGTAGATCATGCGGGTTGCAGAAAAGTATATAGTTTATCCATGTTCACAGCATCGCGCACAAATGAAGCCACCGCATCGTATTGTTGTTCCTTATAATCGCGGTACGACTGTGTGGGTAATGTAACGTCATATTTTCGGAAGAGCTGCCGCAATACGGCGATATTGTCGAATATCCCGTGTATATAGGTTCCCCAGCATTGCTCGTCCCGGTAACATCCTTCCGGAGTGCCATCTTCAAAAAAATTTACGGATGTCATTTGACTAACCGGTGTGGTAACGCCCATGTGTATCTCATAGCCATGGCAGAGCTCCCTGCGGTTAGTGCCGTGATAAAAGTTCTTCTGTACGGTCTGCTTGATCGTCTCCAGCGTAGTGCTCACGGGCAGCAGTCCGAGACCTGCCATCGTTTTGTGAGACGACTCCACACCGTGCGGGTCATTCACGTCCTGTCCCAGCATCTGGTAACCGCCGCATACGCCGATTATTGTTTTGCCCTGTCCGCGCGCTTCCCGCAATACTGAGGCTATCCCAACATCGTAAAGGGCCTGCAGATCCTCCAGGGTATTCTTGCTGCCGGGAATTATGATAATGTCTGCCTGCGCGATTGCCTGGGGGGCAAATGTGTAATAAACGTTTACCTCGGGAATATTCTCGAGTATCCTGAAATCGGTATGGTTAGAAAGGCGCGGCAGGCGTATAACGGCTACGTTAATCTTTCCGGCAGCAGGCCGCGTATTCTTTTCCTCCAGCGAAACAGAGTCTTCCTCGTCGATGTCTATGCCCGTCATATACGGGATTACGCCCAGCACCGGCACTTCTGTGATGTTTTCCAGGATGTTGACCCCTTCGTCGAACAGTCGTCTGTCGCCCCTGAACTTATTTACAATAATGCCTTTGATCAGCCTGCGCTCGTTCTCCGGCAAAAGCTTTACCGATCCATAAAGGCTTGCAAACACACCACCCCGGTCTATATCCGCCACGAGCAACACCGAGGCGTCAGCATGTAGCGCCATTCGCATATTTACGATATCACGGTCTTTCAGGTTCAGCTCTGCAATGCTTCCCGCGCCTTCTATAACAATAGGATTGTACTTTGCGGCCAGCCGGTCGTACGATGCTTTCACTTCCTCGAACAGCTTCAGCTTGCCTTCTTTCTTAAAGTACTCGTATGCTGTCTGGCTTCCCGCCGGCTTGCCATGGAGGATAACTTGTGATGCCGTATGCGAGCTCGGCTTTAACAACACCGGGTTCATGTCCGTGTGACACGGTACGCCCGCGGCCTCCGCCTGTGCGGCCTGCGCTCTCCCGATCTCCAGCCCCTCCGGTGTGGCATAACTGTTCAACGACATATTCTGCGCTTTGAATGGGGCGGGAGTGAAGCCGTCTTGCTTTAAGATACGACAGAATGCCGTGGCGAGTATGCTCTTGCCTACATTGGACGCGGTGCCGGCAATCATCAGTGGCTTCAATGCCATATGGGTATAGCGTATTGATCGTTTACGCGGCAAGATAGCGCTTTCACCCTGTCTTCCGAAATACAGTATAAAAACACACTCGTCCTGGTTAAGGACGAGTGTGACATGGGAATGAAATGATATCAGCGAGGTGAATTAAAGGCTAGCGTGGGGGTAACGCATAACCGGTCGGGTAAGATCCAGTCGATTCGTTTTAAAGGAACTGTTTTAATGGTGTCGTTGCCTTCGCGTATATGCAGGAACTGGTCGGGTTTGATGTTCCTGAACACCTGTGTCTTGTGGCTGCCGTGCCATTGTATTTCGATCTCGTCGATGTGTGTGGCCTGACCTATGCCAATCTCGCGTCGTAAAGGAGATGCGCCGAAGCTGCCGCCTGAATTTACATCCCGATATACCGAGCGCGATACTCCCTTCTCGGTAAATACTACCTTCACACGGCTGCCGATTGCTGCGCGGTTGGCCTCTTTACCCTCCAGTTTCAGGGAGATCCAATGATTATCGTTTTGTCCGGGGTTCATGAAGAACGAGTTAGGATAAGCATCTCCGGGATAGGCGCCGCCCATATCGATATAAATATCCTGGTCTCCATCGTTATCCATATCGGCAAATGCCACACCGTGCCCCTTCTGAAGATGCCCTACGCGTGCAGAGGCAGTAACGTCGGCGAAGGCTTTCCCGCCGAGGTTCTTGAACATCTTGTTTGGAACCAGCGACTTGTAGTCGGGGTTGCCTGAGCCTAGGTACATATCGAGGAAGCCGTCGTTGTCTATGTCTCCGAAATTGGAGCCCATGGCAAATACATTCTTGTTCAGTCCGAGCGAGTCGGCCACATTGGTAAATGTTCCGTCGTGATTGTTGTGGTACAACAGCATTTTTTCGGGGCTACCGGCCTGCAATCCTAATTTTTCGGCGGCTGTGTAGTACGAGAGCGCGTGTGTGAAGGTATAGTCGCAAACAAAGATGTCCAGCCATCCGTCGTTATCGTAGTCCCAGAACCATGTCGGGAACGTTCTTCCGTGGGTGTTACTCACTCCTGCTTGCTGCGTGACGTTATTGAAGATAATGTCCTTTCCCTTTACACCCATATTCTTTAACAGTTTCCGCTCGCCGTCCATGGTGGAGATATAGAGGTCTTTCCATCCGTCGTTATCGTAGTCGCCGGATGTTACGCCTTTTACATAGTTCAATACGGCGCAGCCTGCCTCGCGGGCTATTTCCCGGAACGTGCCGTCGTGATTGTTGATGTATAGCTCGCAGGGATGCGGCTGTTGATAGCCGGTGATCACCGTTTCATTGCCTATAAAGACGTCGAGCCAGCCATCGTTATTGAAATCATTCCAGGTGGCGGTTTGGGTAGGATGGAAAGAGAGCATGCCGCTTTGCGTCGTAACGTCGGTAAATGTGCCGTTGCCATTATTGCGAAGAAGTGAATTGGGTTCGTTTCCGTATTCTCTTTTCCAGGCTCCGCGCAGTACAAGCACATCGATGTAGCCGTCGTTGTTATAATCGGCTTGTGCCATGTTAAGTCCCCCGTTAATGCCATTCAAACCGGCGGTGGCGGAGTGGTCTTCGAACGTGCCGTCTCCCTTATTACGGAAGAAATGCATGCTTTCCGACGTACCCCAGCCCGAGGTGAGCAGGTCGAGATAGCCGTCGTTGTCGAAGTCTTCGACAACCGTACCTCCGGCCATATTGCGTATATCGAGACCGAGGCTGGGTGCTATATCTTCGAATGCCCTTACTCTGACGGTGGTGTCGCCGGCCATATTCGGTATGAGGAACATGGATGGCACTTCTTGCGGGTATTTGCCAAGGGTCATATACGCAAGATTCAACAGCCATCGTGACTCCAGGTCGTTAGGATCTCTCCTTAACAGATCTTTGTAAAGCGCTATGGCTTTTTCGGATCCTTCCGGATGGCCGTGCACGCCGTTTCCCTGTATGGGCATAATACACGATCCGCTGGCATGCCCGGTAATACAGTTTGAACGTTCGCCCTGCCGGAGATAAGCCAGCGCGAGGTCTTTCCACAGTATCTCCCTGCGCTGCTCTTTGTCTTCTGTGGTAAGTTCTTCGAACAGCGCGATCGCTTTATCCTCCTCACCCAGCTCCAGCAAAAGATTCGCCTTGAGATAACGGCAATACTGAATCTGGCTGGGTGTACTGTAAGGAACTTTCAGCAGCGAATCCATATAAACGATGCCCGCGGTGGGGTAGAAGGGATTGCGGGCGACATCCATTTTAACGCGCACACTTTTCAGTATGCTGATCATTTCATCGTGACAGGTGGCCGGTTTATGGCTGCACGAAATAACGGGCAAAGCAATAAATATTGTCAGAACTACCGCGGTAGCTCGGTTAGAAAGAAGCATAGATAGATAGGATTAAAATTGAAAGAAACGGTAATAGCAGCGGCACGGAGATACCATGGTGATCTCGTGCGTTGCGTGAAACAGGATGGTGAGATCAGCTTCTTTCGGGCGGTTGCTGGGGGGCCAGGCTGTGTTTGGCAGAGGATAACGTGCAGATAGCTTTGCGGGCGAGCGTGTTTACCCAGCCGTGCGATGTATGTTCGATACAAAACGAAATGCTATAGTATTCGCTGGTAGACCCTATAAGCAGGGAAGCACTTTTACCTCTGCCGGCAACGTCGGAGAGGCCCTGAGCATGGCGGCTAAGCTCCTGGCGGATGTGGGTTTCGCGTATATCTTTGAAACATTCCAGGAACAGCGTGTCCATGGTGAGGCGCTGTTTGATGAGGCGATAATAGGAGCCGGCATGGAAAATAACGCCCTCTGCACGTTCAAACTCCCGGTCGTCGGTGGCGTAGGGAACGGTAACGGGTATTCGCAGCATAATCGTTTCAGCAGTATCGTATGTGCCCGAATCCAGTGCCGCCTCGACGCGTTGAGCATGATTTTGCAGCACACCCCACAGCACGGCATAATAGCCATGAATATTGAAGAAGATCAGGAGGACACACGCTATGGAAAATGAAGTTCTCACAGAGGTACGCTTGAAACGGGGTTAACGAAGTTAAGTTAAAGATTTCCCGGGTTGAATCAAAATTGGAAGCGAAACGGGCGGAGCCTCGCGGGCAGAGAACCAAAAACAGATCGTTACTGTTTCCTGTGAGCCCAACCCACAGAATAGTACACTACGTAAAAAATGTAAGTAATGCGAAAAGAGAACTCAACCAATGCCCGCAACGAACGCAGTATCAATAGCGTTTGCGGAACGGCACATGCCCTCTCGATCATCGGCGGCCGTTGGAAGCCTACCATACTGCACCATCTTCTTGTAGCCGGGAAATTAAGGTTTGGCGAGCTGCGCGACCAGGTGAAAGGTATTTCAGAGCGTATGCTCGTACTCCAGCTGCGTGAGCTCGAAGCCGACGCCATCATAACAAGAGAGGTTTACGCCGAAGTGCCGCCCCGCGTAGAATACGCGCTCACCGATATGGGCCTGTCGATGCGCAATATGCTTGAAGGCATTTCTCAATGGGGTGTAATGCACAAAGCCATCGTAGAAGGGCATGTCATACCGGAATCGTGTACCCTGGAAGACGCTGCTGCTTACCAGGCGTAACGGATTGTATCTGAATTCCGTTATATTTAGATGACTATCCAACCCTGACTATGACACGTGCATCTTTGCTAACAGCTGTTCTGGTTTGTATGGCCTGTACTACTTACGCACAGGCTCCGGAGTTCACCCGCACGCTTTTCCCCGAAGCGACTATCACGGTTCATAGCAATATCCCCTATGCGGGCGATACACTGAAGAAGCATTTACTGGATCTGTACATTCCCCGCCAGGCAAAAGGCAATGTACCCCTGATCATATGGGTGCACGGCGGCGGATGGATGCATAACAACAAGTATTCAGACATGAGCTACATGCAGGGCACCATTCGCGCGCTGCTCGATAAAGGTTACGCTCTTGCGTCGATAGACTACCGTCACAGTACAACAAAGATCTTTCCCGCGCAGATCCAGGATTGCTACCAGGGTGTAGAATATCTCTATCAGCACGCGGCGCAGTATAAGCTGGACCGCGACCGGTTTGTGATGATGGGATTCTCCGCGGGCGGCCACCTCGCATCGCTGCTGGGATTGTCGCTCAATAACAATGTGGAGGCTTTCTACCCGAATAGTCGTAAGCCTACCTTTAAGATCCGTGCTGTGCTGGACTTTTACGGCCCAAGCAATTTCCTGATGTTCTTCGGTCAGGCTACACCTGCGGCTGTAGATAATCCCGTTGCTATACTGTTGGGTGCAAACCCGCTTGCCCGTCCGGACATTAGTAATCAGGCCAGCCCCGTCACGTATGTTGACCCTAAAGATCCGCCCTTCTTTATAGTCAATGGAGAAAAAGATCCGGATGTGCCACCGGCGCATTCCTATCTTTTGAAGTCTTATCTTGATCTCGCCAAAGTAAAAAATGAGCTCACTATCGTAAAAGATGCGCCTCACTACGGTGTAATGTTCGATGCCGAAGACATCCGCCAGAAGCTGCTCGCCTTTCTGGATACACAGTTCAAGTGATAATAATACGGGTTAATGCATCAGACTTCCCGGGAGATTTTGCCTGCTTCTCTCAGCAACCTGCATGTTTCAGCATCGGTTTATCAACAAGCCGATGGCATTAATTCACTTGTTTTCCCCCGTAAAACAAGTGCTGAACACTACGTGTATTCAGGTATCGCCAGAGACAACTTTTTGCTGGCATGCAATTTTCAGTTGCATGATGAGTGGATATTTTTCGATATTTGTTTACCTTAACCTAATTTTGTTGATAACGCTAAGCATACACTAGCTTATCCGGCAAGTAATAACTCTAATAAAATAAAAAACGCTATGGCAAAAACAGCGAAGAAAACTGCAAAGAAGGCTGCTCCGAAGAAGGCAGCAAAGAAAGCTGCTCCGAAGAAGGCAGCAAAGAAAGCCGCTAAGAAGGTAGTAGCTAAGAAGGCTGCTGCTCCCAAGAAAGCTGCTAAGAAGGCCGCTCCCAAGAAGGCAGCAAAGAAAGCTAAACGTACGCCCAATGCTGCCTTCATGGCGCCCGTAACTCCCAGCGCATCGCTTGCAGCTGTAATCGGCGATAAGCCTGTACCCCGTACGGTTATCGTAAAGAAGATCTGGGACTACATCAAGAAGAATGGTCTCCAGGACAAGAACAACAAGCGTATGCTGAACGCCGACGACAAGCTTAAGGCTGTATTCGGAAAACCTCAGATCTCTATGTTTGACCTTGCCGGAATCATTGGCAAGCACGTAAAGTAAAATGGTCTGATGACCTTTGAAGGCGGGCGATCCAAAAGATCGCCCGTCTTTGTTTTCAGCCCTTCCGCCAAAATTTTGTCTGGCCAGAGCGTTATCTGCCCGAAAGTAATAGTAAACAACCTGCCATACAGCAACGATATGACCGAAGAACAAATAACAGACGAGATCAGCGAATATGTGAACTCCGGTGACGATACCAGGCTGGATAGCTTTATCGAAACGCTTTCGCCGGAAGATCTTGCGAAACACAAAACAACGTTGGCTTCCGGATATTACGAGATCTATTCCGTCTGGTTTTATGACCACCTGTGCGGCAAGGTAGAGATGTCCAGTGTAGATAGCTTCTTCGGATCGCTGCTCGAAATGCTGGACAAAGCAGAGAACCTGGACCCCGACGTTCAGTACCGCGAGGACAGGGCCCGGTGTTACGAAGCCCTGGCCGATGAGCTCACGGATCCCCAGGCAAAACAAGCCGCCCTCGATAAAGCGATAGAAGTTTATGAGCAGGCTTTGCTGACCGGCCCTCCGGAAGTAAACGCTTTACTGGCCCGCGTGCTGCTGGACAGGATCCTGCTGACGCAGCGCTTTTCTGACGAAAATCTCGATGAGATCAGCCGACGCCTGAGGCTTGCGTTGGCAACCTATACCGAAACGGCAGTAGAGACCTCGTTGCACATAGCGTTTGCCCTCGCGTATTCTCCATTACCGGAGAGCGATCGCTGGTACCAGGCGTTATGGAATACCGTTACAGCGCTGCTCACCCCGCTGGCTGCCCGCGAGCCGCTGGTATACCTCACGTGGACCGACACCATTGTGAGAGCGCTTGACAGAGGCGAAAACGCTGCCGCTCCGAAACATGCAAAAGCCTGGGCCGATCAGGCAAACGCGTTGCTGGATAATATTACAGATGTTGTAACCGAAAATACCGAGCAGCTCAACCAATTGGGACACGCTTTTGAAAAGGCGGCGCTTCGCGTAGACGGCTTCGAACAGCAGCTCCGTTACTATACCATAGCATTACAGTATTTCAGCAAGGGCCACACCATCAACCCCGCTGCGTGGACCTTCCCCGTCTATGCAACGAACGCGCTGACGGCTATGGCACGCCTGTATGCTCAGAACGGCGAACATGAAAAGGTTATCCACGCCTTCGAAACCGGTCTGCCGCTGTTTACCGGTGTGGTGGACAGTGATGATGATTTTACATTGAACATCTACTGGGCCGAATTCCTGATCGAATACGCCCGTCTGGGCTTCAACTTTCAGGCACCTGCTATATTGAAAGAAGCGCAGCAAAAAGCATTGCGGGCCAAAGAACTCGGCCAGGGATTCTACGACCATCCATACATTGCATTGGCCAAAATAACCCTCAAAGCAGGAGATCCCGAGACATGTCTGAGCATATTGATGGAATGCCGGGAGGTTTTCACAACAGAATACAGCACCTACAGCTGGGACCACATTACTTCCGACGAGGACTTCAGGGAGATCTGGATGCGGCTGCCGTAAAATAAATCATAACATTTTTGTCCCCGTCAACAGATCCGGTCGTCATAAGGGCAACATCAAAAACTAAAGACAATGAAAGAGTTCTTATTGATTTATCACGGAGACGCCAACAACATTCCCAAAGGATCTCCCGAAGAAATGCAAGCCAATTTGCAACGATGGATGGACTGGATCGGCGGCATAGCTGCCCAAAACAAACTGGTAGATCGCGGTAACCGCTTGTTCCCGGCCGCCAAAGTATTGAAGAGCGATGGCGTGATCTCCGATGGACCGTTTACTGAGATCAAAGAGCAGATCCTCGGATATTCGATTATAAAAGCCGATTCGATTGACGAAGCTACCGCGCTCTCGCGCGGCTGTCCTATACTCCGGATAGGCGGCAGCGTGGAAGTAAGGGAAATCAATGCTATGTAAGCCTATTGGACGATACGACGTATCTTCACGAAGCATGAAGGCCCCCGAGCTCTTACCACACTTGTTCAGAACAGAGTACAGCAAGATCGTTGCTGTACTCTGTAAGACTTTTGGGTTGAGCCACATGGAAATAGCCGAAGATATTGCCAGCGAAACGTTTCTCAAGGCTATGGAAACCTGGGGATTAAAAGGCCTTCCCGCAAACCCGGCTGCATGGCTCTATACGGTAGCCAGGAATAAAGCCAAAGACCATTTCAAACACACATCGGTCTTCGAATCGAAGATCAAAGACGCGTTACGGCCGGATACCGGCGGCATCGAAGAGGAAATTTTTGAGTTTAGCGATCAGAACATTGCCGATAGCCAGCTGGCGATGATCTTCACCGTGTGTCATCCCTGCAACGCTCCGGAGTCTCAGATCTCGCTGGCATTACAGATCCTCTGCGGCTTTAGCGTGGAAGAAATAGCCAACGCTTTCCTGACACATCCTGAAACGATAAAGAAACGTCTTCAACGCGCCCGCGCTAACCTGGCTGACGATCATTTTCTGATCAGGGCATTGAGCGAATCGGAAATCACGCAACGGCTGGATACCGTTCTAAAGACGCTTTACCTGCTGTTTAACGAAGGATATTTCTCGAAGACTAATGATCAGCTGATCCGCAAAGACCTGTGCTCGGAAGCGATAAGGCTTACACTCCTGCTAACGAACAACGCTGCCACCAGCACACCCAATGCAAACGCTCTACTGGCGCTCATGTGCTTTCAAAGCTCCCGCCTCGATGCCCGCACAAATGATAAAGGCGAAGTAATACTCTTCGACCAGCAAGACCGAAACCTCTGGGACAAAACATTGATAGAGAAAGGCAACAACTACTTAGTCAACGCCTGCCGGGGCAACGAGATCTCCAAATATCACCTCGAAGCCGCCATCGCCTATTGGCACACAACCTCCGATGTCCAAAATAAATGGCATCATATCCTGGAGCTATACAACCAGCTCATTATAGCCGAATACTCACCCATTACCGCGCTGAACCGGACCTTCGCCCTCGCCAAAGTACAGGGCCACGCAACGGCTATCCGCGAGGCGGAGAAACTGAACCTTACGGATAGCAACCTGTATCATTCATTACTGGGCTATCTCTATGCCGGGATCGATGTAAACAAAGCGATTGATCATTATAGCAAGGCTCTTGAGCTGACTAAGTCACCGGCTCAAAAGCAGAATCTTAAGACTGAGATTGAACGGTTGAGCTGAAATAAAGCCTCACAATCTCCACCGAATACCGGCTC
>Ga0247764_1000211_pt1 | contig 21558 bp, 13 predicted proteins | sample UWRJL051202B4_FD_179932 | JGI IMG/M metagenome (GOLD analysis project Ga0247764, IMG submission 179932) | Plant litter microbial communities from Arlington Agricultural Research Station in Wisconsin, United States - UWRJ-L051-202B-4 | ecosystem: Environmental > Terrestrial > Plant litter >...
CATCCAAGCTGGTAAGGGGGATGCTCTGCAACGCGCCGGGGCCGTACAGCATGTCGCGCATCAGCCAGTTGAAACGCAGCGGGTCGCTAGGCCCCCAGGGCAATTGAGTAGGAGAGGCACCCGTGGGAGGAAAGCGTGTCCATTGTCCCCACGAGCCGCGTTCTTCCCGCTCCGCAGACGTAACCCTTAACAACTCCGTTTCTCGAGAGTTCGGCGCGCGCATATTGAGAGTCAGCCAGTCGCTCTGCGCACGCTGTTCTGGAGGACCGAACGTGATGAGCGCCTGGTACCTGTCGGGCGCAAGGGTCGGTGGAAGTACCTCGCTCAGGTCGACCAGGATTCGCCGATGCTCTCCCGCGCGCAGGCGAGTGACGGGAACACCTACTTCGGGGTCCGCCACGTTGCCGGCTTTCGCCTCGATGACGAGCTGAGCTTGCGTGTACAGCCGCACGCCAACCATATCGCGCGTGTCTTCCCATCCAGCTAGCGGCACCCTCGACAGCGTCGCCGAGACCGGATCAACCGCAAGGGTGATACCGACGTAAGTCGGAAAACCCAGCACGTAGCTCGGCTCCACCACGACCTCCTCGAGCCGCAGCGTGGGTGGCATGGCAATCATGCTCGCCTCCGCTCTCCGCACGGAGTAATTCGCGCTACTTCCATGCAAGGCCTCGATTCTTGTCGAGCCTGACGCGACGAATCTCCTTAACGTGGCGCGCGCACAAGTCTTGAGCGACTTTTTGTTCCGTTCCTGACACCAAGTTACGAGCATCGTCCACCATCCAGTGGAGCCAGTAGTTCATGCAGCAGGTCTTGGCGCGCGGAGTGCGAAAGTCGAAATTCCCGCATTTGTGCGGCATACCGAACGCGTGCGTCAGCTCATGGACCATTATTCGCACGGCATCCTCTTTGAAGTTCGCGGCAGGCGCGCCAGTTACGTCGTCACGAAACAAGCTGTTATGCGAAAACACAATGGTGCGCCCAGCGAAGTACGTTCGATTGCCCATCCGCACTAGTGGACTAATGCCCGCCGCGGAGATGACGCCTGCGCTCATCACCTCCACCTGCACCTCTTCGCCCATGTTGTAGCCGCCTGATTCAACCGTGGTGTCGCGCCTGCGGAATCTCGGCGAATAGAAGTAGCGGACTTGGTGGGAATGGCGAGTTGAGCCGTCGCCGGCAGTAAATTCTGGATGAAGGTCGTGAGGATAAATCCAGCAGCGTGTAGCAGGCTCGCTCGCAGAGCTCACCGGAAACGGCTCCAACCCGAATCCGATCGTGACCTCACCTGAGGTAAGCTCCGCGTAGTCTGCGTCGGCGTGAGCACCTGGAATTTCGAAGTACTCGAAGAACTTCGTACCGAGCCCGCTTGCGCCAAGCTTGACCTTGCCAGTGAACAGCGTGGAGCCCGGCGCTTCCGGCAAAGCGTTCGGCTCCATGGCGGAGACCATGCAGAACCAACCGGACGTGCCGCGCTTGCGAAAAACGGAGTTTACGTAGGCCGCGCTCTCATCGCCCAGCGTATCTTGGCTATGCGCCATGCGAGCGCGATCTGGCACCTTGCGGTCTGGGGTAAAGTCCATCTGCACGAAGGCAGGTTCGAAGCGCGGGGCGACCTCGTCGGTAGGCAGGGGCAACGCGCTCTTCATGCGGATCGACTCGACGTCGATGCGGTGCCACATGGTGATGACGCCCGTACGCGCACCAAAGCTCTCGACAGGTGTCGGCGCCTCTACCTCTGCCGCGACGATGAAGTTGTCGCCTGCCGTGCTCGGACAGTGCAGCAGCACCTGGCTCTGCCCGCGAACAATCTCCGTCGTCGCGTCCTCTTTAGCCTTGCTCGCGAGCGCGTAACCGGAGGCCTCCTCCCACGGTGGATTGACGCTGGGCGCGCCTTCGTTGTCGCCGCCAGCGGAGCCAGTTGGATCGCCGGTCGTGGTGTAGTCGCGAGAATCCAGGTAGCGACCCGCTTGTTCGTGCACCTCAGGGTGATCGTTCGACGGGTCGTCCACGTCGAGTACGCGCCAACGCACCTTGGCGTCTTTGGGGATCGCTCCGCGCGTGGGCGTGATGCGGACCGTTAGCTGAATCTGCTGCCTACCGCTCTTCCATTTATTCGACAGATCACGATTGAGGTAAACGCGACCTTGATGATCTTCGCTTGCGTAACCCGTGCGGCGCTCGGAGCGCACCAGCGCTGCCTTGCCCACGTTCAGCGGCGCGTACAAGCCCGCGATGTCCAAAAACTCCACGACCACGGTGTTGACTGGACGCAGCGTCACGTGGACGTTCGACTTGCTCGACACCACCGGCACGCTGAACGCCGCAGCCAACGGCACCGGCGTCCCCTCCACCCCGAGCACCAACTGAGGACCGGTTCCCAAGTTGATTTCCGTGTTGGGGTAAGGCGGGAGCACGCTACCCTTGATTTCAGCTAACTTCCGAGGCGCGGCGTCGCCGCGGTCATCCCAAACTTCTGCCGATACCTGGATGTCTCCACCGTCTGCCGCCACCAGGTTCGCCCAGGGCAGCGGCTCTTGCGTCAGATCGAAATCACCGCCACTCGTAGGCACGGGTCGGCTGCGCCCAAAGAGTCGGCCGCCAATTCGTGCCAACACATAAGGGCGACGCGCGCCCGACAAGCTTGCAGCAGTGAGCCCTGAGATGTGTTTCAACGTAATCTTGACGTGTGCCTTGGGTATCATCGTCCACATCCTGCACTGATGACCGCATCCATAAATCGCCGGTCTGTCATATCGGTGTCTTGTTTTTCCATCCACCCAAGCGAGCTTGGGTGGAGTGTCACGCGCCGTCGTGGCGCTGCTTGAGTCGTGAACGCGTGTCACCGTCCAGACCGTTCTTCGTCGCCAAGGATTCGTCCGATTGGAACATCGCCACGGCGAGAGCCAGCTCCGAACTGTCGGTGCCGTCGACCGGGCCGGCGTAGTAGTTCAAGTTCGCGAGCCGCGCCTGCACACCGGACGTTTCGTCGACCACTTGCAGCGGTGTTATCTCCAGTCGCAGCGAGCTGTGGAACTCAACACCTGCGGATTCCGGCCAAATCGTCAGCAACGCCTCTCTCAGCGACTTCGGCACTTCGACCTCGATCAAACCGTCTTTGTCGACGCTCCCGTCAAACAGGTCCTCGCCCGCGCTGAGCTGGTACACGTGCGTCTCCTCGACTTCGAGCTTGATGCGCAACCAGCCCAGGCCCTCCGCGAGCGCAACGCGTGTCTGCCGTGCACGCCGGATCCATTCCGGGTATTCCTTCGCGCCAGCCGACGAGTTCTTTCCGGGCGGGGGCGGCAATACACCGCAGGACCTATCGAACAAGAACACGTCCACACAACGATTTTCATGATCTGCCGTGTCATCCGGCTCGGGATCGTGCGCGAAATTCTCGCCGCAGCCATGCGTCACCACCTCCGCATCGTGTGACAGCGACGTGCCTGCCAACGCCATGTACTCGGTGACTAGCGCTCGGCGAGTTTCGGGACCCGCCTTCCCGTCCAGAAACAGCCCGCGGGTGCGCTGAAACCAGCGAACCGGCTGCTCTGTCCCGCGCGTGCGCGCGTCCGGCAGCGCGTTGAGCATACGGTGATCCTCGATCTTGCCCCAACGCTTCTTCTCCGCGATGCCGGCGTCGTACCAGGCGAGCCAGGTATCCACGTCCTCCGTCAGGTACGCTTTCATGGCGTCCGCGCGTTCGAGCGACAGCGCGTCATTGTCCGCGGCTTCGCCGGTCGAATCCGTATGGCCAACAATCAACACCGTCGTGTCGTGCTCTGCCTCGCACAGTTTTACGACCTGACGAACCGCGGCGAGCGCCTGCGGCACGATGAAACACTTGTTGGTATCGAAGAACCCACCGTGGAGCCGTGCTCGCAAAACCCACGGCTGAACACTGACGATGCGCAGCTTATTCGCCTCTAGATCCAACGCTGGAAGCTCGCTACTGCGCAGTTCCAGTATCGTGACACGCTGTTCCTCTGTCAGCGCCGGGCGGTCGCGAATCTGAGTCCAACGGCTCTTGACCGCGTCGAGCAAGGTCGACGCATCCGCAACCTCGACACTAGCGAAGCCCACGCGCTGCTCGTCCACGCTGGCCACACCGTTCCCGTCCGTAGTTCGGCTCTCGTGGGCGTCGGCAACGGTGAACTCGAGCCCTACACCGGACAGCCCCGAACCGATCTCATCCACCCAGCGCACGGTGAAGTCGTTCAGCTCACGGCGCTCCTTCGGTGCCTTGAGAAAACCCGGCGGCAACTCGTCCTTCACACCCGTGAAGCTCGGTATCTCCGGGGGACTTGGCAAAATCAAGAAGTGACCCTGGTCGAAAGCGTCCCGCACCACGCGACGCAAGTAGTCATACGTAGCCCGCGTCGGGGGCTCCCATTCACTCGGCTCACAACCAAGTTCGCACGCCGCCATGCTCACGAGCTTGCGAAAGGACTCCGGCGATTCTTCGAACAGATCAGCCGGCACCTCGCGACACCTCAGCGCATCGCTGTGCCCCGCAACCAGCACGTGCTGAACGAGCAGGGCTTGGCCATCGTATCCACGAAACGACCAACTTCTAGCGCCGCCATCACGATCCCAGGATGCACTTGGTGTAGTTTCCACCATTTGAATCCCGTTCGGCCTCCCCCATGGGGGAGTTGCTAAAAAAGATCCGAACGCTGCTTTTCCCGGTCCTCCCTCAGGTTCGGTCGAGGTTGAAACCCGTCACGTGTCTCCCCGCACTGTCACGCCGGACCGACTAGGGCGAATCGAGAGTCAGCGCCAATTCGGGCCAGCGGAACGAGCGCAGCTTGACTACCAGAAAAGCCGAAGGCGTAGCCGCGTCGTCCAGCGGTTCACTGATCCTGCACGCAAACCAGGGGTGCACGGGTGTTGCACGCCACCGCGTTGCAGCTGTACTTCCACTTAGTGGTGCTGCCACGGTCGCCGAAGAACGCCGTGCCGTTAGTACCAGAGCTCGTCCAGTCGTTGCAGTTGTCCGTCGCGCGCGTGCCCGCGGTGCCGCCGCCGTCATTGATGTTCGCCCACACCAGGTTGGTCTTTCCGCCACACCGGTCCGCGTTCGCGGGGGTGGCTGCGGGGATGGAGGGAGAGCCATACTGATTCTCCGTGATCAGGTTCTGCAGCGTGCCGTCCAGGAGCTGCTCCCAGTTGAACGCGACGATGGTTCCGCCGGGTGTCCTGAACGGACCGCCCTCCATCTTGAAGCGCTTGAAGATGCCGGTCTTGGAGTCCGCGAGCAGGGCCTTGAAGCTGCCGCTGAGATTGGCTTCCGCCGCGGCCTCCTTGCACTTGCTGTCGAGGTTACTGAGCCCCCCGGTCGGGAAGTAGATGTCGTCCGTGATGAAGATGGTACGCCGGTGTTGGCCGCAGGCGCCGCTCTGGCAGCTCTCCAAGGATGAGCACTGCACCTGCTCCCAATCGCCGTTGTCGTTGCAAACGCTGGTCTTCTGCAGGAGGTCACTCGAGTGATCGCACTGCGAAGCGGTCGCGCCGGGCTTGCATTCGCCGCTGCATTCGTCGTTGGTGCACGCGAACTGGCACGTCTTGCTGGACGTGGACCAGCTGCCGCTCGAGGTGCACTCTTGATAGGCGGTCGTGGAGGTGCAGCGCTTGTCACCCGGCTGGCAACTGACGCAGGCGTTGTTCGCGCAGGCGTTGTTAGGGCACGATTTCGTCTCCCACTGGCCTTGCGCATTGCAGACCTCTTGCGCCGTGCTGCCCTTGCACCGCGTAGCAGAAGGCTTACAAACGCCGCCGCACGCGTTGTTACTGCACGCGAACTCGCAGGTCGAGCCGTCCACCCACTGGCCCTGTGCGTTGCAGCGCTGCTCCTGAGTGCTGTTCTTGCACTTACGGTCGCTCGGGCGGCAAACCCCGCCGCAGTTGTCGCCGGTGCACACGAAGTTACACGCGCGCCGCTCGCCCCATTGCCCGGTCTGCCCGCACGTGTCCACTTCGTTGGCGTTCGCGCACTGCGTCCTCCCTGGCGCGCATACCCCACCGCACTGGTTCTGCACGCAAGCAAAGTCGCAGCTCATGTTGGAGCTCCACTGCCCGTTGCTGCACGTCTGCACGTTGCGGCTCGAGGTGCATTGGGTCGCGCCGTTCTTGCAAGCGCCCGTGCACACTCCGCTTTCGCATTGCGCGGAGCACGGCGAGCCGTCCGCGGCCCACGTTCCTTGATCCGTACAGCGTTGTGGCTGCGACCCGCTACATTGCCGAGCTCCGGGAGAACACACCCCGCCGCAGTTGCCGTTCGTGCATACGAATGGGCACGGAGTGTTCTGCCAGTGTGAGTCATTTCCGCAGGACTGTGCGGTCCTGCCGCTGGCGTCACAGCGGCGCATTCCGGGAGTGCATTCGCCCATCACCGAGCTTCCCCCCGCACCAGTCACAGCCGCGCCCCCGTTCGCACTGGGTGCTCCGCCGCTCGCGCTGGGTGCTCCGCCGCTCGATGGGCCTACCGCTCCACCACTCGAAGGGACTCCGAACACACCCCCGCTCGATACGCTGCCCACACCACCGTTCTCGCTCCCTCCCGCAGTGGCGCTCCCTCCCCCCTGGGACGGGATCGAGGTTGCCCCTCCAAGCCCGGCGAATCCACCGAGGCTCGAGGAGCCCGCGCCCCCGAACGTCGCGCCCGCCTGGGCGCGTCCGGCAAGTCCCGCCGCGGCGAACGCGCCTGCAGAGCTGCCGCCTGCGCCGCCGCTCACGCCCACGCTGCCTCCAGAGTTGCGTGGCTCTTGCTGGTCTGGGTCGTCCGGGTAAGCGCGTCCCGGATCACTGCAGGACGCGCCAGCCAGCACGGCCACGGCGCTCCAGCCGCAGGTCCAGCCAAGCGCGCGTCGCGCTCTGCTCGGTGGACGCGGGACGATCTGCCTTGCTACACGCCTTGCCCAGTCCTCATGCATGCTGCGTTGATACAAGACGGCGCGCCGTCGATCTTGTACGCACTTGCGTGTTCGCGCAGATCTTTCGTCATCTCGATACTCTCTGCTGGACCGCTAGACTCGTCGTCCCCAGGCTACGAAGAGCGCCAGTCCGACGAGCAAGAAGTTGAAGGGTGTGTTGGCGCCTTCGCCGCGAGAAAGGTGAAAGAGGATCGCAGCGATTTGAAGCGCGGCGCAGCCGACAGCCGCGAGCACCGTGAGCCCCGGCTTGATACGGGTGAGCGACGGCAGCAGCACACCGAGCCCACCGAGTAGATCGAACGTTGCGGTGGTGTAGAGCAGCGCGGGCGAGACCTGTCCGGCCCAAGGAATCAGCGCAGCCAGTTGCGGGATAGGGGTTACCAATTTCCAAACGCCGCCACCTACGAACAGCAGCGCGAGGAGCCCCTGCGCGATCCAAAGCCCCAAATTGAGACCCTTGGACGGTCGAGCGCTATTGGCGTTAGGAGCGTTGCTAGTCATATTGCGTGTTCCATGGCAGTTACTATTGGTGACCAGAGCAACATTGCGCACCACGGTCGCGCTGAGAAGGAGGCACTTTGAAGTTACTTGCTAATGGTAAACTCACTGGCGGATTCGACAGCGACTGTCCCGCGACGCGCGAGATCTTGAATCGCGTTGGCGACAAATGGAGCGTGCTCGTGGTCGTTCTACTCGGCGACGCTTCGAAGCGCTTCAATGAGCTGCGCCGCTCAATCGAAGGCATCTCTCAGCGCATGCTCACCACGACCCTGCGTGGCCTCGAGCGCGACGGGCTGGTCAAGCGCACCGTCTATCCCACGAATCCTCCGCAAGTCGACTATGCCCTGACCAAGCTCGGGCGTACGCTGCTCACGCCAGTGAGTGTGCTGGCTGGCTGGGCCCAAGGACACCGGGCAGAAGTCCAGCGCGCTCGTGAAAGCTTCGACACGGCCAAGAGCCGCGTGCGTGTCTCCTCCCGGCTCGGCGGTAGCGACGACTAGCGCATCGATTGCGGATTGTTGGCGAGCTTTCGCGGCAGGAGCGACGAAGACGTCACCCCTGGGTGTTTCGACCGCGCACGTAACCAAACGCGCCCGAGGGCCAGGGCGCGCGGGGCCGTGAGACTGCCCGGGCCGACAAATTGGGACTCCCGGGGGTTGACCCGCCGCCGTTCGTGTCACACTGAGCTGGTGGTGTTGGGATTGGACGCGGTGGTCGTGAGGACCGCCTTCGAAAGCTTTGAGTTGCGGGTGGAGCGTAGTGGTGCGCGCGCAGAAGGCGAGCAGCTCCGGCTAGCGCAGTGGGCCGCCAGTCAATTTCGCTTCGGGCTCGATATGAACGACCCAAGCATCGCTCGCGCGGCGCAGGACGCGTTGCGTCTGCTCGATAGCGATGGCCTCGCCTCGAGCTCGGGCATCGTCAGTCAGCTCGAAGAGGAGCTGTTAGCCGGGCGTCTCGTCGTGGAGCGCCAGCACATAGATTCTCTGACGGATCGGCGCGATGTGGACGTGCCGCAGTTGCCACCGTTGCCGCGACCGCGTCCCGAAGCGGGGACGCACTCGTTCGAAGTGCGGTTCGTGGATGAAGTGGGCAGAGCCATCAACGGCATCGATGCCGAGTTCGTTGCGGATGGCGCGCAGACCACGGCGACCAATGCTGCGGGCGTCGCACTGCTCGACGGGGTGCAGTCGACCAGCGCGACCGTCGCGGTTCGAGACTCGGACGCCCTGGCGAAGGCGCTAGACCCGCGCTGGGAAAACGTTCGATCGGGGCGCGCGCCGAAGGAATCGAACACGGTCGAGGTGGTGTTCCGCGGCGGTGAGCTCGGACCGTTCCCGCTCAAGGCGGAGCTGCCTCACACGGTGGTGGTAAAGCCGCCACTTGGGAAGCTGTTCGTGGAACTGTGGGACAAGACAGGGCGAGTCCGCCACGCTTTGCGGAACTATCGGGTCACGGGTCCGCAGTCGTTCCAGGGCAAGACCGACGCCGAAGGAAGACTCCTGCACGCAAACGTGCTCCACGGCGACTATCAGGTGTCGCTGACCCTCGAGCATTTCAAGGGCGATCCGGACGAGAGCACGCAGACTGTGAGCGCGCCGTTGGTCGTGCTCGAGTCCTCCGACTCGGCGCCGCAGCAACGTCGCCTCGGGGCCGCTCCGCGCTGCGTATTGGCGCGCCTGCAGATGTTCTTCAACACCAACAAGACGTTCGTGTTGCCCACCGCGCTGCCTAGCGTACGCAAGTTACGTAGGTTGTATCTGGAGAACGTGCCGGGCAAACTCTTGGTCGTCGGTCATGCCGACACGCGAGGAACGTCGGCGTTCAACGACGCGCTGTCGCTCGAGCGCGCCGAAGCCACCATTGCCTTCCTAAAGGACGACGTGGAGGCGTGGTTCAAGCAGTACGACGCGGGCGTGGACGCGAAGAAGCGCTGGGGCAAAACCGAAGATCGCTTGATGATCGTTGCGATGTCGGACTTCGTGACCAAGCCGAAGGGCGAGGACGCGGTGCGGTGGTACCAGCGCACGCGCGCCTTGCAGGTCGACGGCGAAGCGGGCAAAGAGACGCGCCACGCCTTGATTCGCGAGTACATGTCGCTCGATGGCGCGTCGCTGGCGGAATTCACGGGGCAAGAGTTTGAAGCGCAAGCGCACGGTTGCGGCGAAAATTTCCCGCTGCAGGACGACGGCAAGAGCGTGGACGAAGCGCCAGCGGACCAGAAGCGAGACAGCATCGACCGCCGCGTCGAGCTGTACTTCTTCGACGAAGAGTTCGGCATCACGCCGCCGCCTCCGGGCAAGAACTCCAAGGCGGGCAGCACCGAATATCCGAAGTGGCGGGAACGGGTCGTCGAGACAGTGGAGCTTCGGCCCGACGACGCGAGCGGGCCCAAAGTCCACTTCATCGAGCTCGACGACACGTTGTTCCGCACCAACAGCGCGGTGGTGCTGCCAGAAGGCGAAGCGCCCAGCACGAAGGAAGAGCAGCACCAGAGCCTGACCAGCATCAGCGGCTTCGCCCTGATTTTACGCCTCAACGAAGAGCGACCGGGCAAGAAGCTGTTCGTTGCCGGTCACACCGACTCCAGCGCCGGAGATGAGTTCAACCAGAAGCTGAGCCAAGAGCGCGCGGAGTGTGCGCTTTCGGTATTGGTCGGCGATCGGGAGCAGTTCAAGACGCTGTGTCAGGGGCGCCATCGAGTCGGCGACTACAAACAGATCCTCTCCTGGGTGTCGCGGACGTTTGCGGACTTCAACTGTGATCCGGGCAAGATCGACGACAACGCGGGCACGGCGAGTGAGCCGGTCAAGCGATTTCAAACGGCATACAACGCGAATCGCGAAGCGTTGGGGATCTCGCAACCGAGCATCGACGTGGATGGCAGCGTCGGTGAGCAGACCTGGGGCGCGTTCTTCGATCTCTACGAGCTCGCGCTCGCCGAAGAGTTGGGCGAAACGTTGGAGGCCGTGGCGGAGCTGCGCAAGTTGCTGGTCTTCGTGGACGAGGAGCGTAAGGCCCTCGGATTTGGCGAGCACTTTCCGGTCGAAGAGCTTGGGGTCGACAACTTCCGCAGTCAAACCAACCGTCGCGTGGAGTTGCTGTTGTTCGATGCGGGAGAAGAGCCCGATCTGCCGCACGCGGAGAGCGATCCAGAAACCAGCGATTTGTACTTGCCCGGCTTTTATCAGCGGGGGCCGCTGCCGCTCCGACCAGGAGGCGCGAAGCCACACATGGAGCTCACGGTTCTGTTGTTCCGTCCCGCGGGTGCGCGCTCAGGTGTTGGCTACACGCTCACCAACGCCGAGGGCTTCTCGCAGAATCTTTCGGACGCGGCTCCGTCGGTGGAGCTCGCGGACACACTGGAGCTGCGGTTCTCGGACGTACCGATGACGTCGCCGTTGACGCTCAAACAAATCGTGGACGGCGGCTCGATCGACTTGCTGGTCGACGTGCCGCCGGGCAAGATCCTCGGCAAGACTCCGAGGCGCATTTTCGCGAACGAGCTCGAGCCCAAGGCCGAAGCTTCGGATCGCTTCTTGAGCTACGACGTGTCGGAGGCGTTGAGCTGACATGGGATCGCCTCGCACTGCCGAACTGCAAGTGAGCCGACCGGTGCTGTTCCGGCCGTTCACCTCGGTCATCACCGAAGACACGTCGACGAAGACACCGAGCTTCGAGTTCGTCATCCCGCGCGACGGGGACGAGTTCATCCGCATCGACCAGGCCGTGTGGCCCTCGAAGCGCTTCGTGTACGTGTTCTTGGGTGAGGCTGCCCTGCCCGAGGTGGAGTCCTTTGCGCTCGATCTGACGATCGGGCCCGACGTGGGCAAGAACCCGCTTTTGTTCGTGATTCAGGTCGATCCGGACGGAAAGCAGCAAGTCTGCAGCGGCTTGCTGTTCAAGAGCGCCATCGGCCGGGGAGATCCACCACCGTTCATCGAGCTCGACAAGTTCGAGTTCATGGCGATCGAACCCGAGGCGCTGCGGGACAAGGCTTCGGATACCTACGCCATTGCCGCGCCGATCGTGCTGCCTCGCTCTGCTATCGACACGCTCGAGCAGGAGCGGCCGGCGTTGATTCCGGCGCTCGGCACCGGCATGGGCATCGGCATCACCGGGGACACCTCAGCGTCCGCGAGTGAGCCGGATTGGGTCTTCCCCGTGGTGGATCCGATCATCATTGCGGAGCACCTGATCAGAAAGTTCTACGAAGCTTGCGACGATTTTCTCGCGACGTCGCAGGTCTTCGAACGACCCAAGCCGCGCGATGACGCCGAGAAGTCTGCGCGTGAAGAGGGCGAACGCCTACGGCTCAAGAAGACGATCGCCGATAATCTGATCGCTTTGCAGAAGGCGGCGCCGAGCTTGGACTCGACGTTCCGCTCGAACCTCGAAGGCGGATTTCCTGATAGCTTCCTGAACGACTACAACGCGACGCTGGATCGGCTGCGCCTCGCGCGAGAGATCTCCGCGTTCGTCCTGATCGCTTGGCTGGAAGACGACCTGTTCGCGTTGGTGGACTCCTTCTGGGAGCGCAACGGCGGAAAACCGAACCCGGACTACGAAATCTACGTCAAGACCGTGATGGAGGGGCTGCTGCGTTTGCCAGAGGCAGACCGCGGCATCGCCTACTTGATGGACGTTCAAAACCGCGTCGAGCAGGGCTCTTCGCCGGTGCCGAACGGCATACTCCACGTCACGACCGAGTTCATTTTCCGCGACACCCAGTCGACGGACGAGCAGCGCGTCGTCGCTGAAAAGCTCTCGATCCAGGTGTTCGGTACCTGGGCGGCGTTCGTCGCAGCCGTGCTCGCGGTCAAACAGATTGTTATCCGCGGGCCGAACCCGCAGACAGACCTCGTTCAAGATCTGCGGACCTTCGTCGGGCGGCTGCAGTTCGTCTTCCACGACAACCTGCTGACCGTGCAAGTCGCCGAGGCGGAGGTGGAAATCTTCGTCGAGCGCGGCGCCAAACGCACGATCGCGCCGATGATCGCGCCCGAGCTGACGGGTGTGCAGGCCGGGCTCGCCAAAGCGACTGTGCCGACGGCGCACGCGGCGCGCCTGCTGGCCGTGCTGAACTTCGGCATTGCCTACACGGCGTTGCGCAAGGCGCTGAAGGACGGCAACGATCCAAACGCCACGAACATGGCCATCTCGGATCTGAGTGGCGCCGCCTTCGGTATCCTGGATCAAGGCACACAGTTGCCCGCGATCGCCCGGCTTCGCGATCGTTTTTCGGGCAAGATCAACATGGGCGGCAGCCTGCTCGGCAATCGCGTCTCGAGCGCGCTGGGCTTGCTCGGCGCGGTCGCGTCGCTCGTCAGCGCAAGCATCGCGACGGCAGACTCGTTCGATAAGGGCGACTGGGATTCAGCTTTGGCGCACATCACCGAAGGCGTGGGCGCGGTGCTGATCGGCGCAGGCTCGACCGTGATCCTTGTCTCCGGAGCCACAGGTCCGTTCGCGCTCTGGACGATCGGAATTGGCACGGCCATCAGCGCAGCAGGCTTCATCTGGTCGATCTTCGCGGCAGACACGGAGCTAGATCAGATGCTCAAGTTCTGCGCCTTCGGAACGCAGACGTCGGGCGCCAAGCCTCCCGGTTGGAGCCTGTGCAAAACCAACTTCTCCGAGTGGGACAAGAACACCCAGGCGGGCTTGTTGCTCCAGCTCAAAGCCTTTCAGCAAGTTTTTTATTCGTTCAGCGCAGCCGGCGCGACGCGCGTAGGTGCCGGCCCGCTCGCATCCGACGGCACGCTGCGCATCACGCCTTCCTCGCTGCGGGCGAACTGCGCCTTCATCATCGACTACACCGCCGCGTACAACGTGTTCGGTTCCAAGAACATCGTCAGGAACGTCAAGGGGCGAATCACCGTTCTCGTCGCGACCACGGCTGATCCAAAGTTCGTGGACGCGGCAAACAATTACCAGAATACCGGCGCGATTCGCGTGCACAAGGACGAGGGAAAAGACGCGATGGATGTCACGCTGCGTCTTCGCGCCGATCTCGCCACGCTCAACAATCAGCCGCTCGAGCTATTCTCCCTGAAGTGCGACCTGCAGCTGCAGGTCCCGAACGCCAACGCCAGCGATGCGACGGCGCCGCTGATCATTCCGACGACGAACGCAGGAGCGAAGACGCTGGTGGTCGACGCGGTGGTTGCCGGAAGAGTCGCGACCGAGCCCGTCCAAACCGTCAAGGTGACTTAGGCTACTCTGGGCAAATCAGGGCGTTGATCTGGTCGCGGCAGGCGACTTGTTCGCGATTGGTCCCTTTGTAATACAGGCAAGCCAGGCTCGCGCGAGGCACTTGCCTGCAAGCTGCGTAGAGTGCCGCGTTATCCTTCTGGCTGTCATAAGTCTTGCAGCGCGAAACTGCGGGGACGCACAAGCCTTCCTCGGACCATCCGCTGAACAGCCGTATAAGTTTGTCGCAAAGTTCAGCGTCGGTACGGCAATATTCGGCGAGTCGCTTCTCGTCCGGAGCGAATAGGAAGCTCTCACGCGTTTTGATGCCGAGCTTGGCCTCGAGCTCGCGGCTGAGGTGCTCGCGTCCGAAGGGTTTGCCGTTGAACTCCGAGCTCTCGTACATGTTGCGGATGTAGAGCAACGTGAGCTCACCGCGGCAGCTAGCTTGGCGCGAGTCGTATCGGTAGACGTACTGTTTGGCGATGTAATCGTAAAGCTTCTGTTTGTTCTTGGGTCCGGACTCCAGCACGTAGACGGCGCCCTGATCATAAACAGGCAGAATGTGCCCAAAACGCCGCCACAAGTCGGTCTCTTTCGAGTCGATAGCCTCGCAACTCACCGACTCTTCGGCCCCTTCCGGGAACGGTTTTCCGATGACGGGCTTGAGCGGCGGAGGGATGAAGGGCAACGCGGCAGGCGCAGACGGCGCTGTGCTCGCAACGCCGCCGCTGCTCGGCACCGGGGCCGACGCGCTGGACGGGGCCGGGGCGTTTCGTGGCGAGCTTTCTGCGCCCGAGGGGACGTTGGAACGGCAGGCGAAAGCGCTCGCTAGCACGAGGGAGAGAATGGCTGTGCGCGACCGGGTCACGGCGCAACCATAAACCAACTCATTGCCGCAGGGGATCGAACCGGGGCGCGAGTGAAACGCCGGCCCGCTCGGTTGGAGTCTCACGGCCCAAACCGAGACTACTCCGCCGGGTATCGCGGGGTATCGCGAGCGCACCTGGTTGGAACCGGTGCCGCTCGTGTTAAGCTACACGCGTGGCGAGAGGCGTGAGGGTGCTGTTCGAGCCCATCAATCGAGTGGGCGGGCTGGTCGTGGGCGGGCGTCTGTCGCTTACTGAGTTGGGCAAAGGCTCGTCGCTCGCTCAGCGGGATGCAGCCGTTCCGGCGCAGCTGACGTTTACTGCTGTCGCGCTGGAGTCCGCGCGAGGAAAGGAGCTGGGTAAGCGCAAGCTCGGTTCGTTGGTGGGAGAGCTTGCCTTGTCCAGTCGCGGCACGAATCCGCAATTGAGCGTGTCACGCGAAGGCAGCGCGGAGTTGCTCGACGCACCAGCAGCCGACGCGGACCGTAAGTTGCGCTTGGTCCTGGCTGCGCCGTCTGTGCGTCTCGACGGCGCGTCGAGTTCAGCCCTCAAATTGCGTCTGGTGGTGCCGGCAGACCTAATTGATGGCGCGAAGCACTTGGAGCTTCGCGTCGCGTTGGAGATCAACGGCGGGGCCGAGGCGGTCGAGACGGTCAACGACGCGCTGGATGTGCCGTTGGTGCCGCGTTCGCGTGTCTTGGTGCAGTTCGTGGATGAGGTCGGGGTGCCGCTCTCCGGCGTGCCCGTCGAAATGGGGTCCGAGGGCGAGACCGAAACGCTCACGAGCGACGATTCAGGCCGCGCTCAGGTGGACGACCTGGGCGATGCAGATTTCACCCTAACGGTGACGGACGACAGCGCGCTGCGACCCGAACTGAAGAAGCGTTGGGGGAAACCTCAGGTCGGCGGCATCCTTGCGGAAACCGAAGAGACGCTGGTGCGCTTTTTGGACGACGTCACGGTGCCCGTCGAGCTCGGAGAATTGACGCGTGTACGCATCAGCGTGCAGCCCCGTGTCATCTTGGCGCGTCTGCTGGGTCTGATCTTCGAGACCAACAAGAGTTTCGTGCTGCCTTCGGCGCTGCCGGAGCTGAAGGGTCTGAAAGCGCTCAGCGACGAACATCCGACCAGCGAGGTGTTGATCGTTGGTCACACGGACACGACGGCTGACGCCGGCACCAACGATCCGCTGAGTTTGGAGCGCGCCGAGAGCGTCCTTGCGTATCTGAAGCAGGACATCGATACCTGGCTCGGGCGCTACGAGGACAAAACGCCGAAGGCGCGCCGCTGGGGGGCGATCGAAGACTCTATCCTGGTGTCGTTCTTGCCTCCCAACGCGCCTGGCCGCGAAGAAGGCGCGGAGGAAGAGGAAGACGAAGAGTTGAGTGAGGACGAAGCCGCGGCGCGTGCCGTCGAGGATCCGATCACGCGTTTTCAGCGCACGCGCGGGCTGAAGGTCGACGGCAAGGCAGGGCCCGAGACGCGTCGCCAGCTCATCACCGAGTACTTCGCGCGTGACGAGGAGATTTTTCCCGAAGGCACCAGCATGACGACGCACGGCGCCGGGGAGAATTTCCCCGTGGACGCGCGCGGAGAAGAGCTCGACGTGACACCCGTCGACGGCAAACGCGAAGCGACCGATCGGCGCGTAGAAATTTATCTGTTCGACGCCGAGTTCGGCATTCAGCCCGCGCCGCCGGGCAAGAACTCCAAGCCGAATAGTCGGGAGTATCCAGAGTGGCGTCGCCGCGCGAAGCTGGGACTGGAGGCAGATCTGCGTTTCTCGAATCGCGTGCTCAAGCTGCGCATGCAGCTCAACGACAAAGACTTGGTCGACGAAGAGTACGCGGTGGACGTCGACGGACGCCGCCTCGCCGCGGCACGGACCGACGACCAAGGATTTTTGGAGCAACGCTTGCCGTTCGGCGCCAAAGTGGCCACGGTGCGCATGCCGCAGCTCAAATTGGTCCGCACTTTCGAGCTCGTGCCCTCGGAGAAGTTCCCCTCGGTGGACGAACTGCGCGGCGTGCAACAACGCCTGATGCAACTCGGGTTCTTTCCCAAGGATGCGGACGGTCGTTTCGACACCGTGACCGCGTTGGCCCTGCGCTCATTTCGCCTCAGTCAGGGGCTCTCGGAAGAGGCGGTGCTGGACGACGAGACGAAGGCGGCGCTCACCAAGGCCTACGGGAGCTGAAGCATGCCGCGACTGCGCAATCTCTGGTTTGATTTGCCGCCTCAGCTCGAAGACGTGAGCGAGTCTTTCTTCACGTCGAAGGAAGGGCCGGTCCTCGTTTTGCCGATCGTGTACATGCCCGAGCTAGCGACGAAGGTGGAGCCGTGGCTGCACGCCGCCCGAGAGCAGGCGAAACTTCTTCCGGGCGGCAAGCTAGGGCAAGTCACCACCTACGAAAATCCGCGCTACCTCGTGCGCGGGTTCGAGGCAGATTTCGGGAGCAGCATCGCCGTGACTGCAATCGTGTCGCAAGGGTCAGATGCTTGGCAAATCACGACCAAGTGTCGGCCGGGCTACGAACCCGTGCTCGCCCAAATCTTTGCTTCTCTGCGGCCCGAAGCGGAGGCTGAGGCGCCGCGCGCGCTAGGCCTGCACAGCTACTCCGCGGCGGGTTTGCGTTTCGAGTCCACGCAAGTTCTGGAGGAGCCCGCCTTTCTATCGCTGCGTTCGCGACGCGGTTCGATTCGGATCTTGGGCGAAGCCTCTGCCAAGCGGTTGAAACGCACGCGCCCAGACTGGGGCTCTCATTTTGGTCTTGGCGCGGGCGACGAAGTGACGGAACTGCTGCAGGGGCGGAGGACAATCGTCGGCGAACGATCGCTGGCTTCTGACGAGGCGCCCGAGTTTCAAAGCCGGTACTGGCTGGCCAGCGTCAGCGACGGTGAAACGCAACGGGAGCTGGGCTTCGCGTGCGCTGTCTGCGCCTCAGAGCCAGGTTTTTTCCGCTTCATAATCAAGGCGGAAGGGGCTGACGCGTTGGAGCAGCTCGAGGTCTTGACCGCGCTACTTAGCAGCGCTCGGAGGATGCAACATGGGGGCTGACGGCAGAGCACAACCGGTTGGAAGTGATGGCCATGGTACGGCCAATAGCAGGATAGTTCCGGTCATTTTCGTGCCCGGCGTGATGGGGACGAGACTCGATATTACCGGCACCGTCTTCAATTGGGATCCGGACGACAATGCCGAGATGATCCGCTGGACGCAGCAAGGTCGGCGTGGCCTGATGGACAAACTCAACGTCTCGACCACGGCCACCGTGGAACTCGAGTTCGACGCTAACCTCAACGCCGTGGGCGAGAGCGTCGATCCCATCGCTGACATCCGCGCCCGACCGCGGCTCAAAGCTCTGGCTGCCACGACCCTACCTCCCGGCACGAACTCGCGTGCTGCCGGCAACATCGACGTGGCCGTGTTCAAGGCGCGCGGTTGGGGTGGGCTAGTCTGGTCTTTCTACGCTTCGGTCCTGATGGATTTGGAGGAGAAGCTGAATCCGCCCACGTCCGCTGGCGAAGATCATCCGGTGTATGCCTTCGGCTACGACTGGCGGCAGTCCAGTCGTAGCAACGGCAAGCTGCTCAAAGATCACATCACCAAGATCAAGAATGACCACAAAGCAGAGAAGGTCATCATCGTCTCCCACAGCATGGGCGGCCTGGTCACGCGCTCGGCCATGGCGCAGGGCGCGACCAACGACATCTTGGGCGTCGTTCACACGGTGATCCCGGCGGACGGCGCCGTGGTGGCGTATCGACGCTTCTTCACCGGCGCTAGCACCGCGGCCGAAGGCAAAGAGGACGCGATCAACAACATCCTCGGCCCCACGCGCCTCGAGTACGCACTCACCCAATCCGTGCTGCGAGGACCCGTAGAGCTATTGCCGCACCCGAGCTATCCGGACATCTTCTTCCGAACCAAGGACGGCGTTACCAACAAGGACGTACCGAACCTATTTCCCGCGTACGCGAGCGATATTCCGCCCGGAATCCTGTACAAGAAGGACGAGACGTTCGATGCTGGAGCCTTGAGCTTCGAACTCGTCGTGAGCCAGGCCGATGTCGATAACTTGCGCACCAAGATCCTCGACGCGGGGAGGTTCGCACAGAGCGTCGTCGGCGTTTTTCACGCAAACACCAGCTTGGTTCTCGGCGACCTCTTGATCACCGACATGTTGGTGGACTTCAACAAAGGCAAGCTCACGGCTTCCGGCGCTGGTTCTGAGGGGATCGCCTTCAAGCTTGAGGCTGGTGATGGCACGGTGCCTGCTCCCAGCGCGCGCTTTCTCACTGTGAAGAAGCCGCGCGATCGCATCGCCGTGAAAGGCGCCGAGCATGCCAAATGCTTTCGCACTCCGGGCTTCACGGGTTTCGTGATCAAAGCCATTCAAAACCTCATCGCTGATCCCAAACCTCCCTCGTGACCGCAGATCCTCACCTGGCGCCGGAGTTCTCGGCAGCGCCCAAACCGGCGGCGCGGTGGCTGCGTGGAGCGAGCTTTGTTTTCACCGCGTTTGCCATCTTGCTCAATGCCGTCAACGCACCTGGCGTCGCGCTCGCCGTACCCAAGGTGCACAACTTCATCGGCGTGTTGTGGCTCTTCGGCACGCACGCCGCCTTGGCGTTGGCCTTGTACTGCGGACTCGTGCCGCGCCTGCGAAGGCACCCGCTGACGCAAAAACGTGCCGGGTGGTGGCTGGTCTTTGCCTTGTTGTCGGTGCTCACGTTTCCGGTGAGCTACGGCGCGACCGTGCTGTTCGCGTCAGGTGGGATGAACCGACTGTTCTAATAGAAGTCAGCGGATTTTGAGTGCTCTAGGCCGACTGGGTGCGACCCAGAACGGGTCGTGTATTCATAGGATTGCCGGAGCTGTCCTGGTCCCGGAGGCGAGATCCTCGCCTCCGGACCACGAGTGGCTCGCGCGGGGGAAGGCCTCAGAGGCCGTAGGAGACGCCGTCGAGCGACAAGAACGAAGAGGCGACGGTGGTGGGCACGCCCTCGAAAGTGATCGTGCTATTCGTGTTCACGACGATCGTTACGGGTACGGGGCCGCTCGCGACACCGCGTAGCTTCACCTGCTTAGTGGGCGCGTAGCCGGCGGGGAGGGTCGCGATGGTCGTGGAGGAGCCACCGGAGATGGCGCCCTGGAAGCGGACGACGTCGCCGTACTTGCCGACCTTCACAGAACGCGAGGAGTGTGCGTGCCAGCCGCCGGCGGTGTTCAGAGGAAGCGCGACGTTGCCCGCCAAGGTCTTGGAGAACCACACACCTTCGAACGATGTGCCGGAGTTCGCGCCGAAGGGTTGGCCGTTCACGTAGACATCCCCGCTCGGGTAGAACGTGAGTGCGCCAAAGCTCATGTTCGAGCCCTGTTGTCCCAGGTGGAGCGGGACGGTGACATTGTTGCCAGGGATGAGCTGCGGGTCGGTGAGCGTGAAAAGATAGCCGCTGGTGTCGTTCGCATCGAGCTTGGTCAGGAGGCCCTGGAACCGCGCGAAGCCGTCGACCTGCTTGCCGTAGACACCACAACCCGAGCAGTTGATGCTCTGGCGGAAGCCGTACTGCGAAGTCCATACTTCGGTGTCGTAGTTGATCGGTGATCCCACGACTCGGTCAAACGCAGCGCCGTCGAGCGAAGTGAAGGCCTTGGCGTTGGTGCCTACCTGATTGGATGCCACGCCGTTTTCCATGACCGCGACGGCGTGGTTGCCGCCCAAGAACGGATTGTAGAACAGCGTCCCCGCTGTGTTCCCGGACATGGCCGCGGCCACGTAGACGGCATTCAGCACGTTCGTACGGAATCCGCTGTACTTCGAGGCGCCCAGGCTGAACGCAACGTTGCTCGTCGGGTTGGTGGCCTTGATGGCGCCACGGAACGTCACGACGCCATTGACGATTCCAATGGCGGGCGGGTTGCTGGTCCCGTTGGCATTGGTCCAGCCGTTGATCAGATCGAGGTTGACCCATCCTCCGGTAATGGCGCTCTGGGTCTGCGCGATGTCCTCGGCTTCCGCACCGCAGCCGGTGAGGACCGTCAACGCCAGGAATGCGGCAGCAAAGCCCATTTTCACAGAGGGAGCGGTCGATATGCTTATCATGGTTCGCCTTTCGTACGTGAGTTCGAGATAGGGCACGCCGCTTCCAACACTCTGCTCCATTGCTGAGTTCGCATGGGCCGTTCGCAACGGCGCCCCCCGGCCACACCTAACACCGGGTGAATAGTATGCAGCGCCGTTACCGCGAACACAACTCATTTGCTCCCACTGCCGAAGTCGCTGAGCAGCTCTTTGTTGCGATGTCGAATCGTATTCGTTTGCTGGCTCCTCTCCATTTCTCAAAAGACACACCTTCTCAAAAGACGCACCCTCTCAAAACCTTCTATGCCGAACTTGGCTCGGGTCCGCGAAGTCTCGCAAACCTGCCGCACACCTTGACGCGGTCATCGCCCAGCCCAGGTTTGATTTCGTGCGAGCGCTGACGTACTTGTCCGCACAATGATGTCGCGCGCGTGGTGTTGGTTCGTGAGAGTGTCTGGGCAATGAGCGCCTTCGCCTCCGCGCTGAATGCACTCACTCGCCGCCAAGACGACTCACGCGCGCGTCGCTGGTTGTTCGTCCCTTACGATCAGTTGACAGATCAGCTCGGGCCACTTTCACGCGAACCCGCGGCCGCGCTTGGCATCGTACTGGTGGAGTGTCCAGAAAAGGCGGCGCGCCGGCCTTATCACCGGCAAAAGTTGGCGCTGGTGCTGAGTAACTTGCGCGCCTTCGCGCTGGAGCAGGCGGCGCGCGGGGTGTCCGTTCGTCACGTGGTCGCTCCGGAAGGATACGACTCCGCGCTGGCCCCGCTGATTCCGGAGCTCGGGCCGCTGCGCATGATGGAGGCGGCAGAGCGTGAGCTGCGCGTGGAGCTCGCGCCGCTCGTGGCGCGTGGAGCCATCGAAGTTCTGCCGCACGAGGGTTGGCTCACGACAGACGCAGACTTCGCTGCGGCGGGCGTGAAGGGCTTGCCGCCCTGGCGGATGGATCGCTTCTACGCGGCCGTGCGGAGACGCA
>Ga0247764_1000212_pt1 | contig 21519 bp, 12 predicted proteins | sample UWRJL051202B4_FD_179932 | JGI IMG/M metagenome (GOLD analysis project Ga0247764, IMG submission 179932) | Plant litter microbial communities from Arlington Agricultural Research Station in Wisconsin, United States - UWRJ-L051-202B-4 | ecosystem: Environmental > Terrestrial > Plant litter >...
TGCGCTCGACCCTAACTCGGACTACAGCCGCTACGATGAAGCCAAGAAAACTGTGTTCGCTACGTTTCTCATGACGCAACCTGGATTTGCTCCGCTTACTTTCTACGACACACTCGTGTACGTGAAAGCGCGGTAATAGAATGTAGAAACCAAGTAAAGAGGGCTGCTTCACAAAGCAGCCCTTTTTTTATGCCCAATCCCGTCTGTGATATCATCCAATCTTTGGTTACGCCACTTCTTCCCGCCAGACAAAATTGCAGTGTTGTAGTAAGGATCATTTTAGTATCAGGGAGCTCTAATCCATAAAACCCACTCCTTTATATATAAGTCAATACCCCTTAATGGGTTATTATGTTTAACCACGTTTTTAGCCTGAAATCCGGTCCAAATGCCGTTTCGAAGCCCTGTTTCATCAGGTCTTAATCGGGTAGTGGTAGCGTTGGTATTTTAAACGGGATTTATCCTGTTTAACAGGGTTTAATGTTATCTGTGTTAATTTTTTTTGAAAAAGCTAACAAACGTTTCCAACGTGAAAAAATGCCCAAATCAGGCTGAAAAGGCGATACAATTCCCCGACTAGTGGTATTTTTTAGGGGGTATTCTAGTCGATTTTGCGTTAAGCTGCTTTTTAAGATTAATATTTTGTCATAAGTTTGACATGGTTATAGAAAATTCCATTAACCTAACCTAAACCAATATGAAGAGAACTCTACTAAGCAGCTGCTTAGCAGCAGTGCTTATGCTTGTCAGTGTGGCAGGCTGGGCACAGGAGCGAACCGTGAAGGGACGGATTACATCCTCCCAGGACGGCTCCGGGCTCCCCGGTGTTAACGTTGTTGTCAAAGGCACAACGAACGGCACCGTAACAGACGTTGAAGGCAATTATACCATCGTAGCGCCAGCCTCAGGCACCCTCGTTTTCAGCTTTATCGGCCTCAAATCCCAGGAAATCGTGATCGGCGAGCGTACCGTAATCGACGTGCCGATGGATCAGGACGTAACGCAGCTTTCCGAAGTTGTGGTAACAGCGTTGGGTATCGAGAAGTCCGCCAAGTCGATCGGTTACTCGGTAACGAAAGTGAAGGAAGACGAGCTGACACAAGGCAAAGCGTTCAACGTTGCTCAGGCCCTTACCGGTAAGGTAGCAGGTCTGCAGATCAACAACGTAAGCGGCGGTGTTAACCCATCTACCCGTATCACACTTCGTGGTAACCGTTCATTCACAGGTAACAACCAGGCGCTCGTGGTTATCGACGGTGTACAGTCGTCACAGGAAGCGCTGAACTACCTTAACCCCAGCGACATCGACAACATCTCTGTACTGAAAGGTGCGAATGCCGCAGCTCTCTACGGTGCTGACGCATCAAACGGCGCGTTGATCGTAACCACGAAGAAAGGCACTGTCGGTGCTCCTAAGATTGAACTTTCCAATACCACATATTGGGAGAACATCAACTTCTGGCCCAAATTTCAAAAGGAGTTTGGGGGTGGCACAGAGCCTTACAGCCGTGTGTTCATTCCGTTTGAAAACCAGTCTTATGGCCCCGCTTTCGACGGAAAACCAGTCCAGATTGGAAGACAACTGGAAGATGGCAGTTATCAGACGGTACCTTACACCTATAAAGATAAAGCAAAAGAAAAGTCTTTCGACGTTGGTCATACTATTCAGAATGCAGTCTCTATAAGCGGTGGTGACAATTCTGGTAACTATTACGTGTCTCTCCAGGATGTCAATACCAAAGGTGTTGTACCTGGCGATGAAAACCGCAGAACGGGTATTCGTGTAAACGCTTCCCGTAACTTTTCGAGCAAACTTAAAGCTGGCTTCAACCTGAACTATTCGTTGCGCCAGACACACAAAACGACGAGTGACTTCTACAATAACATACTTAATACACCCGGACATATTCCGTTGAATGAGTATCGCGACTGGAGACCTTATCGTAATGCGGACGGAAGTCTAAACTATGCCAATCCGAACAACTACTTCAACGATTACTTTTTTAACCCGTTCATGGCAAAAGACATGAACAGGGAAAATGACAGATACGGTTATTTCGTAGGCAACCTAGATCTTTCGTATCAGCTTACAAGCTGGATGGGAGCTACCTATCGTATCGGTTTGACAAATGAAAGCTATGATTATCAGTTCACAGGTGAGGAGTTCAAATACAATGCGTATGCGAAATCCACCGGTAAATATATTGCTAAGGATGTATCCGGATACTCTGGCGATTACATAGGTTTCAATAATAAACTGGTGCAGGACATTATCCTGAACTTTAAGAAGGATTTCGGCCCCATTAAGGCTAACCTCATCGTTGGTAACAACGTACGCGAAGAGCGCAGGAAGGGTGTAAGCGCCAGCGCAAGCCAGTTGGTTTTGCCCGGTGTATACAACATTGGCAACCGAATTGGTGAAACCGTCGGCGGCGAAAGTCTATCACTCGCCCGTGTAGTAGGTTACTATGGTGACCTTACATTAGGTTATAATGATTACTTATTTTTACACGTATCGGGCAGGAATGATTCGTATTCTGTACTGTCAAAGGACAACCGATCCTTCTTCTATCCCGGCGCAGACGTTTCATTTGTAGCATCGGATGCTATCCCTTCCCTGAAAGACAACAGCTTCTTGTCCTATGCTAAGTTTACAGCATCCGCGACAAAAGTGGGTAACGTTAACGTAGACCCATATTCATTGCAAACAGTATTCAGCACTGGCGCCGGTTTCCCGTACGGAAGTACTGCAGGTTTCAGTGTAGGAGATACCTATGCTGACCCGAACCTCAAACCTGAGTTCACAACTTCGTATGAAGTGGGTGGTGATTTCGCTTTCGTGGATAACCGGGTAAGCCTTGAGCTGGCCTATTACACTCAGGAAACTACAAATCAAACTGTAAGCATCGATATTGCCGGCTCAACTGGTTTTAGCCGCGCTCGTGTTAATGCAGGCTCTATGCGTAACAAGGGTTTTGAAGCTTCCCTGAAAGTGACACCCGTTCATACTGCTAGCGGATTCAAGTGGGATGTTGGCGCCATTTACGCCAATCAGTCTTCTACGGTTACATCATTATATGGTGACTTGCAGAATATCAACATCTCCAACCTGTACGGTCTCACATCAGACGGAAGCTTAGGTCAGATCTTCGCACAGGTAGGCGCACAATATCCTGTGATCAAGGCTGTAGCGTACCTTAGAGATCCTCAGGGCCGCGTAGTTGTAGACCCGGCAACTGGCTACCCTTTGAAAGACCCCGCTCTTAAAACTATGGGACAAGCTAACCCTAAACATAAACTCAGCTTGTCAACGTCAGCACACTACAAAGGCTTCACCCTTTCCGTCCTGGGCGAATATCGTGGAGGTTACGTAGTATATCACGGAACAGCTGCAACGATGTGGTTTACAGGAGTAGCTGAAGCTACTGGTGCGTATCACCGCGAACGTTTCGTATTCCCTAATTCATCATATCAGACCAATGATGGTAGCTACGTAGCCAATACATCGGTAGCTGTTAAAGATGGTGGCCTCGGTGGCTGGGATACAAACCTGAGAACGATCGGTGAGAACTTCGTAACGAGCGGAGAGTTCTGGAAATTAAGAGAGCTTTCGCTTTCCTATAGCTTCCCTAAATCAATGCTTTCAGGCCTGAAATATGTTAAAGGAGCCACTGTAGGCCTGGTGGGCAGAAACTTGTTTATCTGGGTTCCTGAGGAGAATAAGTATTCTGACCCTGAGCTTTCCGTAAGTACAACAAATGCTGTGGGGCTGAACGCGACTACCAACACGCCGTCCACCCGTACGTATGGTTTCAATGTTACCCTTACATTCTAACGCTTAACGAATGAAGAACATGAAGAAGATATTAAATAGTTTTTGTATAATGGGAGCATTGCTGGTGATGAACGCCTGTGGTGATAGCTTCCTGGATATCAATCAGAACCCCAATCAGGCGGTTTCTTCAACTCCGGAATTAACCTTGACCAATGCCCTTAACGTCACAGCGGCTAGGTTAAGCGCAAATGAGATTGGCGCTTTTTGGGCAGGTCAATGGTCGCCCTCTGGATCGGTATCTGGATTTACTGCTGAAAAGTCGTACGATATCACAACCACCTTTCGTACTACCATATGGACAGGTCCTTACGATAACCTGCAGGATTACAAGTATGTAAAGGAAACTGCGTTAGCTGCTGGCAAAAAATCTATTGCCGGTATGGCTTTAGTGATGAAGGCTTTCAATTTTCAGCAAATTGTAGACGCATATGGAAACGCTCCGTACTCGGATGCGTTGAAAGGCACGGTATCTATACGCCCTAAGTATGATGATGCTTCTGCTATATACGACAGCTTGATAGTGGATATCAATACGGGTATTGACTACCTCAATACCCCTATCGATCTGATCACCAACACAACCGCCGGAAGCGCTGATATTTACTTCAAAGGTGATACCAAGGCTTGGATTAGATTTGCAAATACTTTGAAACTTAGAATTCTCCTGAGAGAGAGTGGTGTGGCTTCTAAGTCAGCGTTGATACAGGCTGAGATGGCAAAATTGCCTAATAAGTATAAAGGATTTCTGTCGGAAGATCAAAATATTCTGTCAGATCCTGGTTACACGAAATCTAGTGGTAAAATGAATCAATGGTATGAGAACTACGGATTCACAGCTGCTGATGCAGCATCTGGTAACCACGATTTTTATGTTTGGAGTGAATTTTTCATTGAAAAGCTGAAAAATGAAGGAGATTATCGTATCGACCGTTTAGCCTATCCGATCAGCGGGAACTACATCGGTGTACCCTTCGGTGAAGGTAATGACAACTGGCTCTATTCTAAAGTTTCAGGCTTTGGTCCGGCGTTTCTACCGAAGGACGCTACAGCAGCGAAAGGATCTGACCTTTTCAAACGTCCTCAGGTTGTTATGACTGCGGCTGAAAGCTTTTTCCTTCAGGCAGAGGCTGTACAACGCAATCTTTTAACTAGCGACAAGACAGCTCAACAACTATATGAGATGGGAATTACTGAGTCTTATAAGTTGTTAGGAGTTACTAGTGCCCTGGCCGCAGCGACAGACTATTACACCAACGGAGGTGAAAATGTAAGCTGGGCTTCGTCGCCTAATAAAATCGAAGCGATAGTTACGCAGAAGTGGATTGCTCTCGCTGGATATAATAGCTTTGAAGCATGGACTGAATACCGCCGCACCGGTTTCCCGAGAGGCATTCCTTTGTCCACTAAAGCTGCAAGCTCTATTAAGCCTGTCCGTTTGCTGTATCCCCTTTCTGAGTATAGCAACAATGCTCAAAATGCCTCAGCTCAGGGGACTATAAGCCAGTATACAAGCAAAATATTTTGGATGAACTAGAGGATGTAACAAAAAGGACTTTGTGACCATTGTCCTTTCAAAAGACCTCCTTAATAATGAAAATATAAAGCATGAAAAAAATACTATATTATATTTCAATACCTATGCTTTTAGTAGGTATGAATGCTTGTTTGGACGATAAAGGCTACACGGATATTGTGAATTCAGAAGGAAACAATCCCGTAGTTTCATTATTCGGTCCGGAGCCAGGTCCTGGTGTTTACCCCTTGGCGATCGACTTTTTGACTAATGTTCAGGATGTTCCTGTTACTATAACAGCAGCTCGCGCGAATGCGGATATAACGGTGAAGCTCAAGCTGGTCCCCGAGCTTATTGATGCATACAATAAACAACTGGAGGCCGATGCGTTGGCAGCTGATGATACCCTGGATGATGGATCCGCAAATTATGATCCTTTTGATATTCTTCCGGATTCAACGTACAGTATCCCTTCGTTTACTATCCAGATACCCAAGGGTACAATGGATGTTGACTTGATACTCAAGATAAATTCGTCTAAGATTTCGCTGGATGACAATTACATAGTCCCTCTGGTGATAGAGTCGATAAGCGGCGATCCAGATGCTGTTGTTGCGCAAAATATGGACGAAACACTCGTCAATATACAGGTTAAGAATAGCTATGATGGTCTTTATAAGGTTAAAGGACTATTGGAAGGACACCCGTCCGTTAGTGGTCCTATCGATTTCAAAGGACTTGAGTTTACTACAGTGAGCCAATATACCAATGTCTTTAATCAGCCTTATGGAACAAATGGCTTGTTTGCGGTCGTTCCGTCGGTAACTGTAAACCCTGCTGACAACAAAGTCACAATCGGAACCGGAAGCGCCGATTCTCCTACAATTATCGATTTTGGCGGAGCACATTATGACCCCGCTAAACGTATCTACTATCTGAAACTGGGCTGGACTACCCGTGTGGCCACGGATACGTTAACCTATACAGGTCCAAGATAAATCGAATCAATCTTTCCTTCTGAAGGCTGCCCAATTCAAGGGCAGCCTTTTTTATATTGTGACAGATTTCTAAATACTTGAAAAGTTGATTTTATCCATTATAAGGCTATCTGCTTTGGTTGCAGCTCTGTCGGTGGTTGCGCTCCTGGTCATGACCTGCGGAAAGGAGCCCGGAAGCGATAAGGTTATCGATACAAAGGCCCTTAAAATATACGAGCTTAAAAGTAGACGGTCGGAATATGAACTCAAGCAATTTATTAAGCAGGAGCGTTCGGCATGGCACAGGAGTGAGGCACTAAAGGCATTTGCTTCCATCAAGGATAGCGCCTATTCTAATTTTATTGGAGGCTTCCTTTTAAAAGATAGTGTTGCGGAAGTTAGAAGCAGCGCGGCTTTTGCACTTGGTCAGACAGGTGGCTCGGATGCATTCCGGGTATTGCAAAAAGCACTCGACCGAGAGAAGGATAATCGGGTGAAGAGGCAGGTGCTTGAGGGGCTTGGTAAGGTATTGCCATTTTCTCACATAGGAACTGCGTTACTATACCAGCCAGCTGATTCAGCGGAATACCTTGGCTATGTTTGGTGTCTTTACAGAATGGCAGCGCGCCGGGTGGTAAACGAGTCGCTTATGCGTCGAATGTTGGCTTATCTGGACCCCGCCTTTAGTAGCAACATCAGGATCCCTGCTGCAGCTTGTTTCGCGGTATCGGATTCAATAAATCTGTCTCCTGTCGTATCCGAACTTTCAAAAATTCTTGGTAAGGAATACGATACTGAAGTAAAATTAAATCTGATTGACGCCATTGTTGCAGTCAAATCCCGCGATCTGTTTTCCGTTATTGAGCCAGGTCTTCATGACATGAATTGGACCATTAGGAACCGGGTCATTCGAGGCCTGACGGTTTTAAGCTGGCCAGAAGCTAAGGAAAAAATAGGTGCAGCTCTTAATGACGAGAATATTAATAACCGTGTGGCTGCAGCTATAACGCTAAAACAATTCGGAATCGAGTCTGTTAAATGCGCAAAAGAAAAAATTACATCAACGCAGGACGATGAGGTTATAAAGATACTTAGCGATATCGCTGCGCGAAATGTCTACGACTCTGCCTTCAAAGCGGAGTTGAGATTTCGGTTTGATACGGCGCGATCTCCTTATTTGAAAGCAGGATATTTGGAGATATTAGGAAGGTCATTTAGTAACTACGGTCTTTTAAAAACATTAGTGCTAAATGATGACTCTCCGATTATACGGTCTACAGCTGCCATTGCCTTGGTCCGTTTAAATAGCCTCCGGAGCTTTCCGGTCGACAAGCGACACGAATTCTTTAATCTATACAAACGGGGCATACAAACCAATGATGTAGCGCTTATAAAGATATTTTGTCAATCGCTCACGGATCCCTATTTGAACTATAAGTCGCTTCACGAAGATATTGAGTTTCTGAAGGCTGCCAGGGAGAAATTTATAAAGGAGAACAACACGGAGGTGGCACAGCCAATCGAAAATGCCGTAGCATTTTTCGAAGGACACACACCTAAAAAGCTTCCTAAACATTTTAAACCCGTTGATTGGCGTAGTGTTCTGAATATTCCGGAAAAACAACGAATCAAGATTGAAACAACACGAGGAACTATTGTTGCAGAACTTTCTTCAAAAGATGCCCCGGAAACTGTTTCCCGTTTTTTTGCTTTGATGGACGAAGGTTACTTTAAGGACCAATATATAAATGATGTAACATCAGACCTGTTGATTTACTTTGGATGTAGCCGCGGCGACGGCTGGAGTGCTGCTGGTTATTACATGCATTCGGAGTTGACAGTTAATAACTTTTGGCCGGGTGTTTTAGGTGTGGCTTCCTCTGGACGAGATACGGAGACAACGCATTTCTTTATTACCCAGATTCCGATCTTTTATTTAGACGGCCGATATACCACATTTGGAAGAATTAAATCCGGAATGGATGTGCTGGCAAATTTAAGAAGAGGGGATAAAATTATTGATATCACGATATTATAGGCCCGAATACGATAGTGGAACCTTTTCAGGCAATGTGCTAATTTTTGCGTCTGCCTTTTAGCTAGAAAAGCACCAATGAAAGTTTTGACTCAGGGTGAGAGTTTTTCAACAGAATGATACTCTTTCGATTGATGATTCTGCAGGACAAAGATTTTCCATCAATGCCAGTGTTAGCGCCGTATTGAGTTTAGGATATGTATTGGGGCGAACAATTAGTCAGCGTTAGTAGCTGTTGGAACTGCATCTAAATCAAACGCAGGTGACTTGAATGGTGCGGCAGGACCTGCCAATGCTTGGATCGATGCGTTACCTATGACGCCGAAATGCACAGCTTGAACGAAAATTAGCCAACTTTGGGGCGATTCCTGGGATCGTTTTTCGGAATAAAGACCTTTAAACCCGAATACAAATGAAAAAAATATTGCGATAATCTTGCTCGTTGATGACTATAACTTACGTGCAAGCGACTAAACCTCCTATGGTAATTTATAAGCCTTAATAAAAGAACAATGAGTAAGAGATTTATGGTATCTATGATAATCTTATTTCTTTGTAGTCACGCATGGCCACAGGACATCAAGATAAAAAAAAGCAATGATAATTGCGCTTTTCAATTGACGTTGATAGACTCGGTTATTAATCAGCTCAAAAACAGCACACCCTCTTTTGCTACAAATACTTATATCAATAACAATGCTATTAATGCAAATGAGCGAATTGATTTTCTTAATTCCGATTTTGCGACCACTGGTTTCGATAAGGGTGTGAAGTAAAATGTGCTGGCTTTACCGTTGCAAATGGATTCCATTTTGGAATTGTTGATATGGGATTTGAGATAAAGGATAAGATAAAGTGTCTCCAGACTATTAAATCGGTCAAACGGCAGAATTTTAAAACTAAAGTTTTAACAAGATTCAGAGTAGTAGAAAAGAAACCATGAACTTGTAATCATTTATAGCGAGACACCATATGATCCTGCCATGGAGAAGCTATTTAATGAAATGAAGAATTAATATCTCTGATTTGCTGAAAACTCTCAGCTCTCGCGTTTTGGTACAAAGCCAATCCGATTTAACGTTAACGGATCACCCCTGCCATCCTAATTACTCACCTCAATATAAATCCGCCCATCAGGCCCCTACTATAGAAGCACCAATATAAACGATTTCAATGGGCATCAAGGTATAATATTATTCGAGGTATCAGGATGGAGCGACGCTACAGGGCATTTTACGCTTTGTAACGGATCGCAAGTTGTCCATGGTGATTATTCATCTAATGCATATAATATTAAGCTATGGGAAATAAACTGAGATTCATGAAAAAACATATCGTAATATTATTGAGCGCTGTTAGCAAACAAAAACTTTTAATTGCTGCTGAAAAAACAAAACTTAAGAATAGCGCTTTTTGCATATGTCTTAACAAAGTTTATCCAGGCTATAATGAGAAATTGAATGACGGTTCTGCAGCAGGTTATTTTGAAACGAGTGCTTATAATATAGAGGCTTTTGAAAAGCTTGATAGTCTGGTTAAAGTATTCATATCAATAAATTATAGAAGCAAATATGAGCGGAATTTGGGTATTCAAAAATGTCTTGATTTTTATAACTCACAAGATTTGTCCATTTTAATAAACAAACTTGATGTTGATTTAGATAGAAAAAAGTTAGAAAATAAGTAATATGAGCAGTCGTAAAGTCGTGCTACTTGTGGAGAAGAGGTCTCTAGAGCAGAGTCGTCGACAGGTGATGGCGTGGATGTTTATTATTCAGGTGATTTTGTTCGTGTAGGAAATATAGGACCTATGCCTTATCCGCAACAAGGAGAAGGCAGTTCCGATTTTTATCTATTTCTTTGTGACATTTGGAACAGTCCTGTTGCGAGAGCTTTGGTCCCAGATGTAGTGGGCATACATGCTGGAGGTGTTGCAGCTAAAGTTATGGGTGTAGGAGCAACTTTTAATGTCGATGTACTTACCCGCGGCAAAGATGCCGGTGTCCATTTGAGCTGGACTCCTTCAGTTAGGGCGGGAGAGGAATTAGGTGTTGGAATTAGTTATGTACAGGGATGGTATAATGGTGCTGGTCAGGACGCCACATTAAATTCTCTCATGGGATTGGGTGGTGACCTGAATGGCGCGGCAGGACCTGTTAATTTTGGTACTTGGAGTTCGCTTGACACCCAGTACAAATCCAACAACCGCTACTTGGATTGGAACAAGCGTAGGAACTGGTTTTGGTGCAGGCGGTTCAATTGGAATAACGTACACGATGCCTTTATATAGTTTAACATTCCATTGATAATAATAGCACATGAACGAGAAAGATACAGTATTGACCTTTTTAGCATGCGGCGGTATGTTCATTGCGTTAATATTTTTTGTTATAATAAATGCAAATAGTGTCGAGAAAGGCTATCAGATAAAGGGAATAGTAGATAAAGTTGCGTTCACTAAAAAAGGAATTCCGCAGATTACAATCGGAGGTGAAATATATACCATAAGGTTTCCTGGTAATGCATTTGTAGATAAAATTCAAGTTGGAGATTCCATTGTTAAGCAGAATGACTCTAAAATCTATAGATTGATTAAGAAAAATTCAAAAGAAGTAATTTTATCAAAATGATACATGCACAAGACGCAAATACCGTCCGGGACTATATTATCTATCCGCTTGTTATATATAAAGGAAGATCTGGAGTATAAACGTCAGGCCGAGGAGTACTACAGAACGCAACCACCTGATAATATTCTACAAGATTTATAAGATTGTAGCCCAATGTAGTGCTTCGTATTAATACGAAGCACTACATTGATAAACAACACCCTTACTCTATTTCTCCCTGCCTCAACGCAATAATCCTATCATCCTCCGTCAACGGATCCCCTCTACCATCCTGATTGCTCACCGCGATATATATCCTCCCATCCGGCCCCTCAATCACATTCCGAAGCCTGCCATACTTATTATATAAGTACCTCTCCACAGTATCGATCTTCGTCGGATCATTCACATCAAACACCGCGCGATACAGCGCCTTCCCACGCAACCCGGTAAACAGCATAGACCCCTTCCACTCCCCTTGCTTCACAAAGAAAGCGCCGGTGGGTGCCCACGTCACGGTGTCGCCACTGTACCACGCAGGCGTTTCCATACCTTCGTGTTGCTCGCCACCACGGATCACAGGCCAGCCATAGTTACGCCCTGCGAGTACGCGGTTGATCTCATCACGACAACACCCTTGCTCGTCGGAAGGGCCGTGTTCGGTAGACCATAGTTCTTTAGTATCCGGATGGAAGGCGAGGCCCTGTGGATTGCGATGGCCATAAGAGTATATATAGGAGTTAGGAAATGGATTGTCAGAAGGAATGTCGCCATCGCGGGTGAGGCGTAAGATCTTTCCGTTCAATACTGACTTATCTTGCGCGAGGTCTGGAATATACCGGTCGCCCACAGCCCAGTATAGCATACCATCAGGACCAAACTCGAGCGGGCCGCTGTTGTGGATATAATTACCCTCGATACCATCGAGAAGCACCTTGTCGAACACGGGCTGCTGGTTGGAGTTTTCTTTGTAGCGTACCAGTTTGTTAACCAGCTTGAGTGGGCCTTTGCTGGCGGCATAAGTATAGCCGATGTATACATAACCGTTCTGAGCAAACTGCGGATCGAGCGTAATACCCAGCAAGCCGGACTCACCGACTTCAATAGCTGTAGAATCCAGCGCAAGCCAGATCTTTGTGTTTCCGTTGGCAATGGTAACAATACTTCCAGGACGCTGTGTGGCAAACAGGCGGCCGTCGGGAGCAAAGACCAGCTCCCACGGAGTATCGAGCTTGTCGGCGAACACGGGACCGTGATTACCATGGTCGTCGTCGTCGAACCAGTCATCGCAGCTCATCAGGCAGAAACTGATAAGGGAGAAAAGCATCGCCGATAAAAAGACGATATAGAGAAATCGTTTAGACATGATCATACGCAAGGTTTTTAGTGGGGGAGACTCAAAACCAACCGACTATACTCAGCCGGTCTTACATGGACATAGGAAAAGAAAGTGCCGTCGCCCGAGCGAGGTTCTTGGGTATGTCCGTACCGCCATCGGGGAAAGAGGGTCGGCGTCAACGTAGTCTGTATGTAGAAAAAATCGACCGGTCACCTAGAACACGTTGCTGAACGCATATATAATCTATTCTAATCCCTTATCGGACTATCACCTCGTTTAAGGTATTTTTTTCTAAACATGGGAAAATTTTTCTGGCCTGGGTTGAGCTGCTACAGATTCTAAATAGGACGTTATTCCTAAAATGAAAACTCATTTCAATATTAGACTGCGTTGATTTTAGCTGTGGATATTTAACATCAGCAAATCGACAACTGGTTTTTAATGCAAACAAACGATATATAAAGCCCGTCAAATGGATTACTATGCTTACATAGTATGTTTGACATACTAAATTTATAATCGCTATAGCAGATATATATTCAATAAGAGAAACCTCGTTCTCATAAAATTCAATATCGCTAAAGTTGGGGTAGACAATCTATCCTTCTGTCTCACGATCGTTCAGCCATTCGTAATTTTGAGATTATTACATAAATTGCTCGCTCATAACCTAACTTAAACAATGAGGAGAATTTTACAACTCTGCTTAACAGCAGTGTGTGTTGTCGCATTTTATGCGTCGTACGCACAGGACCGGACAATCACCGGTCGGATTACCTCAGCGGACGATGGATCTCCGCTGCCAGGTGTAAACGTTGTCGTAAAAGGTACCACTAACGGTACCGTTACTGATGTCAACGGCAAGTATACAATAACGGCTCCCGCCGGCTCCACGCTCATATTCAGCTTTATAGGTTTAAAGACACAAGAGATCGCCATCGGTGAACGATCTGCACTTGATGTTCCTATGGGCCAGGATGCGCAGCAGCTTTCTGAAGTACTCGTAACCGCTCAGGGTATCGAGAAAACCAAAAACGAACTCGCCTACTCCGCTCAAAAGGTGGATGGAAGCGCCGTAAGCCAGACACGCGATAACAACTTCGTTAACGCACTGTCGGGTAAACTCGCCGGTGTACAGATCACACGTCCTAACTCGATGGGTGGATCTACCAACGTGGTTATCCGCGGTAACAAGTCACTCACCGGTAACAACCAGGCATTGTTCGTAGTAGACGGTGTGCCGATCGACAACTCGAATACCAACACCACGGATCAGGCATCGGGTCGGGGTGGCTATGACTATGGCAATGCCGCTGCCGACATTAACCCTGACGATATCGAATCTATCAACGTACTGAAAGGTGCGGCCGCTTCTGCGCTGTACGGTTCACGGGCGTCTAACGGTGTGGTTATCATCACTACTAAAAAGGGACGCGGCACAAAAGGCCTCGGCGTCACCTTCAACGGCGGCGTTAATGTTGGTACTGTAGACAAGAGCACATTCATCAAATACCAGAACAAATACGGACAGGGCTACGGCAACTATTATGAAGATCCCAGCGGCTTCTTCCTGTCACGCGATGTAGACGGCGACGGCGTTCGCGATCTCGTAACACCTACCAGCGAAGACGCATCATGGGGCGCACCTTTCGATCCCACCAAGCAGGTGTACCTGTGGGATGCGTTTGACCCCGCTTCGCCATATTACAAAAAATCTCATCCTTTCGTAGCGGCCAAGAACGATCCTTCAAAGATGTTCCAGCACTCTGTACAACAGAGCTACAGCGTGATGCTCGACGGTTCTTCAGAGAAAGGATACTATAAGTTAGGCTACTCTACCAACCGCGAAACCGGTATCATGCCGAACAGTACCCTGAAGAAAGACTTCGTGAACTTCGGCTCATCGTATAAGCTGACCGACAAGCTTACCGCTACAGCATCGGTTAACTTCTCGAACATCCGCGGTAACGGCCGCTACGGAACAGGTTATAACGATACAAACCTGATGACCAACTTCCGTCAGTGGTGGGCTACTACTACCGATATCAAAGACCAGGAGGCTGCATACTTCCGTAACCACAAGAACATCACCTGGAACTGGGCCGATCCGGACGAAACCAAGCCGATCTACTGGGATAACCCGTACTTTACACGCTGGGAGAACTATGAGGACGATAACCGTCTCCGTTACTTCGGATATACCAGCCTGAATTACAAGCTCACCAGCTGGATCGATGTTACAGGCCGTATCTCCCTCGATACTTACAGCGAATTCCAGGAAGAGCGCCAGGCTCTGGGTAGCGTTACAACGTCTCAGTATTCGAGATTCAACCGCCGGTTTAAGGAATATAACTATGATCTGATGGTGAATTTCAATAAGGAATTGAATGAGAATTTCACGATCAAAGGTATCGTAGGTGCCAATGTTCGTAGAACACACATCGAATCTATCAACGCGTCTACAAACGGTGGCCTCGTAGTAGATCGTTACTACGCTATAGAGAACACAAAGAACCCGATCATCGCGCCTACTGAAATCGAATCTGATCTTGGAGTAGACGGTATCTATGCCAACGCATCGATCGGCTATAAGAACATGCTGTACCTCGACCTCACCGGAAGAAGGGATCAGGCATCGTCGCTTCCCAAGGCAAATAATACATACTATTATCCCTCCACATCGTTGAGCTTCGTGTTCTCCGAGCTGATGAAGGACGCCACATGGTTGAATAACGGTAAGTTCAGGATCAACTACGCAGAAGTGGGTAATACAGCTCCTGCGCAAAGCCTGAAAGACGTTTACGACAAGCCTACAGCTTTCGGAACAGTAACCCTTTTCTCTGCTCAATCGACCAAGAACAATCCTAACCTGAAGCCTGAAAGAACAAAGAGCTTCGAGACAGGATTTGAAATGTCGTTCATTGAAGATCGCGTAGGCTTCGACGTTACTTACTACAAGCAAAACACCGTAGATCAGATCGTGCCTGCTGCAGTTTCGAATGCGTCAGGATATGATAAGAAGTTTATCAACGCCGGTGAAGTACGCAACCAGGGTTTCGAGGTAACGTTGTACGCTGTACCCGTACAGATCGGAGCATTTTCTTGGAAAGTTAACGTGAACTGGACGCGTAACCGTAACATGGTATTGTCGCTCGCGCCAGGGATCAACGCGCTGCAGCTGAATACCTTTCAGAACGGTGTGAATATCGATGCGGCGGTAGGGAGCCCTTACGGCGTTATCCGCGGTACGGACTATGTATATAACGACAAAGGTCAGCGCATGATCGACGACAGCGATCCTGAAAACAATGCTAACTACGGTCACTACCTCAAGTCTGCTGCATCGAACGTGATTGTCGGTAACGTAAACCCGGACTGGATCGGTGGTGTTCAAAACACGTTCAAGTATAAGAGCTTGTCGCTGAGCTTCCTGATCGACACGAAGCATGGTGGTAGCGTATACAGTCTGGATATGGCCTACGGTCTGTCAGGCGGTCTGTATCCTGAAACAGCCGGGCTTAACCAGATGGGCAACCCGCTGCGTAACAGCCTGGCACAAGGCGGTGGTTGGATCTATGACGGCGTATTGTCAGACGGAACCAAGAACAACATCGTGGTCGATGTCTCTGCGCAAAACGGCTACGGAGCATTCGGTACGGACTACAACCCTACAAGGGCGTTCGTATACGACGCGAGCTTTGTGAAGCTGAGAGAAGTAGTGTTCTCATACTCACTGCCGCAGTCGATCGTAGCACGTATGGCTCCTTTCAAAGGAATCGATGTATCGCTGGTAGGACGTAACCTCTGGATCATCCACAAGAACCTGCCTTATGCAGACCCTGAAGACGGACTCGGTTCGGGTAACGCCACGAACGGATTCCAGTCCGGTGCGTATCCTAACGTACGGAACATGGGCTTCAATGTTAGGTTCAAATTCTAATCCCCTGAATTCATATGAAGAAAATAATAATATCGGTACTGGCACTCGGCTTTCTCTTCTCCTGCGGAGACCTGGATGAGCTGAACGATAACCCTAAGAAAGCCGCGGATGCGCCGGCAGGAACACTGTTTGCCAATGCGCAAAAGAACCTTGCTGACATCCTCACCTCGGCAAACGTAAACCGCGGCATCTGGCGCCTTCTGGCTCAGCAATGGGCGGAAACAACCTATAACGACGAGAGTGTTTATGATATCGCTACCCGTAACATTCCCCAGAATGTTTGGGGTATACTGTATCGCGATGTTTTGAAAGATCTTGAGACCTCACGGACTAACGTACTGGCTGTTGATCCCCTGTTTATCGACGAGACGGTTCGTCAGAACCAGATCCAGTTGATCGAGATCATGGAAGTATATGCATGGACCGTGGTGGTAAACATCTATGGCCCGATACCATATTCAAGCCCTACGTACAGCGGAGGTCAGGCATTGGATATCGAAAACCCTTCACCAAAATATGAGAAGGCGGAAGACATCTACAAAGATCTGCTGACCCGCCTGGATGCAGCCATGACAAAACTGGACGCGGATAAGGATAACTTCGGCGACTACGATCTGCTTTACAAAGGTGATTACGACAGCTGGATTAAGTTCGGTAACTCACTCAAGCTGAAGATGGGTATGATACTGGCCGATGTGCCTGCATTCAACTCGAAGGCAATTGTAGAAGCTGCGGCTCCTCACGTGTTTACATCGAACGACGACAACGCATTGATCCGGTACAAAGATACGCCTCCCAATACGAACCCGGTTTGGGTAGACCTTATACAATCTGGTCGTCACGACTTTGTTGCAGCGAATACGATTGTCGATGTCGTCGTAGCGCTTGAAGATCCCAGAACACCCGTTTGGTTTACAGAGGTCGATACAAGCTCTGAAGAAGGTGTGGAGAAGTTTGTGTACTGGGGTGGAATCTATGGTAACAAAAACTCCTATTCGAAGTTCTCTCATCCCGGCGACGCGATAATAGACCCTACTCAGGCAGGTGTTTTCATGGACTACACAGAAGTAGAGTTCTATCTCGCAGAAGCCGTTGAACGTGGCTATAACGTAGGTGGCGACGCTGAAACGCACTACAACAACGCCATCACATCGTCAATGAACTACTGGGGCGTAGATCAGGCAGATATCGACACATATCTGGACCGTCCTGATGTAGCCTACGCAACAGCGGACGGTAACTACAAAGAAAAGATCGGTACCCAGAAGTGGATCGCCATGTACAACCGTGGTTATGAAGCCTGGACCGAGTGGAGAAGATTGGATTACCCGGTACTGGTAGCTCCTGATCTCGCCCTCACCGACATCCCGCTCCGCTTTCCTTACCCGGTTAACGAGCAGACCCTGAACACAGCAAACTACAATACCGCGCTGAGCCTCTTGCCAGGCGGCGTAGACAAAGTTTCTACAAGGATCTTCTGGGACGTTCCCCAATAAGGCGGCAGCATTAACATAACGAAAAGGGTGTCTCACAAGGACACCCTTTTTTGCTTAATACTACTTAGTTGATATCTGTTATGCAAAGCATACTTTCTTTTGTCGCAAATGATATTTGTGTTATTTGACCCGGTCATAACGGGCTCAAATTTTTCTAATCTTGTCTCTAATCATTATCTAATAAAAATCTAACATGTGTCTCCTGTCTGCAGGAGATAAGTTTAATTGTCTCTCTTCGAAACAAAATCTCATTAAAAGACTTTATTAATAGGTGTTGATGTCCGGCTGCGAAATGTAAATGTGCGGTGAAAATCATATTTGAAAATATATCTTTTTAAGATGAATGGCCAACATCTGGAACCCCCTTCAATCTTTCCGAAGCTTCGGAACAATTCCCGGGACATATATATCATGGAACACGAATAGCTCAAGGGTTGTGTATCCGGCGCGATAGCTATAGGTCGCTAATATCGTCTGCTTAAGGTTTCAGTATAATATTCTATAAATTGCCACCCTTCACAACCTAACTAAACAATGAGGAGATTTATACAACTCTGCTTAACAGCGGTGTGTGCGCTTGTATTGAATACTGCGCAAGCACAGACCCGGACCGTTACCGGCCGGATCACCTCGGCGGAAGACGGGAGTGCTCTGCCAGGTGTGAACATTGTCGTAAAAGGTACGGCCAATGGTACAGTTACCGATGTTAATGGTAACTATACTATACAGGTACCTCAAGGCTCGACAATAATAGTGTATTCGTTCATCGGTCTTCTGTCACAGGAAATCGATGTCAGTGCTCGATCGGTCGTCGACGTGCCGATGGAGCAGGATGTTAAACAACTCCAGGAAGTTGTGGTAAACGCCATCGGGGTTGAAACTCCCAAAGACAAGCTCGGTACCGCACCGGCTACTGTTCGCGGCGATGCCCTTGTAAAGTCCGGCGAAACCGGCGTTATCAATTCACTCGCAGGTAAAGCCCCTGGTCTTACCATCACCCGCAACGGTGGCGACCCGGGCGCTGGATCGTATATCCAGATCCGCGGTCAAAGCACCATCACCGGCGATCTCCAGCCACTCATCGTGATCGACGGTATGCCCATGTACAATAGTTACTCCGACAACGGTAACCAGACAGATGGCGTACAACAACAATCACGTCTGAACGACTTGAACCCCGACGACATTGCGAATGTAGAAGTACTGAAGAGTGCTTCATCCGCTGCGCTGTGGGGTAGCCGTGCCGCTAATGGTGTGATTATGATCACCACCAAGAAAGGTAAAGCCGGAAGACTCCGTGTGGGTTATGCCGGAACCTTATCACTCGACGAGGTGAACAAGACACCTGACCTGCAGACTACATTTGGTCAGGGTAGCGGTGGTAAATATGCATGGAACAGTTCAACAAGCTGGGGCGATAAAATTGCCAATCGACCGGGAACACCCAATGATTATATTACCGATCCCGCTAATGCTGCCTATACAGGATATACTCAACTGGCTAACGGCGAGAAATTGTACAGAATGGCCAATGGCACGAATGACGATCCAGGTGGTGGAAACAACTCTACTAAAACATACAATCACGGAAAAGACGTATTCCGCACGGGTAGCTACTGGGAGCATGCGCTCAACCTGAGCGGAGGTAACGACAAGTCTAACTTCTATGTGAGCTACTCGAACCTCGACCAGAAAGGTATCGTATTGATGAACAGTGACTACAAACGTAACACTGCCCGCGTTAATGCTTCTACCATGCTTACAGACAAGTTCCACGCCAGCACCAGCGTTACATATTCCAACATTCGTTCTAACCGCGTACAGCAAGGTTCTAACGTCGGTGGTATTTACCTCGGTGGCCTGCGTACACCTGGTGATTATGATAACTCGAACTACATCGGTGACTATTATGATGCTGACGGCGTAGTAACGCGCAATCGCCAGATTTCTTATCGCGATGGAAACGGCTCAACGGAAAACCCCGGCTACGACAATCCTTTCTGGACTATCCGTAACAACAAAAGCCTATCCGTTGTTAATCGTGTTATCGGTAACGTTGAACTCACGTACGACCTTACCGATTGGTTGAACCTTCGTGCTAACGCGGGTGTAGATACATACTCAGATAGAAGAGCTGATTTTATCAACGCACACTCGGCAATCGCACAGGGTGGTCAGTACGAAGAGCAGACCATCAGCGAATCGCAGTGGAACTCCAACCTGTTCGCAACCGCCAAAAAGAAACTTTCGGATGCATTCAGCGGTGGTGTAATAGTAGGTTTCAACTATAACAGCCGTCAGTACAACAATGTAGGAGCACAGGTACAGAATTTTATTATTCCAGATGCTCCGGCGAGTCTCGATAACTCGGATCCTGCAAACAGATTGCCTTATAACTATGCATCCACTGTAAAAACATCTGCTGGATTTACTGAACTCACCGGCGAGTTGTATGATCAGGTCTTCGTAACCCTTACAGGAAGAGCGGAATCTGCCTCTACATTCGGCCCCCTCGCGAAAAGCCTGTTCTTCTATCCGTCAGCAAGTGCTGCATGGCAATTCACCAAGTTCACAGGATCTAATAACATCCTCAACTTTGGTAAGCTGCGCGCTTCTTTTGGTGTGGTGGGCAGACAGCCCGATCCCTATATTAACCTTACGAAATACTCTTCTGCCAGCATGGCCGAGTCATGGGGCGCTATCCTTTACGGCCCTGCTTATGGTGGTGGTTATGCAAGATCCGTTACAGCGGGTAATCCTTACATTAAACCTGAACGTAAACATGAATTTGAAACAGGTTTCGACCTCCGCTTCCTGAACGATCGTATCTCGCTCAGCGCAACAGCATTCTACTCAAAAACAACCGACGTTATCCTCCCGGTTAGCGTTGCGCCTTCGAGCGGTTACGCTGGTCAGTACAAAAACGCAGGAACGCTTCAAAACAAAGGTCTTGAGTTCGATCTCCAGCCTACATGGGTTAAGACAGCCAGTGGATTTACCTGGAGCAGCGGTTTCATATGGTCACTCTATCGCAACAAGGTGCTTAGCCTGAGTGGTGTTGAATCTGTATTCCTGTCAGGTGGTGGTTTCTCAGATGGTTCTTCACGCGCGGTGCTAGGTCAGCCTATCGGTGTGATCTGGGGTACTTACTATGCCAAGAATGCTGACGGATCGTATGTACTCGATGAAAACGGTTATCCCAAGCTCAATGCGAATGAAGGCGTAATCGGAAATCCGAACCCCAAATACCGCATGAGTATCAGCAATACATTCAGCTACAAAGGCTTCACACTGTATGCTCTGTTCGACTTCCAGCACGGTGGCGATATGTGGAACGGTACACGTGGTGCACTCGTACAATACGGAACAGCGGCTGAAACAGCGAAGGAAACAACCGTTTCAGCTGCTGATGCCGGCAACATCAAGACTTATGACGGAAAAACCATAGCCACAAGCGGTCGGGCAACCCAGAATACAGACGGTAGCTACACATTCCGTGGTACTTTAGGAAACTATGGTGGTGGTCAGGTAGCCCTTGATCAGGCCTGGTATCAGGGCGGTGGTAGCGGCTTTACCGTAAACCAACCGTTTATAGAAAAGGCAACCTGGGCACGTCTGCGTGAAGTTACACTGAGCTATACAATCGGATCTGCAGCCTTCAGACAGGCTACCAAGCTGAGCTCGGTTACCTTCAGCGTTACCGGTAGAAACGTTGCGCTCTGGACGAACTACAAAGGCATCGACCCGGAAACAAACCTTACCGGTGCTAACAACG